>PVBE011316047.1_pt1 | contig 17042 bp, 28 predicted proteins | sample 1631181 | NCBI WGS metagenome assembly PVBE01 (sample SAMN08397723, study PRJNA350692) | Marine metagenome, whole genome shotgun sequencing project. | isolation source: water | place: Pacific Ocean | collected 2012-04 | reverse complement strand
GTAACTTACCAGTTTGTGAATTCATTTGACACATATTAATACACTTACGCAAATCAGGATATGTTGCTTTTACATATAAATCTAGTATGTCTATATCTAATTCAATACCTTCCTCTGATAATATTTGGCCAAGCCTTACCATGTAATCAGTTTCGTCTAAATGTTCAATATGAAACCCTTGAGATCTACTCTGCAATGCTTCAAGAACTTTATGTAGATAATTACAAGTTAAAATAAACCGTGCACTAGCATGATGCACTTCCATAACACCACGCAATGCCGCCTGGGCATGTCGCGACATAAAATCTACCTCATCAAGTATGACATACTTAAACTCACCAAATGGCAATGTACTAACAAAATTTGATACTTTATGTCGGATGTCCTCCACACTGGTTTCTCTACTAGCATTAATCTCTAACACATCGCCCCAATCTGCATCTATTTCATATAACAAAACCTTTGCAAGTGTAGTCTTACCTACACCAGCACCACCACTAAACAACAAATGTGGAATTGCACCGCCCTTAACCCACGACTCTACCTGCTGTTTTTGTGCATCATCACGGAACACATATTCAGCCAAACTTGTTGGCCGATATTTTTCAACCCAAAGTTCTTTCATTACTTTCTATTCTCTTGTCCAATGCTTGTAATAATTAAAAATACATATAAAAACGGCCAGGCCCAACCTGTTAGGTAACCTGTAATATGTAATATCATTAGCACTATACCAGTTAAGCCTGTTGTACTAATACCGGTTGGTTTATTAACATCTGGGAATTTCATAATCGTAATTTAGTAATAAAAATATCTTCTTTTTGGTTAAAGGTTAAAGTGATACCATCATATCCAGTATCATCCCAATAAAAATCCTTACCATATATTAAACCTTGATACCCTAACTTATTACATAATACAGCAAGTGCTTCACTTTGTCTATAGTTTGCATTAAGGGCACCTCCTTCCTGCACTGGAAGTTTATAGTATGATCTGTTTGAAAGGCTATCTACATTAAATGTTTGTTTAAATGCCATCTGGGTACTCATAACTATGTAACAAAATACCATCAGGGTCAATTTTCCAAACAGTTTTATCATCTAACACCATGCCTTCTGTCCATCTACCATGAGCAACTAAAATCCAATCTTCCTCATAAAGATCTTCTTTAAGATCACTATCAGGGCCAACGCTATACACTTGACACCAGCGAGGGCGGATACCGGAATCCTTGCCGTCATCATTGGGAATAACGATACCGCCTGCTGTTGTTCGCTCACCTTTTTCCATCATTACTGCTAAAATATTTTTACCTATTGCTTTTATTTTCATAATTCCTACTTATAAAGATCGTCTATGCTTTTTGCTTTTGCTTTTGTTTTTTGTTTGGGTGCTGGTTTAGCAGTACCCGATGCAACAACTCGGTTTTCTTCGGTTGTTACTTTGCCTGTAGGTGTTTCCGTTGTATCTTCCGGATCGACCCAATCATCAAATGCTTGTTTTTGAACAGGAGCATTTATCGTATCTGCTTGTAATGTTGATTGTTGTGTTACACCTATTTCTTCTTTTGTGCTTTGTGTAATAACTGCTCGAGGGTTCTCTTGATAATATGCAGTTGCTACTTCTTGCACAGTTGCAACAACTTCACCACCTGCTCCAAGTTGATCACCCCTAGCATTTACTTTTGCATTACCAACTGCAATAGCCTCTTCATTCTCAGCCATTAATGCTTCCATATCTAAAAGTTTACCAGCTGCTGTTCTTCGTTCTACCATTTTATTCTCCTTTTAAGAATTCGTTAAAATCAAGTTCGTATTTAACACTATCTACTTTATGAATACCAATTAAAAACAAAACATAACTTGCTACACTAGACCCTCGTCCTACTCCCCAAACTATGTTGCGCTCTTTCATTGTATCTACCAAATATACAAGAAACCGCAACAAACTAAAAAGGCCTCGTTTTTCATATATTCCTAATTCTGCTTCTGTTCGTAAGTAATGAAGTGTATGTGTTTTCTTTCTTGCTTTCTCCATTAAGTAATCAACAATATTTAAATTTTTATATTCCTCTGGCATAAACCAGTTATCTTGATTTAATTTATCAAATTCCTCAATACTGTTTATCTCTGTTATTTGTTCTAAAACTGGATATCCAGTATTCATTATGTATGTATATTTATTATATAAATCTACATCAGAATCTAAATCAACAATTATGTTGTCTTTAAAATTGTCATTATACAACAATTCAATACAATCATCTGTATCTAATACAACCCTACCTGCTTTATCTGTTCTCATTTAACTATAGTTGGTTTAAACTTTTTTTGAATATCTACTATTTCACCTGTATTATCTGAATTAGTTAATAATTCTAATATTATATCAAAGCTTACACTATTTTCGGGTGGGTTGTCAAGATCTTTTTTAGTAGTTGGTATCTGATCGCGTGTATCACAGTCATCACGGTGATACCAAGGTTGTGTGTGATATGCTAATTTACCAACAGTATCTTCAATGCCAGGCAATGTACAGGTTCCCTCACCTACAAAATTAAATTTTAATTTGGTGCTACTTGACCAAACTGATAAATCTACCATCATAAATGCAGGAAAAGAAATTGCTTGCATTTTATAATACAAATACTTGGTAACTAAATCATCATATGGCTCTTGATGAAAAATTACATAATTGTTAGAAGTTTCTAAACTAGCAATTTCATGCCAAAACCCATTTTGCTGACTTACAAAAATACTTTTATTTAAAACATGCTCGACAAAAAATTCTAACTTATTATATGCTATCGTTTGCTCGTTGTTTTGATCTTCGGCCATTTTTGCTTCAGTTGGCCCAAACTGAAATCCTATTTCTAACTCAAGCTCTACTGGTTCTAAATAATTTGCAATGACTCGTGTTGCTAAAAAACTGGATTTATATATAAGGTAATTGCCGCCGGTATAATCATTCATCCTTTTCACCTTCTATATCACCAACTTCTATAATTTTTGTATCCATCTTGGTGTTCTTTAACATTATGCGTTCTTGATATGCAGTATTTAATTGGTGATAAACTTGTTCCAATTGATGTATCATATTATAAGATATCCCAGACCGCCTTGCCTGGGATACCCTGTTAGCAACTTCATTGATTTTATCTAACAGAACATCATCTGTCATCTCATCTATCTTTAAGAAAGGGTTAAACATAGTAAATATTTATAACCCAAAAAAATTTATACTTTTACATAACTCGCAATATGCTTACAAGTTGGGTAATCATTACAAGCCAAATATGTACGTTGCTTTGGAATAGCATTTGAACCAGTTATTACCTTGGCCAATGCATAAGAATCTTCAGCTATTAACTTCCTTGCTTTACGAGGTACCAAAATACCACCACATGATGGACATTCGTTTTCTATACTTAAAGCATATTGTTCAAAATAATTACTATGTTCAGTTAGTTGATCATACATGCTATCATTTAAATTAATTTTCCTTGCCAGGAAAACAGGCTTACCTTTATCAATGTATCCTTTAATTAGACTATCGTAAGATACACCTTCACCTGAATCCCACAAAGTAATAATAAGATGATCTGGCTCGTCCTTTTCGTGGTGTACACCAACACGTATTTGCCAACGAAATTTATCACCCTTAAGAATTTTCAACATGCCCTCAGGTGATCGATCTTTAATAGGCTTTATGTAAATAAAATCATTATCTGCATAAAAACGATTCCACGAATTCCAATTACGAGTAGTAATTCTTTGTGAATCGAACTTTAGTTTATTGTGCAGAAACTCCTGCAATTTTTCAATACTAAAAATCATAACCACACTTCGTCGGTTGGTTTTTTAACTTCATATAAGTCATCATCAAGTTCGTCCATCTTGGTATTAGCAACAAATGTGACACCTGTCTTTTCTTTACAGTATCGCAGGATTGTGTTATAGTCGTTATGATTCTCAAATCCAAGTTTATTAACAGCAGTACCCATTGCCATTTCAGCAAAACCTTTAGCCGCTTCGTACCCCTCGCATTGTTTAACAAGATTCTCTATAGCACCCAGCACGTAAAACACATTGCCTTTTGGGCCACTAAGATTTAACTTGATATGATTAAATCCATATGAATGATCAAAAAATTGCTTTGACATACTATGCTCCGTTTAGGCTTTTGCTTGGTAAGATACAAATTCCTTCTTCAATCATTTCAAGAATACGTTCTTTCCATTCAGGATCATTATAACATTTCTCAGGAACTAAAATACAATCAATATCACATTTGTAAAGATGTTCTGCGTAGCAAGCAGGATCGGTTAAATTAAAAGTGTCCCACTCCTTAGTATCATACCAATACACTTTCCATACTTTAGCATTCTCAACAAGTTTGCTTAATCGTTCCTTGTCTACCATTTTCTTTCTTCATTAACGGCGGGTATCGCCCACCACATTAAACTTAAACCAACTAGTGCAACTGCAACACACTGAACGATGGGTGCAGATTCAACATCCATACCACCAACTGCACCAAACACTAACAACAAACCAATTATAAAACGTGTCATTACTTTCTCCTTACTGCATCACGGGCCAGGACACACAATAAAATGCTGAAGCATCAGGTTTTGCCTGACAACTAAACATTCTATTCTGTATTTCTCTATACTTCAGCCCTACGTATTTTCCTACTCTATAGAAGGTGCCATTACCATCAATACCTGTTGCACCTTCCCTAATATTCAGAGACATCATAACATGCTGAGCTTCATTATTTTGCAATACATATCGCTGACTATTTGTCTGTGTGGTAGTAGTGTTAGTACCACAAGAACCACCACCATATATAGACTGCCCATTAACACACAGATTAAAATTACCAGCATGTGCGTCAAACGGCATAACCAACCCTAACACCAGTACAACACCTACAGCATACAAATACAACATTGACAATGAAATCCGTTTCATGATTTTACCTTTACTCTGTTTAACATCGTTTCCTTAAGACCTGAATATTTGCTTACAGTCTGATCTTTTACAAAACCAGCAATATCCAAAACCTTCCCAACTTCATATGAATAGTCAGAAAAGAACTTTACAATGTTCTTTCCACCTTCAACACAGATCATCAAGTTTCCTGTAGGGAAACTTCTCGCCTGCTTTACTTCAACTGTAAAATTACCGCGTTTTCGATAAATCCCTACATAATCAGAATCTTCTGTTTCATCCCGAAGTTCCTGTGTTTTTATATCTCGGACATATACACTTGGCAACGAAGCAAAAATAGCAAGTCCAAGATTATCAATTTTCTCAGCATCAATATACATCAATACTGAATTTTGAAAATCATTAGTATTACCAGATAATTTTTTAAGAGCAATTGCCTTAAAATGTTCAATCATCTCACCTGCTAATTTCTTATCAGCAGATGTAATAGAAACTTTTTTCTCACCTTTGAGATGCTTATGGATAAGAGTTTTGTTGTCCTCAACCACATACTGTTTATCAGCCTCAAGATACTCACCAGTCTCCGGATCATTTGTTACAGTGTAACCATAACCGGACTTAACAAAACCCTGATCGCGATCTACTGCGATTGCGATCTCAAGAATTTCGCGGGTAACATATTTGGGTTTTTCGTTCTTAGGCTTATTCACGTAACTAGTATAACCCCGACGCACATCAGCATATCTGGATCTCATTATATCTTTCCTGTGCGAATTGCTTCTAAGAAGTCTTCCCATACAGGTTTAGCGGCTGTATTCTTGCAACCATAGCGCCTGCTATCCTGCCACAAGTTCCAGTAGTATTTGTCACACAAAGGATCAATTCCTTGAAAATTATATGACATTACGCCTTTGAATTCTTCAAACGTCATGTTATTTGGATCTACCATTTTTGTACCTCTTGTTGTGTTCTTTCATCATTGCATCAACGCCTTCCCGTGTTGCTGGGAAGCCAGCCATTTTGCAAGCCTTGGACAAAGCAGGACTAACATACCCCTTCTCGTTAAGAATTTCCTGGGGAGCCTTGCCTTTGCCCAATTCAGCAAAGTATTCTGCTACGGTGAAATTGTGCCGTAAAAATTTCTTAAAAGCACCAAGTCCGCCATATTTGTCAAACCGACCAATAAATTCGCCATCATATGATAACCAACCATTTTCATTGAGAAATCGTTTATTCTCAAATGGTGTGTTTTTGAATGTTCTCATAACTGACCTATTATCTCACTTTCTATACATACATTATACAACATATTGGATAATTGTCAACCTTAAACTTGCGTATATAAGCATTTGCTTATATTATCTCATTCTGCCAATTTTCGGGCAATTTATCCCACCCCTTTTTCCAACACCGTATAATACCGCCTACTAGAGCATCATATGCTTCATCATATGTTCTCTCCATTGGCAATAAGGTTTTTTCCTTTTTCCAATTAATTTGAAGTAAATTTGCAGGGTTAGCATTTTCTTGCCAACAATTAATCTGTTTCGCACCCCGGATCATTACATTGCTTGAATCGTTCTTATCGATACATAGAAACCAATAATCTTTGGTAGGGATATCTGCTTTACGAGATTTAAGCAAATCATCAAATTTCTCCCAATTCATATTTCCTGGCATTTCTTCGGGTTCCATATCAGTAAGAGCATAAAGAAACCCAATCTTACTTGTAGCATTATCGGAACTACCAATTGAGGTTTTGATATTAACCACATATTCAGTTACACCATCATAATCCAACACAGTCATATCACCAAACCTTCTGGCTTCCTGTGAAAGGATGTGATCACCCAAAACAGGATCATCCTTTAAAAAACGAATAATTGTACCTTCGTCTTTAAGACTGCCGCCTCTACCTTCACCCTCTACTGCTTCACTAATAGAGATTTTCTTCTCTCTAAGGGCATGGGCAACATCTTCTAATACTTTGGGGATCACTACTTTTCCTTAATAAATCTGGTTTATCTCAATGGTTATACATATCCTTCAAGATGTGCTAAACCATCATCTTGCATTCCTTGCTCTGAGAATCCAAGATCATAACCAAGAATCTCAGATATTTCTTTTTCAAATCCTGAGTCAGTATAAATTTCATACGGGCCGTTATGCCTGACATATACACTTATATAGTCGTCTTCAGGTTCGTCTTCGTCACCAACACGAAGTGATATCTCTGTAATTGTTACAGACATATCTGTTGTATCCATCCAAATACTATCACCAGCCAACTTTACCTCTTTATTGAGGAAAAATGTTTTTTGCACAAATTCTACCATATTTCAAATGTTCCTTTTTAACATTTTAACTATACATATATTATACAACATATTGGATAATTGTCAACCTTAAAAAGTGTGGGTTTTAAAAACCGCTTATTTTAGTGGGGGTTTTTATGGGGGTATATTAGCAAATTCTTATATATGAAATAGCCTGATTTTTATCTGGTTTTATCCAGTAGATTTATGATATTTCAAAAAGACGCGAAAATGACTCAGATTCTGGTGGATCATCAAATTCACCATTTCGAATATTTTCCAATTTGCCCTTCTCATAAATTGCGTCTGGTGTTGTTTTCATATCTTTAGATATTTGGGTTGTAAGTTGAGAATCATTCTCATTAACACAATCTTCTTTTGCACTGTTAATTCTCGATTCAGCAATCTTAAAATACTCCTCTTCTTTTTCAACCCCAATAAAATTTCTACCAGTCATTTTTGCACTAACACCACAACTTCCGCTACCCATTGAAAAATCCATAACAATATCGCCTTTATTTGAATAGGTCATTAGTAACCAGTTTAATACACTAGTTGGCTTCTGCGTCGGATGAACAGTTTGTTGTGCTGAAAAATTTCTACTTGCATGTAAAATACTCTTTGGGTAACGTGTTCCATGATTTTCACCACCCATAAACTTTTCTTTAAAACCATATTGATGACTATTGCGTCCAGTGCCATATCCTTCAGGATCTTTAGATTCTCGTTTATATGGTTCACCTTTCTCCATAATTGGATTATATGTTCCACCACTTTTCTGACTAAAAACAAGAATATTTTCATGTATTTTTTGAGGGCGATATTTTGAAAGGCCTGGGGAACCGCATTTATTTTTATTCCATATTAATTCATGCCGGAACCAATTCATTTTACTGCAAACAACAAGACTAGTAAAAGGCTGGCTTCCAAAAATAATAATATTTCCTTGATCTTTTACAATACGACCGAGTTCTTCCCACATAAGATTAAAATCTAATACAGTATCCCATTCAATCATTGTAGTTCCATATGGCGGATCAACACATACCATATCTACAGAATTTTCTGGTATATCTTTAAAGACATTAAAACAATCGTCATTAAACAATGTTTCCACTAATCTACCTCAGGAAACATATTTTTAACGTGCTGAAGGATTTCAGCGGGGAATTCAGTCTGGCCGGCAGTTCCATCCTTTTTTACCGTTTTTTTGGCTAATCTGAGGATTTCACGTTTATTCATATTTTTAATCTTTTCTGCTGGGTCTGCCCGGTTAACGTAGGATGCTGAATCGTGGATAATAGCATTCCACGCATATCCAGCAATATCAGCCACATCCATAGGAACCTCAATTTTTGTTAAAATTCGTCGTTTCCCATCTGGGCACTTTGAACTACGCATTACTGGTACATCCTTTAATTTTAATCTCCATAATACTAATTATACAAGATATCTTACTTTAGGTCAACCTTAACAATTATGCCTTCTCAGCAGGGGTTTCATCAAAATACTTCATTTTATCAGGGACGTTTTGCCAGTCATCAGCATCATCTGGTGCGGCTTTTCGTCGTACAATATTTGGCCAGCCTACTGCATACTTGTCATTAAACTCAATCCAGTATGTTTTGTCTGGTTCTTTTAGAAGTGTATCTGGAACAATTGCATCTACTGGGCATTCTGGTTCGCATACACCGCAGTCTATACACTCATCGGATTTAATAACGAGCATATTAACACCCTCATAAAAACAATCTACAGGGCATACTTCTACACAATCGGTATATTTACATTTAATACATTTATCGTTGACTATATACGTCATTAAAACCTCCTACTTCATTTGAAAGGATTCACCACAACCACAAGACGAGGTGTCTGGAATGGTAACTTTAAACGCTGGCATAAAATCACCAGTATAATCAATTACTGCTCCATCCATATACTCAATTGTAAACTTATCAATGAGGAATTGTTTATTTTCTCCTAACTCAAATGTAATATCGCCATCTTCTAAATCGTTTGCGGTATCCCATTTACCAATTAAACCTGAGCAACCGCCGCCGTCTAATTGATAACGAACATACGGTGTGTCATTTTTAGTTGCTACTGTTTGTAATTGCTTTAGTGCTGTATCAGTTATTGTAATATTATGTTCCATAATAGTATTTATTTCACTTTCAAAGGAACTTTTTTATTAAAGCCATTTTCTTCGTAGTATTTTGTACCACATGCACAACTACATAATGGCAATTGTTTCGTACTACCTTTAATATAAAATTTTTCGGCAAACCAATATACTATAGACATATTATTTAAAGGCATTTCACATTGTACACATTTAAACATTTTCTTATACTTTCTTTGTAATTACTTCAGCAATACTATTTGGACAAGGCGCATAATGACCAAACTCCATACTAAATTGTCCGCGGCCGCTTGTTTGACTACGCAAATCACCTATGTATCCAAACATCTCACCAATTGGTGCTTCAGCATAGATACGTATAACTGTGCCAGTCATCTCTTGATTATGTATCATACCACGGCGCCTGTTTATATCACCTATAACATCGCCTACTTTATCTTCAGGGCAAGTAACATCTAGTTTCATAATAGGTTCTAGTAACTGTGGGCCAGCTTTAGGCATTGTTTGTCTAAACGCACCACGTGCCGCTAACTCAAATGCTACCGCACTACTATCTACTGCGTGACTTGAACCATCTGTTAATGTTACTTTATAATCTAACATTGGGTAATTAGCAAGTATGCCACCAGCATTAGAATTAGCAAAACCTTTTTCTACAGAAGGCCAAAACTCTCTTGGAACCCTGCCGCCAACTACTTTAGCTTCAAACTCAAAACCTGCTCCTGACTCTAATGGTTCTATTGTATATTCAATATCAGCAAACTGTCCAGCACCACCTGTTTGTTTCTTATGCACATACTTGTCACTAACTGTTTTAGTGATTGTTTCTCTATATGCTACTTGTGGTTTGCCTATACTTACTTCTACGCCGTATGTGCGTTTTAGTATATCACACTTAACATCTAAATGCAACTCGCCCATACCTTTAAGTATTGTTTGCCCTGTCTCTTGGTCTGTTTCTACATAGAAGGAAGGATCCTCTGCTACCATTTTACCAATAGCAGTTCCTAACTTGTCCATATCGCCTTGTGTCTTTGGTTCAACTGCAATACTAATAACTGGATCTGGAAACACCATTGGCTCAAGTATTGCTTGGTTCTTTTTATCACACAATGTATGGCCTGTTTGTACAGACTTCATACCAAGCAATGCAACAATGTCGCCTGCTGATGCACTGTCCAATTCCTCACGTGAATCGGCATGCATTTCTAGTATGCGTCCAACACGTTCTGTTTTACCATTTGTGCTATTGTATATAGAATCGCCTTTCTTTATGTTGCCTGAATAGATGCGTGTAAATGTTAATGCGCCATACTTGTCTTCCATTATTTTAAATGCAAGTGCTCGCAATGGACCGTCGGCATCTACTGTAGCAACTTCACCTGTCTCTACACCTTTCTCATCAACTTCTGGTTGTGGATCAACTTCAGTTGGGTCAGGTAAGTAATCTACCACAGCATCCATTACAAGTTGCACACCTTTGTTCTTAAATGAACTGCCGCAGTATGTTGGAAAGAAGTCGTTGCTAATTGTACCCTTACGTATGCACATCTTAAGTTGATCTACAGTAATAGACTTTGGATCATCAAACCACTGCATCATTACTTCATCATCCATCTCTACTGCTGTTTCTACTAACTGATCATAATAATGTTTTGCAGCTTCGACGTAAGTCATATTACTCTTTGTTTTACTAGTTGGCAATTGCCGACGCATAAATCTAGGTATAACTTCGTCAGGTATTGGTCCATCAGTAAATGACATTGGATCAGCCGGATCAGACCATGTTCGTGCTGTTTGATTTAATATATCAACAACACCAACAAAACTATCTTCAACACCTATAGGTATAGTCATAATTAACGGCTTCGCCCCAAGTCGTGTTTTTATTTGTGCTACCACACCATGAAAGTCAGCACCTACTCTATCCATTTTGTTAATGTATATAATACGTGCTACTTCACTATCGTTAGCATAACGCCAATTAGTTTCTGATTGTGGCTCTACTCCACCACTAGCACAAAACACACCTACACCACCATCGAGCACTTTAAGAGAACGATAGACCTCAATTGTGAAGTCTACGTGTCCGGGTGTGTCAATAATGTTGAACTGGTGGTCTTTCCAGTAGCAAGTAGTCGCGGCACTTTGTATTGTAATGCCTCGCTCTTGCTCTTGCTCCATAAAGTCTGTGGTTGCGGCGCCATCATGAACTTCGCCGATCTTGTGGATCTTTCCTGTAAGTTTAAGAATGCGCTCTGTGGTTGTAGTTTTACCAGCATCCACATGAGCGAAGATTCCAATGTTTCTATATTTTGCTAGTTCGTTCATGTGTCTCAAATTTTAATAAATCGCTTACATAAGTTGTTGCATAACTATCAACAGCAGCTTCCCATTTATTTTCATTACTTACATTAAATATTAAATTTTCCGAAGCAGGTATACTCATCCATCCACTGTTAGGATCACGTGGCCACAGGGATTCAAGTTCTAATTCAAGTTGCCCAGGATTCCATCCTGAATAACCTAATGTAATTTGAAAATCTCTTGGGCCGGTGCCTTGAGCAATATCAACTAATATGTCCATGCCTTGTGTCATTGACAACCAATCATTAATACATTCTGTTAACATAGTTTTATAATCCGGGGAATGCAAAACAAAGCCCACCTGCGATTCTATTGGTCCTCCAAAATAAATTGGAATATCCTTTTCTACTGGATTTTTAATACCTGCTGTCATGCACAATTCTATCCATAGCGATTTATTAATAGGTTTATTAACAATAAACCCTATTGCACCCTCAACATTATGCTTATACATATAAACAACACTTTGTAAAAATCGAGCATCATCTAATTTCGGGGCCGCTATTAAAACTGTGTCAGTCAAATCATCCATTGTTATATTTATCGATCAAGACATCTTATTTACCTATGTCTTTAATGCAACTCATTTTAATTATAATTCACTATCTTTAATAACCTAAAAACATTTTGAAGTCCTATTACTTGCCTATATGAATCATATAAAGCATTGTGTCGTAACGCCTCTGGTAATTCTGCATCCACTAAACCAAACAATGAGCGAGTATCTCTTACTTGCCAATACCGCCAAGGTACGCCACGTTGTAATTTCTTTGCTACATGCTCTAAAATATTATAATCAAATACAGCACCGTGTGCCCAATAAAAATCACAATTACGAGAAAACTTATATAACTTTTTCATTACCTCTTGTATATCTTCTCGACCATCTTCGCTAAATGCTTCATTAATAATTTCTTCGTCTTGCGTACTCCACCAAGTTAACGTGTCGTCATCAATTTCACAATCGATAGCAATAGAACTTTCAATACTTGGTTTTAAATATAATGTGTTTAAATCCTTAATATCAGTATTACGATAATCTTCCCAAGGGTTAAACAATATAATTCCAATAGACAAAATGACAGGCATATCTCCCGTACCGAGAGTTTCAATATCAATCATTGCCCACTTTTCGTCCATAATAGTATTATAATATACTTCAAGTGAAATGTCAAGAGTATTATTAACAGCAAAAAAAGCGCCAAGTAATTGACGCTTCTTTAAACTGAAATCCTGTGATGCAACGATGCATCAATGTTTCAGGCCTGTCCCTATAGAAAGGGATTCAGGTGGCACTTAATCTTTAGTGAATGCCCAGTATAGTACTGCCACTGCAACTAAACCAACTAATCCCTGGCTGCCTAAACTGTTAACGACAGATGTGATTCCGCCGATAGGGTCAATTCCAAAGAACGGTACCGCGCTACCAAATAGAATTTGTAGTACAACTACTAATGCAACTGCTACAATTCCTAGGTCTGTTAGTGCACGAGCCCAGCCTTTAATGTTATCAAGCCAATCCATATGAACTACCTCCTTTGTTTAACATATATAACATCGTGTATTTACACAATTACAATTCATTATTAAATTGTAATAACAATTATAACAATATATGCTGGCCTTGTCAACCATACATATTACGGTTATATTAGGTATTATTTATACGATCCCAAGCGATTTCACGGCTGATTTTATCTGTTGGTATGTTTTCTTCAGCAGATCTGATTAAAACTTCAGTTGTCCGTGTTCCTATTTCTTTTAATTGGGTATCTATCATATCTACAGTATTATCTAATTCAGCACTAATAGCAATAACACCACCACTATTAACCAAGTAATCTGGCACATATACTATGTCATTTTTAAATAACCAAGCATCTGTTTTTTCATTGTCTAACTGATTATTTGCCGCACCAATTATAGCATCACAGTTTAACAAGTGCCGGGTACTTTTATTAATAACATTTCCTAATGCACATGGACTAAAAATATTACATTCTGTTGTATGCACATCAGCAATTGACGTAGACTCAATTTCTCTTGGTGATCCATATCCATCAAATTTTAAACAATCTACTGCATATTGATTGATATCTGCAATTGTTAATTTTGCACCTTCTCTATATAATTTATTTACTAATTTGCTTCCTACTTTTCCTACACCACTTATAGCAAAATGTACATCCTTAAAATCTTTATCATCATTAATATATATAAAAGTATACGCTGATTTTATTGCATTGTAAAGCCCTGTTGCTGTAGGTCCACTACTATCTATTTCAATGCCACCAACATACTCTGTCACAGTTTTTGTATGTTTTAAATCCTTTACATCAGTTCCTACATCACCGGCTGTATAATAAATGCCGCCAAGCATTTCAACAACCTCTCCTAATGCTTTATAAAGTTCAGGTGTTTTAAAACTATTAACAGCAGACGCATTAATTACTGCTTTGCCACCACCTCTGTTAATTCCACAAATACTATTTTTATACGTCATTCCCTCTGCTAATCTTAAAGCATCTGTTTTTTGCTCTTTAGTATTTGTATAATTCCAAAAACGACAACCTCCAAGTGCTGGTCCTAATTTAGTATTATGAACAGCAATTATAACATCCAATCCTACATCTTTATTTGTTCCTCGCACTACTCTTTCATAACCCGGAACTTTAAGATCTTTAATTTTTGTTGACATAATTAGTCTATCTCCAATTGAGGTATATTATCTGTTTGATATGTTTTTAATATAATACCAGAGCCAGCACCTTTATCTTCAACACTTACTAATTTTACTTGATAACCCCATAACCGTTTGACATGTGTTAACACTTCATTTACATCACCAGTAAGCAACTTACCATCTGTAACATTATGTCGTAATGTTAATGTACGCGATGCTGTGAAATCTGCTTCAGCAACTTCTATATCAGGTATCATATTTGAAATGCTATACATATTTGCTAATATTTGTCTAATATTTTTATACCCCATATTATTATGAATATCCTTAACAATATAATTTGAACTAGTTGTATTGTTGTTTAATGTAAATAAATGCATTTTCCGAATCATTGTAGGACTTAAAAATTGTCTAATAAATGATTCATCTCGGAAATTCTCAACTGCATTTAAGCAAGTCTCATTCCAATCTCCTCCAGCAAAATCTGGAAACCATTCTTTATCTTCATCTGTTGGGTCTTCACATATACGCTTAATGTCTCTAAACATTTCAAATCCTAAATAATAAGGATTGAAACCATTATAACCTTTCATATCAAATGTCGGTTGAAACATTACTCCACTATGTGTATGAAAAAATTCAAGCATTGCGCCATCTGTTAATAAACCTTTATCGTGCAATCTATTCATAATAAAGAAATGTGAGAACGTTGCCCAGCCTTCGTTCATTACTTTTGTTTGATACTGTGGATAAAAATACTGTGCAACTTTACGCACAATACGCACTAACTCTCTTTGCCAGTCAGTTAATATAGGAGAGTTCTTTTCTATAAAATATAAAACATTTTCCTCTGATAATCTTTCATTGCCATCTGAGAAGGCAACTTCTTTTTTCTTTTCCTTTTGCTTTTTAGTTTTAGGCAACGTCCTCCATAGATCATTATAAATTTGTCGCATATATGTTCTGCGATCATCTATTCGTTCTTTTTCTTCAAAAAAGTTTAATTTCTGCGGGCGTTTATACTTACTAATACCATGCTTACTTAATGCATGGCAACTATCTAACACTTTTTCAACAGTTGATTTGCCATATTTTTCTTCACAGTCTGCAATATAATTTTTAGCAAATACAAGATAATCTATAATATGATTAGCATCAGTCCATTGCCTAAACAAATAATTATTTTTAAAGAAATGATTATGACCAAACGCGGCATGTGCAATAACAGTAGTTTGTGTTGTTATTGTATTCTCTTCCATTAGATAATTAATACAAGGATTACTATTAATAACTATCTCATATGCTAAACCAGTATAACCTTTTCTATAGTTTTGTTCCTCAGCAGAAAAATGCTTACCAAAACTCCAATGCTTATAATATATAGGTAGGCCTGAACTTGCGTAAGCATCGAGCATTTGTTCAGAAGAAATAACTTCTAATTGATTAGGATAAACATCTAAAGTAAGTTCATCAAGTGCAATTTTTTCACATTCTTCATATACATCTTCTAATAATGTAAAATTCCAATCACTGCCTTTATATAACGGAGATACCATTATACTTCTTCCTTAACTTCTATATTGGGGTTGTTTAATGAACTTAATGCATTTGGTTTAGAGAAAAATTCTCTAAACACAGGAATAATTTCACCAACTTCTTTAATCTGCTTACTTACAAGGTTTGGCCATAATTTATGTAATTCTTCATACATATTCCACATACTTGATCGCCCAGTAGATTGCGCTGCCCAATAATTTCTTGTTTGCTCATACATGCCTGCAATTTCAACATATGTATAAAATTTTACTATAGGTAATATACTTTTAACAAGCACTTGATTTAACGTAGGCAAATCTGATGCAAAATTATCACCATCACTTGCTTGTGCTACATATGAATTCCATTCTGCTTGACTGTATCGTTCTTTGAGTATTTTATCAGCCAATATTAAACCACTACTTACTACAGTGCCACCTGTTTCTTTACTGTTAAAAAATTCTTCTTCACTGCACTCTATTGCTTCTGTATGATGTCTAATAAAAATTACATCAACATTTTCGTACTTCCTTTCAAGGAACAAGTATAATAAAAGGAAAAATCTCTTTGACAACTCTTTTTCTCTTTCGCCCATGCTTGCACTAACATCCATAATACATATCATTACAGCAGAAGAAGTCGGCTTTGGATATTTTGCAAAATTATTAAATCTCAAATCTATCGGATCAATAAAAGGAATTGCTCTATGCCTCTTACGCAACTTCTCAATCTTTAATTTAATATCATCAATTAAGGCTCTATTTTTTGTCATAGGCTTAACTTCTTCTTTATAATATTTTATTTCTTCCTCAAGCCGTTCCATCTCGCCTTCAAGTTCTTTAATTGCTTTTTGTTTAGGAAACTTTAATGCAATACGTCGACCAAGACTTCTTATCATACTTTGTTCAATATTAAGTTGGCTTGGACTACCTACAGTTGTATAACCAGATCTGTGTGTTTCCCAAACTGTAACATTTTCTTTATTTTTTTCTTCGAGATTAGGTAATTCCAAATCCTCAAACACAATATCTAAATACTCG
>PVBE011184673.1_pt1 | contig 17044 bp, 13 predicted proteins | sample 1631181 | NCBI WGS metagenome assembly PVBE01 (sample SAMN08397723, study PRJNA350692) | Marine metagenome, whole genome shotgun sequencing project. | isolation source: water | place: Pacific Ocean | collected 2012-04 | reverse complement strand
GCGATGATGACTTCGAGGAGATCAATGAAGCCAAGGCCAACTTGGATCACATTTATGATCAGCCCGATCCAAGAGCCTATTTCCGCGAACTGAAAAAGCTCCGCTACGCCATACCCGGTGCCGCCAAACCGATCTTCCAGAAGTTGATCTCCTCTCTGCAGCAGCGCCGAGATGATACGGTTTGCGTTCTCGACCTTGGCTGTTCTTACGGCGTCAACGCGGCGCTACTAAAGCACGACCTGTCGATGTCCGAACTCTACCACCATTGGGGACAGGAGGGACTGGCAGACGCCTCACCGGAGAAAATCGTTGATTGCGACCGGCGCTTTTTTGACAACCTCGACGAACCCGAAGACATTGAGGTGATAGGGCTTGATCAGGCGGAAAATGCCGTTGAGTACGCCAAAGAGGTCGGCTTATTGGATGAGGGCTTCGTCGTCAATCTTGAGAAAGAGCCGCTGTCCGAGCCGGCGAAAGAGGGACTGGCCCCGGTCGACTTGGTGGTTTCGACCGGATGCGTCGGCTATGTGACCGAGGATACCTTCGACCAGCTACTCCCGGCCATCACACCAGATCGGTTGCCTTGGCTAGCCAATTTCGTGCTGCGGATTTTCCCGTTCGACGCGATCGAGGAGACTCTGAACGAGCGGGGTTATGTGACGGAGAAGCTCGAGGACCGAACCTTCGTTCAGCGTCGGTTCGCATCGGCGAACGAGCAGGAGCAAGTGCTCGAACAACTGCACGAGCAGGGTGTCGAGCCGACCGACAAGGAGGCGGCAGGTCATCTTCACGCCGAGTTCTACCTGTCCCGCCCGAAGCAAGACGTGACGGATGTGCCGATCGAGCAGTTGCTAGCCGGTTGAATCCGGGGCTCGGCGTTTTCCGCCCACCACTTCAGACGCGGCGCGCCGCCCAATGCGCGACGAGAGGCAATGCCTGCTCGGCCTTGGGAAACACATCCATGAAGACGGCGCGATACCACGCCTCCTCGGGCGATGCGTCGGACCGAGCCATTTGCGAGCGTTGTGGCATCGACGCCGCGAGAGCCACGTCGGAACCGCTGCCCTGGTCGAACTGCGCCTTGTCGCGCCACACGATGTCGGAGGGCAGAAGATCCTCGAAGGCGCGGCGCAAAATCCATTTCTCGATGTTTGCCCCGTGCGTCCGGCGTATCTTGAGCGCCGGATCGATGCGCATTGCCAGATCGATCATCTCGAGATCGAGAAAAGGTACCCGCGCCTCTAGCCCGTGCGCCATCGTCATTCTGTCGACGCGCTGCAGATTGATGTTGTGCATTGTCGTGATGGATCGGTGCAATTCCCTCGGCAGCTCGCTTTGGTCGGCATAGTTCTTGTAATACGCATATCCGGCGAACAATTCGTCCGCGCCCTCGCCGGTCAGCACAACCTTGACGGTTTGGCTTGCGATCCGGGCCACGAACCAGGTTGGCGCGGCGCTCCGGACGAGGTCCTGATCGTAAGATTCGAGATGGTAAAGAATGGTCGGCAATTGGCGCACAAGTTCATCCGGCCGAATGATGGTTTCGTGATGTTTCGCGCCGATATGTTCGGCAACACGGCGCGCGGCATCGAGGTCTTCGCTCCCTTCAAGACCAACCGCAAAAGTATGCAGCGTGTCGAGATGGCGTTTCGCAATGGCCGCGATGATGCTGGAATCAAGGCCGCCTGAGAGGAATGCGCCAAGCGGGACATCGCTACGCAACCGTTTGACGACAGCGCGTTCCAAGGTGTCGCGGACCAGCGCGGCGGTCTCCTCGGGGTCCATGAGTTCGCATCTTGGCTCGGGCACGGTGTAGTAGCGTTCCATGGCGGCGCGGTCGTGAATAGATGCCCGGGCGGAAACTCCTCGAGTGTGTCCACGTGCCCGACCAGGGCCTTGATCTCCGAGGCCAGATAGAGCGCGTCGCCGCGGCGGCCGATGTAGAGTGGCTTGATGCCGATGGGGTCGCGGGCCGCGACGACACGACCGCCGTCTGTAAGCACGAAGGCGAACATGCCGTCCAGATGCCGGACGATCTTCGTCCCGTGGGCGCGATATCCGTGCAGGATGGGCTCGGAGTCGCTTCCTGTCCGAAAAATAACCGCGGGCTCATGGGCCGAGAGATCCCCCCGCAGCCCCTTGTCGTTGTAGATCATGCCGTTGGCGATGAGGGCTCCGTCACCATCCGGCGCGATGATCGGCTGTGCACCGCCCTTGGGATCGATGATCGCCAGACGCTTGTGGCCCAGCACGGCGTCGGCTCCTTCGTCCACGTAGCGGCCCTCGCCATCGGGCCCGCGATAAGCCAGCCGATCGAGCATCTCGCAGACGATCTTGTCCGCGTCTCTCTCGCCCTGCACGAAGACGATGCCGCACATCACAAGCTGCCCTTGTTAGCGGAAGCAAGACCGGTGCTTGCAGGAGTAAAGACTTCTCACCTTGGAGCTTGCAGCGTTCTCTTTGACGTTAGCAATGCTTCCCAATGTTAGCACCTCTAATTCGATTGAGGGTGGCCCGTCCAGCAGAGAACGAGGGAAAGCTGGATGGACAAATTTCCTAGCGTTCAAACTCCACGATGTCGAAGCCGTCGTAGCGGTCGGTCATGTAGATCAGGCCGCGTTCGTCGACGTCGACGTCGTTGGTGCCCGGGCGTTCCTGGCCGGTGCCGGGTTCGGGGATGTAGTGGCCGACCTCCTCGGGGTTGAGGGGGTCCTTGATGTCGATGATGCGTAAACCACCGGCGAACCAGGCGGCATAGACCAAGGTATCGCGGAAGTGCTCTTGGAACTGGTGACAGCCGAACCAGGCGGGTGGCGCACTCCACGGTGAATCCAGCTCCGAGACGGTGAACACCGAAAGTGGCTGCATGTTGTCCAAATCGCCGACGTCGAAGACCCACAAGGGCGCGTGGGGTTGGCCGTGACGATGAACCTGGCTCTCGTCGGCGACCACCGCGATGTCACGCCCGGCCACCGGGAAAGGCAGCGGCAGGATCGTGTGGGTGGGTTCGGGAAAGGGCGGGTGGTAATTGTAGTGCCCGACCGTCCGGGGCTGTGTGATATCCGAGACATCGACGACGTAAAGGCCGCCCCACAATGCCCCTACCCAGATTTTGTCACCGTGGCGCATCCCGTGATGGACCCTGTTGTCGTCGGCATTCCAGGTCGGCGTTTCGCCGCCCGCCACGTGCTGGCCGGGCAGTGCCCAGTGAGAGACGTATTCGGGCCGGGCCGGATCGCGGATGTCGTAGATGACCAAGATGTTTCCGACGTAGCCTTCCCATTCGGTGGAGACGTAGATGTAGTTCTCATCGACGTCGAAACGGTGGCTGCCCCAAGTATGGGTCCTTTGGTGCTTGATCAGTTTGGGCTCGGTCTTGTCCGATATATCATAGATCTTGAAGCCGCCGTCGTGGTAGCCGCGCTCGCAGGCCTGGCGCAGGATCGGGATGTCGTCGGCGGTCAACACCTTCTTCTTGCCGCCGACATAGAGGTCCTCGGTCAGGGCATGGGCAAGTTCGGCGTCGCTCGGCGCCCGGCCTAGCTCACCTTTCAGCCTGGCCGTGTATTCGGGAATATTGTCGCCGCGGCGGAAATAGTAGCGGTTGTACATCTCGAAGTTGGTGAACATCAGATCGCCGATGACGCGCACCTTGTGGGTATGGGTGTCCTCGCCGTCCAGTGTGATGCGTGAGACGATGCGGGGATTCGTGGGATCGGAGACATCGACGATGGTGGTCCCATAGGGGGGATTGAGATGACCAACGTAGGCGTAGTCTCCTTCCACCACGACCTGGCCGCCGCCCGGCATGTCGAGGCGGCCCAGCCGCCGTACGTTGCGCGCCAACCGGGGATCGTCACTTGCCACCATCGCCCATCCTCCCATTATTCGCCCCTGTCGCCGCCAATCGGTGAATTGCGCGCGACGAGGGGAAACGGCTAGACTTCTCCCATAGGCGACATGGGATATCAAGGCTCGGGCACGGTTGTGGCGCACGCATCCGTGCCGGACAAAGGGGAACGACATGCCAGCGACCGCCACCACCGACGACGTGAAACTGGAACCCTTTTGGTGGGAAGCGGCGCCGCGCCCCACTGGGGCGGCGCCCGACGTTCCCGAACGCGCCGACGTGGCCATCGTCGGGTCGGGCTATACCGGGTTATCGGCGGCCCTGACCTTGGCGCGCGGTGGGGCCAGCGTTGTCGTTTTCGAGGCCGGACCGATCGGCCAGGGCGCCAGTTCGCGCAACGGCGGCGGCTATGGCCACGGTCTCATGGTCCCGTTCAGTGAATTGACGCGCCGGGTCGGGCTTGAGCCGGCCAAGGCGATATTTAACGAGCTTAGCGTATCCGAGAAGCACCTGATCGACTTTGTCCGCGACGAGGGCATCGAGTGCCACTTTGTAGCCCGGGGACGGTTCACCGGCGCCTATGCTCCGGCCAAGTACGATTCCATGGCGCGCGAATTGGAGCTGCAGCAAAAGCACCTGGACGTGGACGCCGAGATGGTGCCGAGGGCCAACCAATCCTCGTTCGTCGGCACCGAACTTTACCACGGGGGCTTATGGCAGCGCTTCGGCGGCCATCTTCATCCCGCACTCTACCACCAGGGCCTTCTGGACCGCGTCCTGGACGCCGGTGTGGCGGTGGTGCCCGAAACCCGGGTGACAAAGATCGAGCGCGCGGGAGGTGAGTTCACCCTCACCGCCGGCAATCATACCATCAAGGCCGGCAACGTCGTCATCGCCACCAACGGATACTCAGGCCCGGTCAACGGATGGCTGCGCCGACGCTTGATTCCCATTCAAAGCCAGATGATCGCGACCGAGCCCCTGGACCCCGCCGTCGTCGCGCGGCTGTTGCCTGAAAAGCGCATGGTCGGCGATACCTATAAATTGAAGCACTATTACCGGGCGTCGCCCGATGGGACGCGCATCTTGTTTGGCGGGCGCGCCGGCGGGGAGGAAATCAACGACCCCAAACGCAGCGGCATCCACCTTCACCGCCGCTTGACCCGGCTGTTCCCCGAACTGGCGGGCGTCGGCCTCACCCATTCGTGGGCCGGATTCGTCGCCTTCAGTTTCGATTATCTGCCCCATATGGGGGTTCGTGACGGCATCCACTATGCCATGGGCTACTGCGGCAGCGGAGTGATGCTTTCGACCTACTTCGGGCACAAGCTGGGACGGCGCATCCTGGGCGCTCCGGACGCGGGAAACCCGTTCGAAAACCGCCGTTTCTCGACCCGGCCGTTCTATACTGGCAAGCCGTGGTTTTTGTCGGCCGTCATGGCCTATTATGCCTGGCGCGATTCGCGATACCTGTGAGGGACTGATCCATGGGCAAGGAAACCGTTCAACTGGATCCGATTCTTCTTGAGATCCTCAACCGCAAAGTGGCGGCGGCGGCCGACGAGATGGCGGTCACCTTGCAGCGCACGTCGCGTTCGACCTACGTCAAGGAGGCGGCAGACTACGGCACCGGGATCGCCGATCTAAACGGCAATATTTTTGGCTATCCGGCGCGCAACAGCGTCAACCACATCAACCGTTTTTGCGGGCCTTCCATTCGTGCCATTCCCGATCTGAAGCCGGGCGACGTCATCGTCACCAACGACCCCTATCTGTCGGGCGGCCTGGCAACCCACCTGCCCGATCTGCACATGATCAAGCCCTTTATCCACGCCGGTAAGATCGTTTGTTACGGCTGGTGCTTTATTCACTTTTCCGACATGGGCGGACGGGTGCCGTCCTCGATCTCGCCGTCGAACCACGAGATATTTCAAGAAGGGCTGCGCGTGCCGCCCATGAAACTGGTGCGCAAGGGCGTCTTGAACGAAGATTTCGTCAAAATATTTACCGCCAACTGCCGCACGCCCGACGCCAATATGGGCGACGTTCAGGCCATGTTGGGGGCGCTCCATACCGGGTCCGAGCGCGTCGCCGACATCATCGAGCGTCACGGGGTGGCGACCTTCGTAGCCTGCCAAAAGGCGCTTCAGGATTACACGGCGGAAAAGACGCGCGCCGTCCTGCGCCGCATTCCCGAAGGAACCTACGCGTTCTGGGACTATATGGACGACGATCTGGTGACGCGCATTCCGCTACGCTTTCGCATCGCGATGACAGTCGCCGACGGCAAAATCCACATCGATCTGAGCGGTTCCGATCCCCAGGTCCGGGCGGCCTACAACGTGCCGACCTTAGGCATCGCCCATCCGTGGCTCATGATGCGCCTGATCAGCTTTATTTTGACCAACGACAGCTCAATGGCGCTCAACGCCGGCATCTATCGCCACATATCGGTGACCAACCCGGCGGGCACCATCATGAACGCCGAATTCCCCGACGCCGTCGGTATCCGCCACGCCGCCGCCCGGCGTCTGTCGGACGCCATGACCGGGGCCATCTTAAAGGCATCGCCCGATATCATGGCGGCGCCCAGTTGCGGCGCCAGCGTGCCCTTCGTCGTTGCCGAACAGAGCCCCGAGGGCGGCAAGCCGGCGGTCCAAGTCATCGAGCCCCTGCGCGGCGGCATGGGCGCGTGGAAGGGCCACGACGGTGCCGACAACCGCGAAAATACCATGAACAATATGAACAACCATCCCGTCGAGACCGTCGAGGCCGACGCCGGCGTCGTCATCCTTTCTTACGACATCCACCCCGATTCAGGCGGTCCCGGCCGGTGGCGGGGCGGCGTCGGGCAACGGATCACCACTGAGGTCCTGCGTGACGGCTGCACCATCTTGGCGCGCGGCATGGAGCGCCTGCGCTTTTCCGCCTGGGGGGTCGCTGGCGGCAAGCCTGGCCGGCCGTTTCGGGCCATCCTGAATGAAGGCCGGACGGACGAGACGGAGCTCAGCAAGATCGATCAGTTGAGCGTCAAGGCGGGGGATACGGTGACCTTCATGATGCCGGGTGCCGGCGGCTTCGGCGATCCGTATCTGCGGGCGCCCGAATCGGTACGAACCGACGTCGAGAGGGGTTTCGTCACGCGCGAGGCTACAGCCGACGACTACGGCGTGGTCATAACCCGGGACGGGCAGGTTGACGATAAGGCGACGAAAAAGTTGCGTTCCGGGCGTGTCCGGGACAATATTCGGGCAGACTTCGATTTTGGGCCCGAACGCGAGGCCTGGGAAGCAGTGTTCGACGACAAGACTATGGAGGTTCTTAACACGGGGCTGTACAGCTTGCCCAAATCGGTACGTCAGGAGAAGCGCCGCTGGATTGTTAGCCAAGCGGTACCCGATCTGCCGGTGGCCGGTACCCGCTCTTTGGCCGAGACCATGGCTGACCCGGACGCTATCCGGGCGCGCCTGGTAAAAGCCATGGCAGAGGTCTTCGGTGACGAACGAGCGGCGAACTAGGTAGGATAAGACGGCGGGAGGATACGGAGCGATTTCACGGGGAAGTCCAACGTAAAATAGTGGCGAAGCGGGCCGGTTTTTCCGTCGGGGCAGCCTGAACGGCGGGTGTCGGTCGCGGTCGCCGGAAGATAATGGGTCGAGGTCCATTTCGGGCATCGGTCGAAAATGGGAAGGAAACGGAAAAATGGCGAAACATAGGTGTCGGATAGGAATTGACGTCGGTGGCACGTTTACCGATTTCGTGCTGGCCAACATGGCGACCGGCGAGCTCACCCGCTACAAGGAGCCAAGCGTTCCGGCGGACCCGTCCAAATCTGTCGAGCGCGGCCTGCCGCCGCTGATGGAACTTGCCGGCGTCGAGCCCGAGAACGTCGAGCTGATCGTTCACGGCACCACGCTTCTGGTCAACGCCATCATTCAGCGCAAAGGGGCCAAGGTGGCCCTGGTGGTTTCCAAAGGGCACCGCGGCATCCTTGAGATCGGGCGGGCGCGCCTGGCCAACTCCTACGACTTCACGGTCCAGAAGGAAGAGCCCCTGGTCAAGCGCAACCTGATCTATGAGACCGAATCGCGCACCATGGCCGACGGCACCATCATCGGCCGTCCGGCGCGGGGCGAGCTCAAGGCCGTTGCCGAGCAGATCAAGGCCCAAGACATCGAGGCGGTCACCATCTTGCTCCTCCATTCCTATGCCCATCCCGAGATGGAACAGCTTGTGGCGGCGGATTTGCGCAAGCGATTGGGAAAAATTCCGGTCACCGAATCAGCCCATATTTGGCCCGAGCGGCGCGAGTTCGAGCGTTCTTTGATTGCCATCATGAACGCCTACGTCAATCCCCTGATGACCGCCTACTTGAATTTGCTGACCAAGCGGGTGGAAGGCCTGAATATCAAGGCACCCATTTACATCACGGCCAACAACGGCGGCACGCTCAGCATCGATACGGCGCGCGACCGCCCCATCGACACCATTCTTTCGGGTCCCGCCTCCGGCGTCGTGGCCGCGACCGAGGCAGCGGCGGTGACCGGGAACAAGCGCCTGATCACGGTCGACATGGGCGGCACCAGTTGCGACATGGCGGTGACCCAGGGCGGCGAGCCCGAATACACCACCCAAACCCACGTCGGTGACTTCCCGCTGGTCCTTCCGGTGGTCAATGTCTCGGCCATCGGCGCCGGTGGCGGCTCCATCGTCTGGGTCGATCCCCAGGGTGTTCTCAAGGTCGGACCGCAAAGCGCCGGCGCCGACCCGGGGCCGGTCTGTTACGACCAGGGCGGTACCCAGCCGACGGTCACCGACTGTTACTTGCTGACCGGATTCATCCACCCCGATCACTTCCTCGGCGGGCGCATGCATCTGGACCGCAAAGGGGCGAACAAGGCATTGGAAGAGATCGCCAAGAAGATCGGTATCAAAGGCCCGGACCGCGCGGTCAAGGCCGCCGAGGCGGCGCTTCAGGTGACGACGGCAATCATGTCGACAGAGCTATACAAAGGCCTGGCGCAGCGCGGCGAGGACCCGCGTGACTTCGCCCTTATGGCTTACGGCGGTGCCGGCCCGACCCAAGGCAACTTGCTGGCCCAGGAGGCGCGGCTGACCCAGATCATCGTGCCGCCGGCGCCCAGCGTGTTTTGTGCCATGGGGGCGATCCTGGCCGACGTCAAGCGCGACTACGTGCGCTCCAACCACCTCAAGTTCGCCGAAGGCAAGCAGGCGATCAAGGACTTGGCCACCATCTTCCGCACCTTGGAGAAGGATGCCAAGGCTTGGATCAAGACCGAGGGTAAACTTCTCGGCAAGGCGGAATTCACGGCGACGGTCGACATGCGTTATGCCGGCCAGGCCTTTGACCTGCAGGTGATCATTGACGACAAACTGCGCAGCAAGCCCACCGTCGAGGGCCTGTCGGAGCTGTTCCATATCGAGCACGAGAAGATCTACGGCTTCCGCGATCTGGAAAGCGGCGTCGAAGTGACCACTGAACGGGTGCAGGTCACGGGTAAAATTCCGCCCATCACCTTGCCCAAACTCAAAAGAAAGAAAGGCACCAAGGCGGCGGAACGGCGCAAGGTCTTCTACGAAGGCAAGTTCCGCAACGTGCCGATCTACCATCGCAACGAGCTCGGCGCCGGCGAGGTCATCAAGGGTCCCGCCATTATCGAACAGTCGGACTGCACCATCGTGATCATTCCCAAGTGGTCGGCGAAGGTCGATGGCATCGGCAACCTGTTGATCACGGCGGACGGCACGAAGACGAAAAAGAAGAAGTAGGCGGCACGGCGGGGGCGGCCCATGGCGCGGATTGCGATCGGCGGCATTCGCCACGAGACCAACACTTTCGCCCCTGCCAGCCACAAGGCCGATCTTGAAGACTATCTGAAAGGCGGCGCCTATCCGGCGCTGTGCCGCGGGCCGGCGATTTCGGACGCCGTGGCCGGCATGAATCTGTGCGTGTCTGGGTTCATGGACGAAGCCCGCGCACGCGGCCACGAGATAGTGCCGCTGTTGTGGTGTCACGCCACACCCTCGGCCCACACCACGGAACGCGCCTTCGAGACCATCGCGGGTTGGCTCTTTGACGACTTGGCGTCGGCCGGACCAATTGATGCGTTTTTCCTGGATTTGCACGGGGCCATGGTGACCGAACACCTTGAAGACGGCGATGGCGAGTTGTTGCGCCGTGCCCGCGCCGCCGTCGGCCCCCGGGTGCCCGTGGTCTCGGCCATCGACTTCCACGCCATCGTGACGCCGGCGATGATAGAGAACGCCACCGCCATGCACGCCCTGCGCACCTACCCCCACGTCGATCGGGCGGAGACCGGATGGCGCACGGCACGCCATCTGCACGACTTGCTTCAGGGCGGCGATGCACCTTTCAAGGCGTGGCGCAAGATCCCTTTCCTCATCTCCGCACCCTGCCAGTGCACCTTGGCCGAGCCTACGCGCTCCATCATGGCGATCCTTGAGGAGTTGGAAGGCGGCGACGTGGAAGCGCTCAACTTCACGCCGGGCTTTCCCAGTGCCGACGTCCATGACCTTGGCCCGACGGTCTTCGGTTGCGGGCGCGACCGGGCCGCCGTCGAGGCTGCCGTCGCGGCCCTGGCCGAGGAGGTCGAGGGCCGCGAGGCAGAGTTCGCCGGTGCCTGGTACTCGGCCGAAGAAGGGGTGCGCCGTGCCATGCGGACCGGGTCCCAAGCGGCGGGTCCGGTGCTTTTGGCGGATACCCAGGACAACCCGGGCGGCGGCGGTACTTCCGATACCACGGGCCTGCTCAAGGCCCTGGTCGAACAGGAGGCCACGGACGCGGTGCTGGCCATGATGTTCGATGGCGAAGCGGCCCAGCGCGCCCATGAAGCCGGGCAAGGGGCCGAGATTGAACTGGCGCTCGGCGGCCGGTCCGGCATTCCCGGCGATACGCCGTTGCGCGCCCGCTTTACCGTCGAGCGCCTGGGCGACGGCACCTTCGAGGCCCACGGGCCCATGATGGCCGGTATGACCTATCGGCTGGGACCCATGGCGCTTTTGCGCATCGGCGGCGTTGGCGTCGTCGTCTCGGGGACCAAGTCCCAGGCCCTGGATCAGGGCATCTTGCGCCACCTTGGCGTCGATCCGGCGGCGCAAAAGATCGTCGCGTTGAAAAGCTCGGTCCACTTCCGCGCCGACTTCGCCGAAATGGCGAGCGACATCCTGGTCGTCCTGGCGCCGGGCGCCGTCATTGCCGATACCAGCCTCAAGGACTACCGCAAGCTACGCCCTGGCGTCCGCCTGGCTCCCCTGGGGCCAGTATCCGGCGGCGGCTGACGTGGGCGTTCACCCGATCGCCAAAGGATCGATACCCTGCCGTTTTTGCCATGAATAGACGGGTGGTAGGCGCTCGGCGATCGACTCGACGACAATGTCGATCAGGCATGGACCCTTCTCCTTGAAGGCATTGTCGATGGCGGTGTCGAATTCGTCCGGTTTCGTTACGCGCCACGCCTTCATTCCAAAGGCCTCCGCAACTTTCTTGGCGTCGATTGGGTTAAAATCGACCGAGAAGGCCCGGTTGTGCCCATGCACCCGTTGCAGGGCCTTGATCCAGCCGAAGCAACCATTGTTGAAGTGGAGCAGGACCGCCGGCACCCGCAAGCGCACGAGGGATTCCAATTCGCCGGCTGTCATGCCCAGCGAGCCGTCGCCAAAGACCCCGATCGGCCGCTTGTCCGGCGCCGCATACCATGCGCCGACAACCGCCGATACCGCGTAACCGAGACCCCCATAGCCGCGCGGGATGATCAATTGGGATCCAGGATCGCCGAGCTTTAGGAACCGGGTCAGATAGGGCGTCGCCGTCCCGGCGTCGGCAATAACATTGACCGGGCCGGTCAGCCGCTCATTGAGCGATTGAACGACATATTCGGGCCGCAAGGGCACGGACGGATCGTCGAGCGTCGGCTTGACGCTTTCCCAAAAATCCTTGCGATACGCGTTCAGGTGATCGACCCAGGCCGTATCGACGACCGGATCGGCCGGCGCGATTTCGATCAATTGTTCAAAAAGCAGGTGCGCGCCGGTGGCGATGCTCAACGTGGCTTCATAGTTGTTGGCCAACACTTCGGGGTCGATGTCGATGTGGACTATTTTGCGTTCGGGATTGACCTCGGGAAAGGTCCCGCCGATGGTCACCACGGACCCGACCTTGGAACCGGCGTAGATGACGAGGTCCGCCTCCTTGAGGGCGAGGTTGGCGTGTGGGTGATATCCGTTGTCCCCGATAACGCCGATGGCCAAGGGATGATCGTCGACGATGGTGGCCTGGCCCGTCATCGAGTTGACGATCGGCAGTCCATAGCGCTCGGCGAATTCGGTCAGCAGCAAACCGACCTGTGCCCGGTTGACCCCGCCGCCGGCAACGAACAACGGCCGTTGGGCGTTCTGAATCAATTCCACAAGCGCCTCGACCTTGCCGGGCGCCGGGCACATGGGAAAGGATGGGAACGTTTTGCATTCGTCTTCCACATGAAGGGAAATCCGGTCCGGGTCGATCTCGGCCTGAAGCATGTCTTCGGGGATGGCGAGGTGAACCGCGCCGGGAATGCCGCTGGTTGCAACGCGAAAGGCGCGGCGGATGATCTCGGGAAGTTTCTCCGCCACCTTGACCTGGATAGAGGCCTTGGTGATCGGTTCCATCATCTTGGCGCAGTCCAGTTCGGTGAGCACGCCCCGGCCCTCACCGGGAAGGGGAATGTCACTCGTGATCAATATGACAGGAAGGCGCGAGGTATAGGCTTCCGCCGCGCCGGGTAGGGCATAGAGAAGGCCGGCGCCGCTCGGGCACTCGAAGACACCCGGCTTGTCGTTGGTGCGCGCATAGGCATCCGCCATGAAACCCGATGAGCGCTCGTCGCGTGCCATGACGTGGCGGATACGGTCAGAGGAGTCGTTCAGGGCCTCGTAAAACGGGACGTTGGTATCACCCGGCACGCCGAAAACGACTTCGACGCCATACCCGATCAGCATCTCGACGAGAACTTCAGCTCCGCGCATTTTGTTGGCTCCAATTTCTTGTCCTGGGGTGAACCGCTGGAACGCCGGCGCCGGACAGGGTGCCCGTATCTTGTCCCGCCCGAAATTTATGCCACGTCGGTGTCTCTAAACAAGTCACCATCGGTAATCCGTGATTTTTTTGCCCTCCAGGGGACGTCGTCGGGATCGGCCATGCGGGACTTGACGTCGTCGCCGCGAGGCGCGAGGCTTCCTTTGCACGGTAGGTCTTCAAGACCTTAGAGGAAGCGGCAAGCCAATGAACAAGACCGGGAAGATAGGGCGCCGCCTCGGCGGCCGGACGGGCGAGCCCTTCACCTTTATTTTCGACGACAGCACCATTGAGGCATGGCCCGGCGAAAGCGTCGCCGCGGCGTTGTTGGCCGCCGGTCAAGTCGTGCTTCGCATAGCCGAGGACGGCGGCGCGCGCGGTGTCGTCTGCGGCATCGGGTTGTGCTGGGAATGCCGCTGCGTCATCGACGGACGGCCCAATGTCCGCGCCTGCATGACCGAGGCCAGGGCCGGCATGCGGGTGCGCCGCCAACAGGGCCTGGAATGACGGCGCCCCGCATCGTCGTCGTCGGTGCCGGGCCGGCCGGCATCATGGCGGCCCGCGAGGCCAAGAGGCGCGGCGCGGCCGTTACCCTTATTGATGAAGCGCTGCGTCCCGGCGGACAGATTTACCGCCAAGGCGACGCGGCGCTGGCCTCCTCGGGCGTCGGACTGCCCGAGGAACTGGCGCACAAACGGACGGTCCTGGAGGCCTTTGCCGAGGTCGCCGAGGCCGTCGACTACCATTCCGGCGCCACCGCCTACGCCGTTTTTCCCGGGCCCCAGCTGCACGTTGCCTTGGCCGACAGCTCACGAGTCTTCGAGGCCGATGCCCTGATCCTTGCCACCGGCGTCGGCGAAAGGGCCGTTCCCTTCCCCGGCTGGACCCTGCCCGGTGTTCTTTATGCCGGTGGCGTCCAGGCAATCATGAAGGCTCATGGCGTGCGGGCCGGCGACCGGGTCGCCGTCGTCGGCGCCGGGCCGCTCATCATCGCCGTCGCCGCTCAGCTTGCCGAAGCGGGTGCCGAAATCGCCTGCGTCACTTTGTTGACGCCGCTTCGTGTCATGGCGCGCCGCCCCCTCGGTCTGTGGGCCGGGCGCGGCGTGGTGCGCGAGGGCATGGCCTATCTGCGCCAACTGCGCCGGGCCGGCGCCCCGGTGCTGGAGGGCTGGGTGCCGGTACATGCCGAGGGCGCGCCGGCGGTCGAAAGCTTATGCGTTGCGCGCCACGACGGCGCCGGACGACCCCTTATGGGCAGTGAAAGGCGCTTCGACGTCGATATGGTGGCGATGAACTTCGGTTTCACCGCCAACAGCGAACTGGCCCGCATGGCTGGCGCCGAGGTCCGATTTGATTCGGTGCGCGGCGGCTGGGTGCCAGTCAGAAACGAATTCGGGGCGACCGCCGTGCCCGGAGTGTTCGTTGCCGGCGACGGCGCCGCATTGCGCGGCGCCTTCGTCGCCGCCGCCGAGGGCCGCATCGTCGGCGCCGCCGCGGTGCTAACCGCCGGGGGCAAAGGAACCGCGGAGTTACACCAAGAACTTGCCGCCGAATTCACCGAACGCCGCAGCCATCAAGCCTTTCAAGATGCGCTTCGTCCCACCCTCGATCTGCCTTCCGGCGTGTGGTCGTGGGCTACCGACGATACCGTCGTCTGCCGCTGCGAGGGCATCACCCAGGGCCGCCTGCGCCAAGCCGTCGATGAAGGCCATGTGACTGTCAACGGCATCAAGCGCAACACCCGCGCCGGCATGGGATGGTGCGGCGGACGCACCTGCCTGGCATCGGTTGCCGCCCTTGCCGCGCAAGGCCAGGCGGGGCCGCCCGCCGAAACACCGCCCATGCGTCCCAGGCCCTTGGCCCGGCCGGTGCCGGCGGGCATCTTGGCACGGCGTGAGCCATGAGCACCGAGACCACCGATATCCTGATTATCGGGGCCGGTGCCTATGGGTTGTCCGCCGCCTGGTGGATTGGCGAGCGCGACACAGGGGCGCGCGTCATGGTCCTCGATGCGGGTGATTTTGCCGCCAATGGAACGGGAAGCTGCGGTGCCGGCGTGCGGATGCAGTGGGGTTTGGAACTCAGCATCGGTTTGATGACCGAAAGCATCGCCTTTTTCGAAGACGCCGAAAAGCGGCTGGATTTCCCGGGCGGCATCGAGTTCAAGCAAGAGGGCTATATGATGCTGGCCCGCGACGCAGACATGCTGGGCGACTTCCAGGCTAATGTTGAGCGTCAGAACGCCCTTGGCGTGCCGAGCCGAATCCTGAGCCCCGAAGAGGCCCTGAAGATGGTCCCCGAACTCAACCCGGACCTTCTGGTCGGTGCTGCCTTCTGCCCCAAGGACGGTACCGTCTCGCCGTTCCTGTGGCTCGACGCATTGCTCCGCGCCGTTCGCCGCGCCGGCGCCGAAGTCCGTTTCGGAACCACCGTTACCCGTCTCGAACAAAAGGGCGGCACCATCGTCGCCCAGACCACCAAGGGTCCCGTGGAGGCGGCCAAAGTTCTGGTCTGCACCGATTGGGCGGCACCTCAGCTTCTGGCACCCCTGGGTATTGACCTACCGATTGAGGCAATGCCCAACGAGGCCATGGTGACAGAACCCTGGCAGCCCGTGTTCGGCCCGTGTCTGGTGCGTATCGAGCACGGCCTTTTCATCAATCAACTGCCGCGCGGTTCCATCGTTGCCGTCGTCACCCGTGAGCTGCCCAAGGACGAATCATCGTCCAACCACGCCGACTGGCTGCCCTTGGGCGCCGGGTTGTTCGTCGAGACCCTGCCCGCCTTCGCTCACCTAAACATCGTCCGCAATTGGTGCCACCCGGTCAGTATCACGCCGGACATGCAGCCCATTCTGGGCGAGATGGCGGTGCCCGGCTTGTTTCTCGCCGTCTCCGCCTACAAGGGCTTTATGACCTCGCCGGCAGTAGGCCGTCTCATGGCCGACGTAGTACTTGACGGGCGGTCCAATCATCCCGCCCTGGCTGCTTTCAACCTCAAGCGCTTTGAGACCGGCGACCTGATACCGGAACCGTTGGTTATCTGATCCAGGGGACTATTCGATCGCTTCGTGTTTCTGGATCGCGAGTTGCAGTGATTTGAGCAATGCGCGGCCCACCGCACCCCCGTCGCCGGCAACCTTGTCGCGGATCACGGCACGCATGGAATCGACGTGGGCCCTGACGATCTCTACCCCTTTGTTGTCTTCGCGGCAGCCTTTGTGGGTGGTGTCGTAGAGCATTTTGCCGAGGACGGTGATCAAGGGGTAGCCGAAGGTGCCGCCTTGGCCCCTCAATTCGTGGGCGAGGAGGTTGATTTCCTCGAAATGCTTGCGCCGCGAGCCAGGTTTTTTCATGGCCACGTCGCACAACCCCACTAGGTTTTTCAGATATGTTTGCGCCCACTCGGTAAAATCCAGGGCCGATCGTTGCAGTTTCTCTTCCGCTTGTTCAAGAAGCGCGGTCGGCATCTCGTCCGGTTCAGACGACTCCTTTCCGCCCACTTTTTGTTTGAGATGATTGGGCAGGCGTTTGTAGATTGAATGGGCGGAGAACGGCTTGGCCAAAAACTCGGTCATCCCAAGATCGCGCCCCGCCGTGACGTAATTGCTATCGGCGGCCCCCGACAGCATGACGGAGGGCATGAAGCGATTAGGGGATTCGGGGGCCTCCCTCAACCAACGCAATAGCAGCATGCCATTGACAGGCGCCATCAGAAGGTCGGAGATCACGATATCCGGCGTTGGGGAGGCGGCTCCGGCGCTCCTCCATCGGTCTTGACGCCTTGAGGGCCTCGACCGCTTCCTGGCCGTTGGCGGCGGTGGTTACGTTGCCGACTCTGAAGGCCCTCAAAAGGTTTTCGACAACGTTACGGACGTACCGGTTGTCCTCAACAAGGAGTACGGTGCAGCGATCCAAGTCATAGACGGCCAATTGTCCGCTCCTTCCTCAGTAGCAGGCTATGTTCCCCGTTCCGCCATCCCAGTCAATGGTTTGTTGGCGATATATTGGCGGTCGAGACCGCAAATGAGTCTGGTTGGGAGCGATTTTCCTTACCGTCGACACGGGAAGCAGGTAGACTTCAATATATAGACCCAGTAG
>PVBE010909092.1_pt1 | contig 17045 bp, 15 predicted proteins | sample 1631181 | NCBI WGS metagenome assembly PVBE01 (sample SAMN08397723, study PRJNA350692) | Marine metagenome, whole genome shotgun sequencing project. | isolation source: water | place: Pacific Ocean | collected 2012-04 | reverse complement strand
GTCTTCAACGTCGACCGCGACTTCGTGCGCAGCTGTGAAATCCCGATGCTCGTGTTGATGGGGGATGATCTCTACCACCCGCAGGTCACCTCGCGCGAGATCGCCGAGCTCGCTCCGTATGCGGAGCTCGTCGAACACTGGAAGGAGCAGGACGTCGTGGGCGAAACGATCGTGCGGGTCCGGTCCTTCCTCGAGGTGAACACCCCATGAGGCGCGGGCTCAGGGGATTCAGTTCGCGTTGACGGGCGCACCCCGCTCGGGGGCTCTGGCAGATCCAAGTCCACCCAGCGATGGTGATCCTCCCACCAATGCTCCATGAGTGGGTCAAATACAGAGCTAGATGACCGCAGCCTCTCGGAACTTCTGGATCTGGTCCCAGTCGAAGCCGTGCTCGAGCAGCACCTCCTCGGTGTGCTGTCCCAGCTGCGGGGCGGTCTTCCTCACGCGGCCCGGCGTCTTGCTCATCCGAATCGGGACGCCAACCTCCTGAATCGGACCGACATCGGGATGTTCGATCTCGACGATGTACTCGTTGGCCTGCACCTGCACGTCCTCGGCCAGATCGGAGTAGTCGTTGACGGGACTGCAGGGAACGCGACGCGCGATGAGCGCCTCCAGCCAGGATTCGCGCGGCCCGCTGGCGAAGCTGCGGTCCAGGATGGGCACCAGCTCCTTGCCGTTGGCGTTGCGCTCGTTCATCTGCGCGAACCTGGGATCTTTCTCCAGCTCTCCCAGCTCCAGAACCTCGCAAATGTCCTTCCAGTGGCGGTCGGCCTGCAGGCACGCCAGTGCGAGCCACTTGCCGCCCTGGCACTCGTACAGCGAGAACAGCGGATTGAAGACCTCCTGCCGGCGTGTAGGTGGGGCGGTGCCTCCGGTGATCAGGTAGCGGTTGATGCCCATGTGCTGGAGCAGGAACTGGGCGCCGAGCTGGGAGATCTCGACATCCTGGCCCACACCGAAGCGTTCGCGCGCCAGCAGCGCCATCGTGATCGCGTGCGCCAGGACCATCGCGCCGGTCTGGTCGGCCAGACCGAAACCGCCGGTATAGACCAGCTCGCTGTCGGGATACTGGAGCGATCGCAGCGCGCCCCCACGCGCGATTCCGAGAATGTCAAAAACCGCGTTGGTGGCCTCGGGGCCCTTGCGGCCAAAGCCCGTCGCGCTGGCGCAGATGATCTTCGGATTGACCTTGACGAGGCTCTCGTAATCGATGCCGATGCGCTCGGCGACCCCCACGCGGAAGTTCTGTACGACCACGTCGGCCTTCTCTGCCAATTTGTAGAGGATCCGCCGCCCCTCATCCTTCTTCAGGTCGAGCGTGATGGAGCGCTTGTTCCGGTTCATCGACTCGAAGTAGGTGCTGATGTCGCCGCGCGGAATCCGTTCGACCATGCCTCGACCGGGATCGCCGGTCTCCGGTTGCTCGACCTTGATGACCTCCGCCCCCATGTCCGAGAGCAGAACCGAGGCGTAGGGACCATTCTGCCAGATCGAGCAATCGAGGATTTGAATGCCTGAGAGCGGCCCGTCCTTGGGATCGCCGTTGTGGCTCATGTGTTCCACTCCTATGTGGGGGCTAGTGTCCGCTCGTGTCCATGCCGATCTGGGTCGATGAAGCGGCGAAGGGATCCACCTTGACGTTGACCAGGGCGGTCTTGCCCGAGGCGGCGGCGCGATCCAGGGCCGGGCGGATGTCCTCGGCGTTCTCCACCCACTCGCCGTGTCCACCGAAGGCCTCCATCATCAGATCGTAGCGCTGGAAACCGAGCTGCTGCTGCGGACTCGGCGGCCCGTCACCGCGTTGCGCGGTGAAGCTGCCGTTGTTGCAGACGACGAAGAGGATGGGGAAGCGGTAACGCAGCGCCGTGTCGATTTCCATGCCGTTCCAGCCAAAGGCGCCGTCGCCCGTGAGCACCACGACCTGCTTGTCGGGCTTGGCCGCCTGGGCACCGATCCCGAAGGGTACGCCCACTCCCATGGTGCCGTGGGTACCGGCGTTGATGCGGTGGCCGGGGACGTAGCTGGGGATCGACTGGCGCGCGAAGTTGAGAATCTCGTGGCCGTCGACGACCAGGATGGCGTCCCGATCGATGAAGTCGCGAACCTCCCTGCACAGGCGCAGCGGGTGCATCGGCTTGTCGCTCGAGTCCATCAGGGCGGCCGTCTGGTCGGCGCGCGCAGCATCGCGCTTCCGCAGCGCCTGTATCCACGCCGTCTCGGTCGTGGGGCCGAATCGGTCGCGGGCCTCCTCGGTGAGCTGCGAGAGCACGCCCTTCGCGTCGCCGACGATTCCGATCTCCGCTGGCGCGTTGTGACCGATCTCGCGTGGATCCAGATTGGCGATGATGAATTTCGCGTCGGGGCTCCAGCGCGGTGGGCGGAGCAGGGACAACAGGACATTGGCGCGCGCTCCCACCACCAGCACCACGTCCGCCTCCTTGAACGCCATGGAGCGGGCGCCCGGGAAAAAGCGCGAGTGGTCCTCTGGGACGACGCCCCGTGCCTGCGGCGTGGTGTAGAACGGAATGCCCGTCGCATCGACGAAGGCCTCGAGCTCCGACGAAGCGCCCGACCACAGAACACCCGACCCGGTCACCACCAGTGGCCGCTCCGCGTTCGCCAGCAGATCGACCGCTCGACGAATCAGCGCCGGGTCGCCGTAGGCGCGCGCTTCCGTGCGGTAGTTGACGGGCCACACGATCTCGTCCTCTTCCGCCTGCATGCCCACGACATCGTTGGGCATGTCCAGATAGACCGGGCCGTGCGGCGGGGCCAGTGCGTGGCGGAAGGCGATGCTCACGAGCTCGGGCATCTTGTGGGCGTGGGTGGCCTGATGAGCCCACTTGGTCACCGGTCGCATCATCGGAATCTGATCCATCTCCTGAAAACCGTCTGTGTGGCGCTGGCTGATGGCGGCCGAGGCGCCGAAGGCGATCACAGGGCAGGCATCGGCCTGCGCATTGGCCAGCGAAGGAACGATGTTGGCTGTGCCCGGGCCGTGCGAGCTGAGAACCACGCCCGGCTTGCCCGTCGCGCGCGCGTAAGCGTGCGCCATCATGCCGGCCCCTGTCTCGTTGCGCGTCAGAATGGCTTGCATGCCGAGATCGATGCAGTCCCCGACGATCGGCGCTGAGAGGATGTAGAAGACGGTGTCGACGCCTTCGCGCTGCAACGCCAGGGCCGCCAACCGGGACGCAGTTACCTTTGCCATGATGCTTCTCCTATCAAGAGGGTGGGTCCAGGTCTGGGCGAGCTGCAACTTCACGCCGTGAGCGGGGCGTCGGTGCAAAGGCTCCACCAATCATTCGATGATGCTCGCACATTATATCGTAGTGAGCAGGTCACAAGAGCCACGGAGATCGACTCCGGGACCGCGCTTCGGCGCTTACGCCGCAGGGTCGGTCCACGCGACATCACCCTGGCTCGGGCGGCCGGCTGCGTCGAGGTCCTGCGCGGCGTGGCGCGCGATCGAGAGGGTACGCGCTGCGGCGGGAAGAAACGCCGGCCCCGCTCTCGGCCGAGCCCGCTACTTGCCTGCCAGACCCGCCAGCGCACCCAGGGGCCATTGTGCCAGGTCGATCAAGAAGCCGATCGGGTAGAGGATGATCTGCCCGGCGAGGGGCAGCTCGGTGTCCGGCATGTGGCGGGTCAGCGGGAAGATGTAGTACGGATCGTATTCCCAGCCGTCGTGGTACTCCTGCTGTGTCGAGGAGTAGGATGAGGTCGATTTGGCCGAATGAGAGGCATTACGAGACGCCCCCGAGCCTTCTGCCGGCGAGCTCTCCTCGGCGGCGTAGAGAGCGCCTGCCGTCAACAGGCACCACGCCCCAGCGCACAGGGCTATCGAGATGGAAACTCTGGATTGCATGGTCGTCTGGTCCTCCGCGTGATTGCTCGGCTGCGACTCACCCTGCGGGGCTCTTCGGCAGGCTGAAGGCTCTCCAATAGGCTGAAGGCTCCTCGACAGGCCGAGGGCTCCCTTGTGGAGTCTGCGGCGGGGCGCCAAAAAATTCAAGGCTGCCATTCGCGATGGGGCTGTGGGGCGCTCCATCTAGCGACCCGGCGCGATGAGACGTCCCGACTGCAGCAGTACGAGCGAGAGGTCGCGGCGCATCGCCTGGTCGAGCTTCGCGGAGGAGGTGAGCAACATCGCCCTCGTGCACATCGTCTCGAATTCGATGTGATAGTCCACGCCGAAGCCCGTCCGCACCGTCTCGAAGGTGTAGACCGGACTCCCGTCCGGGAGCTTCCCATTCTTTACATCCGCGGGCCGGATCGGTGCCGCTTTGAAGGTGTCCTGATTCGCGAGCACGATGTCGAGCTCTGGCGTGATCGTTCTCGGCTGCTTTACCATCATCAAGGCCGCGATCTGTCCGCCGTCGGGCAAACGCATCTTGAGCATCGTCTCGATCGGGTTGGCGACGACGGCTGGGCTCTTGCGATAGGCCGGGTCCATGCGGCTCATGTACTCGTATGTGACGGCAGCACCGCTTGCGGCGCTCGGGATGATGAGTGCACCTCGGGTTCCGGTCCGGAGATCGGCAGCGCTGGAGATGCCGGTCTTCGCGCTCGTGATCAGCGCCACGCACTCGCGGCCCAGATCGTCGAGTACCACCATCTCTTCCGCGAAGGCCGGATGCTCATCGAGGTAGTAGCGGACTGCGTCCGCCTGGGCGATGACGACGTTCGCCGGATGATCCGAATCCCCTAGTCGGTTCAGATTGTCGAGCGAGCCGGCACTCGCCTCGTGCCTGGCCTTCAGCGGCTCCTGCAAGAGCATCACGGTCAGGCGAGCGCCTATCGAATGGTAGTTGCCGCCCTTCACTCCGGAGCTGACGACGTACTCCTGCGCAGCGGCTAGAGCCGGGAAGATGAAGACCAGAAGGGCAATCGCCGTCAGCGCACGGCGGAGGATTGAACTCGGCATTGACTCTCCATATCGGACCGGATCGAACCGTATCGAAATCTGACTCGCGCGCTGCACAATACAGGGTTGATGTTGCAAGCGCTGGATTCGCAGGATGTTTCCGGGTTTTGCCCTCGAGACGAGGAGTCTCGGGGGCAGGACGCCGAACTGCCTTTTTTTGGCCGCCGCTCGCGATCACTCTGTCAGATGAGCGAGTGGGCAAGACAGGCTGCGTCTTCACCAGCGTCGCCCACGGCTATTCCCCGGCGAGGGGCGGAACGCGACGAGGCCGAACATCGCTGGAAGGTCGCGTCGGTTCTGGGCCGGGGCCAGTGGCCGGGGCGGGATCACGAATGAAGTAGAGCATCAGCGCAGCGACGGGAAATACGAAGAGAAAGGCCGAGAAGGCGGTGCCGAAATCCTGGGTCCGATCGAAGAGCAGCCCAGCGATCGGCACCGCCGCGATCTGAATGGGAAGCGCCGCCGGCGACATCAGTCCAGTCACCTTCGCAAAATCTACCCGTCCAAACACCGACGCGACCATCGCGGCCCGCAGCGGCATCATCGAACCGCCGAAGAAACCGAATCCGACGCCCGCTGCGACGAAGGCGGCGAGGTTGGGCGGACTCGCGAGTACCCACCAGAGCAGTCCCTGCATTCCGATCACGCCCGCCAGCACGCCGCGCCGACCGATCCGATCGGAAAGCCACGCGAGTCCGATCTGACCGAAGAGCGATGCCAGGGCTCGAGCCGCCATGACCGAGCCTGCTAGTTGGAGCGTGAGGCCGAGTTCGATCGCGTACTTGACGAAGTAGGTCACCTGGACGAGGCCGCTGCTGAAGAGCAACCCGAAGGTCGCAGCGATCAGCCAGAACTCGCGCCGCCGGATGAGCTCAGCCGTCGTGGCTGGCGGATCGACCGCGCCGGCTTCGTACTGCTGGGGCGCATTCTCGGGCTCCGGCGACTGATTCAGATCAGATGGTCGATCGACGGCCAGAAGCCAGACTATCAAGATCGCGATCGTCGCACCCAGGCTCGAGAGGCCCGCGAGGACGATGCGCCAATCGAAGGACAAGAGCAGGAAGGCCACCAGCGGGGGCAAGATCATCCCGGCGGCCGTCGAGCCCGTCGACGCGAGTCCCATGGCCCGACCTCGCGAGGCGCCATACCAGTTCGTGATCAGGGTCGTCGAGGGGAGCGATCCGATCGCGATCGATCCCAGCACAGTCAATCCAGCGAAATAGATCGCCGCCTCGCCGATCGACGTCGCGCGCGAGACTCCGACGAGACCCAGCGGCAGCAAGCACGCCCCGACGAGCATGACCCTGCGAATTCCAAGACGATCCAGATGGCGTCCCAGAATCGGAGAGATGCAGGCGCTCATCGCGTGGTAGATGGCCGGCATCAGACCCATGACTGTCATGCTTGCGCCGAAGGAGGCGGCGATGTCGTTCAAGAAAACGCCGTAGACCGAAAAGATGAAGCCCGTCGAGGCGAAAAACGATGTAAACGTGACCGCGATGATCCGCGGGCCGTGCCATCCAGCGGTGGTGGGCTGGGTTTCGGCGGCCGAGGGTCGAGTGGAGCGATCGGAGACCGACATGGGGCGGAGTCTAACAGCCGGTGGTTCACTCGTAGTCGTGTCGAAGCTCGCGACCAAGCGCCTCGGTCGAGCTCAGGTCAGTCGGACTCAGGCTGGAAGGGTTCGGCTGGCTCGACACCCGAACCGTTCTGGGTCAGCGTGAGCTGCTGTGGGATGCCGGGGTTCGGCGCCCGGTCGCTATGCCCCAGGACCAGGATCTCGGCGCGCAACGCTTCGGGCGTGATTTCGAGCAGCCCGACGGTTCCCAGGCGAAATTCCCTGTGGTGGGGCAGGGTGGGGCTGCCGGGATTCACCAGCAGGACCCCGTCGCGCAGCTCGAGCCTTTCGCGGTGGGTGTCGCCGGACACGAGCACATCGACCTGCCTGCCTCCCAGCTCTTCCTCGAGAATGGCGGCGATCGGGCGCGACACCGGGCGCAGGGAGTGGACCAGGCCGATCTGCCAGCCGTCCTGCTCGATGACGTGGGCCCGACGCATTCCCGGGTGGTCGAAGAGGTCGTTGTTCCCTTCGGCCACGAGAGTGGGGGCGAACTGCTCGCACCAGCCGACTACGCTGGGCGCAGTCACGTCGCCAGCGTGTAGAATAAGCTCGACCGTTTCGAAGAACGCCCGCGGCTCGGGCCCGAGGTCGTCGAGTCGCCGGATTACGGATGGGAGATGAGTGTCAGCGACGAGTCCGATGCGCATGCCTACACGATAGGGAATGGCCCGGGGAGCGAGCCACACCGCCGGCCCCGAGAAGCCGTGACACGAGAACCACAAGAACGAGAAGAAGAACGAGAAGAAAATCGAGAAGAAGGACGAGAGGAAACATGAACCAGGAACGCAGGGCAGCGATCGTCGGCATCCACGAGTACCCACTGCGGGTGGCACCGGGGGTCTCCGCCATGGAGATCAAGGTCGAGTCGATCAAGCGGGCCCTCGAAGACGCTGGGCTCGCCTGGAAGGATGTGGACGCGGTCTACGACGCCGGCGACGGCGAGGCGGGCGGAGGGCTTCAGCTCTCGGCGTACCTGGGTCTCAAACCCAGCGTCATCGACACGACACAGGTCGGAGGCTCCTCCTACGAGTTTCAGGCCGCCCACGCGCTGCGCGACATCGCCGCCGGCAAGTGCAGTGTCGCGATCCTGAGCTACGGCTCGACGGCGGCGTCGAACCGCTGGGCCATCGGGACCGGCAGCTTGGAGATGGCCCGCGGCCCGAACTGGCAGATGAACATGGAGATGCCCTACGGCTCCACCTTGATTGCAAACTACGCGCTCGTGAAACAGCGCCACATGTACCAGTACGGCACCACCAGCGAGCAGCTCGCGGGAATTTCGGTGTCGACGCGTAAGCACGCGATGCGCAACCCCGATGCCGTCAAGGCGATGACCGATCTCGAGTTCGTGGGCGTCGATGAGATCACGGTCGAGGACGTGCTCGACTCGCGCATCGTCGCCGACCCGTTGCACCTGCTCGAGTGCTGCATGATCAGCGACGGTGGGGGTGCGCTGGTCATCGCTTCGGCGGACGTGGCGCGGGACTGCCGCAAGGCACCGGTCTGGATCATCGGCACCGGAGAGGCCATCAAGTACCGAGAGAACGGCGGGGACATCACCGTGAGCGCCGGTGCCCAGAGCGCACCGCCGGCCTTCGGCGAAGCCGGCGTCACGCCGGACGAGATCGACGTCGTGATGATCTACGACTCCTTCACCATCACCGTGGCGGTGTGTCTCGAGGACCTCGGCTTCTGCAAGAAGGGGGAGGCGGGGGATTTCGTGGCCGGGGGGCGTCTCGCCTTTGACAATCCGGCGGGCCCGGCGCTCAACACCGATGGCGGCGGGCTCTCGTCGAATCACCCCGGCATGCGTGGCATCTTTCTGCTGCTCGAGGCGACTCGTCAGCTGCGCGGAGAGTCCACTTCCCAGGTGGCGAGCGCGCGCCTCGCCGTAGCCCACGGCAACGGCGGCATGTTGGCCACGACTCATACTGGTGGCACCGTCATACTCGCAAAGGACTGATCTGATGCCGAAACGACCTCAACCCCGCTTCCCCGAGCCCAACAGCGAGCTCTTCTGGGAGGGCGTGAAAGAGCACGAGCTCCGCTATCCGAGCTGCGATTCGTGCGGAGCACTCGTCTTCTACCCTCGCCTGCACTGCCCGGAGTGTTTGTCCACCGAGCTCAGCTGGAACGTCTCGAATGGGGAGGGGACGGTGTACACCTTCTCCGTGGTGCGGCAGAACCGGATGCCCGCCTTCATCGAGCTCGGCGCCTATTCGGTGGCCTACATCGATCTCGACGAGGGCTTTCGAATGATGAGCAGCATCGTTGGAGTCGACGATCCGACCTCCGACATCCATATCGGCCAACGCGTGAAGGTCGAATTCGAGCAGCAGGACGAGGGCGACTACCCGATTCCGGTCTTCCGTCCCTTGTAGCCCCGACCTCGTTTGCGGGCTAGGCGTGGCTCACGTAACCGCCGTCGATGTTGAGGGTCTGTCCAGTGATGTAGCTCGCATCCGGCCCGACCAGAAACACCAGACCGCGCCCGATGTCCTTTTCGGGGTCGCCCTCTCGACCCAGGGGAATCTTCGAGAGAAAAGTCTCGTACTGGTCGGGATATTGTTTCCAGTACTCCGCGATGCCTTCGGTGGCGGCGGTCGGACAGACGCAGTTCACGGTGATCCCGTGAACGCCCCATTCCTTGGCGATCGAGCCCGTCAAGGCCCGCAACGCCTCCTTCGCGGTCGAATAGGCAGCCACGTAGGGTGCGAACTCGGAGCCGTCACAGGATGAGATATTGACGACCCGGGCCGCCTTGCTGCGACACAGATGAGGGAAACAGGCACGCATGAAGTAGAAGCTGCCCTTGACGTCGACATCGAGCACCCGATCGAACTGTTCGTCGGTCTGATCGACTGCGGCACTGTAGATGTCCTCCCTCAATGCCCCGGTCGCATTGTTGATCAGGATATCGATGCCACCCCACTCTTCGACCGTGGCTGCGACAGCGGCTTCGACCTGCGCCCGTTCTCGTACGTCGCAGGCCAGCGAGATCGCGCGGCCACCGAGACGCCTCAGCTCGGCCGCCGCGTCCGGACCGGTCTCCGCGTCCAGCTCCGCGATCGCAATCGAAGCCCCTTCCCGAGCGAGCGACCGGGCGATTCCGCGTCCGATCCCGCGACCGGCCCCAGTGATGATTGCGATCCGGCCCTCGAGAACACCCATCTCTCCGCCCCCCCAGGTCGATTCGGAGATTTTCGATCCGAACAGACCCGGGGCTACTCTACAATACCCGTGACACTGGAGATCCGATCCCACGCCTCGAGTCGAGGCCGCGCTGGGGGCTTTGATGCTCGAAGGAAGCAGACAACTCATCGGGAGGGCGCGTCTGTTTCGGACGGTCCTGCTCGGCAGGAGCCAGGATCCACTGGAGGGCATCCAGGTCTACGACATCCTCGCCCGGTGGTTGGGTCGTGGGGACGAGACGATGTTGGCCCGAATGCGCGAGACGGAGTTGGGCAGGCGACTGCTCGACGAGCGGCAGGACGTCCTCGGCGTGCTCGGCGACCGCGAGGCCCTGCGCGCGCTGCCCGACGGCACGCTGGGACGCGCCCTCGCCTGTTTTCTGGACGAGCGGGGAATCTTTCCCGAAGAGCTGGCGCGCAAGGTCCGCGAAGCGCGCGCCGACTCGGGTGGCTTTGCTCCGCGGGCGAGTCCAGAGGTCGCCTATCTCCACGACCGCTTCCGCGATCTGCACGATCTCTGGCACGTCGTCACTGGATACGACATCGACTGGGCCGGTGAATACGGCGTCGTCGCGCTTTCGGCGCAACAGGTGGGATATCGCTCCCAGACGATCGCAACCTTTGTGAGCACCGCTCTGGCAGCCGTTTCCGGCCGGCCCGACATCTTCGGCACCTGGCTCCAGGCGCGACGCCGAGCACGCGAAGCACCCTATCTGCTCGCCCAGGACTGGCCGGCGCTACTGCCGCTTCCACTCCGAGAGGTCCGCCGCCGTCTCCATCTCGACCCGCCTCCGAAGTATCGCCCGCTGCCGAACACCCCTTGAAAAGACGAACACCCCCTGAAAAGCCGAGCCCCCCGGCCAGACGAAGCGCTCGGGGGGCGGTGGACTGGAAGCGGGCAGCGAAGGGCTCGAGCGGCCCACGCGGATTCGACGTCAGTATCCGGGCGGAGCATCCACGACGGTGTAGATCACCTCACCGCCGTAATAGGTGCGGCCGAACCACGCGCCGCTGCAGCTGTAATAGCTGTAACCGTCGACCACGACGGCTTCGTCCGAGCAGGATTGCGAGCTGTACCACACGGCCGAATACGTCGTCCCGCGCGCGAAAGTGCGACGATCAGAATAGCGGTCTCGACGATCCTCTCGGTCTTCTCGACCCGGGGGCTCGCGGTCATCGTCGCGATAGTCATCGCGGCGATCTTGGCGATCGTCTCGAGGGCGGTCATCTCGACGGCGGTCGTCGTCGTAGGACCGACGACGTTCCCGTTCGGTTGCACGCGGTGCGTCCCGTCGCTCGCGCTCGGGTCGATCCGAGGGATTCGACCGGAGCGAGCGATCCGGAGCCCTACGCTCATCGCCCCGTTCGCGAGCCGGTCTGTGCTCACGTCTGAAGGAGCCCCCCCGGCGGGCCCTTGGCGCGAGACGTTAGGTCGTGCGCGTCCTGCCCCGCCCCGCCCCCGCGCCCAATTGCAGGCTACACGGCGTCGAGCATGGATCGGATCCTGCTCCGCTGCCGAGGACCAGGGCAAACCCCCGAATGCCCCAGATCGCGGCCGATCTCCGGGCGTCATGATCCTCCGATCCGCGACTCGACCTTGGCTTCAGCCTTTGCGGCCACCCCGGTCGCAACAGCGGTCGCTGCGAAGATCCGGTCGAGGTGTTCCCGTGCCAGCGGCTGTGTCGCAAGCGAGCCCCCCCACGTCACCGCAACCGAGACGAGCTCGCCGATGGCCGCGCACGAATACGGGTTCGGTCCTTCGGCCCTCAGCCAGCCGACGACGCCCGAGAGTGGGCCGAACCCGTTCGGCTCGAGGATCTGCCCGTGCAGCACGATGAACGTCGTCATCCCGAAGACCAGCCCCGCGTACGCGCCCGCGCGCGTGACTGCCCGCCAGAGCGCCCCCATCACGAGGGGTCCCGCGAAGGCGGCCATCATCCCGCCCGAACCGACCCAGACGAGCAGTGCGATGTTCATGTCCATCAACGCCCACGCGAGCCCGGCGCAGCCGACCATCACGATGACCGTGGTAAGGCGGCTCAGCCAGAGGACGCGACGGTCGACCTCGGCCTCGTCGAGCTGCGGTTGGAATCGCGGTACGATCGAGAGTCGATACAGATCGTTTGCGACGATCTGGGACGACGAGACGATGAGCCCGTCCGCCGTCGACATGATCGCAGCGAGGATGCCGACAGCGACCAGGGCCGCGAACCACTTCGGGAACAGCGCGATGAACAGCGCGGGGAGTGCTTCATTGGCAGTGTGCCCGCCGGTCAGCAGCTCGTTGCCGAGCACGGCGCGGGCGAGGATGCCGCCGAGTCCCATCAGACCCAACGTCAGGCCGACGCCGAATGCGAGCTTGACGAAGCGATAACGATCCCGGTCGTCGCGGAGCGCCCAGACCTTGTTGCCGATGTGGGGCAGCATCCCGAGCGGCATGTGGGCGAGCAGGACGCAGACGATCGACCACCACGAGTGGTAGAGCGGAGTCGTCTCGTTGAGAGGGCCCACCAGGTTCTCGTCGAGTTCACCGAGCCGCTCGATCATCACAGAAAAGCCGCCGTCGACGCCGAAGCCCGTCACGAATAGCACGATCGTGATGGCGGCGACGAGTAGCATCATGAAGCCCTGCACACCATCGGTCAGGATGTCCGCGTGCGCGCCACCGAGCGCCACGTAGACGAGCAGTACCGCGATCGTGATCGCGAGTACCCAAGCGGGATCGAGCCCAAGCATGGTCTCGAACATCACGAGCCCGGAGACGAGCTGGCCAGTGATGTAGAAGAACAACACGAGCGAGAACAGAGACACCAGGATCCGGACGCCATCGCTCTGGTAGCGGTCGCCCAGGTACTCGGGGATCGAGCGGGTGCCGAACTCATGCCCGGCGGTCGCGACGAGCCGGATCGAGATCAGCACGCCAAAGTACACGCCGATCGGGTAGAGAAACTTCCCCCAGGATCGAGGCGAGTCCGTACTGGTAGCCGAGCCCCGGACTGCCGAGGAACGTCGCGCCGCTCGCAGTGCTGGCCGCGAACGCGAGGGCCAGGAACATCGGCCCGTAGGAGCCTCGCGCCGTTGCGAAGTCGTCTGCACTGGAAACGCGCCGACTCGCGATCCATCCGATCGCGAGCATCGCGCCGATGTAGAGCGTCAGGAACAGCCAGGACCAGGCAGCCAGGGACATGGGAACTCGCTTCGATTCCGACACGGAGTGCGAGATGCCGAGGCTACATCAGACGGCCTCGCTTCCCCATCCCGCCTCTCGCTCGCTCAAGTGCAGTTGTGTTGCGAAGCCACAGCCGGGCGTCGAAGGGGGCGGCGCCGGGGTTCGGGATGGGGATTAGTCGCAGCGGGGCATGACGAAACCGTGGCAAGATGCCTCAGCTTCCCATGGCGGCATCGTGGTGGGCTGGTGCGGGGCGTGGGGGTTCGGGCGGGGCAGATCTCGACGCGACTGCGTGTCAAACGATGCCCGCCGCGCTCGATCAAACGATGCGCGCCGCGCTCGACCAAAGGAGAAACGAAGAGGTTGTTCAGTCTGACTATGATTTCGATACTGGCGATGTTGTTCTCGGTTTCGGTCGCGAGCGCGGTCGAGTTCAGTTTGATCGGGCCCAACACGGCGACTGGGCTTCCAGATAGTGGGTTTACGATCAAAAGGCTCTGGAGAATGTTGCACTTCGGATTGACCAGCGTTCCAGGAAGGCGTTGGAGTTCCGTTGCCCGGCAGACGAGCTAGGTGAGTTTGTTGCGTTGACCGCCTGAACGCAAGTTACTTATCGGCACTCGCGATATGCGGCGTGTCTGTCCGATGCACAGCTGATGGTAACCGTACGGTTGATCGGAAGGCCGATGTCCATACCCTCGATCTCGGAGAGCTCGCCTGGTAGTCGACCAGACGATCGCAAGCCACGAAAAGGCCGTGGTCGGTGACGGATGCCATCGGGCAAGAGCTGTTGTCGGCTTCGATGTGGCGTGGCGCCCTCGCCACCGGGTAGGCTCTGCTGCCGACTCGGATTGCTCATGCAACCCCCAGGATCGTCGGCTCGATCTGTTCGGGATCGTCCACGGGACCGCTGTGGTGCTGCGCCAGGACCGTCGCCGCATCGGGCCAGCGGGTCTTTGCCTCCCCCAGCTTGGGCCGGGCGGCCCTCGAGCGACTTTCCCGCGTCCTGCCCCTGGCACTCTGCCGGCGGCTCGCTTGTCTGCACCAGAGCGATGCGAGACAATCCCCGCTGTTTCCGCGCGGAGGGCGCCCGATGATCGAGCTCAAAGTCAACGGCGAGCGACGCTCATTGCCCGAAATCGACCCCGATACCCCGCTGCTCTGGGTGCTTCGGGACGAGCTGGGTCTGGTCGGCACCAAATTTGGCTGCGGAATCGGTCAATGTGGCGCGTGCACCGTGCTCTCCGACGGTCGTCCCGTGCGTTCCTGTTCCCTGCCGGTCTCCGCGGCTGGTGATCGGGAGATCACGACGATCGAGGGTCTGGCCGATGGGGCGGGCGAGCTCAGCGAGGTCCAGGCAGCCTGGATCGAGCTCGACGTTGCGCAATGCGGCTACTGCCAGGCGGGGCAGATCATGAGTGCCAGCGCGCTGCTCGCCAACGAGCCGAATCCCTCGGATGCACAGATCGACAAGGCGATGTTGGGCAACGTCTGCCGCTGCGGAACCTACGTCCGCATCCGGAAGGCCATTCATCTGGCGGCGAAACGTTCGCGAGCGACCAGGACCGCCGAGGTGGAGTCATGAGCCGCCCGCCTGCATGGACCCTGCCCGATCCCGCCGAAGTGGTCGATGAGATCGAAGCCCGGGGCGTCGCTCGATTCGGCATTGTCAAGATCGACCGCCGGGACTTCCTCAAGGCGACCGGCATCGCGGGCGCCGGGCTAATGGTCGGGATCGGTACCACGTCGCAGCTCGGCTGCGCGAAACCTGGCGCGAGTGCGGACTTCGAGCCGAACGCCTTCGTCCAGATTTCCTCCGAGGCAATACGCATCGTCGCCAAGAACCCCGAGATCGGTCAGGGCGTGAAGACGGCGCTTCCGATGATCGTAGCCGAGGAGCTCGACGCCGCCTGGGAAGACGTCGAAGTCGTGCAGGCGCCCATCGACAAAGAGCGCTTCGGTCGCCAGGCCGCCGGAGGATCCCGCTCGATTCCCACTTGCTGGGAATCCCATCGCCAGGCCGGTGCCGCTGCGCGCGCCATGCTCGTCGCCGCGGCAGCCGAACGCTGGGGCGTCCCCGCCTCCGAATGCACGACGCGCGAGAGCCGGGTGCATCACGTCGGCCGAGATCTGAGCGCGCACTACACCGAACTCGCCGACGAGGCCGCTGGGCAATCGGTCCCCCGAGTATCACAGCCGATGCTCAAGGATCCCAGCGAGTTCCGCCTGCTCGGCAAGTTCGTGACGGGCGTCGACAACGACGCGCTCGTTCGGGGGGAGCCGCTCTTCGGGATCGATCAGCGGATCCCCGGCATGAAGGTCGCAATCTACGAGAAATGCGAAGCGACGGGCGGGCGGGTCCGCTCCGCGAACTTCGACGAAATCAAGGCTCTGCCGGGCGTCGTCGATGCCTTCGCGCTGGAAGGCAACGGGAATCCGATGGAGCTGATGCCGGGTGTCGCCATCGTGGCTGACAGCACCTGGGCCGCGTTGCGCGCCCGTCGATCTCTGCACGTCGACTGGGACGAATCGGAGGCGTCGAAGGACTCCTGGTCGGCGGCGGCCCGAGAGGCGCTCGAGCTGGCCGAACAGCCCGGCGCGGAGGTCGTGGTGAACGAGGGCGACGTCGAGGCAGCCTTCGACGCGGCCGATCGCACGATCGAGCGCTTCTATACCTATCACTTCGTCTCGCATGCGCAACTCGAGCCCCAGAACTGCACGGCGCGCGTCGAGAACGGCCGCGTCGAGCTATGGACTCCCACGCAGACCCCTGCACGCGCCGTGAAGAGCGTCGCCAATACGCTGGGAGTCGCAGAATCCGACGTGACCCTGCACCAGACGCGCTGCGGCGGAGGCTTCGGACGACGGCTCTACAACGACTTTGCATGCGAAGCCGCCGCAATTGCCGAGCGGGCGGGCGTTCCAGTCAAGCTGCAGTGGACCCGCGAAGACGACATGCGTCACGATCTCTATCGCGCGGGCGGCTTCCACGCCTTCAAGGGGGGCATCGATCGCTCGGGCAAGGTGACTGTCTGGCAGGACCACTTCATCACGTTCTCCCCCGATCGCAAGCGCGGGGTGACCGGCGGAAGCCTGCGCAAAGGCGTCTTTCCGCACGGCTTGATCGAGCATTTTCGCGCCGAGCAGACGAAGCTCGTCTGGACGACACCCTGCGGCGCCTGGCGCGCACCGGGCTCGAACGTCTTCGGCTTCGCCGTCCAGAGCTTTCTGCACGAGCTCGCGGTCGAGGCGGGACGCGACCATCGCGACGTCCTGCTCGAGATCATGGGCGAGCCGCGCTGGCTCGAGGAGGGCAATACCTGGTCCCTCAACACCGCCCGCGCCGCGGAAGTCATCCGTCTCGTCACCCGGAAGGCGGGCTGGGGCCGCACGATGCCGGCGGGCCGAGCCCTCGGGCTCGCCTTCTACTTCAGTCATGCGGGACACATCGCCGAGGTTGCGGACGTGAGCGTCGACGTGCAGAAACGGATCCGTGTCCACAAGGTCTTCGTCGCCGCCGACGTCGGCCCGATCGTGAATCGCAGCATGGCAGAGAACCAGGTGCAGGGCTCGGTCGTCGACGGACTCTCGACGATGCTCGACCAGTCGGTGATCCACGAGAACGGGCGCATAAGCGAAACGAATTTCGACCGCTATGCGCTGCTTCGAATCCCGCACGCGCCCGAGATCGAGATCCATTTCGTCGACAGCGACTTTTCCCCGACGGGGCTGGGTGAACCCGCGCTGCCCCCGCTCGCCCCGGCTGTCGCCAACGCGATCTTCAGCGCTTCGGGCCATCGCGTCCGGACACTCCCGCTCTCGCAGGAAGGCTTCCGCGTCTGATTCGCATCCGATTCGTTTCGGACACGAGCCTCAAAGCCCGTCCGACTCGGACCTCGATGCGACCCGATACGACCCCGACTCAGCCGAGAACCGACGCCAGCGCCCGGAACTCGGCCAACTCGTAGGTGGGTGCATAAGCATCATATGGGGATGGGAGCGCCGGGATAAACCGGCACGGCGGAGCGGATGAAAGAGCCGTACATCGAAGGAGTAGCGACCCACGATCGGTGGGTTTCAAGATAGTTGTCGCCTCTCGCTGATCCGTCCGCCCGGCCCTCGAAGAGGGCTGGG
>PVBE011956826.1_pt1 | contig 17048 bp, 25 predicted proteins | sample 1631181 | NCBI WGS metagenome assembly PVBE01 (sample SAMN08397723, study PRJNA350692) | Marine metagenome, whole genome shotgun sequencing project. | isolation source: water | place: Pacific Ocean | collected 2012-04 | reverse complement strand
GCCACCACTGAAACCTTTTGCACTGATTACATCGTCAATTCGAAGAATCATTTCTGCAGCTTCAGAAGCTGACTTAATTGCTTGTGTTTTAATTTTGAGCGGTTCAATAACACCTTCTGCTTTCATGTCTTTTACTGTGTTTGCGAAAACATCAAGGCCGTTGTTCTTGCCTTCTGGTGTTTCATGCATTGATCTTAGCTCAACAAGTTTGTCAATTGAATCAAGTCCTGCGTTCTCTGCAAGAGTTCGTGGAATTACTTCAATTGCTTCTGCGAAAGCAGTCATTGCTAGCTGTTCTCGTCCTGAGACTTTCTCAGCTGCAGCCTTGAGTGCTTTTGCAAGTTCAATTTCAATTGCTCCACCACCAGCAACAATTTTGCCGGTTTCAATGCTTGCTGAAACTCCGCCGATTGCATCTTGTAATGCGCGATCAACTTCGTCCACAACATGCTCGGTTCCGCCGCGAATTAGAATTGAAACTGCTTTTGGTGAAACACATTCTGTTACAAAAATCATGTCATCTCCACCGATTTTGCGAGCTTCAACAATTCCAGCGTTTCCAAGATCAGTTGAACTTAAATCGTCGATGCTTGTCATAACTTTTCCACCGGTTGCACGAGCAAGTTTTTCCATGTCGCTTTTCTTTACTCTGCGAACTGCGAAAATTCCTTCCTTTGCAAGGAAGTGTTGTGCAAGATCATCGATTCCTTTTTGACAAAACAAGACTGTTGCGGTGCTTGCTTTAATCTGCTCAACCATTTTCTTCAACATTCCTTCTTCATGTTCAAGGAAACTTTGAAGCTGAGCTGGATCATTAATATTGTACTTTGCATCAGTTTCTGTTTTCTTAATTTCAAGAGCTGAATCAACTAAAGCGATTTTTGCACTTGAAACTTTTTCTGGCATGCCGTTGTGCACGCGCTCTTTGTCAAGAATTATACCGCTAATCAATTCTGAATCATCAATTGATCCACCTTCTTTCTTTTCGATTTTGATGTTATCTGAGTCAATTGAAATTTTTCCATTTGATTCATCTGCAACAAGAGAAACTGCTTTTACTGCAAGTTTTGCAAGACTTTCTCGTGCGCGTTCTGCGGATTTTCCAGTCATTGCTGTCATTGCGATTTTCTCTAGAGTGTCTGTATCATCTTTTGAGATTGTGTCAGCAGTTGCTTCGAGGAACTTCTGTGCCTCGTCATTTGCCATTCTGTAACCGCGTGCAATCACTGTTGGATGAATATCCATTTCAAGTAAGTCTTCTGCTTTTTTGAGAAGCTCGCCTGCAACAACAACTGCTGTGGTTGTTCCGTCTCCGACCTCATCTTCCTGAGCTTTGGAAACTTCAACCATCATCTTTGCAGCTGGGTGCTGGATATCCATTTCTTTAAGAATAGTAGCACCGTCATTTGTGATGACGACGTCGCCAAGTGAATCGACAAGCATCTTGTCCATTCCTTTTGGTCCTAGTGTTGATTTAACTGCTTCAGCTACGATTTTGCCAGCCATGATATTCATGCGCTGTGCATCTCGTCCGCGTGTGCGGTTTGCTTTATCAGACATAATTACAATTGGTTGTCCTGTTAGTTGTGTCATTTTTTGTTTGTCCTATTGGTTAGGTTAGTGGTTGGTGGTAGGTAGGTAGTGGTAACCACGAACTACAAACTACGAACTACAAACTGAACCAATTTCAGAGTTAAGCTCTACTTGACATAATATATAAGCGTTATGGTTTATGTGTTAATAGCAAACGCAACACTTATATACCAGAAAGAGATATATATTCCTCATAAAGAGATATGTGTATCTCAAAAAGAGAGGTATTAATCTCTTTAACTACATTATGAAAACCCGGATAAAAGAGTTCCGTGCAAGGAAGAATCTCTCCCAATCGGAGCTGGCGCGAGAATCCGGGGTCGCTCGTGAGACCGTCGGTCTGATCGAGCGGAGCCAATTTAACCCCTCCCTCCTCCTAGCGCATAGACTCGCGCATGCGCTAGGAACCACTCTCGACGAAACATTCCAATTCACCCCCGGGGATCTTCTCTGGAAAAGGAAAACAACAAAAAGGAGAAGAACCACAAAAAAGTCATCTGCACCAAAGCGCACGCGCAAAAAAAAGCTCACGAAAAAACAGCGCGCGGATCTCAAGATACACAACAACATAACAAGCGAACTCAGTAGAAACATGTTCAGGATATAAAATGGTAGTAATAAATGCTAAAAGAAAACAAGAATGGTTCAATACAGGCCAACTAAATGATTTTTTAGAACCAAGAGATGATGAATTTGTAGCTTTAGCAGAAAAAGCTTTTGATTTGCAAAATCAAAACAAGTGGGAAGAAGCAATGAAACTTTGGAGTGAACTCAGAAAAAAACGAAAAAACAAAGAATGGCCAGATTTTTTTATTGCAATGGGTGAAACTAGATTAGGGCAATTTGCTAAAGCTGAAAAAACTTTTGATAGATTAATAAAAACTGCCAAAGATGAGGCAACTGTTTTTGATAGCTACAAAATGCGTGCTGAAATTCAGTTAGATTATCATGATGACTTGGGAAATGCATTTAAAGATATTAACATTGCAATAAAACTCATGAAAAAATATAGACAACCTGAAAGTGTTAAAGAACAATTAAAAGAAGCAGTAGACTTACGAGAAGAAATACTTGACGCAATTAGTAAACGATAAAACCGATAGGAAGCTTAGTGTTGCACTACGGCTTGGGAAAAATAAAAATGGCAATAAAAAAATTAAAGAAAAACAGAGGAAGAAAAAAATCCGAATTTGAAGAAGACTTGATTCAAACTTGGGAAGAAGAACCTGGAATAGACAAAATGCAAATCCTAAACAACGCGCTTGAACTAATAAACAATGGAGAATGGAAAAAAGCAAATGTAATTTTTACATTTTTTTGCAAAATGTTTCCAGATGATAATGCCCTCCAGTATTACAGAGCAGTTACATTAACAGAATTAAAAAAGTTTAAACAAGCAATGAAAATTCTTAATCATATTATAAAGAATGAAAAAAATACGAAATTGCTTTCTGGATCTTACGCTACTCGTGCAGAAATTTTATATGAAAGAGATAATGAACCAGAAAAAGCTTTGAAAGATTTAAAAAAACAAATTAAACTTTTAGAAAATATGGAAATGGAAGACGTTGTTAAAACAGATCTAGAACACGCTTATAATATTAAGGAAGAAATTGAAAACGTAATAAAAAAGAAAAAAATCCTAAAAAAATTAAAAAATGAATAGATTTGTAATACAAGAACACAATGCAACAAATTTGCACTGGGACTTTAGGTTGGAGATGAATGGGGTTTTGAAAAGCTGGGCAGTTCCGAAACAACCACCAAAACAAGTAGGCCTCAAGCGTTTGGCAGTGCAAGTGGAAGACCACGCAGTTTCTTATATTAATTTTGAAGGAACAATTGAAGAAGGTTATGGAAAAGGCACTGTAAAAATTTGGGATTCCGGAACTTATGAAATGGAAAGCAAAGCCCCTGGGAAAATGGTTTTTGAATTAAAAGGAAAAAAGCTCAAAGGAAAATATTGTCTTATCAAATTCGAGAAAACGGGGCCGAAGAATTGGTTATTGTTTAGAATTAAGAAAAACGCATAATTTGATTTTTGCGAAACATATATTTAACTGTAAAACAAGATAGATTTATTATGAAATTTGTTTTACAGATTAAAATAAAAGAAACTAGTAGAAGACGTTTATGTAAAGCCTCTCTGAATTAGACGAAACCGAATAGCATTGCAATACCAAGTAGCAACAGAACTAATCCAGCAATAAAGTGTAGCCATTTTACATTCTTGTCTTTCCATGCAGTTACATCAGTGACGCGAGACATTCCGAAGTAAACAAGCAGAGTAACAACAACCATTGGCAGGACAAAAATGATATTATACAATAAAAGCCATGGCAATGATTTCACCCAAGCAAGTCCTGACAGAATATTTCCGACCACGAGATAAGGACCAATTGTGCATGGCAATAAGAACAGAGTTACAAAGATTCCGATTATGAAAGCGCCGTAAGGGCTTGTGATATTTGCAATTATTCGCTTAGCCATTGGTCTGAGTTTCACAGGCATTTCAGTTCCAAATGAACCTGGTTTGTATTTGACAAAATCCTTTAGATTCATAATACCAAGCGCAATTGCAAGAAGTGCAAATAACGCTCGGACATAGAAACTTAATGAAACGAAATAAGATTCAAGGACTTTGAAGAACTGGATTATGATTCCGCCGTAAATCAAGTACGTTAGGAACACAGCTGAAATAAAAGCAAAACCTCCGAGCAAAACTCTTTTCTTTTTAGCAGGATCTTTTGCAAGCAATGCAATTAACGCCATTGCCAGAACTGCTAGCGCGCAAGGGTTAATTGAATCAGCAACAGCAAGCGTCATAACAGAAGCGAATGTTAATTTTTCTTTTTGAACATCTCCTTCACATTCTTTAACAGCATCAAGAGGTGAAATTACACAAGTAGCTTGTTGACATTCTTTTAATTTAGCTTCCATACGACCAGCAGTAACTGATTCACTGAAACCAATAAAAACTTCATCGCAGATGAAAGTCATAGGAACACCACGGAAACTTTCACCATATTCCTTTGCCATTTTAATAGCAAGATCTCGATTCTCTGGATTTGAATAAACTTCGTAGCTAATTGGATTAATTGGATACTCGTCTTTGATTTCATCTAGCCATTCTTCTAAATTTCCGCAATGCGGACAACCATCGCCGTAGAAATAAACAACATCAATCTTTTCTTCTTGAGCATATGCTAAAGGCGATATTAAACTGAGTATAACAAGTGCTAGTAAAAGAATTGAAAGTTTAGAGATTTTAAATGCCATCTATCTACAGAAATAGTTTAGCACCTTTTAAGTGTTATGATAAAAAAGAATTTATTCGCCGCGCATAAATTTCTTCACAAGGTGCGGGAAAAGTTTGGCTTCAGCTTTTCGCAGGTTCTCTTGGAAAGCTCTTCGGGTTGTATCAGAACGTTGTGCAAGATCTTCAAGAGTTACTTTGCGTGGCCAAGAATAATACTTGTGCTTTAAAGCAGTATGAAGTGCTTCAAACTGTTTTTGAGTGATTCGGACTTCTTTTGATATACTTTCATAAGTAAAATTCTCAGAATCAACATTAGGCAAAACATTAGATTGCTCTTTATTCGTATTTCGGAATCCTAAAACTGCCATTTTGTTTGTCCCAATCGGTTAATTAAACTCAATATTATACTATATAAATGTTACTGACGTATGTCAGTATCTTGTAAAATTAATATTTATGCGTCGAACTGAGCTACTTCTTCAAGAAGATCCAGTTGTGTGAGAATCATTCGTCTGCAACAGTATCGTTCAACATTAAGAGAATCAAGAATTGCTTTTTCTTCTTCGCCTGCCTCAACACGTTTCTTAAACTCTTCATACTCTGCGCCGAGTGGTTTTCCGCATGTGAAACATCTTACTGGAATAATCATTTTAACATTACCTGTAACTCTTCTGCCTTCGTGCACGAGCTGAAGAATCGTTTGGTTTACAAGGTTCTTTCTGCCTTGAATCACCAGAGAATATCTTATCGTCGTAGCTTATAAGGTCTTTCTTTAATTTGTCGTCATTTGTGAATTTGATAACCGCGCGAGCCATTGCAACCCTACATGCTGCAGCCTGACCAACAGAACCGCCACCTAATACATTAATACTAATATCAACTGCGCTGAGAGCTTTTTCCATTATGTGCATTGGCTCAAGAATCAAATTGCGCTCATAAAAAGAACCCCAGTTTTCAACAGGGATTGAATTAATAGTAACTTTACCACTACCTTTCTGGATAGATGCACGCGCTTTTGCGCTTTTCTTTTTTCCAGTTGTTGTAATAGATTTTTTTGCACTCATTGTTTAGCTCCAAGTTCATTTGAAAGATTTGCAAGAGTCATATACATACGTTTTTCAATAACACCGAGTTTTGCTACTTCAGGAACTTCAGGCTTTTGCTTGGCAAGTTCTTCAGGAACTCCGATATATGCGCGAATGCGATCAAGAGCTTCCCTTCCTCTTTGTTTTTTGTATGGAAGCATACCTCGAATTGAACGTTTTAAAATCCTGTCAGATCGTTTTGGGTAAAATGGACCCTGATATCGTGAACCAACAGTTCTCTTGAATTTGTATCTTTTAAGAATAGAATCTTTTGTGCCAGTAACTACTGCTTTCTCAGCATTGACAATTCGAAAGGTCTCACCTTTTAGAGCTTCATGTGCAACATAAGATGCGAGTCTTCCAACTTTGAGATTTGTTGCGTCAATAACTTTCATTTTATAATTCGAACTCCTTTTGCTGGTTTTGCAAGTGCATCTTCAATAATTCCAAAAGAGCTACCAGATTTTTTTATTCGAACCTGTGCGGTTTTGGAAGCTGAAACTGCGAAAATATTAAGTTTGTGAGAAAGTGTACCTGAGCCAAGAACTTTTCCAGGAACAACAATTGTCTCTCCTTCTTTTGTAATTCGGCTTAAACGAGAAAGATTTATTGACGCCCAGTTCTGGTTGGGGGATTCAAGTCGCTTTGCTAAATTCTTCCATAGAGCAGCCTTAGATTCAGCTGACTTTTCATATAAAGATTTAATTAAACCCAAAACGCGGGGGTTAGTCTTATTTCGTTTCATTCAAGTGCAGTTCCTATAATACCAGTCCTTTTTAAAGGTTATGGTAGGTCAAAAATTATCGAGTTTTCCTAGCTTCTTCAGGTAAATATTCATAAATCACAAGAGAAATTGCTGCAATAACAACTATGAGTGATACGGCCCACCAAGTTTGACTGCTAAGGAAAGAATCAAGAACACCTCGAGATTTAGTTGTTACAATATTTTCAATTGCTGGAGTGCCTGCAACAGCACCTGGTTTTGTAGGAAGTGTATCAACAGTAACTTCAATATCACTGCTGTAGAAATTAGAACCACTGCCTCGGATTCTAGCATTTGTTAAATAGACCATACCTTCTGCAGCTTTTGGAGCACTAAAAGTTATGGTGTAAGAATTATCATTTTTAGGTGAAAGAGTTGGATGATATTCTGGTGTGACAGTATAATAATCTTCAGGGAAATCCGTAAGAGTTAAGGTTGCGCGAGAAACACCACAGTTGATATCAGACACATCAATTTGAATATCGGTGTGAGCACCTGGACTTATAGTAACTGCTTCTGGTGCTGAAATTTTCATTGAAGGAACGCAATAAACTCCAGTAATCTGACCAGTGACTTTTCCTAAAATAGAATTAAGCGAAATAAAACTAGTAGGAGCAACTCCGTTACTCATAAAAGAAACACTGGTTATCAGTAAACCGACAATCAGCACACTTATTATTATCCATCGAACATTGTCTCTCATAGTAATTATTTAGTAGATAAATTCGGTTTTATAGTTTTCTGATTGGGTTAAGGGAAAACAAATGTATTTTTAAACCCAAAACACTACAGGTTTTTATGAAGCGGTCATTGATGGCTTTGGTCTTTTTATTTTCAATCCTAGCCATGGCAGGTGCAGTATATGCGATCCCAGGGAACACGAGCCCAGTGACAATAAGTATTACTGAACCAGACGCGAATGAATATATTCGAATGCCATCAACATTACAAAAACAGGAAGCGTTGGTTAATTTCACATATACGCCAACAAGTGATAACAATGTAAGCTGGTGTAAAATAATTTCAAATGGAACTTACATTGCATTAAGTAGCACAATAGAAAGAAGTCAACAACAGTATTTCAAAGATGTTGCACTGACAAACGGAACCTGGTGGTACTATATTCAGTGCAGAGATAATTATACAAATCTTCATAATTCCACAAATAGAACTGTCAATATAGTTTTAGATGATGTTGCACCGACAATTACTGTAGATAATTCTGTAACAACTTACAACACAACAAATGGAAGAACTGTTTTCAAAGTCAATGCAATAGATATGGAAACCGGAATTGAGAATTGTACATTGTTTGTTGAGGATGAGAAAAAAGGATATATTGCAAATGCAGGAAATGGAACTTCGACTTTCCCTGAAATTGTATTAACAGAAGGAGATTATATGTGGAAAGTTTTATGTGAAGACAAAGCAGGTAATGTTGGAGAATCATCGCATGGACTTTTAATTGCAGAATTAACAACTTCTCAAATGATTACTTTGAATAGTCCAATAGAGGATGCAGTTGATCTTGATGGATATGTTACTTTCAAATATACTCCAAAAAGTCGGTTACCATTGCGATGGTGCACATTAGAATTAAATGAATCGGTTAATGGAACAAATAGTGATATTGTCAATAATTCAGTAAATATGTTTGAACAAGTGCATGTAAAAACAGGACCATATAATTGGTCTATCACTTGTCATGATTCTGAAGGAAATAATGTCACTTCAAGTCAACGCAATTTGTGGGTTAACAAAACAATTCTGATGAGCGAATACATTAATGTTAAAGCAACAGCTCCAGAAGATTACGAAAACATAGAAACAGGAAATGTAAATTTCAAATATATTCCGAGGGCGCTTCTTGGTTTGAATCGATGTGAATTAATAACAAACAAAAGTGTCCGCGAAGTGAAAAAGGGCGGGACAAGTGATGAAGAAACTGCATTTTCAATGGTTTCGGTTTCAGAAGGAATTTGGGAATGGAGAATCCGCTGTATTGATGATTCAGATAATGAATACAATTCTGAATTGCGAACGTTAGTTGTCAAAGGAGTGGAACCGATACCGATTCCAGACAAACCAGAAGTTCCAATTGGAGGAGACATTCCAGAAAAAGATGTTTCAGAAATTGTAAAAGAATTTGAAGGCAGAACAAAAACACTAGGAATCGACAATGCATTGTGGGTAGCCATTGTTATTATTACACTCTTTATTGTTGGAGTAGGAACTGTAATTGTTGTTGACAAGAAATTTGAAATGGAATTAATTAAGGATTGGCAATTATTATTATTCAAATTAAAAATTAGGAAAGAGCCACCAGAGTCCAAGAAAAAGCACGCACTCACAGATCGACACAAAAACGCATTGAAGAAGTACATTGCATTCCATATGAAAAACGGAGTTGAGAGAAAGAAACTTGAAATGCATTTGAAAAATAATAAGTGGAGTGATGAACATATTAAAATAATTTTTAATGAACTTGAAGATGATTGGAATAAATGGCGCGATAAAATCGTTGAGAAGAGATAAACTTTTAAATAACACTGATGACAACAAAACTTAATTCTGCGGGGGTGGCGGAGTGGTCAAACGTGCTAGGTTGAGGGCCTAGTTCCTTAGTGGATTCGCGAGTTCGAACCTCGTCCCCCGCACCAAATTTTAATTTTCCCCTAAAAACAAAATATATATACTCAATTTTAATTTAGTAAAATTATGGATGCTAGAAATACTTTAAGGCAACATTTAATTGTTGGTATTTTTTCTTTAGGTTTAGTTTCTATTTTCAAATTTTTACTGAATATTTCGTGGACTGTATCATTTGCTAGGATTTCATTTATTTTATTATTTTTAATTTTAATTATTGGTCCAATAATGAGATTGAAAAAACCTACACAAAGTTCATCACCTTTATTTAGTCCTTGGAGTTGGAGAGGAGAACTTGGCATTTGGTTTACTTTAACAGCTTTAGTTCATTTTATAATTATACTTGTATTAAGATCGTTTTCAAGTTTAATACATATTGGTGGAGAGGGGTATGGGCTTGCTAATTTACTTGGTTTAATTGCCCTATTTTGGTCATTATTGCTTACAGCTACTTCTTTTGGCAAAGTAATTGAAGGTTTAGGTATAGATTTGTGGAAATGGCTTCATAGTCTAACTCACGCAGTATTTTATTTAGTTTCTGGACATTTCATTTATTTCCAATTTTTTTCAACTTATGGTGGAGGTCCTGATTGGTTTGGATATCTTGCAGTAATAATGGTTGTTATAGTAATAGTTTTACAATTAGTTACATTTACACTAATGATTAAAAACCCTAAACTCGAAAAACCAATTAAGCACTTGTAATTTTCAGCTATGAGCGCGCGCCGCCCCAAAACTTTAAAAACAGATTTTAGTTATGTTTCTTTATGAACCAAACAAAATTAAGATGTTATATGAATTACCTTCTTCTGATTTCATTTTCTGTGCTTTTAATTACAGGACTTCTAAAACTTGCTGCAGTTTGGAGTAACACATTTAATTCTTAATCGAAGAGGTTTCAAATGCGCTTCAAAATAATTATTTTACTAATTTTAATTGTATTGCTTGCTGGCTGTATTGAGAGTGGGGTTTCAATGAATGGAAAAGAAAGTACAATAGAACTTGATGAAATTGAAATAAGAGAATATGAAGGTGAGCGACTTTCATCAGCAAATGATTTCAGAGAAAACTCAATCAAAGGAATTCAGCGTGTTGATATTGAAGATTATAAATTAAAAATACACGGACTTGTTGAAACTCCTCAAGAGTATTTGTATGACGAAGTAATTGACAGACAGACATACAGCAAAGTTGTTACACTTAATTGTGTTGAAGGATGGAGCGCTACAATTCTTTGGGAAGGTGTGCTTTTTGAAGATCTTGTGGAAGATGCAAATCCCCTTGGCACAGCGAACACAGTAATATTCCATGCCTACGATGGTTACACAAGCGCGCTACCACTTGATTATTTGATTGACAATAATATAATGATAGCGTATAAAATGAATAACATGACACTTCCAGAAGAAAGAGGTTTCCCATTCCAAGTTGTAGCAGAACAAAAATTCGGATACAAATGGGTAAAATGGATTACAGAAATTGAATTTACAGATGATGAAAATTATGAAGGATTTTGGGAAAGCCGTGGTTATGATAATGATGCGGATTTGAAATAATTAGCATCCGAGCTAACTAATTAACAAAATAAAAGAATTTACTTATTCTTTTTTTGGTGCGTCTTCAACAGCTACTTCTTCTGCAGGTTCAGCAGGTGCTGCAGCGCCTTCTTCGCCAGCTTTTGTAATCTTACCATTTCGTCCAGCAGAAATCTGTTTGTTGCCTTGCCACTCAGAAACCCAACCATCAACGATGCTAATTTTGTCGCCTTCATTAACAGCATCAATTTCATCGTTCCATAATGTTAGTGTCATTTCGCCACTATCGTCTTTGATATTAGCATTGCAAACTCGTCCTTCTTTACCAAATTTTTGGAAAGTTCTGACATCAGCTTTTTCAGTTACTTCTACATTTTCAAGTGTAGCGCTTTGTTGTGATAATACATCTTTAATTTTCATGTTATAATTCCCCTGACTAAGTAGGGCTTGATGTAGTATATAAAATTTTTTGTATGTTTTCAGATGCGTACTTTTCCAACAACTCTCAAACCAGTTTTCAGATCGGATCTGAAAATAACTGCCGTATCCAAATATTTCACTAATGGTCTCTCAAGTTTCATTTTGAAATTCAAATCTTCAATAACACCTTCAACAATCTGCGCACCAAGAGCAACACGATATTTTTCACCGTTACTGATATCGTTTTTGTAAAAAGGATTCTTTTCAAAAGTTCCTGAAAGTTCTTCAATCACTGGCAATTCTTCAGCGGAAAGAACAAACCCTCGTTTGAGCTCATCAACTTTCACACCCTTCACTGCAAGCCCAGGACGAATCGGCGCAAGGACTTCTTTTTGATCAACATCCATAACCTGCATTGATTTTACAAGAACTTCTTTCTTAAGTGGATAAATCTTAAACTTGTCATATGCTTTCATGGTTCCGGTTTTAAGTTCACCAAGTAAAACAGTTCCAATACTTTTAACATCAAAAAAATGATCCATGACAAACAATGGCTTGTCAGATTTTTCAAACTCAATGGATTTTATCCATGCTTTTAATTCATTAATTTCAGAATCATTTTTCAAAGAAACATCAATAATTTTTGAATCTTTCAAACTTGTATTTGCAAGAAGTGCTTCTAGTTTTGATCGCATGTCAGCGATTTTAAAATCACTTTCACAATTAGTTTTGTCAATAATAAAACAAACTTTTTTATTAAGATAATTAAGGATTATTACAAGTTCGCCAAGACGATAATCAAGAATGTAATCAGCAGGCAGAACCACTATTGCACATTCTGAAATTTCTGCGCATTGGAAAACAGTTTCGATTTTTTCAGGATATGAAATCGCAGCAGCAATATTCAAAACTTTGTCATCAAGATCGCCATGATATAGAACAATATTGCTTTCAGTTGCTTTTGTGCCAAGCTTCGCTGCAAATGAATTTACTGTTTCAAGATCAATACTTAACAAAGATATGTTGTACTGCATGTTCGTTTTGAATAATAAAGTTGTATTTAAACACATTGAAAATATATCGTTGTATTTTTAATTTTTCGACTAACACAACCCTTAAATACCCATTAACTCTCAAAAAGCGTGCACAAAAAAGAATTACATATGTAACTCTTTTTGTGAAATAAAATAATAGGTAAAAATAAAATGTACGCAGATGATGAACCTGAGGCAGCACCTCAGGAAGAAACAAACACAGAACAGGAAGAAGTAGAAACAAAAGAAGATACAAGTTCCGAAGAAAACACAGAAGATGCTTCAGAAAAAGCACCAGAAGAATCAGTAGAAGATGCACCAACAGAAGATGCACCAGCTGAAGAGTCAGCAGAAGAAGAGCCAGCAGAAGAAGCAGCTCCAGAAGCACAGGCAGAAGAATCAACTTCAACAGTAGAAAAAACTGGAAAAACCGACGACCGTGGACGCGAAATTTACAAAGCTAAATGCGCAGACTGCGGAAGTGATTGTGAAGTTCCTTTCAAACCTGATGAATCTAAACCCCTATACTGCAAAGATTGCTACCAGAAACACAGACCTCCACGTAGGTCAGGTGGATTCGGCGGTGGCGGTGGCGGCCGTGGTGGCGGATTCGGTGGTGGAAACCGAGGCGGAGGCCGAGGTGGATACGACAGTGCTCCAAGAGAAATGACAACTGTAACCTGCTCCGATTGCGGACAGTCAACACAGGTGCCTTTCAAACCAACCGGCGACAAACCAGTATACTGCAGAGACTGCTATCAGAAACACAAACCAAAAAGATACTAAATCTGATATAAACTGAAAACTTCTAAGCGCTGACAGGGTAAGATCTTTGGCGCACCCCTTACTTTTTAAAAATTAATCTATGATATCTCGTATAATATCAATTACTGCAAAAGTTGGTGCAATAAAAATAAGATTATTTATGAAAAATTTTCCGAATGCTGTAGAAGGATAACTGTAAACCGCTTTAACCATTATTAGCGCGAACAACGCAACGAACATTCCAGAAATCATTCCAATTGGATTCATCCCAAACATCATATTAACAAATTGTGAAAAAAACATAAGGATTGCAAATGCAAAAATCGCATTTGTTGGAACTGTTTTTCCAATAGCAAGGAGGAACGTTATCCAAGCAGCACTACCAACAATAATTACTTTAAGAATAATTCCAGGGATGTGCAGATGTGCTTTATTATTTTTCATACTTCGTTAAACAAAAATCCGACTTTGGTTTAATATAGTTTTGGATTTGAAGTTCTAATAACTAAGGCACAATCAAACCTGTACATCTCCAATTAATTTCAGCAGTTTTTGTTTCTTCATTAACAACACAAGCAGGATTGCAACCTTCTTTTTCTAAATTAAGATCAAACCACCAAGTTTTTGTATTAATATTGTAACTTACAGTTTCCTCAAGTTCTTCCTGGGCACAATCACTATTCTTTATTATTTCAAGAGCTTCATCCATTGTCAATGAGCTAGAATCCGGATCAACATTATCAACTTTATTCTTATTAGTACACCTATTATTAACACATATACAATCCTCGGGTTTGTAAGCTGCATTTAACATGAAGATTTCAGTACACACTTCGGGCGTTTCATAATTCCCTGCATACTCATGGTTTATGCAGATTTCTGGGTGACAGTCTGAAGGGAGTGGTATGCACTCATTGTCAGAATTACAGAACTCTTCTTCTCCTATTTCAACAGGTTGCTCAATGCAACCAGCAACAGTAACTGCTAAGAGCAGTATCAAAAGTAAAGTAATTGTTTTAATTTTCATTCTATTATTGTAGCCTCAATAATTTTGATTTCAGTCTCTGGCTTGTCACCAGGACCAACAGGCATAGCACCGATATCAACAACAACATTCATACCGTTAACAACTTTTCCAAATGCTGGATGTTTGCTTTGTAATGGTTCTTTGTCCCAATCAAGATATTCATTATCAATAAGATTTATGAAGAATTGACTCCCGCCGCTGTTAGGACCGGAATTTGCCATTGCGATTGTTCCGCGCAAGTTAGTGCTTCCTTCTACAAACTCATCCTCGATTTTGTAACCAGGACCACCAGTTCCAGTTCCTTCTGGATCCCCACCTTGTATCATGAATTGATAAATAACTCTGTGGAAAATTACACCATTATAGAAACCTTCCTTAACAAGTTTCTCAAAATTGCCAGTAGTAATTGGCATGTTGTCAGCGAGCTCAATTGTTATGTCGCCCATTGTTGTTTTTAGTAATACTTTAGTACCCATTTCTTCTTCCTCAATAATTTCGTCAGGAACTTCTTCAGGTTCCTCCACTTCTTCTACTGATTGTTCAATACAACCAGCAAAGAAAATTGCTGTGATTAGTAGTAATATTAAGATTAGGTTTTTTGAATTCATGATTGTAATTATTTGCAACACGGTTTTTTCTTTTTTGGTGGAGCCATATCCACAGCTATTATTATATTATATAAAAAGGTTTGCGAATTTTAAACTTTTGACTGATTTTCCTTTTTATGTTTGAATAACCAATTTTTTATTCTAGATATTTTAGACACTGATGTCAGCTGCAAAACATTCTTTTTAGATTTTTTTGGTGAGAACTTGATAAAAAATATAAACCCAGTTAATAAAAGTAAAAAGACAGGGATTGATATCCATGAAGCTAGTCTTTTTATTGTTGGAACAAACATTGTAGCTCCAGACAGTTTCTCTTTAACAACAAAAATAGTGTCTTTCTGCATGATTACTCCCTGATCAGAAACTGCCGTATAAACTCCGGCATACTCCCCTATGGAAATGTCCTTTGCGTTGAAAATAATCTTGAATTTTTGGCTTTCACCAGGCCCGATTTTGTCAAAACCTAATGGGAAAATTGTAATAGCACCTGTTGGAATTCCTTTAAGCGCAAGCAACCTACGATAATGGAAAACGATATTCTGATTATATGAAGCTTTTAGATTAGCTAAAATAATTCCAGAAAGAAGAAACAAAGGATTTGAATTACTAGATGAATTGCGAGCTTTTGAATTAAAACTTGAAGAGTATAATGAAGCTGGAGTAAACATTACAGAAACACAAAATGAATATGAATTAGCAGTAGCTGCATTCAAAAAAGAACGTTATGAAGAAGCTGAAACAAAACTTGTAGAAATGGAAATTATGCTAGAAGAGAAACGAGCAGAAATGACAATACTAAATACAATAAAAAAGCTGGGAAAACATTTTTACAACGACGTTGGAAACATTTGATAGTTCTAATTATTTTCCTTTCAGTTGGAACTGTACTTACATTTAGAATAACCAGACGACTTAGAGCAAAACAAAAAGTAAAAATGCTCAAGATTGAAGAAAGAGTATTAGAAAAACTAACTAAAAAAGCGCAAGAAGATCGATTTAAAAAGAAAACCCTGCCAGCAACATATGAAATTAGAGTTACAAAATATCGAGAGAAACTTGCAGACATAAAAGGAAAACTCCCTGGTTATGAAGCATTAGCACGCGGTGAAAAACTGAAAAAGAATAAAATAAAAAAATCAAAAGAAAGTAGTAACCCGAAACATATATGAACTAATTTAACCAGGAAAATAGTATGACAAAGGTCACTGTTGAACGTGTGCTTCAAATCTCATTAATCGCAATAGCTGCAATCACTGTAGTTTCTATGTTTGCGGTTTCTGGACTTTCTTTAACTGGTTTTTCTGTTCTAGGAAACACTGTAGCTGAAGATGGTGGAAGCAGTGTGTTCTCAATTGCAAGCTTGTCACTACTTTTGGTAAGCTTCGTGGCTCTGTTCTTCCTTGCTTGGAAGAGCAAAGGCATGTAAAAAGAGAAATATTTAAAAATTAGAAATACCGAAAGGTATATATACAAGATTTTTTACCCCTATTTAAAGGTATGCAAGCAATCGGTACAGTTCTCCATGATTCGAAGAACCATATGTTGGTTCTGCGCTGTGAAAACAGTATTCCTAAAAAGGAAAATATGTTAGTTTTCACAGAAGATGAGAAAAAAATTGGCATTATTTCTGATGTTTTCGGGCCAATAAAAAAGCCGTATGCCACAATCAAACATTCCAAAAGTGTGGATGTTGAGAAAATGATTGGCAAAGTATTGTATACTAAATAGGTGAAAAATGGCTGATAAATGTCCAGAATGCGGATCAGAAAGTTTGACTACAGACGCAAGACGTGCAGAGAAAATCTGCGGGAAATGCGGTTTAGTTCTAGAAGAACGACAAATTGATACAACTCAGGAATGGCGCGCTTTTGATTATGAACAAAAAAGCAAGCGTGACAGAACTGGTTCTTTCTTAACATATACACGTCACGATAAAGGTCTAAGCACCTCGATTGGTGATCAAGGATATTCAGATTTATACAAGCTACCGCCATCAAAGCGGGCAGCTTTTTACAGACTTAAGAGATGGCACAGACAGGTTTCTACTGCTACAGAAAGAAACCTTCGCTACGCTCTTTCTGAACTTGATAGAATATCAAGTGCAATTGGACTTCCAAAAAACATACGCGAAACAACTGCTTTGATTTACAGAAAAGCAGTAACACGCGGACTTGTTCGAGGACGTTCAATGGAATCTGTTGTTGCAGCAGCGCTCTACGCAGCCTGCAGAAAACACAATGTTCCAAGAACACTTGATGAAATTGCAGAAGGTTCTGGAGTTAAGAAACGCGAAGTTGGACGAACTTACAG
>PVBE011771697.1_pt1 | contig 17050 bp, 15 predicted proteins | sample 1631181 | NCBI WGS metagenome assembly PVBE01 (sample SAMN08397723, study PRJNA350692) | Marine metagenome, whole genome shotgun sequencing project. | isolation source: water | place: Pacific Ocean | collected 2012-04 | reverse complement strand
GGCGAGGATGATGCCTCGGGCCATGCACTCAGGACGGCCTATGATGTGGACGGAGACGGCCTGGACGACTTCGTGATCGGTGCCAGGCGCAACGATACCGGCGCGCGCGATGGAGGAAAGGTCTACCTGATCCTGGGCAGCAGCCTGGGCTCACCGGGCGATGTCGTCAGCCTGACGGACGCTGATTACGGCTTCTATGGCGAGGTCGAGGAAGGGTGGGTCGGGTACCAGACCACCGGCGTCGAGGATGTGGACGGGGATGGCCTCGGGGATGTCCTCATCGGGGCGCACATGTCGGATGAGGCTGCAGGCCGCGTCTACCTGATCTTTGGGGCCAGCCTGGATGCATCGCTGATGAGCACTGAGGAGGCCGATGTACGCTATACAGGGCAGTATGCTGCGGACCAGGCGGGACGGAGCATCTCCTCGGGTGGGGATGTGGACGGGGACGGTCTGGGGGACATCCTGGTCGGTGCCCGCAACCACTGGGATCGGGTGGGTACGGCCTACTTGATTCTCGGGGCGAGCGTCACAGCGGGGATTCACGCTCTGGAGGACTCGGACTACGCCTTTGATGGCGAGGAACGAGGGGATGAGGCTGGCTACACCACGTCCACGGCAGGCGATGTCAATGGCGATGGCCTGGATGACATCCTCGTCGGTGCCTGGCAGGGCAACCACGACCTTGAGACGAGTCTCCCGGGCAAGGCCTACCTGCTGCTCGCTCCTGAAGGCGACTGATCTGGCCCCGATGTGGGCATGGGGTGCACCCTGAGACTGTCCTGGGGCGCGTCGGTCTCGTGGGACAGCAGCCAGCGCTTTCGCTCCAGCCCGGCGGAGAAGCCGCCGAGGCTCCCGTCTGCACCGATCACCCTGTGGCAGGGGATGACCAGGGGTACGGGATTGGCACCGTTGGCCTGGGCGACTGCACGAGTTGCCCTGGGCCGACCGATGTGCTGTGCCAGCTCGGCATAGGACCAGGTCTCTCCTGCGGGGATCTCTCTGAGCGAAGTCCAGACGGTTCGCTGGAAGGGGGTCCCTGGCGGGTCCACTGGCAGCGTACTCAGGGCCCGGATGTCTCCGCCCAGGTAGGCGGAGATGGCCTCGCTTAGCTGAGGGATCTCAGTGACATCCCGAGCGGATACCGCCCCGAAGTGGCGGTCGAGGTGCCTTGCCACATGGGCCAGGCGGTCGGTCCAGACCAGAGACACGAGCCCTTGATCTCCCCACAGGGCAGCCATCTCCCCCAGCGGGGTCTGCACATGCGTGGACACCAACTGCATGTGCTCTCATAGCCGGCTAAGGAACCTCCATCCCAGGAGTTCGCATGAACATTCATCGCATCAGTCCCGAGGAGACCCAGGCCCTGCTCGCTGCAATCGAGGGGGCGGTCTACCTGGATGTCCGGACGCCGGAGGAGTTTGCAGGCGGCCATGTCCCTGGGGCCATCAATGTCCCGGTCGCGGTCACCAGCCCCAAGGGGATGCAGCCCAATCCAGACTTTCTGCCGGAGGTCAACGCGCGCTTTGGTAAGGACACAACGCTCATCACCGGCTGCCTCCGCGGAGGACGCTCCATGCGTGCGGCGGGTGTACTCATCTCGGATGGCTTTGTTGCGGTCCATGACATGCGCGGCGGCTGGGATGGAGAGCTCAGCACCAATGGTGAGGTGGCCTATCCGGGCTGGACCCGCCGAGGGCTCCCAGTCGAGCGCTAGTCCTCGTCTTTTCCGAACCGCATGAAGAAGGGCCGCTTCTTGCTGAAGTCGATGGGCAGGTCTTCGCGAATCTTGTCCAGCAAGGCGGCGGTGATCTCGGTGTGACCATTCCGGACCGCGTACTCCTCGGTACGCTTGACCACCACGCCGCGAACAAATGAGGGGATTCGCTGGATGCGACTGAGGGCATCTTCAGTCCAGTGGAGCGAGGGGGCTGCGGGGGCGCCGTAGGTCTTGTCGGGCCCGCCCTGGACCACCGGGGCTGCCCCCACAGGTTCATGAGCGCAGCTATCGTCCGGACCGAGGATGTCCCCGGTGCGCGCAAAGGAGCGGGCACGGCAGCCTCCGCAGACCTCTCGGTACTCACAGCTCCCGCACTTGCCGGTGAGCTTCTTGTCCCGCAGGGTCTGGAAGAGGGGCGAGTGGTTCCAGACCTGGGCAAAGCTCTGGCTGCGGAGGTCTCCAGCCACCTCCGGGAGGTAGGGGCAGGGGGTGAGCTTCCCATCGGGGGTGATGCGGCAGTAGTGGATTCCACACGGGCAGCGGGTGGAGTAGTTCATCAGCGGGGAGTCGGGTGCATCTCGGTGCACCAGCCGCATCAGAGCGGGCTGGCACTTGGAGCGGACCAGCATCTGGCCACGCATCTCCTTCTCCAGACCCACGAGCTCTTCGAGCACCTGCTCGTTTTCCTGTGCAGAGAGGGTCGCAAGCTCCCTTCCCCGCCCAGTCTCCACCAGGAAGTACAGGTTGAAGGACACTGCGCCGTGCTCAGCGGACCACCGAGCCAGGGCTGAGACCTCCTCCTGGTTGTCGGGGGTCACGGTGGTCTGCACGATGAAGTCCATCTTGGCCTGCTGCATTCTCTCGATTGCTTTGGTGGTCTCCTCGAGGGCGGCCTTGCCGTGTCGGAAGGTGTTGTGGCGCTCGGGCAGCAGGGAGTCCACGCTGACCGCGACGCCGGTGACCCCCGCCTCCTTGAGGCTACTGATTCTTTGCGCCGTCAGGCCGGTTCCATTGGTGCCCACCACGACCGTGGCACCACGGGATGCTCCGTAGTCGGCGATCTCCTCGAGGTCTTTGCGCAGCAGCGGCTCGCCACCGGTCAGCACGAACATCGGGCCTGGGTTGAGATCGAGGATCTCATCGGTGATGCGCTTGACCTCGTCGATGCTGAGGTCGTCCGTTGTGGGCATGTGCGGACCGGCAGCGATGTAGCAGTGGTCGCATGCCAGGTTGCATCGGGCGGTGAGGTTCCATGCCACCACATGGGGCAGCGGCGATTCTTCAGGCGGTGTGCTGACAATCCGCTTCTTCTGGGCGGTCCAGGCGGCTTCATCGATGGGTACACGGCGTGGCATCGGTCCCTCATATCCAGGATGACTGCTGCTGCGTCGGGGAGGCAATCAGGTTCGGGTGGGTCCGTCCCAAGACCAGCAGGGCTCAGCGGGATAGCCACATTGGGTATGGGTAGCGGGAATCAGCGGCCCATCACAATGGTAATGCGCTGCCTTTGGCGGTACACTGCCATCCGAGTAGGACGGGTTTGTGTCACAGGATCGGCGTCTCAATTATCGAGTCACCCCGACCATCGAGCGGGACGTGGAGGTGCATGTGGTGCTCTCCGACGGGACGGTGACCGACCTGGCGCTGATCGACATCAGTGCTGGTGGTGTCGGCATGGCCGGGGCCCTCGACGACACGCCCGACCTCCGGGTGGGCGATGGCATCATCGTTCGCTTCACGTCCAAGCGCCTGCTCAAGCCCCTGGAGATCGCTTCTCAGCTGCGGCACATCAAGACCACCGATGATGGCATCCACTACGGTATCGGCTTCGATGACTGGGGGGGGACGCGAAGCCACCTCGCACCCAAGCTGCGCAGCCTCTTCAACGAGCGTGAGGCGGTTCGGGTGGAGCCTCGGCCGGACGAGGATGTGCTCGTGAACATCGTCGGGCCGGAGAACACGGACGTCATCGAGGGCTGGCTCAGAGACATCTCCGTGCTCGGAGTCGGTATGTGGATCACCGCTGAGGATGAGACCGTGCTCCAGAGCGGATGTCACGTCCAGGTCCAGTTTCAGCTGCCGCGATCCCCCAAGCCCCTTCAGCTTGCAGCACAGCTCCGGCACCAGCAGGTCGTCGGGGACCGGGCCAGGCTCGGGCTGCAGATCGTGAATGACCAGCCTGGTCGATGGAATGGGGTCCATCGGGAGATCACGCAGTATGTGATGTCCCGGCAGATCGAGATCGCTCGGATCTACGCGGAGCGCAAGCGAGCGATGACCGTGCTCCAAGAGAGTGATCAAGACCAGGAATAGGGGCGGTCGTGCCGACCAAGTACACCGAGGTGTCTCGGGCTGTGATGTGGCTACTGCGTGGTGACTGCGTGGTGCTCGGTGAGGGTGATCAGTCCGTCGAGGTGACGCTGGGGAGCTTCTACATCAGCCGGGGTTGCATCACCAATGAGCAGTTCGAGGCCTACCGTCCGGAGCATCCGCGGCATCCGGTCTCTTCAGGAGACGAGGACCCTGTCGTCGGGGTCGGCTTCCGGGATGCGGTAGCCTATGTGGCCTGGTACGCCGAGATCTCCGGCAAGCCCTTCCGACTCCCCACGGAGCTCGAGTGGGAATTCGCAGCCCGAGCGTGTGGCCGGGCCTGTTACCCCTGGGGGGACGATGCCGGAGCGAGTGGGCCGTACGCCTGGACGCAGGAGAACAGTCAGGGGCGATGCCATCCTGTGAACGAGAACCGGCCAAGCAAGGTGGGCCTGTACGGGATGATCGGGAACGTGTGGGAGTGGACCAGCTCGCTGCAGCGTCCCTTCGTGGACGCTGTGGAGGAGGGTCACGATGACCTGGCGATAGAGGGGCCCCGTGTCATCCGTGGCGGGGGGCATCTCGACGGGGTGGCGCTCTTGAGCTGCGCTCGCCGAGAGGGTGCGCTTGAGCAGACGGCGCGGCCAGATCTCGGCTTCCGCATCTGCCGGAGTCTGTGAGCCATGGTGGATCCGGGGACACTGGCGGGGCTGGACTGGGGCGTGGTCCTGCTGCGCCTGCAGGTGCACGCACGCACACACCGAGGGAAGGCTCTCGCGGTGGTGCCGGAGTTCGCCGAGGACGCGGAGGAGGCACGCCAGCGGTACGCGGTCGTGACGGAGCTGTGGTCCCTGGCAGAGCTGGGTGGAGAGCTCCCGCTGGGAAGTGTCATGGACATCTCCGAGCCCGTGACTCGCGCTGCCCGTGGAGAGGTGCTGGAGGCTCCAGTACTTCAGGACATTGGCAACACCCTGGAGGCGCTGTGTGGACTCTCGGACTGGTGTGCTGCTCGTGCGGAGGAGGCTCCGGCTCTCGGAGCACTGGCCGGACCAATCGAGATCGAGCGAGCCCTGGCAGAGGACTTGATCCTGAGCTTTGATGCAGAGGGGCAGCTCTCTGGCGAGCGCTACCCGGATCTCGCCAGGCTGCGCCGCCGCCATGTGCAGCTGAGGGCCTCCATTCGCCGCACCCTGGAGGCCATGCTGGCGGATCCAGCGGTGCTCTCGGTGCTTCAGGAGCGGTTCATCACGGATCGGAACGGGCGCTTTGTGCTGCCGGTTCGGAGCGGATCGCGTCGGGGGATGGGGATCGTCCACGACACCTCTCAGTCCGGAGAGACCGCCTATGTGGAGCCAACCGAGGTGGTGGAGCCCCAGAATGAGCTCAAGGAGGTCGGTGCCGAGATCCGACGGGAGGAGCGACGCATCCTCAGCCAGCTCTCCGCTCTTGTCGGAGAGGCGGCGCCCGTCATCCACCAGGCGCTGGACGCGGCGACACAGCTCGACCTGGCCGGTGCCCGTGCACACCTGGGGACCGAGATGGATGCCCGGATACCGCAGGTAGGGGAAGACGGTGTGATGCACCTCCTGGGTGCTCGGCACCCGGTCCTCGTACTCCGTGGCGTGCCTGTGGTGGCCAATGATCTGCGGGTCGACTCAGGCCAGCCGGGCCTGGTGCTCAGCGGACCCAACGCCGGCGGCAAGACCGTGGCGCTGAAGACCCTGGGCCTGGCCGCACTGATGGTTCGGTCCGGAATCCCGGTGCCCGCTCGGGATGAGAGCCGGGTGGACTGGATGCAGCCCATTCGTGCCCTGGTCGGAGATCAGCAAGCACTCTCCGATGATCTCTCGACCTTCTCTGCCCAGCTCCTCGGGGTCCGGCAGGCGCTGGAGCATGCTGGGCCTGGGAGCCTCTTGCTCCTCGACGAGCTCGGCATGGGCACCGATCCTGCGCAGGGATCGGCCTTGGCTCAGGCGGTCGTGGAGGCGCTGGTCGAAGACGGGGCTCGGGTGATCCTCACCACCCACCACGCAGCACTCAAGGAATTGGCTGCCTCGGATCCAAGGTGGGCGCTGGCCGGTGCGGTCTTCGCGGACGGAAGGCCCACCTACCGGATCGAGACGGGCCGGACTGGGCACTCGCACGCACTGGCGGTAGCCCGGCAGATGGAGCTTCCTGATGGCGTGCTGGAGCGTGCCCGGGCGCTGCTGGATGAGGACTCGCGAAGAATGGATGATCTCATAACGAGGCTCGAGACCGAGCAGGAAGAGGTCCACAGGGTCGGTCTGGAACAGGCCGAGCGCACCCGGAATCTGGAGGCCCGGGAGCACAAGCTGACCGAGCGTGCCGCTCGCCTGGATGCCCGACGGGACCGAGACCAGGCGGAGGCACTGGCTGCCTTTCGTGCACGCCTGGGCGAGGAAGAGGCGGAGCTCAAGCAGCTCATCAAGTTGCTTCAGGGTGATCCGAACCTTCGTGATGCAGCCAGTGTGCTCGATGCGGTCAAGGAGGCTCGTTCAGAAGCTGCGCCAGCACCAGTGGTGCCGGAGGAACCAGTCGAGAGTGTCGCGCCCGGAGACCAGGTCACTGTGCTGGGTGGCAAGGGAACAGTGGTCTCGGTTCAGGGGGACCGGGTGGAGGTGGAGGTTCGGGGGAAGCGGGTCAAGGTTCGGCTTGCTGAGCTGGGTCGCGCGCCGGCAAGCCCCCAGCGGCCCAAGCCTCGGCCATACAAAGAGGTGACCGACTCTGGGCCGGTCGGCGTGCGAACCCAGAGCAACACGCTGGATCTCCGGGGAATGCGAGTCGAGGAGTCGATCGATGCGGTCTCTGACTTCCTGGACCGGATGATGCTGGATGCTCAGACCTCGGCCTACCTGCTCCACGGGCACGGTACCGGCGCGCTCAAGCAGGCCATCCGAGAGTGGCTGCCCCGGTGCCCCCATGCCCAGAAGTGGCACCGGGGTGGTCCGGAGGAGGGCGGAGACGCCTTCACGGTGGTGGAGCTTTAGCCTCGGGGCTCATGGTCACAGCGAGTCCCGCGCTCACGACGATGGCGCCGCCTATCCAGACATGCATGGAGGGCCATCCGCCAAAGAAGAGGACGTCGCCGGCGATTCCCCACACCGGGCCTATGAAGCGCACAGCGGCGATGCGGCTGGCGGTGTCCCTGGCATAGGCGTAGGTCATCAGCAGCTGCCCGGCTGTGGCCAGCAGTCCCACGGCCAGTACGGCCGGCCAGATGCCCGATGAAGGGATGGATAGGCCCTCGCCTCTGATCAGGACGCAGGACCCTGAGAGCAACAGCACCCCAACCTGAAACCAGAGGACCACCGCTGCTGAGGGCTCGTCCTTCAAGGCGCGCAGTGCCAGATGCGCGCCTGCGGAGAGCACAGCAGCCCCCAGCGCCCACAGGCCCCACACGCTTCCGACGGCCAGATCGGGTGCGAGCAGGACCGCGGTACCCGTCGCACCCACGCCCATCATGATCCACAGCCTCAGATTGGCCCGCTCGCCGGAGCCCAGCACGAGAGGGGCGAGGAGTGCGATGAGCACTGGCTGAAGCTTGGTGATGCAATTGGTGTCTGCTAGCGGAAGCCCCTTGAGTGCGGTGAAGAAGCACATCATGGCGGCGAACCCGAAGCCAAGGCGAACTCCGAAGGCTCGTCGATTCCGGATCACCAGACTTCCCGACCGCGCCATCAGCCAGGCGGCTGGGACCGCGACGATGCCGCGCCAGAACACCAGGTCCAGGGCGCTCAGCTCTACGCGCGCCACCTTTACAGCTCCGGACATGCACGTCAGGACCAGCGTGGCCAGGATCATCAGCATGGGTCCGGATCGCATTTGTTGGGCTATCGCATCTCACAGGGGGTTGAGTGTGTGGTCACTCTCCGTTGCGCCGGCTTGGGGTTTCGACTTAGTTCGAGCCCAGGAGGCTCGACGTGGACGCCTTGCGATACCGGGCCCGCGACTGGGTCCTCCATGATCCTGATCCCCTGACTCGTGCTGCGGGCCAGGCCCTGCTGGATGCGGATGACCAGGCTGCGCTTGCGGACCACTTTGATGGAGAGCTCCGCTTCGGCACCGCGGGCATGCGCGGCGCGCTCGGCCCGGGGCCGCGTCGGATGAACCGGGCGGTGGTGATCCGCGTGGGCGCGGGTCTGGCGGCCTACACCCTCTCTGTGCAGCCCGATGCCCGTGAGCGGGGCGCTGTGGTCGGCTTTGATGCCCGGCACGGCTCCCGGGTCTTCGCCGAGGATACGGCCCGGGTGCTGGCTGCAGCGGGAATCCCGGTGATTCTCTCCCAGGGTGTGGGACCGACACCGTGCCTTGCGCATGATGTTGTCTTCTTCAAGGCGGCCATCGGTGTGATGGTGACGGCGAGCCACAATCCTGCCGGAGACAATGGCTACAAGGTCTACTGGTCCAATGGTGCCCAGATCATCCCGCCCCATGATGAGGGCATCTTCCGTGCTGTGGATTGGGGTGGTGAGTTGCCGGAAATGCCGGAGCTCGATGCCCTGCGGGCCCAGGGGTTGATCCGCTCGAGGCACTACATGGCCTGGGACGACTACCTCTGGCGGGTGCTGGACCTGCGGGTCCACAGCGAGACGGGCGTGCGCGCGGTCTACACGGCGCTGCATGGCGTGGGCGGCAGGGCCGTGGAGCTTGTCCTCCAGGCTGCCGGTCACGGAGATGTTCACCCTGTGCCCGCCCAGCAGGAGCCGGACGGTGACTTTCCGACGGTACCCTTTCCGAACCCTGAGGAGCCTGGAGTGCTGGCGCTGGCGAAGGCCCAGGCGGAGGCGTGTGGAGCGGATCTCGTGATCGCCAATGATCCGGATGCCGATCGCCTGGCAGTGGCGCTGCCGGATGCCTCGGGGCAGTGGGGGATGCTGACCGGTGATGAGGTTGGGGTGCTCCTGGCCGATGACTTGCTGACCCACGGGCAGCAGGGGCCGAACCGGTTGGTGGCGACGACCATTGTCTCGAGCACCCTGCTCCACCGGGTTGCTGAGGCACACGGTGCTATCTGCGCGGAGACTCTCACCGGCTTCAAGTGGATTGCCACCCGCGCCATCGCCCACGATGGGCCGTTCATCATCGGGTACGAGGAGGCGCTCGGCTACTCGATTGGAGATGTGGTTCGAGACAAGGATGGGGTGAGTGCAGCACTGCTGCTCCTGGATCTTGCTGCGTGGGCGAAGTCTCGAGGTGAGACACTGCACGATCGCCTTCGGGCCATCTACCGGAAGCACGGTGTACACCGGACCCGGCAGATCTCGGTTCGCATGGAGGGAGATGCGGGAGCGGCCCGAATCGCTGCACTCACTGAGGCGATGCGCCAGGAACCGCCGGCATCGGTCGCAGGGGCTCAGGTCACCCGCATCCGGGACATCCTGGCGGGAACCGACACCCTTGTTGCCAGCGGTGCTGTGGGTCCGGTGGACCTGCCGCGTGCGGATGTGATCGCGCTGTACCTCGATGATGGCAGTCGGGTGCTGGTCCGGCCTTCAGGTACGGAGCCCAAGATCAAGCTCTACTTCGAGGCTGTGGTGCCCCTCGAGCCGGACGGCTCTCTCTCCGATGCCCAGCGCCATGCGGACGCGCGTATCGACCAACTTGCTGCCGACGTGCGCGCCCGCATGGGGATCTGAGGCGGGCCACTCCCAGCGGCCCGCCTCCCCACTCAGTCGCAGTGGGCGATCACAGCCAGGGCCAGCCCACCGAACTTGCTTGTCCTCCTCCACACACCACGCAGGGGAAAGGGCTCGGAGCGGTAGGTTGCCTGGCCGAAGAAGGTGCCATCGCTGGAGTAGCTGCCGCCCAGCGGGCCGCTACGATGCGTGCCGTCGTCTGTGGGGCGCGTAGACCATGGACCGGTGAAGACTCCGCCGTCACTGCCCACTGGGGCAAAGTGGCCTCGAGCCTTGGCCACGCGATCGCCGGCGAGACTGTAGATCGTCCCCTTGTACTCGTTGCCCTGGTCGGCCCACTTGATGGCGAGGAAGGCGACTCGATCGCAGTCGGGGTCTTCCACGACGCGGTCTTCGATCTCGCGCACCAGATCATCATCGAGTCGGTGCACTTCGCGGACACTCTTACGGGCAGCCTCGAAGCCGACATCGTCCATCGGATCCGATGCAGCCTCGGTGTCAGCCACGAAGGGGCCGTCCTCTGTGGGCGTCAGTTCGCCATCTGCTGGTGCGCAGGCGGTCAGGACCAGACCCACGCAAAGAGTGGTCATCAGGTTTCGCATATTTGCTCCTCTTGTTTGAGGAGACCGCCACAACAGGGTTCGGAAACTATGCGCTCGGACCTTAGTCCTGGCCTCTTCCCATAGCTGCCACAGCCGCCACTGCGAGTGCCGCACAGAGGAGCTGGAGTCCGACCCCGAGATCGCCGGGCCCGCCCCAGCCCATGACTGCTGCGGTGATGACCAGGCCGTTGTTCAGGAGGTGGATGAGCACGGGGATCCACAGAGATCTCGCACGCATTGCGGCTGCGGTGAGGAGGAGTCCCAGGCCCATCGTCGGAAGGATGCGCATGAGCATCAGATGGAGCAGACCGAAGAGCAGCGCGACCACGATGCAGCGCGCGACGGGCTGCAGTGTCTTCCTCAGCAGACCGAGCAGCGCGCCTCGAAACAGCACCTCCTCACACAAGGCGGGCAGCACAGCTATCAGCAGGACCAGCGCCCACAGAGGCAGGTCCATGGGCAGGCTTTGCTCCAGGTCCTTGAGGGTGTCCATCGAGACCGGTATCAGGCTGCTCTGGGCCTGGAAGATGAGGTTGCCCACGCACGGGGCGAGCAATCCGGCGGCCAGGGCCAGGCCGAGATCGCGTGCCCGGGGTCGGTGTAGCTGCAGGCGGTCCGATATGGACAGGCCCAGCCAGCGAATCATCACCAGCGCAGGGAGGGCCACGAGCACGGTCTGGGTGAGCGCGATGCCCCAGGTCAGGTCCCAGAGCATGGAGCTCTGGCCGATGAACCAGAACATCAGCAGCACCAGGGCAAAGAGCCCCATTGCCTCTGCGCCGTACAGTCCTCGGGCGTGGCGCGCGGCCAGCCCGTCCCGACCAAAGACGGCGGTCTCCTTGTTCAGGGCGCGCACGCCGAACCAGAGGAGTGTGCCGGTATGGACCAGCGAGATGCCGATGGCCAGGACCACCAGCCCCCAGCGCGGAGATGAGACCAGCACTTCCTGGGTTGTCAGGGCCACGTTGGTGATGGGAATGAGCGCAAGGAGAGGAGTGAGGGAGGTGCCAGGCATCATCGAGACTCCTGCCGGGAGCATGGCGATGAGGATGGCGGGAGCGGCGACGAACTGGCCGGTCTTGAAGTCCGGGACATGGGCGGCGAGGAGCACCAGCGCAGATGAGAGCTGGATCACCAGTGGGATCGCCAGCACCGCGATCCACAGCAGGCCTGTCAGGGTGAGTGCGCTGGGGTCTGCGTCCGGGAGCGTGAACCAGCCCATCTGCAGGCAGACGCCCAGGCTGAAGAGCGCGAGGAGGCTGCTGAGAATGGTGGAGGCGAACACCAGCAGGAACTTGGCCGCCACCACGGAGCCCCGGTCGACCCGCGAGGTGAGCAGGGTCTCCAGTGTCCCGCGTTCCCGCTCTCCTGTGAACAGGTCCAGGGCGGTGTGGAGGCCACCTCCCATGGCCAAGAAGACCAGGATCAGCGGTATGAGCTTTCCGAGTGTCAGTCCGATCCGGTCTGCAGCACTGGCCACATCCACGGTCTCGATCTCCAGCACCTGATCGGGTGCCACCTCGATGCCTGCCTCTGTAAACCGCCCCGCGCGGAACTCCCGCTGCGCCCGCCTGAGCACCCGTCGGATGCGCTTCCGGGCCTGTCGGCTGTCACTTCGGTCAGACCGGTAGCGAATGATGGCCGGAGACTCGCTCGTGGCCAGGGTCACCTCTGCCACCACAGTGGTCGTGCCCTTGACCTGGAGCGTGCCCTCGACGATCTCGAGTCGGTCTGCAGGAAGCAACCACTCACCCAGATTTGATGGCGCTGCGATCTGGTGCACCATGGCCTTCTTGGCCTTGGCCCTGTTCAGGGTCACGGTGGTGGTTCCCCACATCACTGCTGGGTACAGGGTGAGAGGCAGGAGGAACATGAAGAACAGCGCCTTCTTGTCCCGGAGGATGTACCGGAGGTCCCATCGGAACACCCGGAGGAGGTCATCCCGCTGCTGTGGGCTCACTCCTCGCCCTCCACCAGGCGGATGAAGATCTGCTCGAGGTAGTGCTCTTTGGTCTGGGCTTGCAGATCTGCGAGGGTGCCGTTGGCCAGGATGCGTCCCTGGTGGATGATGCCGATGCGGTCACACAGGCGCTCTGCCTCTCTCATGATGTGCGTGGAGAAGAGCACACAGCGTCCGGCATCCCGGCAGGACTCGATGAACTTCAGCAGGGTCTCTGAGACCAGCACATCCAGGCCCAGAGTGGGCTCGTCGAACACCAGCACGGGAGGGTCGTGGACGATGGCGCGGGCGATGCTCACCTTCTGCTTCATTCCGGTGGAGAGCCGATCACAGCGGACGTTGGCGAAGTCCTTGATGTCGAACCGCTCGATCAGCGATGCGGTTCGCCCGGCTGGGTCCGGTACCTCCTGAAGCTCGGCAAAGTAGCGGATCATCTCTGTGGCTGTGAGTCGTCCATAGAGTCCGGTATTGGCCGAGAGGAAGCCGATGGACCGGCGGACTGCCTCGGGTGCGCTGCTCACATCGTGCCCGGCCACGACCGCACTTCCCTCATCGGGCCGGATCAGTGTGGAGAGGATGCGCAGGGTGGTGGTCTTCCCGGCGCCATTGGGTCCGAGCAGTCCGAAGATCTCGCCGGGACGGCAGGTGAAGCTGACCTTGTCTACGGCTACCACCGGTTCCGGATTGTAGAAGCGCTTGCTGAGGTTGGAGATCTCGATCATCGGAGACTCCGCCGTGTGGGCAGCAGGCTGCGAAGAGCATCTCGCCAGCCGCTCTGCTCCGGGCCGAAGAGGTAGCCCTCGTGGGTCATGATTCGATGCACTGCGAACAGGATCACTGCGGACACGGTCAGGTTGGTGGCAGTGGTGATGAGCGTGAAGTCGGCGGCCAGGGTGCCGCGGAAGCCCTCACGGAGGCAGTGCATCATGTTGTAGCCGGGGAGGAGTGCTGTGAAGGTCGAAGGCGTGCCCTCCGCGTTCATGCTGGTGAACAAGAGGGCGATGAAGCCGATGGTCACAAAGCTCGAGAGTGACTGTGCTTGCTTGAATGTCCGGGCCGGCACGATCACGAGGAAGGTGAGTGCTGAGACAACCACAGCCCCGCCCATCAAGGCGACCATGCTCAGGAACATGGGCAGAGGCACGAGATGTAGCGCGCCCGAATCCCCGGTCCCCAGACTGGATAGGAAGTGGAGAAATGTGATGGTGCCGGCCACCAGGTTTCCCGTTGCACCCATCATTCCGATGACGCTAGCAGCCAGCGTCTTTCCGAGGATCAGCGGCCAGCGGCTTGTGGTCGTGACCATGGTTGTCTCGAGGGTGCCCCGCTCACGTTCCCCCACAAAGATGTCCACTGCGGGCGACACCGTCGCCACCAGGACCATCATCACCACGAGCATGGGCACAACCTCGGCCAGGGAGTTGCGGAAGCGCTGTCGGGTGCTGACCACATCCTCCGACTCGATCTGCCATGGCTTGAGAGCCTCTGCTGAGAGGCCGGCTGCAGTTGCGATCTCGGTCTCCCGGACCTCCCGCACGTCTTCTAGTTGGTCCTCTGCCCAGCCCAGTGCTCTGGTACTCCGGGGCAGGGTGGAGTTGTGCTGGAGGGTGACGTGGAGACCAGGCGAGTCTGGACGCACCTTCACGATCAGATCGAGGTCTCCGCTTCGGAGGCCGTCCTCATCTCCTGCGGCTGGTCCTGCGGGCGCCTCGAGCAGTGCATCGACGATTCCGCTGGGACCTGGCGCCTCCACGCCCTGAATCATCACTCGCGGGGGCTCGTTCTCGGCCAGACCCATGCCGAGCACTACAAGCTGGCTTGTCGCCCAGACGATCAGCGGAAAGAAGAAGACCGGGAAGCCCAGGGACATAATGAGCACCATGGGGTCCCGGAGGGTCTCCCACAGCTCCTTCTTCATTACGGTCAGAACAGCACGCACACCGGCTCCCTGGGTGGGAGGATTCTACGCCAGGTGGTCGGTGCTGTGGTGGCCTGAGTCAGTCGGGAGTGGACGAGAGGTCAGCTGCCATGTTCATCCACTCCTCCTCGGTCAGAGTACGGTCCCGTGGGTTGGCCGACTGCTCGTCGCGGTCGCCCACATCCAGGAGGAGCAGCGCGCCTAGCTGGGCTATCAGGTCCTTATGATCCATGTCTGGATGGAGCAGGCCGCGGGTGTGCTCCTCGAGCGCTTTGTAGCCCGCGCCATCCGCTTGGCCCGCGCCATCCGCTTGCAGCTTTGAGAACACCTCGGCAGCGCAGCCCTCGACCTCTGAAGCATCCGCTCCTTTCGACACTCCAGGCGCAATCGAGGCGAGCATTTGCCCGCGGAAGGTCTGGAACTCTTCCCAGGTGACACGACTGTCGCGGTCCTGATCATGCTTTGCAAGGACTCCGTCCGCAGAGCCATTGACCTTCGCGTCGGTCCAGAACTCATCCTTGGCCAGCTGGAGGTGGCCCCCGAAATAGGCCCTGAGCTCCTCCGTACCAAAGTCCCGGTCTGCAGTGGTCGTGTCGCCGTCTTCAGCACCAACGATGCGGTTGAAGGTCTGGCCCGTGAGCCCGCTGACCCGATCCAGCATCTCCTGGTTGCCCAGTGTGTCCTGCGGTGTAGGCCCCGACGCATCGCGGTCAGACTGGTCTGTCTGGAGGTCCACCTGCGGGCATGCGCCTATGGAGCGTGAGCTGTGCTGAGCCATTCGTACTCTTGGGTGTATCGGGTAGATTAAGCACAGCGCCCACCAATGACAAGGCATTGCTTCTTGTAAATCACGGTGGTTGCAGAGTATCTCCCAATCCGGCACATTCTGCACCATGGACTTCGCACCCCCGTTGATTGGTGGCACGCTCATTCGGCGGTACAAGCGCTTCCTGGCAGATGTGCGCCTCGATGACGGGCGTGAGGTCACAGCCCATTGCCCCAATCCGGGCTCGATGCGCACATGTGCGGAGCCGGGCTGGCGGGTGCTGCTCTCCCCGGCCAACAATCCGGCCCGCAAGCTCAAGTGGACCTGGGAGATCGTCCTGGCTGGAGAGGCCTCCGTTCCGGTCCTGGTGAACACGGCTCGGCCCAACATGGTGGTTCGAGAGGCGATCGAGGCTGGCGTAGTGGAGGAGCTTCAGGGCTATGGTGTGCTCCGTGCAGAGGTCCGATACGGGGAGAAGAGTCGCATCGACTTTCTGCTCCAGGAGGCCAGCGATGGTGGCCCGGACTGCTATGTGGAGGTCAAGAACGTCACCCTGGCGGACGGCCCAGGGCGTGTGGCCTTCCCGGACTCGGTGACTCGACGCGGCGCCCGGCACATGGAGGAGCTTGCTCGGGAGGTCCGTGCCGGGAACCGGGCGGTGGTCTTCTTCCTGGTCTCCCGGGGAGACGCCGAAGAGATGGCTCCTGCCGATGGGATCGACCCGGCCTATGGGCAGGCGCTGCGCTGTGCGGTGGCGGCCGGAGTGGAGGTCCTGGCGTATCGGGCACGAATCGAGACAACGGGGCTGTGGATTGACCGGCCAGTGCCCGTACGGCTCTAATCCACAGTGGGCTTCTCACCGGTCTGCAGGAAGTCCACGACCTCCCGGGCTCGGGTCAGGTCGGAATTGCTGATGACGTGGCCGGGCTCCCGTGTGTTCACCACCCAGGTGTCCGGAAGGTCGCTGAGCGCCGTGGCTCCGGGAGCCATGGTGTCGGCAGGCAGGCGGGTATCACCGTTGGACCACAGATAGACCGTGCGGGTAGGCATGGGGACCAAGCCCACCAGCGCACCGATGGACCAGTCGGAGATCCGGTCCTGCGTATCGCCTGGGAAGATCCGAGAAATGCCCTCGATCTCATCCTCAAAGACGGCGGGCGTATCCAGATAGGCTTGCAGGTCATCGGGGCTGCTGTCGATGAGCGCACCGTTGACTGCGGGCATGTCGGGGTGACCGAGCAGCTCGACCACACCGCGGCCACCTTCTCCGAGGCCCGCAAGGTAGATGTCCTCCGGGTTCCAGCTGAAGTCCAACTCCACACCCTGCCCCAGGGCAAAGTCAGCATCCGTGATGATGCGGACCATCCACCAGGCAAAGGTCAGCCCGTTGCGGGCGAACCCATCGATATCGATGTCGTTGTAGTGGTCCTGGATTCCTTCCTCGTTGTGCCAGAGGTCTCCCCAGCAATTGGCGGGGATGAACTGCACCATTCCACGGTCGGCCAGGACTGCTGGGAGTGTGCCCAGGTTCTCTTCTGCAGGGTCCAGATCGGTCACCTGCAGACCGAGGGTCTCGTAGACCTTGGATGTACCGAAGGCTGCATCCAGGCGAGAGTCTGCGTGGTAGTGCGGCCCCTCCAGCGGGGTGCCGTCCTCGGGGCGCTCTATCACATAGTCAAAGGCACCAGAGTGCAGGACAATTGCCGCCGGGGCGTCTGGCTGGGTGCTCTCCTTGGCGACCACATAGAAGCGTGCAGGCTCCCCGCCGGGGCAGGTCAGCGTGGACTCAAAGCTGTGGATGTAGACATCGTCTGAGGAGAGGTGCGGGCTCTCAAAGGGCACGACACTCGTGTCCAGAGAAGCCAGGTCCTCGAGTGGCTGGAAGCAGCCGAGGGTCAGCAATGACAGCCAGGTGATCACGAGGGGAGTATAGGGCGGTCGTCGCTGGCCGTCACGGATCCTGTACCAGCCGGATCCCGACGGGGCTCAGGGATGGATCCGCCTGACCACCGTGGCAGTGGTGGACGCTTCACAGCCAGCCTCGGGCGTAGGCGCTGAGTGGGCCATCTGATTTCCCATGCGGCCTGCTTGTCGTCACAGGCGCCAGGACGATCACG
>PVBE010743668.1_pt1 | contig 17050 bp, 21 predicted proteins | sample 1631181 | NCBI WGS metagenome assembly PVBE01 (sample SAMN08397723, study PRJNA350692) | Marine metagenome, whole genome shotgun sequencing project. | isolation source: water | place: Pacific Ocean | collected 2012-04 | reverse complement strand
TGTCATAGAGCATCTTCTCGTAATGTGGGGGCGTCCAGTCACGCTGTGTCCCGTACCGATGGAAGCCTCCCTCGACAGGATCGAAGAGGTTGTAGTCGGTCGCGATGTCACCACGACGTGTGTACTGGTGCTGCAGGGTGGTGCGCACCATTTGGAGCCATGGCTCCTCACCTGTCGATTCGTACAGGTCGAGCGCGTAGAGGAGCGTACGGGGCTGAGGGAACTTCTGACCGGGGCCGAACCCTCCGTACAGTGGATCATGAACCCTTTCGATGAACACGGCATAATCCTGTAAAAAGGTCCGAAGCTGTACCTCGGTCGGGACCTCAGAAGGCATCGCCTTGTACTCGTACTCGATGGCATTGACCTCGTCATGGGACGCCACGTAAGAAACCGCTTCTTGAAGTGCACTCTCCATTACCGTCACGGGCCGCGGACCCGACCAACCAGTGATCCGTTCCCTCCCCGGGGTCAGAAGGGTCGTGGACGGCCACCCACCTTCTAGATACTGACGGGTCAGGTCCATCCGCTTATCGGCGTCGACGTAGATGGGAACGAACCGCTCATTGATGAGAGGGAAGATCGATGGATGGAACAGATAGTCTTCGCTCTCATAGACCTGGCACCAATAGCACCAGGATGGAGCGGTCAGCAGGAGGAAGACGGGTTTATTCTCTCGCATGGCCTCGTCGAAGGCATCGGGGCCGTACTCTCGCCATTCGATCAGGTGGACGAGCCTCTCGGAGCGCTCAAAGGAGTACTCTTCCTCGGCGAGGGCCGGACACGCAAGGAGGACAGCGATGAGGAGGCAGGCTCCGCGAGAGGGTGTATTCATTCTCTACGCCTTCTCTACTTGCTGGTATAAGAACGATGCGGTTTCAGAAAGGAAACCAAAATAGAAGGGGGACCCGTCAGAACTCAAAATCCTCGTCACAGCGACCGGACCTCCCAGGTCCGGGGCATCGGGAACGCGAGCTCATCATCCGGGTCACCATTGAACAGACAGGGAGCGATAAAAAGGTTATGGCGAGCTGAACACCATTCTTGCCGGACTGGCCTTCCGTCCCCCGGGAGACGGGCCCCGCTTAACCGCAACCTATAAAACCATTAGTCTTTGAATCCGCAAGACACGCCGGGAGGCAATGCTCGCCTCGGACCGGCGATTTCACAAGTTCACGGGTCGAGACCATGAAAAAGACGGACGATAACCTCAGACGGCTCATAATCGCCCTCAAGCGGGCCGGGACCAAGGGAGAAGCCCCGATCTGGCGGGACCTCTCCGAGCGGCTGACCAAACCGACCCGGGGAAGGCCGGTCATCAACCTCTCACGGCTCAACCGCCACACCAACAAGGGCGAGACCATCGTTGTCCCTGGAAAGGTGCTCAGTACCGGCGAGCTTGACCACAAGCTCACCATCGCTGCTCTCACCTTTTCCGAGAAGGCCAGGGTCAAGATCACAAAGGCCGGGGGCAAGACCCTCTCCATCGAGGAGATAATCAAGAAGCACCCCAAGGGCACCGACGTGCGGGTGATGGTGTAAACTATGATCATCGACGCCAAGGACCTAATCATGGGGCGGTTGGCCGCCCAAGTCGCAAAGAAGCTCCTCGAGGGTGAGAAGATCAGCATCATCAACGCTGAGTCGGCCATCATCACCGGCAGCCGCAATCACATCCTCGACCACTACCGCCAACGCCGGGCACGGGGACATCCCTACCATGGACCCCACTTCCCCCGTATGCCTGACCGCATCCTGCGCAGGGCGGTCCGTGGTATGCTGCCCTACAAGCGGAAGCGCGGACGCGATGCCTTCCACCGCCTCAAAGTGTTCATCGGGAAGCCCCAGGCCCTCAAGGACGTTGAGAGCCAGACCATCCCCGGAATCAATCTCGCCTCCTCAAACACCGGAAAGTTCATGCGCCTGGGGGACATCTCCCGGGAGCTCGGTATATCACGTGACAGGTGGGAGTCATGAGCAAGATCATCCATACGAGCGGCAAGCGGAAGAGATCCACGGCGAGGGCCACCCTCTCCAAGGGAAAGGGCATAATCAAGATCAACAGCGTCCCTCTGGAGCTGTTCACGCCCGCCTTTGCCCGGGAACGTATCCGTGAGCCACTGATCCTGGCGGGCAAGGTCGTGAAGACCATCGACATCCGCATCAACGTCAACGGCGGCGGTCGGATCGCACAGTCAGAGGCCGTGCGCCTCGCCATAGCGAAGGGACTGGTGGAGTTCACCGAGGACGAGAAGCTCAAGCGCCTCTTCCTCACCTACGACCGCCATCTCCTGGTGGCCGATCCCCGGCGCACCGAGAAGTGCAAGCCCAACCGGTCCAAGCCCCGGGCGAGGCGACAGAAATCATACCGGTGAGCGAACAATGATTATTCCAGTACGATGCTTTACCTGTGGTGCACCCGTCTCTGAGAACTTCAATGCGTACCAGAGCCGAGTGGCCGCGGGTGAGAACCCCGAACAGGTGCTCAACGACCTGAACATCATGCGATACTGCTGTAGACGCATGCTCCTCTCGCAGATCGATCTCGTGAGCGAGATCGCGCGGTACAAGAGGGCCTAGATAGGAGGTGGAGGGTACACACGAAACGTGATAAAGGGGCCGTAGGGTAGCTTGGTCTATCCTCCTACCTTGGGGTGGTAGTGACCTGAGTTCAAATCTCGGCGGCCCCACCATTCACATCACGAAAACAGGCGATCATCATGGCAACGAAGAAGGTAGGAAGCGCTGGCCGGTTCGGCTGCCGCTACGGTAAGAGGGTCCGCAGGATGGTGGCGAAGGTGGAGAGCAGTTCCCGCGCGTTCCATGTCTGCCCCCAGTGCAAGGCTCCGAAGCTGAAGCGCGCCAATGCGGGACTCTGGTCCTGCACGAAGTGCGGCGTTAAGATCGCTGGAGGTGCTTACGCGCCTTCCACGAGGAGGAGGTGAACAGGATGTTCATCTGCCTCAAGTGCAAGCGTCTGATCGATCCTTCGACCTCGGAGATGCGCCGGATCCGCTGCCCATTCTGCGGCTACAAGATCCTGGCCAAGGCACGGCCCAGGGTCATCAAGTCGGTGCTGGCGCAGTAGGGGGCTCCCGTTATCCCCTTCACAGCCCGCCTGACCCCAGAACGGCCGGAGCTCGTCCGTACAGTGCTGACTCGGCCTCTTGGAACTAACGAGCAGCGGCGGGCGCGAACTCGGTTCGACGGTGACGACATCCTGGTCGAGGCCGATGACCTCAATGCCCTCCGTGCCGCAATAAACGCCACTTGCCGGTGGCTTAAGATCATCCTCAGCGTTGACAAGGTGAGTTGACATGGACATATCCCCACAAGCACAGCACATGGTGCTCCAGCTGCAGCAATACCAGCAGCAGGCACAGACGATACTCATTCAGAAGCAGCAGATCGAGACCCAGCTGACCGATGTCATGTCCGCCCTTGAGTCCCTGGAGGGGGTCAAGGACGAGGACGTGTACAAGGCAGTGGGCCCCATCCTTGCCAAGATGAAGGCCAAGGACGTGAAAAAGGAACTGGACGACCGGCGTGAGACCCTGGAGCTTCGCATCAAGACGCTAACCCGTCAGGAGGGGAAGGTCAACGAGAAGGTGACCGAGCTCTCCGACAAGGTGACCAAGCTCATCCAGGGACCGGCCGGGCCCATTGCCTGAGAACGGCTGCACCGACGAGGACGTTCAACGTGTCCTCGCTGCCCTCACCGCCGCACGAGGGGGCGCCTTCCTCATCACTCATCAGAACGCTGACCTCGATGCCGCAGGAGCCTGTATCGCGCTCCAGGAGCTGTTGAAACAGCTCGGGATCCCGTCGAGGATCAGATCAGGCTCGCATGCCAGCGTCGCTGCGCGTAAGCTAATCGACTATCTGGACGCAGAGTTCGAGGTCAGGCCCCCGAACCCGGGGGGGCTGCCCGTGCTCGTGGACGTCCAGAACCCTGACCAGGTGGCACCCCTGATCCCCTGGAAGCGGCCCGTCGTTCTGGACCATCATCCGTATGCAGGGCCGTGCGACTATCAAGCGTCCCTGACGGACGACACCTCGCCATCCACCTGTGAGCTCGTCCACCGCCTCTTCGAGGCCGCGGGAGCTGTACCTTCGTCGCGGGCAGCAGCGGGAATGATCGCAGGCATGGTCGCGGATACTATGTCCTTCAGACGGGCGCAGGCCGGCACATTCCGCGCCATGGCCCGACTCTTGGCAACGACCGACGTGAACTATCAAGAGGTGCTCGACGCCATCCACTTGGAACCCGACCGCTCCTCGAGGATCGCGATCCTCAAGGGCGCACAAAGGGCAGAGCTCACCTTGATCGGTCCTTGGATAGTGGCCGTCACGAAGGTGAACTCTTTCGAGGCCGATGTGGCCAACGCCCTCATCAGGTCCGGTGCTGATATCGCCTTCGTCGGAGCAAAGAAGAAGGGGGGGTTCCGGATTACCGCACGGGCGAGAAAAAGCTTTATAAAAAGCACGGGAATTCACGTCTACAAGGACCTTCTCGTGAACATTGAGGTCATCATCCAAGGGAGTGGTGGTGGTCACGATGCCGCCGCCAGCGTGAATGGCCTGGTGAAAATGGACGAGGGCATCAAGGCCCTCCTGAAGGTTCTGAGGGAAAGGCTCGGAGATGAGGGACATGGACGCTGAAAACATCCTTTCTCAGGTTTGTGAGATACTCGAAGAGATACTCGATGATCGCTCGGTGCCGCGGAACATCCGCAAGACGGCGGAGGACGTAAAAAGCATCCTCGTAGGTAAGGACAGGGCGATGCGCGTTCGCGTGAACGAGGCCATCAACCGGTTGGACGATATCTCCAACGATCCGAACCTGCCGGAGCACACGAGGACAGATATCTGGAACATCGCAAGTACTCTCGAGACGCTCCAACGATAGCTCGCCGGTAGGCATTTAAAGGAAGACCACCCCAGCATCGTGGGTAGCTTATGGTCGAACGGTTCTTCAGAATGGGCGAGAAGCTGTTGGAGCGCTTCAAGCACAAGCGACCCACTCACCTTGACGAGTACCATCATGTCCACAATGCTCATACTTCACAAACCCCGGAGATCCCCGAGATCAAGTTCAAGAACGTGGAGTCGGGCGACTCGGCGCTCCAGATCCGCACGTCCCAGCTCGAGGACTTCGCTGACACGGAGACCATCCTCACTCACTTCCGGAAGGGCAATACCATCATGCTCGTCAAGATCAGGCAGCTGCGCGAGAAGGACATGTCCGAGCTCAAGCGCTCGATAAACCGTCTCAAGACGCACTGCTCCACCAGCGGATCCGACATGGCGGGCATTGACGAGGACTGGCTTGTCATGGCGCCAGAGACCGCTCATATCGTTCGATAGCGAGCGGGCCGCCACTTCGGAACATGCAACCTCACCGATAGTGTGAGGTCCATGCACGCCCTTCGGCCGTGGCATGTGATAAAAGGAAACGAGGACGGTCGCGTAAACGACCGCCCCCGGGGGGAATTGAGGTCAGTTCACTCGAACGTGATCTCGCGCTTGTAGATGTGGCGGTTGCCTACGTCCTCTTCGGTCTCTTTGACCTTGAGCTCGGAGCCGACCTCCTCCATGTAGGAAGAGACCGCTTGCTTCATGCGCCAGGTCTGGACCGGGTGAGTGAGCCAGTCGACCACGGAGGCGTTCACCTGGACGTTCTCGGGCGTGCCGTACCCGGACGCCTTCGAGTCCTCGATGAAGCCCTTGAAGTCGTCCATCTCACCCTTGAAGTGGACGTGCATCTTCTCTTTATCGATGGTGTTGTACCACGTCGTATGACTGTGGTCATGGTATGCAAGGACCTCGCAGCCATCATTTGCAGTGTACTGTTCGGCCAACGCTTCGATGGCGGGCTCGAACTCCTCGGTCTGCCTTGCGACGTAGTTGTTATCGAACACGACATCACTGGTGTGGAAGGGGCCTGACGGCGGGATGCCGTAGGTGGGCCCCCAGCCCATTCCAACGCTCGGTCCGACCTTCATCTGCTCGCGCTCCAGATAGTCAATAGAGATGTCCATCAGCGTCACCTTGTCGGCGCGGCCCCCAGGTCGCTATTTATACCTTTCCCTTGGCGAGAACCGTGATACCGCGGCCCACTCCGGCGGCTGACCGGCTCATTTAAAAGGATACCCCTTTAGTGGATGCCACATGAACATTCGACAATTCACCTGCGATGTAGCAGGAAAGACGCTCACGATCGAGACGGGACGTTACGGACCTCAGTCCGACGCCGCCCTCACTGTGAAACTAGGCGATACGGTAGTGCTCTGCTCTGCGAACATGTCCCCCTCCGCTCGCGAAGGGATGGACTTCTTCCCTCTCATGGTCGAATACGAAGAGCGGTACTACGCCTGCGGGCGCATCAAGGGCTCCAGGTTCACCAAGCGGGAAGGCAGACCCTCCCTCGACGCTGTGCTGACCGGTCGCTCCATCGACCGCGGTATCCGCCCGCTCTTCGACCAGAACATGCGCAACGAGGTCCAGGTCATCTGCATGCCCCTCACCTTCGACGAGGCGAACAAGCCCGACGTCCCCTCCCTCATCGGCGGCTGCATGGCCCTCCACCTCTCCACGATCCCCTTCGACGGACCGGTGGCCGGTGTCCGCATCGGCTACATCGACGGTCGGTACATCGTGAACCCCACCGTGGAAGAGCTCGCAGAGTCAACGGTCGACCTCCTGGTAACCGGGGACGGCTCCCGCATCACTATGGTGGAGTGCAACTGCAACGAGGCCCCGGACGAGGTCATGGTGGGCGCCTTCGAAGAGGCCATGAAGGCCCTGGGCCCGCTGTGCGCCTTCATCGAGGACGTACGCCAGCAGATCGGCAAGCCCAAGGCAAAGAGGGAGGACCTGAAGTTCACGGGCGAGCTCGCTCCCGAGGAGAAGGTCGTTGCCGACCGGCTCAAGGAGCGCATGGTCCCGCAACTTCAGACCTATGTCTTCAACCAACCCCTCGGCTCCAAGGGTGAGCGCAAGGAGATCATGGAGGAGATGAAGGAACTGGTTGTCAACGAGATGGCCAGGGAGTACATCAACGAGGAGCGTGACGAGGAGGCCGCCAAGGCCTATCTCAAGGGCATCCTCAAAAAGTGCTTCCAGGCGTTCATCGACGATCAGGTCACACGAGCCCTCCTGGACCGCGAACAGCGCGTCGATGGCCGCAAGATCACCGACATCCGGCATCTAGCGGCCGATGTCGCGGTGCTCCCCCGCCTCCACGGCACGGGGTTCTTCCAGCGTGGTGAGACCCACATCCTTTCCGTGGTCACCCTGGGCGCCCCCGGCGACACGCTCATCGTGGAGTCGATGGAGGATGACATCAAGAAGCGGTACTTCCATCACTACAACTTCCCACCGTTCAGCGTGGGCGAGGTCAAGAAGCTCCGTGGCGCCGGCCGACGAGAGCAGGGCCACGGCATGCTGGCAGAGAAGGCCCTTCGCCCGGTGCTCCCCACTCTGGAGGAGTTCCCCTACACCATCAGGATGGTCTCCGAGGTCATGAGCTCCAACGGCTCCTCGTCCATGGGTTCCACCTGTGGATCGACGCTGGCCCTCCTGGACGCAGGCGTCCCGATCAAGAAGCCTGTTGCAGGGATAGCTATCGGGCTTGCCTCCGATGGTGAGCGCTGGAAGGTCATCACGGACATCCAGGACATGGAGGACGGCGACGGTGGCATGGACTTCAAGATCACCGCCACCCGTGACGGCGTCACTGCCGTCCAGATGGACACTAAGACCCGCGGTATCTCCATGCCCATCATCCGTGAGGCGGTCTCCCAGGGGAGGATGGCGAACAACTTCATCCTGGACGTCATCCAGGGTGCGATCAACGAGCCGAGGAAGGAGCTGTCTGAGTTCGCACCGCGCATCATCGCCTTAAAGATCGATCCGGAAAAGATCGGTGCGGTCATCGGCCCTGGCGGGAAGATGATCCGGAGCATCACTGATGAGACCGGCGTTCAGATGGACATCGAGGACGATGGCACGGTGATGATCACCACCAACGACGCCGAGATGGCCGCCAAGGCCGAGAAGGCCGTGCGCAACATCGTGCGCGATGTGGAGGTGGGCGAGATCTACGAGGAGGCCGAGGTGGTCACCATCAAGCCCTTCGGCGCCTTCGTCAACCTCATCCCCGGCAAGGACGGGATGCTCCACATCTCGGAGCTCGAGTACGGCCACGTGGACAAGATCGAGGACAGGGTCAAGCTCGGTGACAAGGTGAAGGTCATCGTGACCAAGGTCGCCTTCGGAAAGGTCGACGTGTCCATGAAGGCCCTGCACCCCCCGCCGCCCGGGTGGGTCGAGCCAGAGCGCCCCCGACGGAGTGGCGGCAGGGACCGCGACCGCCGTGGTGGCGGCCGTGACCGCCGTGGTGGCGGCCGTGACCGGCGGTGAACGCAGGCCCCGCTAGCGTCGGGACTAGGGATGACAGCGACAACCCCGCGGGACATCCCGCGGGGCAGGTCGCCGAAGCGAAAGGAACAAAAGTCTGAGCCGCTCCTTACGCTCCAAGTGATTTTATGAAGTACGCGTTTTCATTGGGGGGACTCGTCTCAGGCGAGGTGAAGGAGGTCACGCTCCTTGGTAAGCTCAAGGACCTCGGCTGGGCGGTGTCGTCCAAGGTCAAGGGCACGACCCTGCTAAAGAAGTCCATCGGGGGCCACGATGTAGTCCTTGAGGTCGACGTACGGGAGCAGAAGGCGAAGGTCGCACGGATGTACGCTGACATCCTCGAGGCCCAGATAGAGCTCCCTGCGGAGGTCAAGGCCAAAGCAGAGGCCGAGGCGACACGTCTGCAGGAGAACTTCGCCGAGCTCGTCAAGAAGGCCAAGGGCGACTAGTCGCTACCGCTCCTCTTGCGATAGATGTCGACCATTGCGTGGTAGACGAGGTCACCGGTCTCGGTCAGCTGACCTAGGTCGATGTTCTAGACCACGTCGTCCTTTGTGTGAAGATCAGGGATAGCTCCATCCTCCTGTCAGCAGAGCGAGGCCGTAGGGGTGCGAATCGCATTTTCTACGTGTCCTTGGGTAACACTGTTCGCAGTATACCATCCATGTGGGATCTCAGCGGACGAGGAGAGCGCAGGCAAGGCACGCGATAGCGATCACGGCGGGCAGGTTGACGAAGTTCGGGAAATTGGGTCCGCCGTCGACCTCCACGGTGATGGCGGGGAGGTAGATCTCACGCTGGGCCAGTAGGTCAAGCGTCATGGCCTAGAGCAGGACATAGGGCGCGACAAGGGTGAAGGCCGGGAGGGAGCGGCCGTCCACGGGCACTGGAGCGAAGAGGAGCGCTCCGAGGGCGGGCATGATGCGTGCGTCCTCCATCTCGAGAAGGAGGAGGAGCACGGGCCAGGCCAAGGCACCGAGCATGGCCATCGACAGAGCAGTGGTCAGGGTGCCGGAGAGGCCGGCCAGTAGCAGACCCGCGACCACGCCGAACGCCACGTCGCTGGCCTCGATGCGCTCCCCCCTGGCAGCGCGGGGAGCGAGGGCAAAACAGCCCACAGCGGCGATGAGGGGGCCTGCTGCGGGTGGCACAGTGACCATCGGGAGCGGGAAGAGTGGTGAGCGTTTTAAATCAATCGGCGGCGCCCGCTCGTTCGCTGCGCGATGATGCTAGCGCTCCTCGTTCGTGCGACGGGAACGACGCCTCGTGGGGAGGTCCACCTCGCGGCGCTCCAGAACGATGTCCTCCACGTCCTCGGGACGCAGTGTACGCTTCTTCTTGAAGCGGGGGTCCTCCGGGTCGATGGTGATGCCCACACACTACCTATCGTCACGGAGCATTATAACGGTTATGGAGAACCCTGGCTCCACCCAACCATGTCACATAAATAGCTTTACCTCGGAAAACGTAGCAGGGAAGCGTGATGATGCCCTCCGCCCCCGACGGATCCGAGTTCATCGTCAAGTCGTCCGAGGACCGTGTCGAGGGTGCCGCCCGGGACATCATGGACCTCCACTGGATCATACTCGGGATGGCGCCGGAGGGGCTGCTTTTCCACATCCGGTCTGAGAGCAATGACGTGGCCAACTGGGTGCGCGAGGTCATACAGGACCGGACGCTCGCCGACTCCTTGGAAGAACTGGACCCGGACGAGCTTGGCCCCCGGGAACTGAAGGACCGGGTGCTCGAAGTGCTCGAGGACTGGATGATCTGATGTCATCAGGTACGCATCGACGGATCCTCTGGGCTATTACCGGCGCCGGTCATCACCTTGAGGCGACTTTCGACGCCATGGAGGACGTGAGCGTCGAAGGGACCACTGTCCGGCCCGTGCTCTCGGTCGAGGGCGCTCGGGTGGTGCGGATGTACGGGCTCATCGATCGTCTGGACGAGGATGCGTTCTCCGCACCGGTCATCGAGAAAGGATCCAACCAGGCAAAGCTCCTCAGCGACGTGTACAGGGGCGTGTACACGACCCTGCTGGTCGCTCCGGCCTCGGCGAACACCGTGGCGAAGGTGGTCCGCGGCATCGCTGACGCCCTCGTCCCCAACCTGGTGGCGCAAGCCATCAAGTGCGGTGTAGCGGTCACCATGCTCCCCACGGACATCGAGGAGGGGGAGATCGTCACGGCTCTGCCGGGAGGTCGGACAGGGACGCTCACCATGCGCCCCGTGGACGTGGCGAACGCTCGGCGACTTAGTACGATGGTAGGCATCAGTGTATTGACCGGTCCGGAGCAGATAACGGGAGCACTCGACGGGAACGAGAGATCCATGTAATGATCGATGGCCGCAGCCGCTCCTTCGCGCCGTCCGCCCATTCTACCGGAGTGACGGTGTGGAGCGGATCGTTCACCGACTCGGTAAGGATGATCCCGCTTGCCGGGCTGAGATTGTCGGATTCGGTGTGGAGGCTGACGACCTTCGCCGTGCAAGCGGGCTCGCGGGTGATGGGCTCGATGCGGACCGGGACCACCGTCTCCACGCCGCAGTCGACGGACGTGATGACGATCTCGCCGTCCTTGGTGAGTGAGATGGTGTCCCCGGCCCCGTGGACTGAACGGTGCCCGGCGCGCCCGTTCCATGCGGCAGGGGATCCCTTCGAGCATCAGTGGCCTGAACAGGCCCGGTACAGCGACCATCACGTGATGGCGTTGAGGTACCTGTCCGTACCACAGATGATGACGTGGTCCCGGCGCACGTTGACGTGGAGCGGGTCGCCCCTTCGCTCAGAGAACTCCTCGTGCGTCTCCCACATCATCGACGGACGTTCATCGACGAGGACGAACGGTTCGCTGATCGACGACTCGTCGGGACGGTCCCCACAGACCACGAGCAGGTCAAGGTCGCTCTCCTCGTTCTCGGTGGATCGAGCATAGCTCCCGAAGACGAGCGCGAACCCCCCGTTCTTCTCGATCAGGCGGGAGATCTGCGAGAACGGGCCCTTCAGTCGTGGATGGTCCATCAGGAAGGCGATGCGTTTCTCCATCTCCACGAGGTGGAAGGTAGGCAGCCCATGGGTCAGGCTCGGGTAGAGACGCCTGACATGGGCCTTCTCATCGCCGCCGATCCGCTCCTCGATGATGATGCCCTCGCGAACTGCCTCGTTTATGAAGTCGGTCGCGTACCGGGGATTCATCCTCGCGTTCTGGATTGCGGAGCTGATGGGTGTCCCGGGCTCGGAGAGGATGATGTCGAGGAGCCTCACCTTGGACGCCGTGATGATCATGGATAACACCGCCCCTCCACGAACGAGAGGAACCTCCGGGCGAATCCTCGCACACGTTCGGCATCCGCCTGTGAGATGGAGGCCCATCGGTCGACATCGTACTGTCCGACCTTCCTGGCGCCGTAGATGATGTCGAACGCGGCCAGGTCCGAGAACCGTCCGTGCAGGGTGCCCAGTTCCTTGTAGAGATCCGGAGGGATGAGGTCGTGGCGCTCGAGTGCGACGAACACGCAGGAATGGTCCTTAGAGTACTCACCGCGCTCTTTGATGAGGAGTGCGTTCGCGGCATGGAACACCGAGTAGTAAGCCTTGACGACAGCCCAATCCCAGCTGCCTTGGATGTAGTCCGTGTCCACCTGTGAGAGGTCGTGCTTCGACTTCTCAAGATGCTTCACGAAGTCGTCCTTCGGGACCTGAACGAACCTCCGCCGTTTCATGCAGTTGTTGAAGAACGCATCACTGGCCTTGGTGGTGCGGGGCAGGTTCGTTGTCATCTCGGAGAGGATGTCCTTCGATCCGTCCATGTACATAGCTATATACAATAATGTATAAAACTATTTACATTTTTGTAGGTGGCAACATCACCAGACGCGCCGTCTGCACCTCGCCCACCTTGTCGCTGCTGATGACGTAGAACGGGTTGTCCACCGACTCGGCGAGGATCAGGCCGCTGGCCGGGCTGAGGTTGTCGGACTTCGTTCGGAGGCTGACGACCTTGTTCGTGGTGCAAGCGGGCTCGCGTGTGATGGGCTCGATGCGCACGGGGACCACCGTCTCCACGCCGCAGTCGATGGACTTGATGACGACCTCGACATCCTTAGTAAGTTGGATTGTGTCCTCCGCGTAGAGGTTCACGTTGAAGTCGAGTGCCTTGCCGGGAGCGATATAACCTTCCTGTGTACTGCGCTCACCGTCAGAGCTCGGTGATGTACTGTCATGGGACTGATCCCCGACACGTCTACTTTACCTGAACATCGAGTAGACGACTGCTTCCTTGTCCTCGCGCCGCACCTTCTTGATGGCGTCATCGAAGTCCTTCTGCGTAACCCTTGTACGCTTGTCGCGGATGGCCATGTAACCGGCCTCGGTGCACACGTTGTGGATGTCGGCCCCCGACATCTCGTCAGTGAGCTTGACAAGCTTATCGACATCGAACTCGTCGGTGTTCATGGGACGCGTGTGGATCAGAACGATGTCCCGCCTGCCTTTCTCGTCGGGGAGCGGCACCTTGATGAGCCGGTCGAGGCGTCCATGGCGCACGAGGGCCGGGTCGAGGATGTCCGGTCGGTTGGTGGCGGCAACGACCTTCACGTCCCCCAGGGGATGGAAACCGTCGATCTCTGCCAGCAGCTGCATGAACGTGCGCTGCACCTCGCGCTCGCCGGAGGTGCCCACTTCGATGCGTTTGGCAGCGATGGCGTCCACCTCGTCGATAAACAGGAGCGTGGGAGCGCGGTCGCGGGCCAGGGAGAAGATGTCCCTGACGAGCTTTGCACCCTCGCCGATGAACTTCTGAGCGAGCTCCGAGCCAACGACCTCGATGAACGTGGCGTTCGTGGCGTTCGCAACGGCCTTGGCCATCAGCGTCTTCCCGGTCCCGGGCGGTCCATGAAGGAGCACGCCCTTGGGCGGCGTGATACCCACCTCGCGGAACAGATCGGGATCGGTGAGCGGCAGCTCCACGACCTCTTTAAGCTCACGCATCTCCTCGGAAAGGCCGCCCACGTCCTCCCAGGAGATCTCGGGCTTCTCCATGACGACGAAACGTTCGACATCGAAGTCCCGTGTACCACCGAGCACGTCGATTATCGTGAAGTTCTTCTGGTCTACACGGACTCGGTCGCCGGGGAGCACCTTCTCCTCCAGGCCCTGGCGGACGGTGGTGAACACCTCTTGACCGTTCGAGAGGCGCGCTACGACCATGCCGTTGGGGTGACGCTCGGAGATGGTCGCCACGAGGTTGGGCGGTGCTAGGAACCGCTGTATGGCCGCCTCGAGCTCGTGGACCCGGTTCTCCAGCAACCTCGTACGTCGGGACTGGTCTGGTGATTCCATCTCCATGGCAGGGCAGGAGGGGAGGCGTAGTCTTTTAACCCTTCCCATAGCATCCCAAAAGCGAGGAGCATGGAGACGACGAAGCCGGAACTCCAGGTCTATCTGAAGGTGGACGACAGCTACGACATCGATGCGCTCATCGCGCTAGCTGACGAGCTTTGGAAGGGAGGTGCCCGCATATTCGAGGTGGACCACCACACTCTTCAGACCCTCGGGACGCGGTACGTCCTTGGCCGTCTTCAGGGGCTCTTTGCGGAGCGGGAAGAACCCTTCGAGGTCGTGGCCGACCTCAAGCACATCGAGGAGTTCAAGACCATCCGTTCCATCAGGGAATTCGGCGCTCATGCCATAATCATAACCAGCCATCACGCACCCCACATCGTCAAGACGATCCTCCAGTACGCCCGGGACGAGGGCGTGAAGGTCTACATGGACCTCTCGCACGTGGACAAGGACCGCAGCGTCGTCGAGAAGGCGAAGGAGGCCGAGCAGCTTGGTATGGACGCGGTCGTGGTCCACACGAGCTTTCTCACCAAGCGCACCGTCGATCCCTTCCAGGAGATCGAGCAGGTGTCACGGGAGCTGACCATCCCCGTCATCGCCGCGGGTGCTCTGGATGAAGAGCACATTGAACGGGTGCTGATGAACGGCGCCCAGCGACTTGTCATCGGCCGAGCGCTCCGCGAATCCGAGGATCCCCAGTCCACAGTACGCACCATCCTCTCCAGGATGAGTCATGTTGCTTTCAGTGTCCCCGTGGGGATGACCATGCGCTTCTACGCCAGCCAGGCGAACAAGCTGGCCGAGGAGCTCGACGGCGAGGCAATAGACCGCTTCGTCGAGCTGATCAAGGACGCACGCGAGAACGACCGCAAGGTGTACGTGTGCGGGACCGGACGCTCACGGCTGGTAGGGGCCGCCTTCGGCATGCGGCTCATGCACATGGGGCTGCGTGTCCATGTCATAGGCGAGGTGACCATGCCCGCCGTCGAGGCTGACGACATCATCGTCGGTCTATCGGGTTCGGGTGAGACGAGCCTCACCATCGGCCCCATCCAGGCCGCCCATGGCAACGGCGCCAAGGTGGTCGCCATCACCTCCACTCCCGAGAGCACCCTTGGTAAGCTGGCCGATGTGATGTTCCTCATCCACGGCAGGGTGCGCGAGTCCAAGGAGGTGTCCTACATCGCCCGCCAGCTCACCTCGCAGATCGAGGAGCTGACGCCCATGGGCTCACTGTTCGAGATCCTCTCGCTCATCTTCCTCGAGGGCGTCGTGTTCGACCTACAGCAGGCCCTCAGCGAGACTCCTGAGAAGATGCGCAGGCGCCACGCCAACATCGAGTAGCTCAGGTGTCGATCCCCAGCACCCGTCGGACCACCGGCAGGACCCGGGCCTCTACTGCAGCATACCCTCTGACAGTGAGGTGGATACCGTCGGGGAACACGTTCCCCTGTCGTCCGTAGATGTCCTCGTGCAGGTAATCGAGGAGCGGGACCTTGTGCTTGCGCGCGATGAACTCGTACCCCTGCCCGTAGGCCTGGGAGAGCGGAAATCCCCAGAGGATGACCTCGGCCCCGTCGGCGAGGACACGCTCGACCATCGTGTCCATCGCCGCGAACACGCGCTTGGAGGGCACACCATCGTAGAAGTCGTTGGTACCGAACCCGATGACGACGAGCCGGGGGTTCTCGGGGAGCACCTCGCGACCGAGCCGTGTGAGCCCACCCTCCGCGGTGTCACCGTTCTGGCCCGTGTTGAAGACCTGCCAGTCACCGCCGAGGTGGCGCTCGAGACGCGCGGGATAACAATCCTCCCGATTGATCATGAAGCCCCAGGTGAGCGAGTCGCCGTGGCATACGATCGCCTTGTGGCGGTGTGGATCCATGCGCGAGGAGTGGTTGGGCAGGTACTCCTCCATGGTCCACTCTGTGGGGACGTAACTTTTATAACGGGTTTGAGACAGAAAGCCCATCTAATTCATAGTTGGGATGAATGACGTGTTTCCCGAAGGGAAACCAAACCCGAAAGGTAAAAGAACCACCTGAATAGCGGCACGCCACCCCCCATAACACCTTAACGCTCCAAAGACACTATTCGATCATCGTGGGATATCATTAAGATGCGGTCGAAGGTCTGACCATGAGGAGAACGAACACCTTTGCATTGTCACCTTCGTTGGAACAAGACGAACGACTGCATGAGCTCGCGGATGGTTGTGCTCGCCTTTGGAACGAGATCAGCTATCGACGAAGGCAGAGCATCTTCAACGCAGACAAGGTGAACTGGAACACGAAGGACCTGTACGATAGATACAAGTGCATCATTGGCTCTGCGACAGCTCAGCAGATCGAGAGGAAGAACAGCGAGGCTTGGCGTTCGTTCTTCGCGTTGCTCGAACTCAAGAAGAAGGGCAAGCTCCCGCCCCGCATCCAGAGAGTGAGCCCTCCCGGATACTGGAAGCACAGGTCAACGGGGAAGAGGAAGCAGCTCATACTCATCCGATGCGATTGCTATACGATAGAAGGCAGTATATTGAAGCTGCCGAAAAAGTTGGAGGTGAATTGGAGAGGAAAACCGAAATGGAACGACCGGACAAGGCAAGGGTTGCTGACCCTTCTGTATGACTCCATCAGACGGAAATGGTATGCCAGGCAGATCGTGGAGGTCGATCCTCCACATCAACCGCTCTCGAACAAGAGGGCCTTCGTGGACCTTGGCGTGCTCGAACTGCTCGATGTAGTGATCGAAGGGGATAGGCGATCGATCGCGTACAGTGGGCGACCCGCACTTTCCGACTGGTGGTATCTATCACGTCGTATCGACCGGCTGAAGTCGATAGCGAAGAGGACGAACGGCAGGAAGACGACAAAGCAGATCCGCTCCTTGTTCCGCAAGCGGAAGCTACGCTTCCGGCAGTATGTAAACACGATCGTCAGGAAAGCGATCGAACGGCTCTGGCGGGAAGGTGTCAGCGAGATCGTCGTAGGTGACCTCACGGGGATCAGGGACAATGCCACATTCGGCAAGAAGTCGGATTCGATGATCCACAACTTCTGGAGCCACCGCTTTCTCCTGGAACGGCTTCAGTGTGTCGCCCAAGAGTATGGGATCAAAGTGACCATGATCGACGAGAGAGGCACATCAAGCGTGTGTCCTTGGTGTGGCGACACATCAGTGACGAAGAGGGGTCGTCTTCTGAAGTGCAGATCATGCGGCATAGAAGCGCACCGGGACACTGTGGGTGCGATCAATATAGGCGTCGTCTTCGGAGGGCGCGTTAAC
>PVBE011002554.1_pt1 | contig 17055 bp, 19 predicted proteins | sample 1631181 | NCBI WGS metagenome assembly PVBE01 (sample SAMN08397723, study PRJNA350692) | Marine metagenome, whole genome shotgun sequencing project. | isolation source: water | place: Pacific Ocean | collected 2012-04 | reverse complement strand
TGGATGGGGTCAGACTCGATTGATTCCGGATTTCGGGTAACGTGGCGGTATGGCTCGTCTTCCGCGCTTCGTACTGACCGGTCAACCGCAGCATTTGATCACAATGGCGACTTAGCCACCAGTGATTTTCGCCACCAGAATCGATTCCAGATTAACTTATAACGGCTAGTCTGAAGCGTTCATATCGCTTCCCGGCGGGGAATCTGAGGAGCGCCGATCATGGCTGAATTGGAGCTGGGTATTCAACTCGTCGAGGCGTTGGAAAAGAAGATCGAAACTCGCTTCCACCGCCAGACCCGCAACGTTGAGCAGGGCGGTGAGCCCGGCCTTGTGTTGACCGCCCTGGTGAAGCTCGAAGAGCAAGAGCTCATAGCGCAGGAAAACGCCTACCGCGCCAACGGCCATGAAGAAACCGCCAATGCTTTCATGATGGTGCGCACCGAACTGCTCCACTCCGTGGTGCGCGAGCTCTACGACCGGCTGACCTGAGGGCGGCCCCCAGCACAGCCGCCACACCCCCCCTTACAAACGCCCGCCACCGTCTTTTTTCTCCAGTTGTGACCTTGATCACAGCCATTCATTTGGCCGCCGCGTCATTGTCGTTTCAGCGGTGAAATTTTTTCGCGGCACGAAAAATAACGGCATGAATATCGCCTTGGTCGATACTTTGGAACTCAGGAAGACGAGTCAGCTCAAGCAGGCCTGGAATGACGGGCGCGTTCGCGCGATAGCCTGATGAACTCGGCGCGATTGCTCGCCGCCCTGCCGCCGGAGGTCAAGGGTTTCTGCGCCTGGGGGACGGTGCACGGCGCGCGCAGCAACGCCAGCGTTGAAAGCCTGGGCGGCGAATTGGAAGCGCGCCTGAAATCGGGCGGCCATACCTCGGGCAGCCAAGCTTCAGGCAGCCCTGCAAATGCCGATGAGCGCCGCCATGCCGCCGTCGTGGTCGGCATGATGACCGAATTGGGCAATGAATTGCGCTTCGGCAACAAGCCGGCCTTCGACGATGGCAACTTCCGGGCGCCGGACGGCCGGATGGTAAAATACCGCGTCGCGGCGGTGCCGACCGAAAGCACCGGCGACGAGCATTGCGGATGGATCGCGGTCGGCGATTGGTCGTGTGAAACGGCGCCTGCCGATTAGGCTTTAGCGCTTGGTGCCATGTTTTGCCACGAACGCCGCCATGTGAAACCGCGCCTGCGCCGGCGGATAAATATGCTCGCGTCCGACCGGACAGGCGCGCCGGGCGGCACAGCCCAGCATCCGGCACTCGTGATCCTCGCGCCCGTCGATTTCGCCGACACAGCGCGCTACATCGTAATTGCCGGGCTGAAATGCCTGCGCCGGGCATGTGCCGAGGCAGGGTTTGTCCGGGCATGAGTTGCATGGCGAGGGCGCCTCGCCGGGCGCCGGCAATGTCAGCTTTCGGCCGAAAACCAGAGCGCCGCGATAGCTGTGCCAGAGGCCGTATACGGGGTGAATGAGAATGCCGATCGGCGAGGCATGAACCTCGCCGCCGCGCCGCGCCCAGCGCTGGAAGGGCGCATAGGGCGGGCCGTCCTGCGGCAGTACGGCATGGCCGCCAAAGCGCGCCGCCAGGTCCTGGAAGACCTCGCTGCTCCAATCGTTCAGCGCATGCGCCCCGGCGCCCCGCGCGGCGGCGAAACAGGGCCACATCGAGCCGCCGCCATTGCCGGCGAGGACGACCGTCGCGGCGCGCCGGCGCCCGGCCGGGAGCGCGATATCATCGTCCGGGCCGGGGTGTAAGGCGCCGAGAATGACGAGCCCGACGCGCTCCAGGGCGGCGCCGAGCTGGCTCATTCGGTGGCGCGAATTCAGCCGCGCCGTGGCTCTGGCCATCTCTCTAATCGGCCGGGCGAGCCGGATTCCATAATTTGTCGGGATAATCCTTTTCGTAATCCTTGCCGCCCGGATAGCTCACCAGCTCGAACTGCATGCCCCACGGCGAGACGAAGTAGCACCAGCTGACGCCGCCCTCCGGATTGTCTTCCATCAATTTCGGGTCGCCGCATACCTTGATATCATGCTTCCTCAGATGGGCCACGGCGGCGGGCACATCATCGACATAAAACGCGATATGATGGCCGCCATTGTCGGAGTTGCGCGGCTGCTCGGTTTTCTTGTCGGGAGATTCATAGACGAACAGCTCGATATTGCTGCCATACGCGCAGCGCAACATGCGCATCGATTTGATATTGGCGCGCGGATGCACATTGAGATTTTCCGTCATCCAATCGCCATCGGCGCCGAATTCGCCGAGATCGTAGAATTCACGGCAGCCCAGTATGTCGCGGAAAAAATGCACCGCCTCGTCCATATCAGGCACCGTAAAACCGATATGCTCGGCGCCGCGAAGGCCGGGCATGCCGCTGCTTTCCGTTTCACCGTTCACGTTGCTGCTGTCGGAATTCATCTCGATCCCCCTTATTGGTTATACCAAGGAGCGGTGATAATGACCCATAGGGATCGCCCCCGCGGCCCGTCGGGTAGGAGGGAGGCCGCGGGCGATGTGGCCCATCGGCAAGGCCTTTCGACGCCTCCGACGGGTCGCGGGGGCGACCGGAACGGCGGCTTGCCAAGGCTTTCGGACAGCGTCGCGCGCGGCTTCCGATGTCCCGCATCGCTGCGCCGCACGCTCCTAGCCGAAAACCTTGGTAAGCCGTCCCTATGAGCCATTATCACCGCTCCTTGGTATTATTGGTCAATCACTGTAACTTTCCACTTTTCCGCGCTTCGGGTATTGCGATGGATCATATCCCTGGCGCCGCCGCTGCGGCCGGGAATTTGGCGCATTTATTTCACCGGTAATATACAATTCGTCATAAATCGCGGCAATTATAGGCAATTCAAGATATTCCAAATTAACGAGTATAACTGACCGAACGTGCAATCGCAAGTTTGTATCGGGACCGAGTATGCTTGTACGGGTTGGACCGAACCGTCGCTGTGCCGGCGCCGAATGACCGCCCGGATGCCGCCTTGGCCCAACGATGCAGACGGAAGGACAACTCTTTGTTCGAAGAAAGCGAGGCAATCATTTTGGTGGTCGAGGATGACGAGGAAGTTCGGACTTTGATGAAGGCGACGCTCGAGGACCTCAACTATCAAGTGATTACCATGACGGACGGCCCTTCGGCGCTAAAAATCCTGCATAGCGACCAGCATATCGATCTGCTATTCACCGACATCGTCATGCTGGGCGGCATGAGCGGCCTGCAATTGGCCGAACATGCGCGCGATTGCTGACCCGAACTGCCGGTGCTCCTGACCTTCGGATATAATGAGGAATTCACCGGCGCCGGGCCGGTTTTCGGAGCGGATTTGCCGCTCATTCGAAAGCCCTTCCGGCGCCGCCAATTGGCCGAGGCGATCACCGGTCTTTTGGCGCCGGTATAAATAATATCGCGGTCCGTGCCCCTGCCCGCCGGCGGCCGGTCATGGCGCCTACATGCTGGCGCTTTTTTTCACCAATGATGGGCCGGCGCTCGGTGCCGCGATGCGCTCGGCCGGAAATCTGACCGTGACCGTGGTGCCGATGCCGACCTCGCTTTGCAGGTCCAAGGATCCGCCATGCATTTCAACGAAGGTTTTGGTGAGCGGCAATCCGAGGCCGGTGCCGCCATATTTGCGGTTTAGATCGCCGTCGATCTGCTGGAACGGCGTCAGCGTATTGGGGATATCGGCGAGCGCGATTCCGATGCCGGTATCGGCGATCTGAAATATGTAGCCATTGTCGCGGCGAAACCAAATTCTGACCGTGATCTTGCCGCCCGACGGCATGAACTTTACCGCATTGGACAGCAGGTTGATCAGGATCTGCTTGCATTTGCGCGCATCCGCGAAGAGCGGCGGCAGGTCGGCTGCAATGTCACGCTCGATCTCGATATTGGATTTTTCGGCATGTCCGCCGATCACGGAGAGGCAGGATTCAAGGATCGGCAATATGTCGACATACTCCTCATACAGCTCGGACTTTCCCGCCTCGATCTTCGAGAAATCGAGAATTTCGTTGATATGGTCCAACAGGAGAACGCCGGATATGTTTATGTCCTTGGCGTATTCAAGATATTTCGCATTGCTGTGCGGGCCGAACATCTCGCCCAGCAATATACCCGAAAATCCGATAATGGCGTTGAGCGGCGTGCGCAATTAGTGGCTCATGGTGGCGAGAAACTCGGACTTGGCAGCGCTCGCGGCGTTCGCCGCCTGAAGCGCCCCGGCCAGTTCTTCCGTCCTCTCCCGCACGCGCTGCCCGAGGCTGTCACGCATGCGAATAAGCTCCGCTTCGTTTTGCCGGATGGTCGTGACGTTCTCCTTGAATACCTCCAGGGCGCGGGCCATGGCGCCGATTTCATCGCGCCGCCGGCCGCCCGGAATTTCGACCTTGTCGTCGCCCGTCGCCAGGCGCGAGGTGACGGCGGTGATGGCCTGGATCGGCCGGGCGAACTGGCGACCAAGATAAAACGCGATGCCGGGCCCCAGGCCGAGCATCAGGCAGGCGAGGAAAAGCTGCGTGTTGAACAGCTCGGTCGATTCGTTTTCGGCCGCCAGCATGAAGTCGTACCCCTCGACCACCGCCAGTTCGACGAGCGATTCCAAATCCTCGTCGATCAGGGAAAATGTCACTTCCTGCCGGAGCAGGGTTTCGCCCAGGCTGCCGCCCTGTTCGCCTATCAGCGCCCTTGCCGTGCGCAGCCGCGCCAGGTTCCTGAGGCCGGTATCGATATGCGCGATTAACGCCGGGCCGGCCGGGTCGCGAAGTCTTTCCGCGACGATCGCCAGATCCTCGCGCAGTGCGTTTTCCTGCACCGCGACCAAGGGCTCGTTGTCTCCCGCCACGCGCATGCGCACGAAAGCGGTCTGCGCACCGCGGGCGAAGTTGCTGGCCATAAGCGGATATTCGAACAGCTCGTTGGTCAGTTGGCTGGTGCGCTGGATTCCATCCACGGCGCTGAAACCCATGGCGCCGCTAAACAGGATGATGGCCGTGAAACCGATTATCAGTTTGTTACGAATCTTCATCGCGGTCCGTCGATGTTCAGAATGATCCCATTCAAACAGTAATTTCTGCGGCAATTCGATTAAAAATCTATGAATTTATCGTGACTGTGCGACCGTCCCCGGGCCACATTTCCGGCGTCGTTGGCGGCGAAAGGCGGCTCCTATACCAAGGAGCGGGCGCTCTCGCCGAGGGCGAAACCGACGGCCAGGGCGCGCCGGTTGAGCTCTTCCGTTCCCTTCGGCGCCCGCGCCAGGACAGCCTGTTCGAGCGCCTGTGGCGACACCACGCGGAAGAGCGCCGTGGCGGCGCCAAGCGAAACCACATTGGCCACCAGGGTCTGCCCGACCTTCTTGCGCGTGGTCTCGAGAATGGGCAGGCGGTAGACCGTAAATTCACCGCGCGGGATCGATGTAACATTGTCGGCGTCGACGATCAGGGTTCCGTTCGCCTTGAGGTCGCTGCAATATCTGTCGCACGCCTCCTGGGTGAGGGCGAGGTGGAGGTCAATCTCGACCGGCTTCGGATAGTCGATCTCGCTGTCGCTGATGATGACCTCCGATTTGCTCGCGCCGCCGCGCGCCTCCGGCCCGTATACCTGGTTCTGCACCACATGCCGGCCGCCATAGACGCCGGCCGCCTCGGCGAGGACGACGCCGGCGAAGATCAGGCCCTGGCCGCCGGAGCCGGAGAGGCGCACCGCCACCGGCGCGCGCGTGGAATTCGCCACCACCGGGGCCACCGCTGCGGCCGCCGGGCGTGACTCCGGCTTTTTTTGCGCGGCCGTTGCCGCCTTTTGCCGCGCCCTGGCGATGAGCTCTCTATACAGCTCCATATATTCGGGCCGCGCATCCTGGTGCAGCCGCCCGATCGGAAATTTGCCGTTCTGCTGGCGCGCGTCCATCTTGTCGAACAGCTTGTGGTCGATGGCGGCTTCTTTCTCCCAGCGCAGCAAATCGAGCGTCGATTTCTTGTTGGGCCGGCCGTAATAGACGTTGCAATTGGTCATCACCTCGATCAGCGCGAAGCCCTGATGGCGCATGCCGTTGATGATCAGCCTTTCGGTCAGTTGCGATTTATAGGTGGTGCCGCGCGCGACATAGCCGGCGCCGGTGGCGGTGGCCAGCTTGCACGCATCGAGCGGCTGTTCGATGTTTTGATAGGGCGCCGTGCTCGCCACCATGTCGAAGGGCGTGGTCGGCGCGAGCTGGCCGCCGGTCATGCCGTAGACCCCGTTGTTGAAGAGAACCACCGTCAGGTTGAGATTGCGCCTGGCGGCATGGATGAAGTGATTGCCGCCGATGGCCAGCGCATCGCCGTCGCCGGTGATGACGACGACGTCGAGATCGGGCCGGCCGAGCTTGAGGCCGCTGGCGAAGGCGATCGGGCGGCCATGCGTGGTGTGCAGGGTGTTGAAATCGAGGTAGCCGGGCAGGCGGCTCGAGCAGCCGATGCCCGATACCAGGCAGACCTTATCCTGTACGAGGCCGAGCTTTTCGATCGCCCGCAGCAGCGCCTTGGCTATGATGCCGTTGCCGCAGCCCGAACACCAGATGTGGGGCAGCCGTTCCATGCGCAGATATTTGTCATAGTTGAACATGACGGCTCCCGGTCGGTGGCGGCGCGCTCACGGCCGCGCCTCGGCTATCTTGTCGAGAATCTGGCCGGGCGTGATGGTGTCGCCGTCGACCCGGTTTAAGCGCAGCAGCGGACAGTTTCCGCCGCTCGCGCGTTCGACTTCGAGGGCGATCTGGCCCATGTTCATCTCGGCGGTGATGAGGGTTCGCCCGTCCGCCGCGAATTCCCTGATGCGTTCATCGGCAAACGGCCAGAGCGTGATCGGGCGAAACAGTCCGACCCTTTGCCCGCGCTCGCGGGCGTTGCGCACCGCGGCGCGGGCAGCGCGGGCGACGCAGCCATAGGCGATGATCACGATTTCCGCATCTTCCAGGCAGAACTCTTCGGCCTTGAGGATTTCCTCGCGGCCCAATTCGATCTTGCCCATGAGCCGGGTTATCAATTCCCCCGCCACTGCGCGGTCCTCACTCGGAAAGCCGTGCTCGTCATGGCTGAGGCCGGTCACGTGATGGCGATAGCCGTCGCCGAAATTGGCCATCGGCGGCACCCCGGAGGCCGGCGCGGCATATGGCAGATAGGCCTCGGGCGCGACATCCGGCTTGACCCGCTGCCAGGTTTCGACGCTTTCCGGCAGGCGCACGACCTCCCGCATATGGGCGATCACCTCGTCCAAGAGGACGATCACCGGTGTGCGGTATTTTTCGGCCAGATTGAACGCCCGCACGGTCTCATTAAAGGCCTCTAAGATCGATGACGGGGCCAGCGCGATGGCCGGGTGATCGCCATGTGTGCCCCAGCGCGCCTGCATCACGTCGGCCTGCGCCGGCGCCGTCGGCTGGCCGGTCGAGGGGCCGCCGCGCATGACGTTGACCACCACCGAGGGCACTTCGGCCATCGCCGCGAAGCCGATATTCTCCTGCATCAGCGAGAAGCCCGGGCCGCTCGTCGCGGTGATCGCCTTGACGCCGCCGAGCGAGGCGCCGATGACCGCCGCGATCGCCGCGATCTCATCCTCGACCTGCAGGAAAACGCCGCCTTCGAGCGGCAGCATTCTGGCCATCGCCTCGGCGATTTCCGAAGACGGCGTGATCGGATAGCCGGCATAGAAGCGGCAGCCGGCGGCGAGCGCCCCTTCGGCGCAGGCCTCGTTGCCCTGCACCAGCCGCGGGCTCGTGGCGGCCGGCTCCGTCTGAGCGGCCTCGGCCCGGGCGGCCCCGGTCATTGGAGCGTTATCGCGAAGTCGGGGCACATGATCTCGCAGCGCAGGCATTTGCTGCAGCTGTCGAGATCGACGACCACGGCTTTCCCCCTATCGTCGATGGCGAGCGATTTCGGGGCGCAGACTTCGACGCAAATCTCGCAGCCCTCGGCCTTGCACCAGTCCTCCCTGATCGCCAGGGTGACCTTATCGTTGGCATAGGTCTTGAGCGCCTCCACCGGCGCCCGCCGAGCGCTGCCGGGCTCGCTCATCCGATCAGTTCGTCCGCGGTCTTGGCGGTGCTGCTTCTCGTCCCGATCGGCTCCAGGGCCTTGGCGATGCCCTTGTTGTCCCACACCACCTCGTCGGTGTTCTTGTCGATCATATAGAGCGTGTCGGCCTCCGGACAGAGCCCGACGCAATAGCCGCAGCCCCAGCATCTGTCCTCGTCGATATCGAGCGTCTGTTCGAGCGACGATATCTTTATCGCCTCATAGGGGCAGACGACGCAGAGATTGCAGAAGGTGCAGCTGTCGATATTCACCTTGGCGATAATGTCGCTCGGCAGCTCGGGTATGGGAAACGGGATCGGGTGCGATTCGGGCGCCGGCTCGCCGACCCTCTCGAGCGCCTTGCCGGCGAACTGCTCGACACTCGTATAGCCTTTATGCGCCATCCAGTCTTCCAGCCCGTTGACCAGCTTGGGGAATATCTCGCGGCCATGCTGATAGGCCGAGGACACAGCACCCGCGGTCAGCGAGCCGGCGAGCAGATACATGATGACGTCCTGCGGCTCGTAGACGCCGCCGAGGCCCATGATGACCGCATCGGGAAAGGCGCGCTTGATCTCGACGATGCGCCCGATGCTGATCGGCACATAGGCACGGCCCGGCAGATAGCCGCACACATAGGGCGCGCAGAACGGCTCCTCCTTCTCGATATCGATCATCATGCCGGTCGGCGCGTTGTGCGCGGTGATCGCGTCAGCGCCGGCTTCGAGCCATATCTTGGCGAAGTAGGCGGGCGGCTCGAACAGCGGGCTCAGCTTGTAGATCACCGGAATATCGATCTTCGCGGCGAGCAGCTTGATGGTCCGTTCCATCAGCTCGTGACTCTCGCCGCAGGTCGTCCCTTGCGGGATATCGTCCTTGACCCAATCCGTCTGCGGGCACGACGAATCCACTTCGAGCGCGTCGCAGCCGATATTTTCGAAGCCGATCGCCATCTCCAGCATGCGCTCGGGCTCAGGCGTCTGGGCGATGCTGCCGATCAGCGGCACCTTGGCCTTCTTGCACATGCTGACCATCTGCGGCAGCTCTTGGCGGAGCGCCAGCTCCCACGGCTTGGTATCGAGGCGGACGAAGGTGATCCATGAATCCGGCAATCCGAATTTGGCGAAATGGGCGTGATAGGGCTTGGGCCGGGTGCGCATCTCGGGCTGGTAGGTATAGGTCTTGGTCACCACCCCGCCGACGCCGTTGGCCAGGCATTTCTCCGTGCTCCAGGCGTCATCGGCGATCTCCGAGGAACCGGTGATCACCGGGTTGGGAAAGGTGATGCCGCGCCAGCGGACCGACAGATCGATACTCTTCGTCGCCATGGTTTCGTTCCTTCCTGTTGCTCGGCCCCGGAGCCGATTATTCGTTCAATTGAGGGCCAGACTGATCTCGGTCCGCGCATCGCCGCGCGCTATGTGGGAGTGGATGGTTTCCTCGGCCCGCCCGTCGAGCTTCAAATCGCTGATCAGGCCGCGCAGGAAGCTCTGCTCCATTTCAACCAGGGCCGTTTTGTAGTCCGCCGGCGCGCCGAACATATCGGACACCTGGACGAACGGATCGGCCTCCGAGCTCAGCCTGACCGTGCCATCGCCTAAATCCTCGCTGGAGAACGCGACATAGCGCCGCCGCTGACAATAGGCGACGATATCGGCGAGTTCCGTGGCGCTCGTGACCTTGCCGATTTCGAGCGCGATCTTGGCTTCATTCAGCCAATCGCTCCGATATTGATCCCATAGCTGGCAATAGAACCCGTTCGCCGTCTCGGGGTCATTGTTGAAGAGCTGGAACCAGGCGAAAAAATCGACGGCGAAAAAGCCCGAGAAACTCGACGGGCCCTGTTCCTCGAAGCTCCGGCCCTGCTCATTCAGGATGAACGCCACCGGCTCCTGGCCGGCCATCTCTTCCTCGATGTAGCGGTTTTCGACTTCCGGCAGATGAAGGTCCTGATCGGCCTTATGGGTGCGCAGAACGATTTGACAGGCGGCGCAGGCGCCGTCGCGGCAACGCCCGCTCGGGATGTCGACGATGATGTCCTCTTCAAGCCCCATCTTCTTGGCCTCCGCGATCATCGCCCATAGATAGACATAGGTCAGGTAGATCTCTTTGCGGTAATAGTCATGGCGGTCATATATCCTGTCGGCCGGGCCGTATCCCGGGTTGGCGCACCACAGGATATGGCCGACATGCTCGTCCGCCTCGTTGCGCTTGATCAGGTAGAGCGCCGGCACGCCGGTAAAGCATTCCTTGACGACGTGCCCCAGCGTGGGTAGGTCCTTGATCTCATCGAGCGCCAGCTTGGCGACGGCGCCGGCGAAGCCGATGCGCGCCAGCTCGGCCCAGATATTGCCATAGAGCTTGACGCCGAGCTCTTCGCCGAGCGCCGGCTTATAGGTCCGCCACACATTATAGACATGGCCATAGAGCGACTTCAGCGCTTCGGCCGTCAGCTCGTCGAGCGACTTGCCGAGCGCGGCGCAATGGGATTCGGTAAATTGCAAAACAGGATTCTTGTCAGCCATGCCGGTGCCTCGTAGCGAATTCAAGGAATGTTACGTTGGGAACGAGGCGGCACGGCCGGGCTTCTCCACCCGTCCGCCTCCACTGCGATCCGTAAGGGATGTTCTTATGTCGCCCACTGCCGGGCTATGATGTAGATCAAATGCCCTGGGAGGCTCGAATGATTCATGTATGCTCGCTGCAGGCGATGCCGTCGGAGGCGGCGCGCCTCGGCCCGACGCATCTCATCTCCATCCTCGATCCGGAGGATTATGCCGAGACGCCCGGCGGCGTCGACCCGGCGCGCCACTGGCGCTTTGGCTTTAACGATATCAGCGAGCCCGAGCCCGACCAGTTGATGCCCGAGCAGGCGGATATCGAGCGTCTGCTGAAGTTCGGCGACGGCTGGGACGGCGTGGCGGTGACCCTGATCCATTGTTTTGCCGGCATCAGCCGCTCGACGGCGGCGGCGTTGATCCTGATCTGCCAGCGCAATGCCGGGCGCGAGCTCGAAGCCGCCGAACGCCTGCGCAGCGCCGGCCAGCATGCCTGGCCCAACCGGCGCATGATCGAGTTCGCCGACGGCCTGCTCGGCTGCGACGGGCGCATGGTGGATGCATTGCGCGTCCTGCCCATGCCGCCATCGTTCGATGTCGATGAAACGATCTCGCTGGCGGCGGCGTTGTAACCGCGCGCCGCCGATTGGCGGCTAATTCACCGAGCGCGGGGCCGAGCTTCCTTCCGTCGTAATGTGAAGATCATGGGTCAGTTCATCCCAATAATTGCCGCCGCATTCAAAGCCGACGATGCGTATTCTCAGATGTCAGGTCCCGGCTCTTTCCGGCACGCCGACGATCTGGTCGTCGTCATTGATATATAGCCCCGGCGGCAGCGACCCCGTGGCGATTTCGGTGCGCTCCATATACCAACTGCCGCCGGCGCAGTGGGCCTTGGCATTCCACTCTACCGGCAAGCCGACAAATGCCTTCAAATTGCCGGCGCAGTACGAAGCGTCGTAACATTCATAGCCAATTTCGCCGTACCAGCCCGGGCCTTCATGTTCCCAGGCCCGGGCCTCGGGAGCCATTGCCCCATTCAGCAAAACTGTGGCTAAAAACAGGATAGCCACGCCGAAGCCGCCATAAAACCTGGCTGCGTTTCCTTCAATCATCGTCTTTCCTCTCTGCCCACGGAAACCGGATGGCATCAATTTTATCACAATGCGGGAAAACCAAAGTTTCCTCTTTTCCGGGCGGAAATTTGAAAGTTGCGAATTTGCCTCGCGTCGCGACTATTTCACCGAGCGCGGCGCCGAGCTCCCTTCCGTCGTGATGTGGACCGTGTGAGGCGGCGGAGAGTAGTTATATCCAGCGCATTCCACATCATGAAATTGCACCTGGAAATGCCAGGTCCGGCGCGCTCCGGCACGCCGACAATGCTCGAATGCGAAATACTCAGCCCCGGCGGCAAGGCTCCCGTGACGATTGAGATGCCGCTGGTCGACCACTCTCCGCCTCGGCAATCGGCATATGCTTCACCCTCGAACGGCAAGCCGACATATCCCGACAAGGTCGATTCATATTCATTGCTGCCATAGCCGAGATGCGGCCATGCATAGAGGCCGGTGCCTTCATGATCAGAGGCGCGGGTTTGCGGCGCCATCGACGCTACCCCCGAAACGCCGACCAAAACCGCCAAAACCACATATATCCACTGATGAGCCTTCATTTTAATCATCCAGTTCGACGGTGACGGAAGGGAGGCGCTGATTGAGGCGCCCGAGAACTTCCTCGTGGCGGCGCGGCTTGAAAGCCTGGCGGCGCCCGGCGGCATCGCCCTTTCCGCCGCCGTGCACGAGCACGTCGAGGGCAAGATCAAGGGCTAATTCCGCTTCAAGGGCGAAAAATCGGTCAAGAATATCGCCAAGCCGGTGCCGGTTTATACCCTCGTCACCGGGGCGCCCGATGCGGCGCAACTCGCGCCGGCCGTGGCGCCGGAACGCACCGCCACGGAGTTGCCGTCGATCGCGGTGTTGCCGTTCGAGAATATGGGCGGCGATCCGGAGCAGGACTATTTCGCCGATGGCCTGGCCGAAGATTTGATCACCGAACTGTCGCGCTTTCACGAACTCCGCGTGGTCGCGCGCAATTCCAGCTTCACCTACAGGGGCAAGGCGACCAATATGCGCCAGGTCGGCGAGGAGCTTGGCGTGCGCTACATGCTCGAAGGCAGCGTGCGCAGGGCGGGCAACAGGGTGCGCATCACCGCGCAGCTGATCGAGGCGGCAAACGACAATCATCTCTGGGCCGAGCGCTACGACCGCGACATGGACGATCTCTTCGCCGTGCAGGACGAGGTCACCCAGCGCATCGTGGCGACCCTGGCGCCGACGCTGGAGGCGAGCGAGCGCAAGCGCGTGCGCAATGCGGATCGCTGCGAAAACCTCCAGGCCTATGACGCGGTGCTGTGCGCGCGCGAGAAATGGGTCAAATTCAACGAAGCCGACAATCTCGAGGCGCGCCGGCTCTACCAGCAGGCGATCGAGCTCGACCCGGATTATGCCCGCGCCTATTCCGGCCTCGCCTGGACCTATCTGATGCAGAAGTTTGAGAATTGGGGCGGCGCGCCGGACGAAGCGCTCGAAAAAGCCGAGGAATATGCCGCAAAGGCGGTGAAAGTGAACCCGGCGGCGCATTCGGCCTGGCTCATTCAGGGCAACGTGCAACGCGCGCGCGGCGACATCAGGCAGTCGGCCGAATCGATGAAGCGCGCCATCGCGCTAAATCCCAACGATATCGACAGTTATATGTTCCTGGCCGACGTCAAGCTCAACCAGGGTGAAATCGAGGAAAGCCTGCAACTGATGGAGCGGGTGCGCGAACTGGGCACCCGCCCGACCAACTGGCACAAAGCCGTTTACGGCGGCGCGCTCTATGCCGGCAAACGCTATGAAGAGGCGCGCGATGTGTTGGAGACGGTCGATGGCATGCCCTTCGCGCAGCGGCTGTTGGCCATGACCTATGCGCAAACGGGTCAGACGCAAAAAGCTGAATCCGCGGCCAAACGCTATCTTGAGCGCTATCCCGACTTCACCATTGCCGAGCACATGGACCGTAAAACTCTACAGCGTGAAGAAGAGCGGGCTCATTATACCGAGGGCCTGAAAAAGGCCGGATTTCCGGACTAATCCTCGTCCAAAACCTTCTCGATTGCGCGCGCCACCGTTTCGGCGCCCTGGCCGAACACGTAATGGCGGGCAAATTCGCCCGCTGGATCCATCAAATAGACCAAAGATGTGTGGTCAACGAGATAGTCTTCTTCGTCCGCCGTAGCGGGAGATTTGCGGAAAAACACCCGATAGGCGCGCGCCGCGTTCTTCACCTGCTCGAGCGTTCCCGTCAGGCCGACCAGGTCGGGATGGAAATTAGGCACATATTCGGCCAGCTTCTCCACCGTGTCGCGCTCCGGATCGACACTGATGAACAGCGCCTGAAGGCGCGCCGCCTTGGCGCCGAGCAGATCCAGCGTTTGGCCCAAAACCAGCAGTTCCGTCGGGCAAACGTCGGGACAATAGGTATAGCCGAAGAAAACCAGGAGATATTTGCCGGCGTATGATTGATCGGTGACGCTGTTGCCGTGATGATAGGTGAGCGCGAACGGCCCGCCGATATCGGCGGCGCGCGCCGGCGCCGTGCCGGCGAGCAGCAAGGCCAGGGCGAGCGCCGCGGCGAGGCGGGCAATCCTCATATCACTCGTGATGATTGTCGTGATGCTCCTGCTCGCCGTGATGTTCCTTATGCATCTGCTGGTCATGATGCTTCTGCTCGCCGTGATGCTCATGATGCTCATGCGGTGCTTTTTTCGCGCCCATGCCGGCGATCATCACATCGACCATCACCTCGCCGGCATGTTCGAAGGTCAGGGTCAGCGCAAAACTCTCGTCTTCGACCAGCTTCTTTTGCAGGAAGGTCAGCATCAGATGCAGGCCGCCCGGCTCGAGCATCACCGTGGCGCCGGGCGCGATGTCGATATCCTCGGCCGGGCGCATTTTCATGACGCCGTCTTTCATCAGCGATTCATGCACCATGGCGCGCTTGGAGACCGGGGTTTTGGCGCCCAACAGGCGGTCGCTCGCGGCGCCGGAATTGCGGATCGTCATATAGGCGACGCCGGGCCGCTCGGTGCCGATGGAAGCCCGCGCCCAGGCGTTCTCGACCTCAATGCCACCCGCCAGCGCGGCGCCGGCAAACGCCAACATCGGCAGCAGGGCCAGGGTCGCAACAATATGGCGCATGGCTTTCTCCTCGTTCTTCAGACCAGCGGTTGGGCCAAAATCCACAGGCCGGCGACGGTGTAGCCGACCATCAGCAGGAGCATCGGATATTGGCTGCGCATGGCGCTCCAGCCATCGCCGTAAATTCTTAGCGCCACCGCATGGGCCAGGGAGAGAGCGATGATATGTCCCGCGACAATCGCCGACAAGGCCGTGTACCAGGCGAACCTGGCTCCCACCACGGCGATATCGGCGCGGTAATCGGCGCTGCCGAAAAGGTCCCAGCCGAAGCCGAACGGGTCCGACGCCAGCGGTATGAGGAGCTGGCCGTTGATCAGCATGAAGGAAAGGTAATGCGCCAGATGGTAGGCGATGGCGATCGGAACCAGGCTGGTGACGAAATGCCCGGCCAGCTGCGCCGTGCCGCGCCGGCCGCCGCCGGCAAGCGCCATGAGCCGGCAGGTGACGAGAAACAGGGCCAGGAAGAGCAGCGGAAAGACGAGCAAACCCAGCGTCACGGCGAGGATTCCCGGCGGCCCATCGCCGCCGATCGCCGCTTCGATCGCCGCCCAGGCCGATGTTTCCTTGAAACCGTCGAAGGTGACGGTGGCGAGCAGCAACAGGACGAAGATCACGCGTGACGGCGGCAACCGCTCGCCGGCGATCAGGCCGATGGCCGGCGGGCGCAGGTTCCAGGCGCCGGCGCGCGCTTCGAGCGGCGCGAAGCGCGATATCAGTTCGAAGGCGACCGAGAACGCCTCGCCGCCGGCGAGCCAGGCGGTGCGGCCGAACAGCAGCATGGCGCCCCAGGTGAGCGCCGAATAGGCCAGTATGATGATGGCCAGGCTCGATGGCTCGGCGCGCGCCGGCCATACCAGCTCGGCCCAAGCGAAGGCCAGGAACAAAATGCAGGCCGGCCACGCGCCGAGCCAGGGCGGATAGGCCAGGGCGAAGCCGAGCCGCGCCCCTGGCCTGAGCCGGGCATAAACCCACTCCGCCGCTTCGAAGACGGCGCTCCACGGGTTTACCAGCGCCCACAGATTGCCGAACAGGGCCGAGACATAGGCCATGCCGACCCACCAGATGATCCACACCATGGTCGGCGCGAGGTTCTCGTAGGGGTCCTGTTCGCCGAACAGGCCGGCCGCGAGAATGGTGATGAAAAGCGCCGTCGATGCCAGCTTGACGGCGCCGCGCACGGCGCCGGCGGCGAGCAGGCGCGCCGCGCGCCAGCGCAGCAAGTCGTAGTGCAGCCGGTCTGCCTCACCCGTTCCGCTCCTGACGAACCAGGCGGCGACGATAAAGGAGAGCACCACCGCGGCCCCGGCGCCGGCGAGATAAAGCGACAGCGGAACCGGCAAATCGTAACGCACGCCGAAGGCATGCGCCGAGGCCTGCCGCGCGGTGCCGAGCTCGAAGCCGGCGACCAGGGCGCCAAGAGAGGCCGTTTTCAGGATTCGCCGCATAAGAGGGACTGTTTAACGCGGGTGCACTTCCACATAAAGCAGCGCGCCGCCATGACGTCCGCCGCCCGCTTCACCGCCGCCGTGCAGCTCGACCGGAAAGCGCCCGGTGGCCTCGGCCTCGAACGCCATCACCGCCATCTCGCCGGCATGCAAATGGAGCTCGATATCATAGCCATGCAGATGAACGGCAGCCGCCGCATCGCTTTGCCAGCGCAGCTCCACCCGGTCGCCCTGGCGCACGCGAGCGACATTTTCGCCGGCACTCAGTTGGTAATCCTCGAGCACCAGATCGAAGGTCACTACATCACCGGGATCGGCGTCTGAATCGGCGCCAGCCGTGCCGGCAAGCCCGGCCAGCATCAAGAGGCCGAGGCAGGCCGCCATGGGCCGCCGCCAGGAGATGGCGCGCCGCGCCGCCCAAATTCGAATTTTCGCCACGCGCTTCTCCTTGCCGATATCCGAAGTTGCCAAGCATAACCAAAGCGCAGCCCGGCACAAACCGCGCCGGCGGATTTGCTTTTGCCAGCAAGCCTGGGCGGGCGCCGACATTGCGCTATCATGACGCAACGCCAGCGCCAATCCGGCCGCAGATCTGGGGGGGGAAGACATCTTGGAAATCACGCGCTCGCAAAACGGCGATACCGTCATCTGTCTGACGTCAGCGCCTATGGGACAAATTGAGGTAATTGCCTAACGGAGGATTTCTGGCTCATCGTAGTGACCGAAGGGAACGAAGATGAGACAGA
>PVBE010843605.1_pt1 | contig 17056 bp, 14 predicted proteins | sample 1631181 | NCBI WGS metagenome assembly PVBE01 (sample SAMN08397723, study PRJNA350692) | Marine metagenome, whole genome shotgun sequencing project. | isolation source: water | place: Pacific Ocean | collected 2012-04 | reverse complement strand
TTCAGCGACGAAGCGCTCGAACAATGGCAGCAGATCGTTTGGTCCGGGGCTCGCCTCGGGGTGCCCTTGAAACGAGAACGCGCGCCGATCCAGCCGCTCGATACCCTGTAGAGAGCCATCGAAAAGTGACCGATGGGTCGCGCGGACATTGTCGGGCAGGGTTTCCTCAGCAACCGCGAAGCCGTGGTTCTGGCTCGTGATCATGACTTGACCCGTATCGATATTCAGGACGGGGTGATTAGCGCCGTGGTGGCCGAATTTCATCTTCACGGTCTTGGCGCCACTGGCCAGCGCGAGCAATTGGTGACCGAGACAGATACCGAATGTCGGCAGCCCGGTGTCCACGAGTGCCCTGATAGCGTCGATAGCGTAATCACAGGGCTCGGGGTCACCCGGCCCGTTCGACAGAAATACGCCGTCGGGCATCATCGACATGACCTCTTCGGCCGATGTCTTGGCAGGCACGATCGTCATTCGGCAATCCCGATCGGCCAGCAGTCGCAGGATATTGCGCTTGATCCCGAAGTCATACGCGATGACGTGATATTCGGCCGGCCGCTTCTCGAAAACGGCCCGAGGCACCGGCCAGAGACTGCCCTGGGTCCACTGATAAGGTTCCGTCGCCGTCACGAGGCGGGCGAGGTCCATCCCCTTGAGACCCGGAAACTTTTGAGCCGCAATGATCGCTTCGTCGGGGTCCGGGTCCTCCCCAGCTATGACGCAGCCTGCCTGCGCGCCCTGGTCCCGGATCAGACGAGTGAGTTTACGCGTATCGATCTCTGCGATCGCCACGGTTTCCCCGCGTTCGAGAAAGCTCGTGAGCGCGGACTCGGAGCGCCAGTTACTGGCCGCGAGCGAGAGATCCCGAATGATCAAGCCCGCCGCATAGATCTTCGTGGATTCGAAGTCGTCGGGCGTCGTGCCGACATTTCCGATATGGGGATAAGTCAACGTGACGAGCTGACGATAATACGACGGGTCGGTCAGAATCTCCTGATACCCCGTCATGGCAGTATTGAAGACGACTTCGCCCAGAGTTCGGCCGGTGACGCCGACGGACAGGCCGTGGAAGATCGTCCCGTCCTCGAGCGCTAGTATCGCCGGCTCCGCCACGCTGAGCTCCTGAAGAATTCGCGCCTTGCATAAGCTAAGCGGGATAGCCGCAAGGCGCGCAGCTCATCCCACAAGAGATCTAAAGCTTGGGAGTCTCAGACAGCTATTGTAGCCCCTTGCTTTTGCTAAGCAATGTCCTCAACGGCCGGCCGTGTTCAGTCCAAGCACGTCCGCCATTTCGTACGAACCTGGCACTTGCCCGGCTGCCCAGCGCGCAGCTCTGAGCGCACCCCGAGCGAACGTCTTGCGCGCGGTCGCGTGATGCGAAAACTCCAATGTTTCTTCCAGTGCCGCGAAGAGCACTTTGTGATCACCGACAATATTGCCACCGCGAATGACAGAAAACCCGATCGTGCCCGGAACCCGGGGCCCTATCTGACCGCGGCGATCATGGATCGCCAACTCGTCCAGCCGACGATTTCTAGCCTTAGCGACCTCCTCGCCCAACGCAAGCGCGGTTCCCGAGGGTGCATCGACCTTATGGCGATGGTGCGCCTCGGTGATCTCGACGTCATAGTCAGGTCCGAGCGCCTTTGCGGCACGGGCGACGAGATCCATGAAGACGTTGACGCCCACACTCATGTTGCGGCCGTATACGAGCGGGATATCGCGAGAGGCGTCGCCCATGGCTTCCAGATGTTTGTCGCCGAGACCGGTCGTCCCGATGACGAGGGCTGTACCGCTGTCGACGCAAGCACGCACATTCGCGATCGCCGCCGCCGGTAACGTGAAATCAATGGCGACGTGTGCCTCGTGCAACGCCTGTACGCGATCATCGGTCAATGGAACGCCCGCGGATGGCAACCTGGCCGCCTCCGCAGCGTCCTTGCCGAGATCGGGGTCCGCCGTCTCCGTGACGGCGCCGACGAGTTCAAGGTCGTCGGCCTCGGCGATGCACTCGAGAATGGCCCGACCCATGCGCCCCGAGGCGCCCAGTACGGCTATCTTCAGCACGATCTACACTCCCATACGCTCAAAAAATTTCGTGACCCCGTCCACCCAGGACCGCGCTCGGGGACTATGACGAGATCCACCCGCTTCGATCGATGCGTCAAACTGTTGCAGCAGATCCTTCTGCTCGTCGGTCAACTTGACCGGCGTCTCGATCTGAACGCGGCAGAACAAGTCGCCAACGCCATTGGCGCGTACGGACCTTACGCCTTTTCCGCGCAAACGGAACACACGACCCGATTGTGTCTCCGGCGGAATCTTTAGGGCGACCTGGCCATCCAGCGTTGGCACCTCCACCGTGCTGCCCAAGACCGCAGCCGCGAAGCCTATCGGCACATCGCAACTCAAGTTGCGGCCATCACGCTCGAAGATCGCATGCGGCTTCACCGAAATATCGACATAGAGGTCACCGGCCGGGCCGCCATTGCGGCCGGCTTCGCCTTCATGCGCAAGACGGATTCGATCACCGGTGTCCACACCCGCCGGAATCTTTACGGCGAGTGTCTTTACCTTGCGTACACGTCCGCGGCCGCTGCAAGTCCGGCAAGGCGTCTGAATGACCGTTCCCGCACCCTTACAGGCCGGGCAGGTCTGCTGGATTGAGAAGAATCCCTGCCGCACGCGAACCTGTCCCACACCGGAGCAGGTTGCGCAGGACGTCGGCTCCGAGCCGGGCGCAGCCCCGCTGCCGTTGCAGAGTTCGCACTCGACCTGGGTCGGTACGTCAATATTGATCGAATCGCCTGCGACCGCTTGCTCGAGTGAGAGCTCGAGCTCATAACGAAGGTCGGCACCGCGAAAAACCTGACTGCGGCTACGCCGTCCGCCACCGAAGATGTCACCGAAGACATCGCCGAAGATGTCGCTGAACGCCTCGCTGCCAGCACCGGAACCGCCTGCCTGGCCGGCTTCGACGCCCGCATGGCCGAATTGGTCGTAAGCGGCGCGCCTGTCCGGGTCGGACAGGACTTCATAGGCCTCCTTGGCCTCTTTGAAATGACTCTCGGCCTCCGGGTTTTCCTGGTTACGGTCCGGGTGATACTTCATGGCCAAGCGACGATACGCCTTCTTCAGCTCCACCTCCTGAGCATTCTTCCCGCAACCCAGCACCTCGTAGTAATCCCGCTTGGCCATTACCCGTCCCTAAATTTGACTGGGCGGAACTCAGGCACTCTTCTGTTCGTCGTCTTCGTCTTTAACCTCTTCGAATTCCGCATCGACGATATTCTCGTCCGCGTCCGAGTCGGCTTCGGCCGAAGCTTCGCCGGGCTCTGCCGCACCCTGCGCCGCCGCTTGCTCGGCGTAAAGCTTCTCGGCCATACCAGCCGCCGCCTCGCTGAGTGCCTTCACCTTGGCTTCGATAACATCCTTGCTGTCGCCCTTCACGGCTTCCTTGAGATCGGCAACGGCGGCCTCGATACTTGCCCGCTCATTGGCCTCGACCTTCTCGCCGAGTTCTTCGAGCGATTTCTCGGTCGCGTGCACGAGCGCGTCTCCCTGGTTGCGGGTATCGACAAGCTCGCGGAACTTCTGATCCTCCTCGGCATGCGCCTCGGCATCGCCGACCATACGCTCGATTTCTTCCTCGCTCAGACCAGAAGACGCTTTGATGACGATCTTCTGTTCCTTGCTCGTGGCCTTGTCCTTGGCCGAGACATTGAGAATGCCGTTTGCGTCGATATCGAACGTGACGTCGATCTGCGGCATCCCCCGGGGAGCCGGAGGGATATCTGAGAGGTCGAATCGTCCTAACGACTTATTGTCCGTCGCGCGCTCACGCTCGCCTTGGAGCACGTGAATCGTGACCGCGGTCTGATTGTCGTCCGCCGTCGAGAACACTTGATTCGCCTTGGTTGGAATCGTCGTATTCTTGCCGATCAAGCGCGTCATCACGCTGCCGAGTGTCTCTATCCCTAACGACAACGGTGTAATATCCAACAGTAGTACGTCTTTCACGTCGCCCGAGAGGACGCCGCCTTGAATCGCGGCACCGACCGCCACGGCTTCGTCGGGGTTGACGTCCCGTCGCGGCTCCTTGCCAAAAAAGTTCTCGACTTCCTGCTGCACTTTAGGCATACGCGTCTGCCCGCCGACGAGAATGACATCGTCGATATCGGCAACCTTCAACCCGGCATCCGCGAGCGCCGTTTTGCACGGCGTAATGGTTCGTTCGAGCAACTCCTCGATCAGAGACTCGACCTTCGCGCGGCTCAGGTTGATATTGAGATGCTTGGGACCGTCGGAGTCAGCCGTAATGTAGGGCAGGTTCACCTCCGTCTGCTGCCGCGATGACAATTCGATCTTGGCTTTCTCGGATGCTTCTTTGAGCCGCTGCATGGCAAGCGGATCCTTGCGGATGTCGATACCGCTCTCCTTCTCGAACTCTGAGGAAAGGTAGTCGATGATCCGCTTGTCGAAGTCCTCACCGCCGAGGAAAGTGTCGCCGTTCGTCGCCAGCACTTCGAACTGATGCTCACCGTCGATCTCGGCGATCTCGATGATCGAGATATCGAACGTACCGCCACCCAGATCGTACACCACGATCTTGCGGTCGCCGCGTTTCTTGTCGAGGCCGTAAGCCAGAGCAGCCGCGGTCGGTTCGTTGATGATGCGCTTGACCTCGAGACCTGCAATTCTGCCCGCATCCTTCGTGGCCTGGCGTTGGGAGTCGTTGAAGTAGGCGGGTACCGTAATGACGGCCTCGGTCACGGCTTCGCCGAGATAGTCTTCCGCAGTTTGCTTCATTTTGCCGAGCACTCGCGCGGCGACCTCGGGTGGAGCCATTCTGCCCGTAGCCACTTCGACCCAGGCATCACCGTTATCTGCGCCGATGATGTTATAGGGCACCATACCGATGTCTTTCTGCACGATATCGTCTTTGAAACGCCTGCCGATCAGACGCTTGATAGCGGATAACGTGTTGGTCGGGTTCGTGACAGCCTGCCGCTTAGCAGTCTGTCCGACTAGAACCTCCTCGTCCTTGGTAAACGCAACGATCGACGGCGTCGTTCGGTCGCCCTCGCTGTTCTCGATCACCTTGGCTTTTTCGCCGTCCATGACGGCGACACAGGAGTTCGTCGTACCTAAATCGATGCCGATCACTCGTCCCATGGCTGAAATTCTCCAAAAATTATGGCTAGAAGCTTATTGTCCTAAATGGGGTGCTATCGAGCGTTTTCAAGGCTGTCAGCCCGATACGCAGCCAATAATGGCCTTGCTACTGCGCATCTCCGTCCGGCGGCTCCTGGGAGACGATCACACGGGCAGGCCGCAAGAGCCGCTCATGGATGGAATATCCCTTCTGGACAACTGTCAGCACCGTATTCGGCTCGGCCGTCGCCGAGGACTGCAGGGTCATTGCCTCGTGCCGGGCGGGATCGAACGGTTCGCCCTCGGGGTCGACTTCGGCGATACCCTCCTGTTCCAGAGCCGCATCGAGTAGCCGCAGCGTCGCACGTTTACCCTCGAGTAGCGCATCAATGTCGGCATTTTCGGCGGCTGCGACACCAGCCTCGAGACTGTCCCTGACGGGTAAGAGCGCCTGTGCTAGACGCTCGAGGCCGTATTTGCGGGCGTTCTCCAGCTCTCGAGTGCCGCGCTTGCGGACGTTGTCGAGTTCGGCGGCGAGACGCATATAACGATCGAGATTCTCGGCGGCCTCGCGTCGTGCCAGTTCCAGCTCGCTGAGGGGCTCCGCCTCGGCAGCCGTAGCCTCGCTCGCGTCAACGTTCGGCGAGTCATCGGCGTCCGAGGGCGCGGCCGATGGCGTGCCACCCGGGTCGTCATCCGGAACGTTGTGGGTCATGCAGATACTCCTCCCGGCGCCGGCTTCCGCGTGCGGGGCCGGCAGCACTAAAACTCTCCAGATCGCAACAAGGATGGGGGCTAGTTTCTAGACTTCAAGGCGCTCCCCAGAAGCTTAGCCGTGACATCGACGATCGGAATCACGCGCTCGTAGGCCATGCGCGTCGGGCCGATGACGCCCAGCACACCCATCGTATCGTCTCCGGTCGTGAAAGGCGCCGTGACCACGCTGCACTCATCCAGTAGTTGATACCCCGACTCCTGGCCGATAAAGATCTGGACGCCGTGCATGTGCAGGCTCTGGTCGAGCAGATGCAGCATCTCCTGCTGACGCCCGAACGCTTCAAACAGACGCTTGAGCTTGTCCATATCCGCCAGGCCTTCCAGGCCCATGAGATTCGTTTCGCCTGCAACCACGAACTCGGGTTCGGGCTCCGAGTCGGGGAACGCCCGCTGCGCCATCTCGATTGCGTCCACCATCAAGGCATTCATCGACTCACGTGTTTGACGAAGCTGCTTCAGCAGCCGTGACCTCGCGACGGCGAGATCTCGGCCACCGAGCTGCTCCGTCAGGTAATTGCCGGCATGTCTCAGCTCTTCCTCCGTGTAGTCCCGGTTGACCTCGATGATCTTGTTCTGCACGTCGCGGTCATTGAGTACGAGAATGACGAGGACCCGGCGATCGGATAATGGCAGGAACTCGATCTGCCGCAGTGCCAAGTGAGCGGGTCGCGGCACGGTCACGACCCCAGCGAGCCGCGTTACGGCCGACAGCAGCGTGGAAGCGGACAGAACGAGCGCCTGCGGGTCGGAATCCTGAAGAGCTTCCTGGAACTGCTGCAACTCTTCCCCTTTCGGCGGACGAAGTTTCACGAGGGTGTCCACGAAGAAGCGGTAGCCCTTGATCGTCGGTACACGCCCTGCCGAGGTGTGCGGTGCGGTAACGAAACCGAGCTCTTCGAGATCGGTCATCACGTTACGGATCGTCGCGGGGCTGATCTCGAGCCCGGAGTTGCGCGAAAGCGTCTTCGATCCAACGGGATGCCCGTCCCGGATATAGCGGTCGACGAGCACTTTTAGTAGATGCTGTGCCCGTTCATTCGGAATGTCTGGCAGCTTGCTCCCCTGCATGTTGGTGAGCCTGTGTTAACTTAGCGGAAAGGCTTCGAGTGCCAACACGCTAGCAACCGCTTCCCGCTACTGTCAAGAACGGATATCAAGCTTGCCAATATCGCTGAACACGGCCCATATGACGCAATATTCAGTACAATTCCATCCGGTGAATTCGGCCGGTTCCGTATGACATCCCAATTCAAGAATATCGGCTTATGGGGACGTTTCTCCAACGCCAATGTCGCAGACCGCGCAGTGGCGATCGTGGCTCACATGCGCAGCCACGATATCGGCGTATTCCTCCCGGAGCAGGAGGCTATCCCGGCGGCGCTGAACGACATTACCTGCCTACCGACGCAGGAACTCCCCGGTGCCGTCGATCTCATGGTTGCAGTTGGCGGGGACGGTACGCTGTTACATGCGGCGCGTGGTGTCGCCCGTGAAGGCGTACCGCTGCTCGGAATCAATCTCGGACGGCTGGGGTTTCTGACCGACGTTTCACCCGATCATATGCTGCAGGCCGTCGATGCCATTCTCTCCGGTGATTTCGCTGAAGAGAGCCGGGTCATGCTACGAGCGGAGATCTCGAGAAACGGTAACGACGGCGCGCGGATGCTCGCGCTCAACGATGTCGTCGTCAAATCCGGGCAAACAGGCCACATGCAGGATTTCACGACATTCGTCGATGGCGAGTACGTTAACAGGCATGGCGGCGACGGACTCATTGTTGCCACGGCGACCGGCTCGACGGCGTACGCGCTGTCCTGCGGCGGGCCCATTATCCAACCGAATGTCGACGCGCTTGTCATCGTGCCGATCTGTCCGCATACGTTGAGCAACCGGCCGCTCGTCGTCAGGGCGTCAAGCCGCATTGAAGTTCGCGTGGAACCGCGTCTCGACGACGAGCCCGAGGTTGCCTGCGACGGCGATAGCCTGGGCAAGATGGGAGGGGACGATGTGCTCAAGATTGCGGTCGCAGAGGAGACCGTTAAGCTTCTGCATCCGCGCGATCTCAACTACTACGAGCAGTTACGCTCCAAGCTCAACTGGGGTCACACGAATCGCGGATCAGGCAGTCCCGATGCCGACTAACACATGCTCAACCTGATCCGGATCAGGAACTACGCTGTCATCGACGAGGTCGAGTTAGAGCTCGACACGGGACTCAGTGTCATGACCGGGGAGACCGGCGCGGGCAAGTCGATTCTCGTCGATGCACTCGGACTGGCCCTCGGCGACCGCGCGGATGCCAGTACCGTGCGCACCGGCGCAGACCGGGCCGAGATCAGCGTCTCGTTCGATTGCCCCAACACGCACCCGGCCGCGGCCTGGCTGCGGGAGCGAGGCCTCGACGAGGATCAAGACTGCGTGATTCGCCGCGTCATCAGTACCGAAGGCCGTTCGCGCGCGTTCATCAATTCCCATCCCGTCACCCTGCAGGATTTGCGATCGCTCGGCGAACTGCTCGTAGACATACACGGACAACACAGTCATCAATCGCTGTTACACCAGAGCGCGCAACGGGAGATTCTGGATTTCCATGGTGGCCACAGTGAACTTTCCGATGATGTCGCTGAGCGCTTCGAGACCTGGCAGGCGCTGGCGCAAGAGCTGAAAGTACGCCACCAGGGCGGTGAGGATCGTGAAGTTCAACTGGAGCTGCTCCGCTTCCAGCTTGCCGAACTCGAGGGTCTCGCGCCGGAAGAAGGTGAACTCGAGCCGCTGCACGCCGAGCGTAACCGCCTGGCAAACGTCGATCGTCTCGCGGGCGAGCTGAACCTGACCCTGAATCGGATCTATGAGGCGGATAGTGATTCTGCGTACGCGCTGGTCGCCGACGCGGCGAAATCGCTGCGGATTTTGAGCGAACTGGATCCTGAGCTTGCGGCATCGAGCGATCTCGTTGCCGATGCGGAGATACAGCTCAGTGAGGCCGCTGCAAGCCTGAGCCGATACCGAGACCGGTTGGAACCCGACCCCGCGCGTCTCGAGTGGATCGAGAACCGGCTCAGCAGGATTCGTGAAGTGGCGCGTAAGCACAAAGTCGAGGACGAAGCGCTTGCCGGAATCCAAGACACGCTGCAGGAACGCGTGGCAGAACTCGAGAAGGGAGGTGAGTCGCTGGAGATTCTGGCCGAACGGACGCAGATAGCCGCGGGAGCCTACTTCTCGGCCGCAACCGAACTTTCCGAAGCTCGTGCGGCCAGTGGCGACAGACTAGCTGGACTCGTTTCGGCGCAGCTCAGCGAACTCGGAATGCCCCACGGCCGTTTTCGCGTCGAATTAATGCGAAAGGCGCGAGAGCGGGCCGATAAGCATGGCCTCGATAGAATCGAGTTCCGGGTCAGCCTGAATCCCGGCCAGGAATTTGGATCGCTCTCTCGGGTCGCATCGGGTGGCGAATTGTCACGGGTGAGTCTCGCGCTCGAAGTTCTGGGTACGGGTACCAGCTCGGTACCGACGATGATTTTCGATGAGGTCGACGCGGGCATCGGTGGCGGTGTGGCCGAGATCGTGGGCCGGCGACTGGCGGAGGTAGCAGCTGATCGTCAAGTCCTGTGTGTGACCCATCTCGCACAGGTCGCGAGCCAGGGCGAGCGTCACTATCGCGTCGTCAAACTAACAGACGGAAAGGCATCCCGAACGAACGTGCGCGAACTCAGCGCGGAGGATCGCATCGAAGAGCTCTCCCGCATGCTCGGCGGCATAGAGATCACCGAGCGTGCGCGAGCCCATGCCGAGGAGATGATGCGTCGCGCGATAGAGTAACTGGCACCGAGAGGCGTCTGTCCTACTTCGGGCGGACGTATAGAACCATGCTGTGATCTTCGATGCAGTAGCCGTACTTATCCGCGATCTCTTTCTGAATTCCCTCGATTCGCTCATCATAGAACTCAATGACGTCACCGGTCACAAGGCAGACCATGTGGTCGTGATGAGTTCCGTCCGAGAGTTCGAACACTGACATGCCACTCTCGAAGTTGTGCCGGGTAACGAGACCAGCGCGCTCGAACTGCGTGAGTACCCGATATACGGTCGCGAGTCCGAACTCCTCGCCTGCGGCCAGGAGCACTTTATAAACGGCCTCGGCGCTCAGATGCCGCTCGATATTCGTCTCCAGGATCTCCAGGACTTTGAGCCTGGGAGAGGTAATCTTGAGCCCTGCTTTGCGGAGATCCTGCTTTTCCACGTTCTACTGCGTTCCCGAGTGATGTATGATGCGCGCCTCATTATCACCTACATTCACCTGTGCCCTCCACCGTGAATAAGGCTATTTTTCGTCCCGTCTTCGGAGTCGGCATCCTCGCCGGAGCGCTATTGCTCGGCGCCTGTATCTATCGCATTGATATTCAGCAGGGTAATCTACTCGAAGAGGACGTGATCGACCAGGTAGAGGTCGGCATGACCCGCAGCCAGGTTCAATTTCTGCTCGGCTCACCCATGGTCGAAGACAGCTTCCACGACGACCGCTGGGACTACACCTATTACTTTCAACAGGGTCGCTCTCACGAGGTCGAACGCCGTTGGTTCGTCGTGTATTTCGAAGGTGATCGAGTCATCAGCCTTGACAAAGAAGCCCAGATCGAACCTCCTTCCTGATTACTTGCCCTGGTCGTCCCGAGACCGGCCCATCACGCCGCCCGTCGCCGTTAGACTCCAGCGCATATCGCGCGGGTCCTGCTGCAATGGCCTGCAGATCTCGACGCGGTTGCCGGGCACGAGCTCGTAGGATTCGTCTACGCGCTCGCCGAAGATACCGAGTACAAGCGGATGAGCCTTGATCTCGGGGAACTCCTCGAGGAGCTTCGTGCTAAGTACAGCTTGCATGGCCGTCATACCCGGCGTGAACGGCACCGCAACGACGCGCTGAATTTCAGGTGTGGCATACACGACCTCGACCGTTTCGTCCGTTGTAGTGTTCATCGTACTTCCGAGAAAGGAACTGGGTCCTTTTTTCTATTTACCATACAACGCCTCCGCCCGTGCCGTGAACGCGGCCACCTGGGAATGGACTATTTCTTCGAAGACTAAACCAAAGACAATATTCAACGGCGAATGCGTCACCTCAAAGTTCAGCGCGAGACCAACGTCGCAGCCGCCGCCCTCGCAGTCCGTGAACGTCCACGCACCTTCCAACGATCTGAACGGGCCCTTGAGTAATTTGATCTCAATCCGCTTGGGATGCTCCAGACGATTCCGTGTGGAGAATTCCTTGTTAACGCCGCGCAGGCCGATCTTCAACGTCGCTTCCACCTGATCCTTCGTTCGAAGCTGTACGGTCGCGCGCTGACACCAGGGCAGGAACTCGGGATAGCTCGCGATGTCATCGACGAGCCCAAACATCTGGCTCGCACTGTACTTAACGCGTGCGTAGCGGCGAACAGAACGCATTGCTCTCTAGAGAAGCCCGATAGCGTTCAGGAAGATGATGATCACGGCGACAGGTGCGATAAAGCGTGCGGCGAAACGCCAGGCCTGGTAGCCGGCACCAGAGTCGGGATCCAACTCATCCGCAGACGAGTTCCGACACATTACCCAGGCCGAAAAAAAGACGATTGCCAGGCCACCGAGTGGCAACATGATATTAGCCGTGAGCAAGTCGAGATTATCGAAGATGGTTCTACCGAAAGGCTGGAAGTCCTCGAGTAAGTTGAACGACCAGATGCTCAGGAACCCAAGCAACCAGATCGTGCCGCCGACGAAAATGGCCGCGCTTGCTCGGCTCAACTCGCGCGCCTCGATGAGCCACGCTACGGCCGGCTCCATGAGGCTGATCGCGGAGGTCCAGGCCGCGAACGTGAGTAGAAGAAAAAACAAAACGGAAATGATGACACCGCCCGGAATCTGGCCGAACGCCAACGGTAACGACTGGAAGATCAGTCCCGGCCCGGTCGCCGGGTCGAGCCCGTTGGCGAAGACGATCGGAAATATCACGAGGCCGGCCAGGATTGCGATGCCGGTATCAGCACAAACAACCGCGATAGATATGCGGGCGATTGAGGTCTCTGCCGGCAGATAAGCGCCGTAGGCCATGACCGCGCCCATGCCGATGCTCAGCGTAAAGAACGCGTGGCCGAGTGCAGACAAGACGCCCGCCTGAGTCAGTTCAGAGAACTTCGGTTGAAACATGAAGCGTAGTCCGGCCGCGAAGTCGCCCGCGATAATGCTGTAGCCGAGTAGTACCAGCAACAGCACGACCAGCGCCGGCATCAGCACACGAACGGCTCGCTCGAGCCCGCGTTCGACACCCTTGGATACGACGACCGTCGTCATGATCATGAATGAAGTCTGCCAGAAGGCCGTGGTAAGCCAGCTCCCGGACACGCCCGCGAAGATCTCGCTGACTCGCTCCGCGCCGGCGTCTTCGAACGAGCCCATAGCGCCTTCGAAAACATAAGCGACCACCCATCCCGCGATGACGCTGTAGTAGGAGAGGATCATATAGCCACTGATGACACCGACAACGCCGACGAGACCCCAATGCCGGCTGCCACCCTCCTCTTCGCCGAGTAATCTCATCGTCGCGATCGGGTTGCGTCTTCCGCGACGGCCGACGAGGATCTCAGCCATCATGATCGGCAAGCCGACGACAAACACACAGACCAGGTACATCAGAACAAACGCGCCACCGCCATTGACGCCGGTAATATAGGGAAATTTCCAGATGTTGCCGAGGCCGATCGCAGAGCCCGATACCGCCAGGATGAAGGCAAACCGCGACGACCAGTAGCCGTGCATAGAAATACGGCGTTCGGCAACGGACTCGACCACGTTGGATTCTCCCTCGGCGCGCTTTTTATTGCGTGTTATTTGTGCCGGATTTTAGGATCATTGTGCCAGCATGGCTAGAAAGACCCGCAAACAGTCACCCTCCTCCATCGCGGTCAACAAGAAAGCCCGCTTCAACTACTTTATCGAAGAGCGGCTCGAGGCCGGACTCGCGCTCGAGGGGTGGGAGGTCAAGAGCCTCAGAACCGGAAAAGCGCAGCTCGCCGAGAGCTACGTCATCGTACGCGACGGCGAGATCTGGCTGCTTGGCGCGCATCTGACACCATTGGCGTCGGCATCGAGTCACGTTAACGCCGATCCGACGAGAACGCGGAAACTGTTGTTACATCGCAAGGAGATCGATCGTCTCAGTGGCCTCGTCGAGCGTCGTGGCTACACGCTCGTGCCGCTGGAACTCTACTGGGGGCGCGGTAGAGCGAAGCTCGCAATCGGCCTCGCCAAGGGTAAGAAACAGTACGACAAACGCGCTACCGAGAAGGATCGCGACTGGGAGCGCGATAAAGCCCGGGCAATGAAAGCCATCAATCGTTGATTTTCTATTGCAGGAGCGGCTGATCGACGTGCACCGTGACGAGGAAACGGTCGGTCGAAGCGGGATCGTCATTATGTAAAATAGAGCTTCGGGCCTGCTCAGCCTCGTGGTCCTGTAGGTAAAGAGTCTCCTCCGCGGCTCCGATTGCCTGCCTCAGCAGCGCACCGACCTCGGGCGGCAACCGCACCTCTTTCAGGCAGGAGCTATTCTCGTTGTAATCGGCGATAATTTTAGGGAACCGGTAAGTCGCAGCATAGCGCGTTTCTCTTTATTTATCAATTGGTTAAAAATTATATTGGGCAGGAACCCGGTTGCCGCCGGATGGTCACGACCTTGTGTGCCGTTGTCTATTGAATTCTGGCCCCATAGCCCTAAACTTAAAGCCTTGGGGGCGATCGGCTTCGACGTGGGTCGTGAACCTTCAAGTGCATGCCGAGGGGCAGCCTACCTCGTAAAACCAACTGCAAACCTTATAGTTGCCAACGACGACAACTACGCGCTAGCAGCTTAAAAACCTGCCTAGTGCCTTCTGCCCGGTTCGTGCTTGTGCGTCCGGTTCCAGGAGTCATCATCGCAAGCTCGCTGGATGGACCGTCTGGGGCCTGAACGTTAAAACCTAACCAGGCTGGCTTTGAGTTTTCCCTGCCCGTCGGGTAGCTCAGAGTGAGATCAAAGACGGACTAAGCATGTAGAGCTTGGAGCGGAACACTTGCGGACGCGGGTTCGATTCCCGCCGCCTCCACCACTATCTCCTTGTAATCAATATGTTAGGAGCATGTTGGGTTTCGACCCAACATCCGCTCCCACATCCCTCCGGGAATATCTGACCCAGAACACATCCGGGTGATCTCTCTTCGCAAGAGCCTGAACCGAAGCTCTGGCGACAAGCCTTTTCGAGCTAGATGGCGGCGAATCCCTGGATGATCAAGCCTTCAGCGCCGGCGGATGCCGATTTCGGGAGGTTGCAAGGCAAGGGTGCTCAGACGGGACGAAAAAGCGCACGTTCTGGTTCGTTTCCTTGATCGTCTGCCCGGGAGCGCGCGGGATCAGTCGCTTCTTTCCGCCGTTTGCAGGCGTAGTAGCTCGGACTGGATGTCAGGCCGCTTACCGACCCAGGTCCACCCCGAGCTGGGAAGAGAACTCGACAATACTCTCATCCAGTTTGATGTCGTCCACTCGCAGCGGTCGGTTTAAAGTGATCCCATCCAGCGTTAGACAGCGACTCAGCGCCACATACGCCTGTCCTCGCTCGAACGTGCCCCGATCGAGATCGATCGTCACGCTATCAAGCGTTAGCCCTTGTGCCTTGTGGATGGTCACGGCCCGGGCTACTTGGAATACGTACCTCTGCCCGTCCATCCGCGTCGGCTCGTCTAAGCCTTCGTCATGCGGATTCACTACCGCTACCGATCTCGATCGCTGCAAGTAGCTGATCAACGAACCCGCCACACTCCTCTCGAGTGAAAGCTCCCGAATCGATCATGCCGTGAACCTGCGCTATTACATGCAAGCGAATCTCGGCCAGACTGGGAGCCGGTCGGAAATCTACGTAACCGTTGTCCTCAAGGTATGCTCGCAAAGCTATCAGAGAACCAGCCCTGAAACCCTTAACTCGATTTTCTGATCGATCAGAAAACGCGGCAAGAAAGCGCTCAGCATCCCCATTTAAGTCAGCTGCTAGCGCCGTCAACCGGGGCAGGAACGTTCCGGAAACTTCTCCGCTGTTTCGCAAGACTTCACCATCTACTAACTTTCCGCGGCCGATAGCTCGGCGCTCAAAAATCTCACGAGCGCACTCACAAAGCCCATCCAATCGCTGACGGAGCTTCAACGGCGCAAACCGATCGGCGCGACCAGATGCAGACAGTGACATCCATTGGCCTATCGTCGTGATTCGCGTCTCACGAATTAAGGAATATAGCGAATTCAGATCGTCACGTAACAAGTAGAACAAGTGTAGTGACTCGACGGGTTTCTCCGCATCAACGGATGGCACCTCCAATACAACGCCGTACTGCTCTGCCGTCATGTTTCCCGGTTTCTGAATTTCTGGCACAGAAGGCGCTCTAAGCAGCGCGGCATCCGTGATCGCAGCCTGGCCACTGCGCTCTTTGCCAAGATCGATGACGTTCAGAGCGGCTTCGCCACTATCCCCACAGACGACTTTCCAGGCGGCCGCATCCGATGGATTCGCTGTCATATAGAAAATCTGTCTACCGTCTTTTTCAAGGAGTAGCAGGCTCTCAGCTACCGCTTTGAACCGCACGGGATCAGCGGTACTTAACGCCTCATCAAACAGTAACGGCACTTTCGAGCCGCGCTCCGCGTGCACCGCAAACGCAATACGTACGGCAAGCAAAAGCTGAATCCTTGTGCCGTCGGATAGTTGGGAGAGTTCGAGGCTTCTCGCCGCGGAGGTGTCACGAGCTCTGAACTCTGGCTCGTCCGCATCGGGAAGCAGAAGCTCGTAAGCATTGTGCGTAAATGCTCTGAAATAATCAGCAGCCAACTCGAGAACAGGCGGACGGCTCGACCGCTCGTGTTCCGTGTCGACCTCCTCCAGCAAGAATCGACCGGCAGTTTGAGTCTGTATCTGCTCACACAGAGACAGTAGTGCACTCTGCGTCTCGCTCAGGCCAGCTAACGCAATCTCCAATGCGTCGCCGCTCCTCGCTTCTCTGACTCTGCTCTCGATGCCACCGATCTCATTCGAGATCTCCTCATGTTTTTCAGCGATCTGCGTCGCTTTGTCATGTTGCAGCTCGACGGCATCCTGTGTCGTGTTGAGCAAATCAGATCGCTCATCGAGACTACGCTCAAGTACCCGAACTCGGCGAAGGTTTTGCTCGCGATCCTGCTTAAGCACGGCATAAGCTGGCAATCGATTTACCAACTGCATAAGCAATTCTCTCTCTCCCTTCTTGATGCCACGAGCCTGAAAGTACTCTTCAGTTCGCCTCTCGATCGCGATCTTGCGATCTCTCTCATCTTCGAGTCGACTTGTCGCGGACTTGCGTAACGCTACGCCATTGTCGTATTCAGCTAATCGATCTTTTAGACCCACTAGGTCCGCCTCTAACCCAGCCGCATCAGTGCTGATTTCGTATCCGAAGGGCTCAAGGAAAGCACAGGCATCCTTGATAGTTCTAGAACATTGCGTAGTGATGTTATCCACAAGGGTGCTGGCTTCGGCCAACGCTCTAGACGCATCGTGAACCGCACGATATCGGTAAACTAAATCCGCTAGGGAAAGATCCGAGACCATCTGAACTCCAACTCCCGATTGCAGTTCCACTCTTGCGCTCTCGTGCTCAAGTTTCTCGCGTTGAAGTTGCTCAAGTTGCGACTGAACCATTGTGCGCTGTGCGGTCTGCTCCTCGGCTAGATTAGCCTTCATAATTCGCTGATCCAGGTCGACCAGAAGTAGAGACACATCCTTTCGGGACCAGCTCTCAGGTTTCCCCAATCCACTGCCCTCGAACTGACGGGCAAGCCGCAGCAGCTCTGCACCGGCATCCTGGCCGATGGTTGATAGAAAGAACACAACGAGAAGTACGCCAGCGCCAAGTCCAGCGAGCCCGATCCAAAGCGGCGCGAGGAAGTACGCTAGAACGACTGCCAGTGCGCTCATTACCGCGCAACCCGCAAGCAGCCAAGCGGGAATCTTGATATGCGCAGTCTGTGGAGCACTAAGCCACTCCCGCAGTACGCCCGCACCACGAATCAGTGTGTCTCGGTCTTCGGGGGACGCTG
>PVBE010787162.1_pt1 | contig 17061 bp, 12 predicted proteins | sample 1631181 | NCBI WGS metagenome assembly PVBE01 (sample SAMN08397723, study PRJNA350692) | Marine metagenome, whole genome shotgun sequencing project. | isolation source: water | place: Pacific Ocean | collected 2012-04 | reverse complement strand
TGCCATTCCATATAACGTGTGGGCCAACCGGGGCATGTCGGCGATGCGGTTATGGATTCCACGCCGGGCGAAGTGACCACAAGTTCAGGCCTAATACGTGGCCGCGGCGGCTTCAAATCGTGTGCAGTTCGGCCTGAAGATAAGGTCAACGATGCCCGTGGGGCCGTTTCTCTGTTTTGCGATGATGAGTTGCGTGATGTTGGTCGGGACATAGTCCGGTTCGCCGCGGTGATAGTAATCTTCCATGTGGAGCAGCGAGACCACGTCAGCGTCTTGTTCGATCGAACCTGATTCACGCAGGTCGCTCATTCGTGGAGTGTGCGACGGTCGGTCGGCCGGGCCGCGGTTGAGCTGTGCGGCCACTATTACCGGTATTTCCAGTTCGCGGGCCAAAGCCTTCAGGCCTCGCGACATTTCGCCGACCTGGGCCTGACGGTTCTCAGCATGTCCGTGATAGGAGAGCAATTGGAGGTAGTCGATCAATACGCACTTGATGTCGTAGGCCGATTTGAGACGGCGGGCCTTGGCTCGCAGTTGCATTACAGTTAGTTCGGGAGAGTCGTCTATATATATGGGCGCGTCGCCCAGCTTGGCCGCGGCGCTTCGCAGGTCGGCCCATTCATTCTCCTTTATGTTGCCGCGTCGCATCTTCTGGAGATCGAATTGTGCGTATGAGGCCAGGAGTCTTTGAGCCAGTTGTTCTTTGGACATTTCCAGCGAGAAAAGTCCAATCGGAACGTTATCGACAACACCCATGAATTCCGCCATGTTCAGCAACAGAGACGTCTTGCCCATCGACGGTCTGGCCGCCAGTATGATCATTTCACCAGGCTGCAGTCCGCATGTCATGTCGTCCAGGCGGAGGTATCCGGTGCGTAGCCCGGTGATGTCCGTGCCGTCGGTTTGGGACAGAACATCGTAGGTGTTCTGCATCAGTTCCTTCATGTCGGTGATCTGCTGACCGACGTTATCGGAGGAAATGTCAAAGACTGTTTGTTCGGCCCTGTCAATTATCTCGGCGGCTCCTTCTCGCGAGTCGTAAGCTTCATGTACGATTTTCGTACCGGCGGCGATCAGCATCCTGAGCAGGGCTTTGTTTCGTACGATGGAAGCGTAATACTCGGCGCTTGCGGCGTTGGGTACGCCGCTGACGAGATCGGCGAGGTACTCCACACCGCCGACCCGTTCGAGCTGCTTTCGTTTGAGCAGCTCTTCCTTAACGGTCACAAGGTCTATCGGAGCCCTGTTGTCCTTCATTTCGCTAAGGACTTGGTAGATCGACTGGTGGGCGGGACGGTAGAAGTGCGTTTCGTTTATGATTTGGACGATAATGTCGACGCAGTTTGAGTCGAGTATCATCGAACCCAGTACGCACGCCTCAGCCTGTATAGACTGGGGCGGAATCCTCTGTGGGGGTCCGCCGCCTGCTGAATTGACCGGAACGTCTGTCATTATCGGCCCTTCTATATTAACACCGCCCGCGCCCGGCGCGCCGGACCCGAGCGGTGTGATGCAAACAGCATTAGCATGTCCGTGGGTTGGTCTCAGGCCGCCAGGAGCCTACTATACATCGTCGGAGTCCTGGTCATCAAGCATTGAATCGTCGGTCGCTTCGGGGGCCGCGGCCTTGTCGGAATCCTGGCTGGGCAGGACCCAAATGTGGATAGTAGCCGTAATCTCCGCGGTGAAGCGGATCTGTACGTCGTACTTGTCCAACTGCCTGATCGGGACATCAAGATCGATGTACTTGGCGTCGATGAAGATGTTCTCGCTGGCCAGGGCGGCTTCGATCTGTGCCGGTCCGATCGAACCGTACAGGTGACCTTCCGCATTGGCGCGTGCGGAGATCGTGATTTCCTTGCCTTTGACCAGAGTGGCTTTGGCTTCGAGTTCCTCGCGCATCTTGGCGAGTTCCTCGAGATGGCGTTGCCTCTCGGCCTCAACGATCTTGAGGTTCGCGGGGGTGGGGGCTATCGCCAGTCCCTGCGGAAGGAGGTAGTTGCGTGCGTACCCGGGCTTGACATCGACAAGGTCGCCGATGATCCCGAGCTTTTTAACGTTCTGTCGAAGCAGCACTTTCATGTCTGCACCTCGTATCTGGTAATCAGTAGTTGTAGTTGTCTGTGAATGCTCAGTGGTTGTTTGTCGGTTCTTGTTGCGGACGGTTGGTTTCGGGCTTTTCGCCAGATACTCAAACGCTCGCAGCCGGCCGCACACATCTGCTTGCCGCTGGGTATCGCCCAGGGCCAGTCGATAGTGCGGTGTCAGCCAGGATTATCCGACGTAAGGCATGAGCCCAAGGAACCTGGCGCGTTTTACCGCACGCTCGGTCGATCTCTGATGCTTTGCGCAGTTTCCGCTTCGCTTTCTGGAAAACATCTTGCCCTGGTTTGTCGTTAATTTCGACAGGGTTCCAATGTCTTTGTAGTCCACTTCTTTGATCTTGTCGCGACAGAAGCGGCATTTTGCCTGCTCGCGGAATCGTCGTTTCTTATTCGACTTGGAGCGCCCTGTGGGAAGCTTCCTCTTTCTAGCCATCGAATCTCTTACCTCGTGTTCGTCGTGGTTTCTGTACTGTTATCTGATCGCTAACCGCTGTGAGCATTCTGCTCGGCGGCGGATGGACGCTGTCAGAACGGAATATCCTCACCGCCCATGTCGGGCGGAGGAGGGGCGGGTTCGTCACTGTAGTTGGACTGGGGCGCTTGCTGCTGCTGAGGCGCTTGCTGCTGGGGGGGCGGAGCCTGCTGGCGTGGTGCGTAAGAACCGCCCTGGCCGCCGCCTTGCCCGCCCTGTTGGGGGCCTCCGAGGAACTGGAAAGTTTCAACAGTTACGCGGAGCTTGCTGTGCTTACGGCCGTCTTTTTCCCATGAGGAAAAATGCAGTCGTCCTTCGACCAGCACCGGACGTCCTTTGCTGAGGTACTGTTTAATGGTCTCGGCCTGGCGTCCGAACGCCCTGCAATCGACAAAACAGGTCTCTTCTCGCTTCTGACCGTCCTGCCCACGCCAGGTTCGATTAATCGCCATACCGAAATCCACCACAGCCGTCTGTGTGGGCGTATAGCTCAACTGTGGGTCACGGGTCAGGTTGCCTGCCAGTATGACTTTGTTGTAGTTGGCCATTTTCGGTTCCTTGTGTTGCGGTCGGCCCTAGGCCGCTCGCTGTGTCAATGAAAGATCAGATCGACCCTCAGGCTTCTTCCGAAGCCTTGGTTTCGTCCTGTTCAGCTTCGGCCTGCGGCTCTTCGATTACCGGGGCTTCTTCAACTGCCGGAGCTTCTTCAACTGCCGGGGCTTCTTCGACTGCCGGAGCTTCTTCAGCTGCCGGAGCTTCTTCAGCTGCCGGAGCGTCTTCAGTTGCCGGAGCCTCTTCAACTGCCGGAGTCTCTTCAACTGCCGGAGCTTCTTCAACTGCCGGAGCTTCTTCTACTGCCGGAGGGGCTGCTTCGGCTACCGGAGGTGCTTCTACTGCCGGAGCTTCAGCGGCGGCGGCGGCAGCGGCGGCAGCGGCGGCGGCTTCACTTGCTTCGGCCTGGCTCCGGGTGGCTTCCGCCGGGGTCTGGGCGTTAATCTCTTCGTCGGTGATCTTGTCGCGTCGCAGGATCATCATGCGGAGGACGCCTTCATTGAGTTCTGAATCTCGGTGAAGCTCCGAGAGATTCGCCGGGTCCATCTTGAAGTATGTCAGGATGTACAGCCCGCGTTTATGACCCTTGATTTCATAGGCCAATCTGCGCTCTTCCCAGGGGTGCATCGAGAGAATCTCGGCGTCTGATCTCTCCAGCACTGTGTTGACCGGTTGGCTGGCGGCGTGGAAGTCCGAGCCCGATTGGACCAGAAACATGCCTTCGTAAATTTTGCTTTTGCTCATATTCAGGTTCCGTTCTCGCTATTTTTACTGCTGGTTGGATTCTGTTTGTCCGTCTTGCCCGGGTCCGGCCCGGGGTTTGGGTTGTAAGTATCCATCACGTATTGTGGTCCGTTGAAGATCCAATCTTCTACGGCCCGTGCCGCTCGTTTTACGGCCTGGCGGATCGTGTCGACTTCGTCGTCGGCGAAACGCTGCAGCACGTAATCTGCGGTGTCCATGAACGCCGGTGACTGTCCAATGCCGACTCTCAGCCTCGCAACAGCGATTGAGCCCATCAATCTGATGATGTCGCTCAGCCCGTTGTGTCCGCCAGCCGACCCGCTGACGCGAATCCGCAGCTTGCCCGGGGGCAGGGCCAGATCGTCAAGCACAATCAGGATGTTTTCAAGGCTGGTCTTATAGAAGCCTGCGATATTCCTGACTGCCTGTCCCGAGCAGTTCATGAACGTATGCGGTTGTAACAGCACCACTCTGGCGGTGCGTCCATCCGGCAGGGCGGGTCTTGCGTCGTACGCCAGTCCGCCGAATGCTGCTTTGGGTCCCGTCGCCGACAAGCGTCTGGCCGCTTCGTCGACAACTTCGAACCCAATATTGTGTCTGGTCTGTTCGTACCGTTTTCCCGGATTTCCCAGCCCGACAACCAACCTTACCGAACTGTCGTCTTGATCGTTCACGGTGGCGGTCATGGGTCAGTGCCTGCGGGTTGCGGTGGGGCGACCCTAGTTCTCGTCGGATTCTTCTTCGTCGGGTTTGGCGCCGATAACTTCGGGTTCGGCGGATCCTTCGCCTTCTTCGGTTTCTTCGGCTTCGATTTCTTCGGCGATGGTTACTACGTTGCAGACCAGTGATTCCGGGTCGCTAAGCAGTTCTGAGCCCTCGGGCAATTCGATATCCGACAGGTGGATGGAGTCATCGATATTCAGTTCGTTGACCTGGATGCGAATCTCTTCGGGAATCTGGTCTACGCGACATTGAATTTCCACCGAGCTAAGCGGCTGCTGGAGTGATCCGCCAGCTTCGACACCGGCAGGCGTTCCCAGCAAGTGGATCTTGACCGTTACGGTCACCAGTTCGTCCAAGTCCACGCGGGTAAGGTCAACGTGAAGAATCTCCTTGCCCCAGGTGTCGTACTGGATCGCCTTGATAAGCACGTTAACGTGCTTGCCGTCCAGCTCGACGTCCAGGAGCTTTTCGCCGTGCTTGACAGCCAGAGCCATTGCGTGGGTGTCAAGCGCCAGAGATACTGTCGCTTCGCCGTGGCCGTACAGGACTGCCGGCAGGAGGCCTTCTTTTCGAAGGGCGCGTGCTTTGCGTGTGCCGCCTTCGGTGCGTGTGGTTGCTTTCAGTGTTTCTGCCATCGTCGTTCTCCAGGACCGGAGGCATTTGCCTTCCGGTCAGCGGTCTATGTCCATGTGAAACAAGCTGCTGACTGATTCGTCGTTATGGATACGGTGTATTGCCTCGCCCATAAGTCGCGAAACTGACAGGACCTTGCCCTTTTCGAGGTCCTGAAGCTTCTCGTCGCTTACGGGGATTGTGTCAGTTACGATTACTTCGTCTATTGGGGCGTCGCGAAGTCGTTCGATCGCCGGTCCGCAAAGCACCGCGTGGGTGGTTCCGACGAGAATTCGCTCGGCCCCGTTTTCTTTGCAGAGTTTCGCTGCTTCGCAGATCGTGCCTGCTGTCGAGATCATATCGTCGACCATCAGGACGGTGCGGCCTTTGACGTCTCCGATTATGTGTCCTACTTCGACTTCGTGTCCGCTGACACGACGCTTGTCGATGATCGCCAGTTCTCCGTTCATTCTACCGGAGTAGACGCGAGCTCGCTTCACGTTGCCCACGTCGGGGCTGACCAGCACGAGATTCTCGATGTTCTCGTTCATGAAGTGGTGGCTTAACACCGGCTCGGCCAGGAGATTGTCAACGGGGATATCGAAGAATCCCTGGATCTGGGCTGCATGCAGGTCCATCGTGAGGACCCGGTCGGCGCCGGCGGTGGCGATCAGATTGGCCACCAGTTTGGCGGTTATCGGCGTGCGACCTTCGTCTTTGCGGTCCTGGCGTGCGTATCCGAAGTAGGGGATCACTGCGGTGATCCTCTCGGCCGACGCCCGGCGGGCGCAGTCGATGAAGATCAGCAGCTCCATAACACTGCGATTTACGGGGCTGCAGGTCGACTGGATGATGAACACGTCTTTTCCGCGAACGTCTTCTTCGAGCTTGATCATAAGTTCCCCGTCAGGGAACGGCTCGATTCTGACATTACCCAACTCGATGCCAAGGTACTCGCTGATCTTCTCGGCCAGCGGTATGTTGGCGCGTCCGGCGAATAGTCTCAGATTAGGCATGTTATCTTATCTCCGCAGGCAAGGTTTCGATGTAGGTTTGCAGTGTCATGTTCATCTCGTAAGTCTCGTTATGAGACACCAACCCGGCCAGGACTCGAACCTGGAACGGGAGTACCAAAAACTCCTGTGTTGCCGATTACACCACCGGGTTATAAATCATCGCCTCTGGCAACGATCAAGGCGCACTGGGCGAGCCGGTAATCGGTGTCCATGGCGCATAAGGCCCAAAAAGAACGTATTCAGAATCGCGGCTGCGGTCCGTCCCCGGAACCTGAACTGGCTGCCGCGACCTTTTGCCAGTCCACTCCCGGAGCACGAAAACTCGCTCGCCGAGACGTTCCATCAGGACAGAAAACTACCCGTCAGACGAGAAACTATACAGGTGTCCGCCCAGACTGTCAATGGTATTACGGAAAATCTTCGCGGTAATGGCAGCCAAACCCGCCGTACCGGATGAGCAGCCCAGTCCCGGCGCCGGGGAGGAAAACAGCGAAGTGTATAGATCGCAACAAACCGGGCATTTTACCATTTCACTGCAACTGCTGGCGAAGGGGGTGATCGAGGACATCACATTTGGTTCACAGATTTGGCGTGCGTACACACGATCAGGATAAGCCGTACCGCTTGTCCGTTGTCGGGAATACGGCAAGCGTGTGCTTGTAATTATAGTAGAGTCAAGTTGTTATAGATCGACCTGTTTTTGGAGGAAGTTACAAGTCGACCTCGAGCGGTTGATGTGCGGGCCTGTACTGTGAATCAGTGAATGACGCGTTCACGCACCGCGTGACGCTTTCGACGGTTTCGCCGGATCCTTCATGGATGTGGCCGAATATGTGGAGCTTCGGCTCGACGACTTTGATCCTGTCGAGCAGTTCTTCACATCCGACATCATCGTCTCTTACGGTCTTGTCTCCGTGCCCCAGCGGCGGGCCGTGGGTTATTAGTACGTCCGTGTCGTCAGGTATCAGGCGCCATTTCGCTCTTAATGGTTCGCCTCGCGGAAGGTTGAAGGCCCAATCTAAGAACTCCGGCTGCCACGGGCTGCCGTAAAACTTGATCCCGTCGATTACAATCTTCTGGTCATGCAGCAGGACAGCATTCAACAGGATCGCTCTCGATTCCTCCAGGTCATCTTCAAAGCAGAAGTCATGATTGCCCGCGATTACGATCTTGTGTTCGTAGTCCAGAGTGCCCAGCCAGTTATTGAACTCGATCAGATCATCCAGGGCGCCGCGCGGCGTGATGTCGCCTGCATGGACGAATATGTCGCCCGGCGGGACCGTCGCCGATTGGTGCAAACCGTGCGTGTCGCTGGTTACTGTTATTCTCATATGGTGTTTGGCCCTTCCCGTCGTCGGTTTGCGGTCCGTTTGAAATTCCGACATTTGTCCAGAAGGGCCTGCATCTGCTTTACCACTTCCGGCTGCTGGTTGTACAGGTTCTTCGTCTGGCCCGGATCGGCTTGCAGGTCGTATAGTTGGGCCGGTGGGGCGTCTTTCTTGATCCTGCCGTCGGCGATGTCACTGTTTGTGTGCTTTGTCAGTTTGTGAGCGGCCGGTCCGCCGAGTGTGTGCTGGCCGATTCTTCGCCCGGTGAATCCGCCATTTCCCTTCGCGCCGATGTAGACCCATTTACCTTTCCGCAGGGCGATGTGGTTCGGGCTCCGCGGGCAGATTACCAGATGATCGCGGATTTGGCTTTTTGGCGATCCGGTCATGGCGCCCATAACGTTGAAGCTGTCGGGGCCTCCGTCGGGCGGTAGTTTGCGTCCCACTATCGCCGCCAACGTCGCCAGCATGTCGACGTTGCAGATCAGTTGGTCGGATTTCGTATCCGGCGGGATGCTGCCCGGCCAGCGTGCGATGAATGGAATGCGATGTCCGCCTTCCCACGCGTCGAACTTGAAGCCGAGCAGGTCGGCGTTGAGGCGGTGTCCGGCTTTCCAGGCGGCCTGTCCGCCCTGGTTGAGCATGCCGCCGTTATCGCTGGTGAAGATCACCAGCGTGTTCTTTCTCGCCTCGATCTTATCGATCGCCGCCAGCACTTGTCCCACGATCCAGTCGAGTTCGGCGATGAAATCCCCGTACCGCCCGCACTTGCTGGCGCCTTTGAACCGCGGGGCCGGAGTGAACGGATGATGGATGTTCGTTGTCGCCAGGTAGAGGAAGAAGCCCTTCTTGTTTGCTTTCTGGTCCTCGATCCATTTGACGGCTTTGCCTGTCAGCGTGGCGCCGACGGTTTCATCATTATATAGTTGGTGTGCGGCCTTGGCGCCGCCGATCCAGTCGAGCCCCATCTTCTCGGGGTATGCCTTGGTGGCCGCCCTTTTCCTGTAGACCATCGGATCGTCCGGGGTGAGTCCGACAACGCGATGGTTCTCCACGTAGACGAACGGCGGATGACTGTTGACCACCGGGACGCCGAAGTAGTAGTCGAACCCCAGTTCCAGCGGTCCGGGTTTCAGCGGCTTGTTCCAGTCGACCGGAGTCTTGTCGCCGAATCCCAGGTGCCATTTCCCGATACAAGCCGTCGAATACCCAGCATCCTTCATCAGCTTGCCGAGCGTCAACTGCTTCGGATCGATAACCAGCGGACTCCTGAGCATGACAGGACCCCAGAGCCCTTTGTTGCGGAACGGATACCGCCCGGTAAGCAGGGCGTATCGCGACGGCGTGCAGACCGCAGACGCCGAATGAGCATCGGTGAACATCCGACCCTGTTTGGCCAGCCGATCGATATTTGGCGTCTTGACCTTCGTAGCGCCATAGCAGCCGAGATCCCCGAAGCCCAGATCGTCGGCGTTTATCAGTACGATATTGGGTTTTCGCACGGGCGCACTATCGGCGGCCAGACACTTGCCCGCCAAAGCCAAACTCACACCCGCACCGACTGTTCTCAGAAACTGACGACGCTTCATTATATTGTCCTCTTTAAGGTTGTTCGATTGCCTTGGAGTCGGTTGCATTCAGGAATATCTTGCTTGAGTCTCCGTCCTGGCGGATATTGAAGCGGTTGATTCGAGGCGCGGTCTTCAATCGCGGTTTCACAACCGGCACGAGTTTGACCCGCTGTGTTTTGAAAGTGGGGTCGGGCATTTGGCGGATTTCTTCTTCGCCCAGATACGGGCCGTTGGCGTCGACCCATCCGATCAGGCGCCGCAGGCTCTTTGCATCCATCTTGGCCTTGATGTGTTTTTCGTCCATCGCCCTGTTGATCAACAAACTCGCAGACGACATGTGCGTCATTGGTTTGAGAGTCGCCAGCGCCGCGGGCGTTCTTTCGCTATACCCCTCCACAATCAGGCAGCCGGAAATAGAAGCAGGCAGGCCGTGCTTGTTGATCAGTTTCTTGTTTACCGGGCGATACCAATTGTTCCCGCCGCCGACAAGGGTCAGGTACGGTTCTTTGAACTGCGGCGGCAGCTTGGGATGGACCGGGTCCCGTAGATTGGACGGCCGGAGGGTCAGGTCCAGCTTCTTGCGGGCCTTGCCGTCGCCCTGGTGACACTTGCCGCAGTACTTGTCGAGCACCGGCTGGACGAAACGTTCGTAACCAATGCTAACCCTGGCGCCCCACGGAGGAGGCGTCAGGGCTTGGGCGCCGCGCCGCATGGCGAGCCCGACATTTCCGGGGGCGGCCTTGGCGGGAGTGGAACTTCGCCCTTCATGACAACCGACGCAACCGCGGACCTCTCCGGGCATCACACCCGTAAAGGATCGCATGGTCTGTATGCAGCGAAACTCCTTATCCAGAAGTTGAAAATGGAGAGATACCCCTGGCGGCGCCTTAAAGCAGACCGAACCGTCGGACTCCACCGGCGTCGTTCCGAGAATCCGTTTTACTCCATCGGCCTGGGTCACCGAGATAGAGGGCCCGGAGTGCTGGTAAGTCTTCTTCCAGGGCGTATATGTTTTCGGATCAATCTGAAGCACCCTGAGATGTTTGACCTTGTCTTTGGGAAGGAGCGGGGCGCCTTCAAAGACGTCTGCACTGTAGAGAACCCCTTCCTTCAGCGGCGGCTGGTTTGGGCCTATCTCCGGCCAGTCGACCTGATCCGGGATCACCGGCGGTTTTGGGCGGGCCTTAAGAGGTATGGCGTGCCAGACGTTATGCTGGCCGGTGTAGATCAGTTCGCGGTTACCGGACAAGTCCATCAGGTACAGGCCGAACTTCCTTGTTTTCGGATGAAGGATCGAAACCAGGAAATCCTCTTCGCTGATGGGATAGGGCGTTTTGTACGCCCCGTACTTTGCGGGTCGATAGGTTTTCGTCTCTGGTTTTTCCTTCGGACCGTTACCGACTTCCGGCCACTTTATTTCCTGGGTCACTTTGGTCAGACCGTTGGGGTAGTTCATTCCCTCCGACGGGTCGATAATACCGATCGAACCCTTAAACCACATGTGATGCCCCACACCGGTGAACATAACTCTCTTGCTCCCGGGGATAGGTCGCGGCTCGGCGAGTATGTCCGGCCAGACGCTCTGGTTGCCCCAAAACGCCGCCACGCCCGTGCCGTCCGGATTCATCGTCCAGAGCGACTGCAACCGCTTCTGCTCCTTGTCGGTATATTCCCATCGCGTATATATGATCCGCCCGTCTGGCAACAGCACGGGCAAATAATCAGGCTCGCTGTTCCTGGAAACCACGTAGATATTCTTCCCGTCGGCATCGCACCGGGCCAGCACTGGAGAATGGTGAGTCGGCCCGCACCGCACATAGGTGTTGGCCCGCGTCGTGTTGAACAGCAATTTGCCGTTAGGCAGATAGATGGGATCCAGATCATCGTAATCGCCAAACGTAAGTTGCTTGAGCCCTGTCCCATCGGTATTGACTTCGTACAGATGGAACGATCTCTCGTCGTAAGGCATCAGGCAGAACACGATTCTCTTCGCGTCGAAGGACAGGTCCGGTCGCCAGAGGAAGCCGGCCTTCTCGTCCGGAACCAATGATCGCACCGGACTGTCCGGATTCAGACCTTCTAGCACCAACAGCCTTCCCTTGCCCCGCGACCTGTAGCCGTGACGATGCGCCGATTCATGCCGGTGACTCGGATAAGGGTTGTCCACCAGTAGGATTCGCGAGAAATCAACCGCGGGGTTCTTGAAAGTTATAGCGCGTTTCACTCGTCGCACCGCCAGGTAGAGTTGAGCGGCCGCCGGACCCTTCGCACCATCCTTGAGCTTCTTCTCCAGTTTTCCCAGCAGCTTCAACTCCGCGCTCAAGTCGAGTTTGTCCGGCGCCTTCGCTATCCGCTCGGCCAGTTGGCGCGTCCAGGTTATCTCCTGGCCCGCGCGCTGGGTCGTGGGATTGCCTCCCGCCTGAAACAGCCAATCCTCTTCCAGCGGGGCGGCTGCAAGACCAGCAGTCGAAAAGATCGATACCTGCAGCAGGTATGCCAATATTCTTTGGGTCATTTAGTTGTCCTTGCGGCAGACGGTTTCTTCTGCGCTGCGGCCAAAGGGATTTTAGAGGTGTTGAAGGCGACCACCGACCCGTCTTTGCAGCAGATGAACAGTTTGCCATACGCCGCGGCCATCCCGTCCCAAACCGGTTGCGACGCCAGGTCGATCGCCTGCTTCGTGACTCCATCTCGCACCGAAACCGCCAGGAGCTTCCCTTTCTTCGGCGAGTTTAGCAACTCGTTTTGCTTCCAGAGCAAAGCCCTGTTTGATTCACTATTCGGATTAGAGAATATCTTTTCTTCGTCCAGCACATCCTCCGGCCCGGCAAGGAACAGCATATCCGGTGTCTTGACGATCGCCTTGGCTCGCAGCGAGATTCTGCTCTTCCAGCGGAAATCAAATTCCACTTTGGGGCACCGCAGCGTTCGGTATTTTCGCCAGTTCGGCCTGGTCTTGCGCAGTTTCGCATCAGGGACGCCGGGCTTGTAGCTCTTGGGCTTCTTGGCCATCGCGAAAAGGGAATACCGCAACGGCGTACTCCACTTGCTGTATTCGGGGAACTGCCCGTAGCCGTATACCGTCGTGTCGTCGAAGCACAGAATCTTTCCACTGGGGCTGATTCTGCCCATCTCGAACCAGCCGCCCGAAGGCATGGAGCAACCTTCCAGGAAACTGTTGCCGTAAATCCAGTAGGAGCGATGGAACCAGTTGTCGTCGAGGAATCCGGTCGGGGAAAAGAGATGCTCCCTGCCAACGCCCATCTTGATGTTATCGTCCCAGGCGATGTTCTTTATGTGGGTGCGTTTCCCGTCAAGATCGAACTGCTGGGAACGCATATACAAATGCTTCCCATCACTCGAAAGAAGGTCGGGCAGACTGACTGGCAGATTCTGCATCGCCACATGCTCGTGCATATCCTTGCCATTGTCCGGGTCAAGGTGGTCCATGACGTTGGTTTTCAGGACAGCTCCGCTGGCGGCATCGATGACTGTCAGCCGCATACCGCCGTCCAGGAAGGATGAGCGTCCGGCCAGGCAATAAACCCTGCCGTCTTGAACAAGTACGCTTCCCGACAACGGCCAGACCGATGCCGGTTGACCGTGATCGAACAAGGAGAGATTCGCAGGAGCGATCCGCCGCTTCCACACCAACTTGCCGGTCGAGACTAGAAGCCGATACACCCAGCCGTCTCCGCAGCCGAAGTAAAGACTCTTCCCACTGATCGCGGGCGGTGAGTCAAAGCGTCCGCCGGCGACATACGACCACTCGGCCTTGCCGCTTTTGGCGTTCAGACAGTGCAGCGTGTGGCGGTCCTTTTCGGCGAAAACGCAGCGACCACCGGCCGCCACCGGGGCCGTCAGATTCTCGTACCCTTTCGCCCGCCATTTGATCGCCAAGGGCAACGCGACTTTCGCCGGGGTCGATCCGCTTCGTTTGTTATCGCAACGATACGCCGGCCAGCTTTGAGTCTCTACAGCACTCGAGGCGCTCACACCGCGGTCCGACCAGGCTCTGCCCCGGACAAAGTCGCGGGCTTTTTGCTTGGCCACAACCGCCGGCCAGGCTGCGTTATAACCCGTCACCGCGTTGAAACCGTCCAGACTGGACTGGGTGTAGCAGGCACACGGGTTAGGCGGCGCGTAGAGAATACCGTTAGCGGGCATCAATCCGTACAGGCAAGCGCCCCGCAACCAGTGATGAAGCTTCCACTTCTTATCCTTGGTCGAAACCAGCTCGACTCCCGTTCGGGAGGTTATGAAGTAGTTGGTTGTGGCGCAACTCATATGGCAACGCGAGTTCATTATGTAGACGTCGGAGTCGGTGTAAAAATCGGCCGCTACCTTTCCGTCAGTCAGGTTGTAACCGGTGATCCGGCCGCTCTTTCGCCTGGCGGTGGAAGGGACGCCCGGCAGGGTCATGCTCGAGCCGAATGTAGCGGCCGTCCATGCCTTGCCGCCGATCAGAAACAGGTCTTTCGGCGAGTGTCTGCCAGAGGCGTATTGCGGGCTCTTCCATACGACTTTTCCATCCCTCGCCGACAGTGCGACCATCGCGGACCCGCGATAGGGTGAGCCTGAGATACTGCCCACTAAGATCTTCGTCTTTCCGCAGATCAAGCCGCTGCCGTAGTTGGGCGTATACGGATTGGGTTTACAGAATTTCGCGGATGTCCAGGTCTCCTTGCCGCTGTCTAATCCAAGGCTCAGCACTCTTTCGCCGTCAAAAACATACACCTGCCCATTGTGCGATCCCAGGCCAAGAGGAGCGATCGCCATTTCCCTTTCCCACAGCAGTTTCCGCGCATCAATATTAAAGACCATTACGCTTTGACGCCCTCCCCGTTTTTTCCAGGAGAACGCATCGAGCTTGTGGCGGTTTCCGGAGTGGCCTGGAAAGCTGCCTTTAGACAACCATTGTCTCTTGACCAGAATCAACCGGTTCCCGGCTACGATGATCTCTTCGGCGCCTTTGGTTCCGGGCAATTCATGGAGCAGTGCGCCGCTGGAGGCGTCCAGGACCGAAACGCCGCCGCCCATCTCCAACGCCGCAAAGAGCCGATCGGCTTTGACGACTAACCGGCGAGTGACGACAACGGGGCCTGACTTGAATGTCCACAGGTGATCGAACCAGCGATCTAGTTTCTTTCTCCAGAGCACGATCCCGTTGAACCCGTCCCGGGCCACCAGGCTCCATTGCGCCGGCAGGAGAACCGAATCTTTTCTTCCCTCGTCGATAATGTAGAACACCTTGCCGCGAGCGGACACCATCGCCTGAAAGCTGCTCATGTGTTCGTGGTGCCTGGTGTAGCGAGGGCCTGCGGTCCATTGCAGATGCGAAAGCGGAGGAGCGATCCGCGTGTCGCTCGATACGCGATTGTTGTCAGGCCCGTGCATGTGGTGCGTCCACTCGTCGATATCCGACGGCCAGAGTTTCGCCAATCGGTAATAGCCCTCGTAACGGTCGCCCTTGAGCATCGTGACTCTCGCCAGGGTCTTGCTGATCTTCGGCGCGGCGCCTGATCTGAAAACCGCCACCCCGCCGGGAGTGAGCGCCCGATGGATCTCGCGGGCCGATACTTTGATTTCTTTGGATGATAGAATAACATTTACGCAATTGTCGATGAACGGAAGATATTCGCCGTCAAACACGTTGAACGTCACGCGTTTGCCGTAGTCCTTGCGAAATATTTTATTCTCACGCGCCCTGGCCACGTTTTCAGCGTTGCAGTCCAGACCCTGCACGATGATGTTCTTTCGCTTTAGCAGTCTGCCTGTTGACGTCCCGTCGCCGCAATGCAAATGCAGCAGGAAAGCGCCCGGCTGATCATCGGCTTTGGCAAACAGTTCCTGCAGATTAATCTCAGTTGTTTCCGCGGCCGCAAAACAGGGCGGCAACAGCAATACCAGAAACGTAACCTTGATCTTGTTCATTCGTGCCTTCTCTTATCGGGACCAAACAAAGGGGTCCACCCGCTTCTCTGGCTTGCAAACTTTAACATAAAACGACATGACGTGTGACCGCAAACGAAGAAACACCAAGCTTGTTCGCTTGGGTGGGCTCGCAGTCACGGGACGAGCGAACAGCGCCAGGACCAACAGAAACGGGATTTCCCAGTTACATACCCCCGAATTTGCTGATCATTTGTTGACGGATAGTCGATAATTTAGTATCCTTGCAATCATGCAATAGCATTGCAGATATACAAGGAATCGGCAAAATGTTCATAAAACGCAAATTACAGTCCCATCTGGTCCGCCTTGCCGGGCAGTATCCGGTAGTGACGATCACCGGACCTCGGCAGTCGGGCAAGACGACGCTCTGTCGCAAGACATTTCCCCAGATGGATTACGTTTCGCTTGAGAATCCGGATGTGCGGGCGGTTGCCGAAGATGACCCTCGGGCGTTCTTTCAGCGTTGGCCTACCGCCATTATCGACGAAATCCAGCGAGTACCCAGCCTGTTGAGCTATATTCAGGGAATTGTGGACGAAGCAGACCGCCCAGGGCAGTTCATCCTGACCGGATCGGCCCAACTGGAGTTGATGGAGTCCGTCACCCAATCGCTGGCCGGTAGAACAGCACTGCTGGAACTGCTCCCATTTTCCTATAACGAGCTTTACGCCCGACAGTCCGCCGACGAACCGACCCTCAACGATCTGATGTATACCGGACTGTTTCCTCGAATTCACGACAAGGGCCTGAATCCCACTGAGGCCTACGCTTTCTACACAGAGACCTACATTGAGCGTGATGTCCATTCGATTCTGAACATCAAGGATCACTCTCAGTTCGTAACCTTCCTCCGCCTGGCGGCCGGACAGAGCGCCCAACTGCTGAACCGCACTCGACTCGTAAATGACGTCGGCGTTGCGGTCAACACTATCAGTTCGTGGCTGAGCGTTCTGGAGACGGGGTTTGTTATTTCATTCCTGCGGCCCCACCACGCCAATTTCCGCAAACGAATGACCAGGTCGCCAAAGCTGTATCTTGTCGATACTGGCCTGCTGTGCTACCTGTTGGGCATCACAGAGGCCTCTCAACTGGCCAGCCATCCGTTGCGCGGATCGATCTTCGAGACGTTTGTGGTTGGCGAGTTGCGTAAACAGGCCTGTAATTCTGCGGCCCGTCCGGCGTTGAGTTTCTTCCGAAGCAGCGACGGACATGAGATCGACGTCCTCAAGGGCCAGGGGCGATCGGTCCATCCGATCGAGATAAAATCCGCGGCCACAATACGCGACCGCCTTGCCGACGAATTGAAATGGTACGCCAAACTCAACTCCGACGCCCGAGACGGTACGATCATCTACGGCGGCGAAGAAACCTTCCACCGCACCGGATTCGACATCCTGAGCTTCAGGGCAATCGAACAGATAGCTTAAACTTTGGATTCTGATGCGCGACGGTGTGCAGGTGCGGGGATTTTTGCGCCGTGTTCTTTCAGCATCGCATCCAACTTAGCCTTCATTTTAGCAGCTTCTTCGGGCATTTGCTTGGCAAGGTTGTTCTTCTCGCCGATGTCGCTGCTCAGGTTGTATAGTTCCCGGCGGTCCTTTTCGTAAAACTGGATGAACTTCCAGTCCCCGATTCGGATCGCACTGCCCGGTTCAGCGTGGTGACGGGGCAAATAGTGTGGATAAAACCAGATTATCGGACCGCGGTCGAATTTCGCGTCGCCTTTCAGCAACGGTGCGAAACTTACGCCATCGAGGTGTTGTTTGGGGCGCAGGGGCAGCCCGGTCATCTCAAGGAGAGTCGGATAAAAGTCCGAGCTGATGACCGGCCTGCTGCAGACCGAACCGGGTTTCGTGACGCTTGGCCATTGGACGATCCAGGGCACGCGAATACCGCCGTCATACAATGATCCCTTGTGGCCGCGTAATGGCAGATTTGTGGTCGCCTTGTGAAAGCCTCCGTTATCGGAGGTGAAGACGATGA
>PVBE010353018.1_pt1 | contig 17062 bp, 16 predicted proteins | sample 1631181 | NCBI WGS metagenome assembly PVBE01 (sample SAMN08397723, study PRJNA350692) | Marine metagenome, whole genome shotgun sequencing project. | isolation source: water | place: Pacific Ocean | collected 2012-04 | reverse complement strand
TCATCAAGGGCGTCGTTCCCGATATTCTCGACGAGTCCGCTCCCCACGAAATCGCCCTCCTCCATCTCGACATGAATGCGGCACGGGCCGAGGTCGCGGCGCTCGAAACGCTGTTCGACCGGGTCGTGCCCGGCGGCCATATCGTGTTCGACGATTTCGGCAGGTCCAACCTGCCCTTACTCTATGCCGAGGAAACCGCGTGGATGAAGGCGCGCGGGTACGACATTCTCGAACTGCCCACCGGCCAAGGTCTCGTCATAAAGCGCTGAGCGCGCGAGCAAGCACGCCTTCAGTGCGCGCCACCGCCTACGGCGGCGTGCTCGTCGATCAGGTGGCCGGTGGTGAAGCGCTCGAGGCGGAAGGGTGCGATGGCCGGATGCAGGTCGCCGGTGGCGATGGTGTGGGCCAGCGCGAAGCCGGTTCCGGGGCTCGCCTTGAAGCCGCTCATGCCCCAACCGCAGTCCACATAAAGACCGGGCACCGGCGTCGGCCCGATGATCGGGCTCGAATCGGTGCAGATATCGACCATACCGGCCCACTGGCGCATCATTCGCAGGCGGCTGAAGATCGGAAACAGTGCCTGCAGGCCGGCCAGCTGGTCCTCGACGATCGAAATCCCGCCACGCTGCGCATAGGAGTTGTACTCGTCATAGCCGGCCCCGACCAGAATCTCCCCCTTGTCGGTCTGGCTCACGTAGACGTGCCTGACTTGCACGAACACCATCGTGTTCAGGACCGGCTTGATCGGCTCCGACACCAGCGCCTGCAAAGGGTGCGTCTCGATCGGCAAACGCAGCCCCGCCATCGCCGCCAACGCGCTCGAATGTCCTGCCACGCAGATCGCCACCTTGCCCGCCTTGATGGCGCCGCGCGTGGTTTCGATCCCGGTGATGCCCCCTTGCCCCCGACGGAGCCCGGTGACCTCGCAGTTCTGGATGATGTCAACGCCCCGGGCGTCGGCGGCGCGTGCGAACCCCCACGCCATCGCGTCGTGGCGCGCGGTGCCGCCGCGCCGCTGCAACAGGCCGCCGAGGATTGGATGGCGCGCGCCCGGGCTCATGTCCAAGATGGGGCACCAGGCCTTGACCCCGGCCGGGCTAAGGACTTCGACGTCGATTCCTGCAAGCTCAATTGCTGCGGCGCGGCGCCTCATCTCGTTCATGCCGCCGCGGTCCTGGACCACCGCAAGAACGCCGCGCTGGCTGAACATGGTGTTGAAATTGAGCTCCTGGCTCAGCCGCTCCCAGATCTTGAGTGAGAGCTCGTAGATGCCCGCGCTCTCCTCAAAGAGGTAGGCGGAGCGGATAACGGTGGTGTTGCGCCCGGTGTTGCCACCGCCGAGCCAGCCCTTCTCGATCACCGCGACGTTGGTGATACCGTGCTCTTTGGCAAGGTAATAGGCGGTCGCGAGCCCGTGACCTCCACCCCCGATGATAACGACGTCATAGGCCTTTTTCGGCTCGGGGTCGCGCCAGGCGCGCGTCCAGCCACGGTGCCCAGCCCCGGCGTTGCGCAGCAGGCTCCAGATCGAGTACTTGGCCGCCATAGCGGTTCCTCTGCCGCGGGCGCCGCGCCATGGTCGGCCCGCCGATCAGAGTATACTATCGCCGAAAACCCGGGAGCGCGAACATGAGCGAGACGCAGGCGACCAGTTTTCGGCTCGACGGCCGGGTGGCGGCGATCACCGGCGGCGCCTCGGGCATTGGCCGCGGGGCCGCCGACGCCTTCGCCGCCGCGGGTGCCGGTGTTGCCGTCATCGACATCGACGCCGCCGCCGCCGATGCCGCCGTTGACGAACTCGAGGCCAGCGGCGCAGCCGCAAGCGCACATCACCTCGACGTCGCCGTGCCCGATATCGTCGCGGCAGGATTCGCCGCGATTGAAGAGCGCTACGGCCGGATCGACGTGCTGGTGAACTGCGCCGGTGTCGCCGCGCGCGAGCCCGCTGAGGACATGGCCGCCGAGACCTGGAACCGGGTCATCGCCGTCAACCTCAGCGGCGCGTTTCTATGCTCGCGCGAGGCTGGCCGTCGCATGCTGCGCCAGGGCTCGGGCAGCATTATCAATGTCGCCTCGATCATGGGCTTCGTCGGCAACGCGCTCTACACCAATGTCGCCTACCACGCCGCCAAGGGCGGTCTGGTGAATCTGACGCGCACTTTGGCTGTCGAGTGGGCCGCGCGCGGGGTGCGGGTAAACGGGATCGCGCCGGGCTTCGTCCACACCCCGCTCACCACCAACCTCTTGGGCGATCCGGCGATGGCGGCGGCGGTCGAGGACAACACGCCGATCGGCCGTATCGCCGAGGTCGAAGACATGATGGGTGCGCTGGTATTCCTGGCTTGCGATGCTTCGGCCATGGTGACCGGGCACACCATCGCCGTCGACGGTGGCTGGCTCGCGCGCTAGACCTTGGCCTTGGGGCTGATGTCCAGCAGTTGAGGGTAGGGGTAGTCGACACCCAGGAGAGCGCGCAGCGTCGGACTCGCGCGGTCGATCACCTCTTGGCGGACGCCGCGGCGCTGGTCCTCCATCGGCTTGACGAACTTCGCCAGGTATTGGCCCAGCACGCCGATACGTGGGGTTGCGGTGTGGTTCACACCGGAGCGGTGCCACAGCAGCCCAGTCATCAGCATCGCGGTGCCGGCGGGCCCGGTCGCCGCCACGCTCGCTGGGGCAAATTCGTCCTCGGTCGGGAAGTGGGCGTGGCGCTGGGTGCCGGGTGCGACCAGCGTCGCCCCATTCTCGGTCGTGAAGTCGTCGATCATGATCGTCGCCTGGCAGTTCAGGAAGAAGCTGCCATTGAGCCCCATCGGAAACGTCTCTTGCTTGTAGTAGTCCCAGTATGGGTAGTCGAGGTGTGCCGGCAGGGGGTCGGACTCGCGCCGCACGATGCGCGCGGCCAATGAGCCGAGCAGCAGCTGCGACCCGAGAATGCGCGAGAAGACGGCCAGGATGGTCGGTTCTTCGGCCATATGCTCGAACACGCGGCCCTTGTTGATGAGGTTGTAGATTTGGTCCTCACCCTGGAAGATCTCGGACGGCAAAGGGTCTCCGCCCGCCGACTTCTTGATCGTGGCCAGTTCGATCAGCCGGGCCTTGGCCTCGGCCACCGTCTCGCGGTCGAACAACCCTTCGAGAACGACATAGCCCCGGCCTTCGGTGAGTTCGCGGACGATCGCGTCGGGATCGCGCATGGCGCTCAGGTGCGTGAAGTATCCAGTACCTGGGGATACGGATAATCGACGCCTAGGAGTGCGCGCAGGGTCGGGTTCGCGCGCTCGACCAGCTCGTCGCTTAGACCGCGGACGACGTCCTCCATCGGCTTGACGAACTTCGCAAGGTACTGGCCCAAAATGCCGACGCGCGGTGTGTCGGTGTGATTGTCGCCCGCCCGATGCCACAACAGCCCGGTCATCAGCATCACCGAGCCGGCCGGTCCGGTGGCCTGGACGCACGCGCTTTCGAACTCTTCTTTGGTCGGGCGGCGGCCATGGGCCTGCGATCCCGGTGCGACCATGGTGGCGCCGTTCTCGGCGGTGAAGTCCTCCATCATCATCGTCGCCTGGCAGTTGAGGAAGAAACTCTGGTTCATGTTCATTGGCAGCGAGCGGTCTTTGTAAAGGGTCCAGTACGGATAATCGAAGTGCACTGCTTGCGATTCGCTACCGCGTCGCACGATGCGGGCGGCAAACGAGCCGAGCTTCAGCTCCGATCCCAGGATGCGTGAGAACACCGCCAAGATCGTCGGTTCCTGAACCATCTCCTCGAAAACCCGGCCCTTGTCGACCAAGTTGTAGACCTGGTCCTCGGCGCGGTAGATGGGGGTGTCGACACGCTTGCCCAGCGCGGCGTTGGCCTTCGCGCACTCGAGGATCCGCGCCCTCGCTTCGGCCACCGTATCGGCGTCGAACAGACCTTCGAGGATGACATAGCCCTGGCCCTCGGTCAGCTCGCGAACGATGTCATCGGTATCGTGCATGTTCATGCCAACATCGGGTCAAGGACCTGCGGGTAGGGATCATCCACGCCCAGCAGCGAGCGAAGCTCGGGGCTGGCGCGCTCGATCACGGCCTGGCCGACGCTCCCGAGCTGGTCCTCCATAGGTTTGACGAACTTCGGCAGGTATTGGCCCAGGATACCGACCCGCGGCGTCTCGCTGCGGCTGACACCGGCGCAGTGCCACAAGAGCCCGGTCATCAACATCGCCGAGCCGGCCGGGCCGGTGGTCTGGATTGCGATGGGATCGAATTCCTCGGCGGTCGGAAACCGGCCCCGTACCTGGGTTCCGGGCGCGACCCGCGTGGCGCCGTTCTCGATGGTGAAGTCTTCGAGCATGATCGTCGATTGACAGTTCATGAAGTAGCTGCCGTTCAGCCCCATCGGGAAGGTCTTGGCCTTGTTGAGGTCCCAGTAGGGATAGTCGCAGTGCGGCACCTGCGGCTCGGTCCCGGAATGCACGATGCGGGCCGCGAACGAGCCAAGCCTTACCTCGGCGCCGAGAATGGCGGAGAAGATGCTCAGGATGGTCGGCTCCTGGACCATGCGCTCGAACACCTCGCCCTTATCGACCAGGTTCCACACGTGATCGGTGGCATCGAACAGCTCCAGCGGGTCGTCGGCATCGATCTCCGGCGCCTCGGCGGCGGCGAGCTCGAGCACCCGCGCCCGCGCCTCGGCAACGGTGTCGTGGTCGAATAGTCTCTCGACGACGACGTAGCCGCGGCCTTTTGTCAGCTCACGAACCATATGATCTGTATCGAGCATGGATCAGGTCAGCGTCGGGTCGAGCACCTGGGGATAGGGGTCATCGACGCCCAAGAGCGAACGTAGCTCGGGGCTGGCGCGCTCGATCACCGAGCTGCCGACGCTGCGGAGTTGGTCCTCCATCGGCTTGACGAACTCGGGCAGGTACTGGCCCAAGACGCCAACCCGCGGAGTGTCGGTGTGTTCACCCCGGAGCAGTGCCATAACAGCCCGGTCATCAGCATCGCCGAGCCGGCCGAGCCGGTTGCCGGTATCGCGATCGGGTCGAATTCGGCTTCGGTCGGAAAGCATCCCCGCACTTGGGTGCCGGGGGCGATCCGGGTGGCGCCGTTCTCGGCGGTGAAAGCGTCGAGCATGATGATCGCCTGGCAGTTCATGAAATAGCTGCCGTTCAGTCCCAGCGGGAAGGTCTCGGCCTTGTCGAGGTTCGAGTACGGATAATCGCAGTGGGGGCCCTGTGGCTTGGTGTCGGAACCCACGATCCGCGCCGCGAACGAGCCCAGCCGCACCTCGGTGCCGAGAATCGCCGAGAAAACGCGGAGGAAGATCGGTTCCTGGACCATGCGCTCGAACACCGCCCCCTTGTCGACCAGGTTCCAGACGTGATCGGTGGCGTCGTACACCGCCAGCGGGTTGTCAGCGTCGACCTCGGGCTCCCTTGTCGAAGTGAGTTCGAGCACCCGCGCCCGTGCCTCCGCCACGGTGTCGGCATCGAACAGGCCCTCGAGGACGAAGTAGCCCCGGCCTTGCGTCAGCTCGCGAACGATCTCGTCAACGTTGTACGTCATCAATCCTCATCATACGCCTAGCCAAAGATCTTTTTGAAGGTCTCGACCGAGGCGCGGAAGCCGTCCTCGAAGTCCCCGCCCTCGGGGCGGTAGATGCTCTCGAGCGAGATTGCACCGTCGTAGCCGTCGGCCTTCAGGCCGGCAGCGATTGGCCCGAGGTAGGGCGCCATCTGGCCGGTCCCGAGTTCACGCGCCTCGACCGTGGCGGTGGCGATCGTGGGGATGGTGTCCTTCATGTGGATGTGGCCGAGCGCCCCGCCGCGCAACGCTTCGAAGCCGTCGGGATATGCCGGCTCGGTGCAGTAGAGGCTGTTGGCCGGGTCCCACAGGATCTTGAGGCGATCGCTCCCCATCTCGTCGACCAGCCGCCGGCCGAGCTGGCCCGAGGTGACCATGGCGTTGTTCCCGGTCTCACAGACCAGCGTTACGCCCTCGTCCTCGGCCAGCCGCACCGGCGGCTCCAAGAGCTTGGGCAGGTGGTCCCACGCGCCCTTGGCCACCTGCCAGTGATCGGCGCCGTGCGAGCCGAACAGGATCATATCCTTGTTGAAGCTCATGATGCGCACCAGCGGCGAGCCGAACTCGTGGGCCATCTCGATGCACCGCTTGAGCCCGTCCATGTGCTTGGTATGGACGGCGTCGCCGACTTCGACGTCACGCACCGCCGCGCCTACGAAGTTGTGGCGCGAGACGCAACTGACGGAAAGTCCGTGGTCATCGATCAGGCTCTTGGCTTCCTTCCTCTCTTGGTCGGTGAGGTCGCCGACCTCCTTCTCGCCGATGAACTGGAGTTCGGCGTGGGTGAGGCCAACCTCGGTCATGACCCCAAGCGCGTGCCCCAAATCGCGGCTGATGCCGTCGGTGATTGCGCCAAGATTTGCCATTTCCTTTTCCTCTCTACCACTCGACGGTGGTGCCTGCGATCTCTTCCAAGAATTTGACGATCGACTGGTTGTCCTCGCCGGGGAAACGCGCGATCCCGGCCTGGAACAGCTCGAAGGCGGCCGCAGTGGCGAACATCGCGGCGCCCTCCTCGCGCGCCAGCGACATGGTGATGCCGAGGTCCTTGTACATGGTGGCGATCTGGCTGCCGGTGCCCTTGAACTTGCGGTCCATGATCAGCGGGGTGAAGATCTCGAACAAGGGGTTCGCGACCGAGCTGGTGCGCACCACCTCGAACAGCGTCTCGCCCTTGACGCCGGCCTTCGCAGCCAGCACCAGCCCCTCGAAGATTCCGGCGAAGCTCGCGCCGATGATGCCCTGGAGCGAGGCCTTCACCGTCTGGCCCATGCCGATCTCTTGGCCGACGTGGAAGATGTTCTTGCCCACCGCCTCGAAGAGCGGGCGGTGCGCCTCCAGCAACTCCGCCTTCGCCGCCACCATCATCGTCAGCGTCCCGGCCTCGGCGCCCGGACGGCCGCCGCTCACCGGAGTGTCGATCAGCGCCACCTTGGCCGCCGCGACCGCCGCCTCGATCGCCCTGACCTCCGAGGGCTTGACCGTGGCCGAGACGATGATCGTGCCGCCCGGCTCGAGGCCGGCCAGCAAACCATCCTCCGCCGTAACCACGTCGTAGAGTTGCTGGCCGGTCATCACCATGACGAAGACCGCCTCGCTGGACTCCGCAAGCGCACGGCAGCTCGCCGCGCCCTTGCCGCCGGCCTCGGTCAGCATTACGATGCGTTCCTCGCGGAGGTCGTAGCCGGTGACCTCGAACCCGGCGGTGACAAGATTCTTCGCCATCCCCAGGCCCATGTCGCCCAGGCCAACGCATCCGACCTTCTTCATGTCATGCCTCCCCTGCCCCCGCGGGGCCTACAACGTCCGCCAGTCGCCCGCTTGCTCGAAGGCGTAGGCGGCGCGGTAGACGGTGGCCTCGTCGAAGTGCCTGCCGATCAGCATCATACCGATTGGCAGCCCGTCGGCCATCCCGCACGGCACGTTCATCGCCGGGTGATGGGAGATGTTGAACGGGGTGGTGTTGATCGACAGGCCGTGGGCCGCGTGTAGGTACTCGGTCCGGCTCGCTTGTGCGTCTGGCATGGGCATCGCCTTCACCGGCACCGTCGGCATCATCAGCAGGTCGCATCCCATCAGCGCGGTGTCGTACGCGGCCCTAAGCCGCCGTGAAATGTTGATCGCCTTGCCGTAGTGGCGGGTGCCGTAGGTGTCGCGAATGTATGTGCCCAACAGGAGATAGGCCTTCACCGAATCGGGAAGCTCGTTCGCCCGGGCGCGCCAGCCACGATGCGCCTCGGTCAGGCTGCCGACGTACAGGTCCTGGCGACCGATGCCGAAGCCGTCGGTCCACATCATCGTCTCGATCAGTCCCTGAAGGATGATCGGCGTCCAGATCGCCTCGCCTTCGAGGTGCATCGGGATCGAGATCTCGGCCACGTCGGCCCCCAGTTCCGCCAGGCGCGCGGCCGCCGTCCGCACCTGGGTCTCAACCTCGGTCTCGGCGTTCGGGTGGCCGAAGCCCTCCTTCACCACTCCGATCTTCATGCCCGCCACGCCGCCCGCCATGAGCGTGGCGTAGGCGCGCGATTCGCTGTCGCGCTGGCGGGGATCATACTCGTCGGGTCCCGCCAAGACCTCCAAAAGCAGCGCGTTGTCGGACACCGTCGCACTCATCGGTCCGATGTGATCGACGGTAACCTCGATCGGCAAGATTCCCGTGTAGGGCACCAGCCCGTGGGTCGGCTTGAGCCCATAGACGCCGCAGAACGACGCCGGGATTCGGATCGAGCCGCCCTGGTCGCCGCCAAGCGCCATGTCGACCTCGCCCGCGGCGACCAGTGCCGCGCTGCCCGACGACGAGCCGCCGCATGAATAGCCCCGCTTGTGTGGGTTGTGCACCGGGCCGGTGGCGTTGGTGTGACTGCCTCCGGAAAGGCACAAGTACTCGGTGTGCGCCTTGCCCGCGATCTCGCCGCCGGCGTCGAGCATGCGGGTCACGATGGTCGCGTCGACCTCGGGCACGTAACCCTCGAGCGTCGAAGCTCCGACCATCATCGGCACGCCCGCCAGCATGATGTTGTCTTTGAGCGCGATCTTCTTGCCCTTGAGCTTGCCCTCGGCCGCCCCGGCGACCGCAGTCTTGACGTACCACGCGTTGTGCGGGTTCTCGTCCGCTCCGGGCCGGTATCCGGGCTCACGCGGATAGCGCACCTCGGGCAGGTCATCCGGCATTGCCTCGACCTGGTTGTAATAGTCGATGTTGGGCGCCATCAGCTCGATGAACGAGCCCAAGTCCGCCTCGCTTAGCGAGAACCCGATTCGCTCGGCCACCTCCCGCAGCTCGGCGGCGCTCGGCACCCGTACCCCCATCCCCGCCTCCCTCTCAGCCGGTGACCGCGACCGGCGCTCCGGTCCGCGCTGACGCGATTCCGGCCTCGGCCAGCTTCAGCGCTTGGAGCCCGTCGCCGAGCCCGGGTGTCGGCATCGCGCCGGTGTTCAGCGCGTCAATGAAGTGATCGAGCTCCTCCCGATAGCACGTCGTGTAGCGTTCGAGGAAGTCGGCGGGCGGGTTGGAGCGTTTCGCCCCGTCGGCGGCGTAGCGCTCGACCGTCGTCGATCGCAGATTGTCGACCGCGGCCATGCCCACGGAGCCGATGACTTCGGCCCGCTGGTCGAAGCCGTACGCGCTGCCGGCGCCGGCGCTGATCTGACACAGCGCGCCGCGGCGCGTGCGCAGCGTCATCGCGATGGTATCGACCTCACCCGCTTCCTTCAGCCACGGGGCGAACAGGCAGCTGGCGGTCGCAAAGACCTCGACCGGCTCCTCTCCCATCACCCAGCGCGCCAGATCCAGGTCGTGGATCAGCAAGTCCTTCCACAGGTTTGCCGGAAGTTTGGCCACATCCTCGCGGCTCGGCGCTTCGGGTTGGCGGGCGACGATGCGCATTAGCGCGACGTCCCCAATCTCACCCGAGGCTACCGCCTGATGCAGGCCGCGATAGTTCGGGTCGTAGCGGCGATGAAAGCCGATCTGGAATGGCACCCCGGCCGCCTCGACCTCCCGCGCACCGGCCTCGGCCTTGGCCACATCCGCATCCAACGGCTTCTCGCAAAAGATCGCCTTGCCTGCGCGCGCCGCACGGGCCGCCAGGTCGGCATGGGTACGGGCATCGCTGGCGATGAGTACAGCGTCATGGTTGGGATCGTTGATGGCAGCATCGGCGTCGTCCAAATACACGGCGCCGTACTGATCGGCGATCGCTCTGCCGGCCGCCGCCGCGACATCGACGACGGTACGCAACCTGGCCTCGGGGTGGTCCGCGATGTTGGCGGCGTGGACCGTGCCCATGACGCCGGCCCCGAACAGGCAAAATGCCACCATCCAATCCCCTCCCTGGCAGCCGAAGCGCTCGCGCCGCCCATAGTCATGCGTCGGCCCAAGGTGCGCAACCGCTCATGCGCTTGACGGCGGCGGTTGCGGGTTCTATGCCGTCCCGAGATGCGCGAGGCGGGGTGAGATGCCTTTCGGACTCTTGAAATACGGGCTTTCGTCCGACTACCCGGCGGGACCGGGATTCTCGGCATCCACGGAGCTCAAGGATTCGTACGACGTCGTCATCATCGGCGGTGGTGGGCACGGCCTGGCAGCGGCGTATTACCTGGCCGTCGAACACGGCATCACCGATGTGGCGGTGCTCGAGAAGGGCTACATCGGCGGCGGCAACACCGGTCGCAACACCGCCATCGTGCGCTCGAACTACCTGACCCCCGAGGGGGTCCGCTTCTACGACGAATCGGTGCGGCTGTTCCAGGGGCTGAGCAACGAGCTCGGCTTCAACATCCTTTACTCCGAACGTGGCCACCTGACGCTGGCGCACACCGACGCGGCGGTGCGAACGATGCGCTGGCGGGCCGAGGTGAACAAGCACCTAGGCGTCGACTCCGAGCTGATCTTCCCGGACGATATTCGCCGCCTGTGCCCGGTGCTCGATCTTTCCGATGTGCCGCGCTACCCGATCCTGGGGGCGCTCTACCATCCGCCGGGCGCCATCGCGCGCCACGATGCGGTCGCCTGGGGCTACGCCCGTGGCGCCGCCCGCCGCGGCGTCGAGATCCATCAGTTGACCGAGGTCACCGGGATCGAATCGGAAAACGGCCGCGTCACCGCGATCGAAACCAATCGCGGCCGCGTCGCCTGCGGGCGGGCGATGCAGGCGGTCGCGGGTTCCTCGTCGCTGTTGGCCGGGATGGCGGGATTCGCACTGCCGATCCGCACCGTCCCGCTTCAGGCCTGCGTCTCGCAGTCCCTGAAGCCGTTTCTCGACGTGATCGTCGTATCGGGAAGCCTTCACATCTACGTCTCGCAGAGCGACCGCGGCGAGCTGGTGATGGGCGGCTCGACCGATCCCTATCCGCTCTACTCGACGCGTCCGAGCCTTGACTTCAAGGAAGGTCTTTTCGCCCACATCCTCGAGCTCTTCCCCTTCCTCGAGACGGTGAAGGTGCTGCGCCAGTGGTCCGGCATGGCCGACATGACCCCCGATTTCGCGCCGGTTATGGGGCCGACCCCGCTCGAGGGCTACTTTATCGACGCCGGCTGGGGCACCTGGGGGTTCAAGGCGACGCCGGTGTGCGGCAAGCGCATGGCCGAGACCCTGGCCAACGGACACGTGCCCGATATTCTGGAACCCTTCGCGCTCGACCGCTTCCACGATTTCCGGTTGGTCGGCGAGAAGGGCGCGGCCTCGGTGGGGCACTAGACCGATGAAGATCATGAACTGCCCGCTCAACGGCCCGCGAAACATCTCGGAGTTCGCCTACGGTGGCGAGGTCGTGACGCCGCCCGATTCCGCCCACGCCAGCGACCACGAATGGGCGGCCTTCGTCTTCATGGAGAGCAATCGCGCCGCTGTGGTCCGCGAGTGGTGGCTGCACGTACCGACGGCGTACTGGTTCATCGCCGAGCGCGACACCGTCACCGACACCATCGTCCGCACCTATCCCGTGCCCGCAGCCTGGGACGAGGTATGAGCGGCCAGGCTAATCGGCTTTCTGAGCCGGCCGGCGCGTGGATCGACCGCGGCCGGCCCGTCACCTTCTCGTTCGAAGGCGCACGGTTCGAGGGCTACGCCGGCGATACCATCGCCAGTGCGCTGGCCGCGAACAATGAATGGGTGCTGTCACGGTCGTTCAAATACCACCGTCCGCGCGGGGCACTAACCATGGCTGGCCAAGATGCGAACTCGCTGGTCCAGTTGCCCGATGAGCCCAACGTCCTGGCCGACCGCCATCAGATCGCCGAGGGTCTCGCGGTGACCGGCCAGAACTATGCGGGCACCCTGGCCCACGACCGCCGCGCCCTGTTGGACACCTTGGGCGGCTTTCTCCCCGTCGGGTTCTACTACAAGGCCTTCTATCGGCCGCGCGGCGCCTGGCGGCGTTGGGAACCGTTGGTCCGTTCCTTCGCTGGCCTTGGCAAGGTGGCGCTCGATGCGCCCCAAGGTTACTACGACAAGGCCTACCTGTTCTGCGACGTGGCCGTCGTCGGCGGTGGCCCGGCAGGCATGGCGGCGGCGCTTGAGGCCGCGGACGCCGGCGCCGAGGTGCTGCTGATCGACGAGAACCCGATGCTTGGCGGCGCACTCGGATACGCCCGCTTCGATGCCGAGGGCGCGCGTGGCGGGGCGCTCCGGGCCGAGCTTGTCAAGGCGGTCGCCGCGGCAACCGGCATCCGCACCTTGTGCGGCACCGTGGCTAACGCTCTCTACGCCGACAACTGGCTCGCCGCGATTGCCGGCAACCGCCTCAACAAGGTTCGCGCGAGCGCTGTGGTCGTCGCCACCGGCGCGATTGCACAGCCCGCGGTGTTTCGCAACAATGACCTGCCCGGCGTCATGATGGGCACCGCCGCCGCGCGTTTGATCCGGCACTACGGAGTTCGACCCGGCCGCCGCGCGGTGGTCCTCACCGCCAATGACGGGGGCTACGGGGCGGCCCTCGATCTTGCCGAGGCCGGCGTCGAGGTGGCCGCCATAGTCGACCTGAACGGAACCGCCGAGGCGGGTCCGCTCGCCGCCGCCGCCGCCGATCGCGGGCTCGAGGTGAGGCCCGCTCGCGCCGTGGTCGAGGCGGTTGCCGGCGGGCGGCACGTGGCCGGCCTGGCCGTGGCGCGGGCCGCGGGGGACGGCCGCTGGGAGGGACCCCTCGAGCGGCTGGACTGCGACCTCGTTTGCATGAGCACGGGATATACGCCGACCGCCCACCTCTTGTGCCACGTCGGCGCGGGGCTCCGTTACGACCCCGAAAGCTCGACCTTCGCACTCTCTGACATCCCCGATGGCGTCTTTGCCGCCGGCTCGGTCGCCGGTCGTCACGATCTCGATTCAGTGCTCGCCGACGGCCGGCGCGCGGGCTGGGAGGCCGCGCGTTTCGCCGGCCTGTCCCCGGGCGCCGAGCCGCCGCCAGCCAACAACATCGGCCGCGCCGGCCACACCCATCCCTGGCCCATCTTCCCCCACCCCAAGGGCCGCGACTTCGTCGATTTCGATGAGGACTTGGAAGTGCGCGACGTACGCAACGCCGCCGCCGAGGGCTACACCCATCCCGAGTTGCTGAAACGCTTCTCGACGATGGGGATGGGCCCCTCGCAAGGCCGGCACTCCGCACTTCCCGGCCTCTTGCTTACCGCCGAGGCCACCGGGCGGCCCACCGCCGAGCTCGACCGCACGACCGTGCGCCCGCCCTACGCCGCCGAGAGCTTCGGCCAGCTCGCGGGGCGGCGCTTCGAACCGGTGCGCGAGACCCCCATGCACCGCCGACACCTCGAGGCCGGCGCCAAGATGATGCCCGCCGGCACCTGGTACCGCCCGGCCTACTATGGTCCGCCCGAGCGCGCCCAGGCCGCGATCCGAGACGAAGCGCTCAACGTCCGCGGCGGCGTCGGCATGATCGACGTCTCGACGCTTGGCGGACTCGAGGTTCGCGGGCCGGACGCCGCCGAGTTCATGGAGCGCATGTACACCTTCGGCTACGTCAAGCAGCCGGTGGGCCGCGCCCGCTACGTCTTGATGACCGACGTCTCCGGCGTCATCGTCGATGACGGCATCGCCTGCCGTATGGCCGAGGACCATTTCTACGTCACCGCCACCACCACCGGCGTTCAGGCGGTCTACACCGAAATGCTCTGGTACAACGCGCAGTGGCGGCTTGCGGTGGATGTGACCAACGTCACCGCGGCCCTGTGCGGCGTCAACGTAGCCGGCCCGGGCTCGCGCACGGTGATGGCCGAGGTGTGCGAGGGCGTGGACCTCGGTGCGAAGGCGTTTCCCTACATGGGCGTGCGCGAGGGCATGGTCGCGGGGATTCCGGCGCGCATCCTTCGCGTCGGCTTCGTCGGCGAGCTTGGCTTCGAGGTCCACGCGCCGGCGGGCTCGGGCGAGGCGCTGTGGGACGCGCTGATCGAGGCCGGCGCCGGCCTCGGCCTTAGCCTCTTCGGGGTTGAGGCGCAGCGGCTCTTGCGGCTGGAAAAGGGACATATCCTGATCGGCCAGGACACCGATGGACTCACCAACCCGGTTGAGGCGTCGATGGCATGGGCGATCTCCCGTAAGAAGCCCTTCTTTGTCGGTGGCCGCTCGATCGAGATTCAGACCGCACGCGGGATCAACCGAACACTGGTCGGCTTCTCGGTGCCCGATCCTGCGGCGCCGACCCCAAAGGAATGCCACCTCGTGATCCGCGATGGTGCGATCGCCGGCCGCGTCACAAGTTGCGCCTTCTCGCCGACGCTCGAGCGCGTGGTCGGCCTCGCCTACGTCGCCCCCGATCAGGCTGAGCCTGGCGCCGAGCTCACCATCAAGGTCGAGGGCGGGCGCCTGGTGGAGGCACGGGTCGAGAAGCCGCCCTTCTACGACCCCCAAGGCGCGCGGCAGGAGATGTAGATGGCGAGCCTGGATCCGTCCGCATATCCCCGGCGCAGCCCCCTCTATCGCGAGCTCGCCGCGCTTGGCGCAGAGTTCGAGGAGGTGGCGGGCGCGGCTTGCGCGGCGCGCTGCGGGGCGGATGCAGACGCCGAGGTCGCGCAGGCCCGTACGCTCGGGGTATGCGATCTCTCGGTCTTGCCGCGCGGCGGGTTCAAGGGTTGGGGCGCGATCGAATGGGCGAGCAAGCGCGGTGCCGCCCTCGGGCCCGAGAACAACCGCACCTACACCCAGGACGATGGCACGCTGCTCGCCCGTCTCGCCGACAGCGAAATACTGCTGCTTGGCGATCTCTCGGGCCGTGCGAGGGTTGCGGGCGAGCTAGTGGCGGCGTGGTCCGAAACCAGGCCCGAAGGTGTCTACCCGGTACCGCGCGCGGACGCCAACTGCTGGTTCGCGATCGCCGGTGAACATGGTCCGGCGATGCTCGCCAAACTCTGCGGCGTCGATTTCAGACCCGCTCGCTTCGCCCCGGGGATGGTGGCGCAGACCTCGCTGGCGCGTCTCAACACCATCGTCATTCGTGACGACTTGCGCGCAACGCCGGGGTACCACCTCCTGACCGATTTCGCCTCGGCACGGTATATGTTCTCATGCTTGGCCGACGCGATGGTCGAGTTCGATGGCGCGCCGGTCGGCGTGGCGGCGCTGCGCCGGTTGCAAGAAGGGAACAGCGAGTGAGTAGAGCGAATTCGGCCTCGGCGCGCGATATCGCGCACGTTTTGCATCCCTACACCAACCCCCGCGCGCACGAGGACCAGGGCCCGTTCATCGTCGTCTCGGGCAAAGGCGTCATGGTGACCGACGCCGCCGGCAACGAATACATCGAGGGTCTGTCGGGCCTGTGGTGCTGCTCGCTCGGCTACGGCGAGGAGGCGCTGATCGAGGCCGCGGCGAGCCAAATGCGCAAGCTCTCGACCTACCACAGCTTCAGCCATCGCTCCACCGAGCCGGCGATCGATCTGGCCGAGAAGCTGATCGCGATCGCCCCGGCGCCGATGGCCAAGGCGTTCTTTGCCAGCTCCGGTTCCGAGGCCAACGATTCGCTGGTCAAGATCGTCTGGTACTACAACAACGCCCGTGGCCGGCCGCAGAAGAAAAAGATCATCTCCCGCCACCTCGCCTATCACGGGGTCACGGTGGCCAGCGGAAGCCTGACCGGTATCCCCGCGAACCACGCCGCCTTCGACCTGCCGATCGCCAATATCTTGCACACCGACTGTCCGCACTACGCCCGCGCCGCCGAGCCCGGCGAATCCGAACCGGCGTTCGCCACCCGGATGGCCGAAAATCTCGACCGCCTGATCCTCGCCGAGGGGCCCGAAACGGTCGCCGCCTTCATCGCCGAGCCGGTGATGGGGGCGGGCGGGGTGATCGTGCCACCCGTCACCTACTTCGACAAGATTCAATCGGTGCTCGCCAAGCACGATGTCTTGTTCTTGGTCGACGAGGTGATCTGCGGCTTCGGCCGCACCGGCAACCTGTTCGCCTGCGAGACCTACGACCTCAAGCCCGACGCGATGACCCTGGCCAAGCAACTCTCCTCGGCCTACGTGCCCATCTCGGCGGTCCTGATCTCGGACGAGATCTATCAGGCGGTGGCAGGGGAGGGCGAGCGCCAGGGCACCTTCGCGCATGGCTTCACCAGCTCCGGCCACCCGGTCGCCGCGGCGGTCGCGCTGCGCACGCTAGAGCTGATGGAGGAACGTGATATCGTCGGCCACGTGCGTGCCGTGGCGCCGCGTTTCGCCGAGCGCGTGCGCGGATTTGCCGACCATCCGATGGTTGGCGAGACCGCGGTGGTCGGTCTGATGGCGGGTATCGAGTACATCGCCGACAAGGAGACGGGCGCGAGCTCCGATCCCGCCGGGCGCGTCGCGCCAGAAGTGACCAAGCGCGCCGAAGGCCACGGCCTGATCGTGCGGCCCTTGGGCGAGCGCACCGTGTTCGCCCCACCGCTGATCATCACCGAGGCCGAGATCGACGAGTTGTTCGACCGTTATGCGGCTGCGCTGGACGAGACCTGGGCATGGATCCAGGCCGGCGGCCTTGACGAGAAAGGAGCTACGCGATGACTCGATTCCTATCCCACGCGTTGTACGCGCTCATCGGCGCGAGCGTGCCCGTGTCCCTGGCCTTCGCCGGTGGCGAACACGGTCGGGCATTCGACCATCCGCAGATGTGGGGCGGTGGGGGAGGCTTTGGCATGTTCTTCGGCCTGATTGTCATGATCCTGGTGATCGCGGTGATCGTCGGCGTCATCGTTCTCTTGGTTCGCTGGCTCGGAGGGTCATCGGCCCACCGCGGGCGTACCGAAAAAACGGCTCTGCGCATTCTCGAAGAGCGCTATGCCCGCGGCGAGATCGACGCCCAGGAGTTCGAAGAACGCCGCCGCATTCTCGGCGAATAGGGCGCCAAACAAATGAGGTGGTCGAATTGGCGCTATCCAGGGTGATCCCCTCTACGTGCGGGACTGTCCTTGCGGCAGGCCGGCGCTGATGGCCACATACGATTTACGGCGGTCCAGTAGGGAGGAGTTCGTTGTCCACTTTGGAGGGCGCCCAGGAC
>PVBE010578388.1_pt1 | contig 17067 bp, 12 predicted proteins | sample 1631181 | NCBI WGS metagenome assembly PVBE01 (sample SAMN08397723, study PRJNA350692) | Marine metagenome, whole genome shotgun sequencing project. | isolation source: water | place: Pacific Ocean | collected 2012-04 | reverse complement strand
TGATTCTAAAAAATCAATTGAGGTTTGAGGTATTTCTTGTGTCCAAGAAACTTCATTAGGCATTTTCTTTTTATAAATATCTTCCCAGTGTAATTTTGTGTTAAAATTCATTTACTATACTTTAATTATATGTAGACAATATTTGGATAGAGAATACACTATCTTTATCTAATTGATTTTAACTGTTTCAAGATGTCTTACAATCCTAACATTTGATTCAGGAGAAAGTTTTTCAACATCCTCTTTGAATGGTAATAGTTTTAATTCAATACTATTCTCTTGTGATATTCCATATGGTAATCTAAAATTATCCCAATGTGTTGGAATAATTGTTTTTGGGTATCCGGTAACCTTTATAAGTCTTTCATTATAGTTGTAAAGACCAAGTTGAGATTGATTAACTCCTGCAAGAAGAATATCAGGATGTATTCCGAACAGTTCTCTTTCAACAAAATTCATTGATCCCATTGTCAATACGGTATTATTTTCAAATCTTGCTAGAAACATTAATGATTTTCCTTCAATAAAATCTGATACTCTTAAAGGAGTTTTTGGAGGTGTTGTATATTCTCTTGAGTCCAGGTAATGTTTGTCATTTAATGCTGAATGAATTGATGGAATTACTTTTACTGAAAATCCATCAAATTGATAATCTTCTCCACCTCTAACAGGATATAATTGATCATTGCTTATTCCATAACCTCTTAGAATATTAATTGTTGTTTGGGTGCCAATTACTTTTGCTCCTGTTTTTTTTGCAATGTATGGAACGTCAGCGAGGTGATCAAAATGAGAGTGATGAACTAGAATAAAGTCAACTTTATTAATCATGCTGTCTATAAGTTCTGTATCAGAAGTATAATAGTCTGAACGAAGAACTGTCTCCCTTTTATCTAAAGGACTTATTGAAGTTCCTGTCCCAAGTTTAACTCTTGAAATGTAAGGATCTACTAATACAGTAATATTTCCATCTATAATTTCCCAACCAGCAGTTCCAAGATATTTTAATTCAATTGGACTGTTTTGAGCATTAATAACATTAGAAAAAAGTAAAATTCCTAATGCGGCAATGATATTTAATATATATTTTCTCATACTTAATAACAATTTAGTAAAATTTAATTTTTTCTTGGGTCAAACTTTTTTTGATTAAAGTAATATCTATTTATTGCATCAGAATTAGCTTCTATAATATCATGTAAGCCATCATTATTTAAGTCACTAGTTATAATGTCATATGTTCTGAATAACTCTTTATATAACTGAGCTTTTTCCCAAACTAATCCATTTGAAGTATTTAAAAAAATATAATTCTGACCTGGAGAGTTTCCAATAATAATATCCATATCATTATCCAAATCAAGATCACTAATAGCAACTGAAAAACTAGATGAGCTAGAATTATCAAGAGAAACTGAATTTACAAAATTGAAATCTTTGCTTCCAAAATAAATAATGTTTTGCTCCTGAATATTTGCTGTAACTATGTCTTTATATCCATCTCTATTAAAGTCTGCAACACCAACTGCTCTTGTATTATCCTTACCAGTCCCAAATTGAACTTTTTGGCTAAAATTAAGATTGCCATCATTGATATATATATAGTTTGGTTGACTATTTCTATTAGCTAAAATCAAATCATTGTTCCCATCATTATTCATGTCGGCTATTTCCACATCTATAGTGGCATCATCTTTACTGCCAAATGAAAAATTCTCTATAAATTGTCCTTGGCCATTATTTATACAGATTTCGTTTGGTTCAGTTCTATTTGTAATTAAGATATCTATATCTCCATCATTATCAATATCATTTAGAGTTATATTTCTAGTTCTTGAATATCTGTTGCCAAATGAGCCGGTTTTAGTAAAATCCCCATTACCATTATTAGTATATATATAATTTGGAGCCATATCGTTTCCAACTGCAATATCTAAATCTCCATCAAGATCAAAATCACCAAGTTCAGCAGCATAACTTGTAGACCTTTCAGTCCCTAGGTTTTTTTCTATTGTAAAGATTCCTCTTCCATCATTTATAAAAATTTTGTTTTGCCCTGGCCAATGTCTCCCATTTGCAATTATTATATCTTGATCTCCATCATTATCAACATCGCCAGAAGATACTGAAGCAGTTCTTTCTATGCTAATGCCAAGGATAAGTCTATCACTAGAAAACATGATATTATCTTCTTGAGAAAAAGAATTATTTGTGAAGTATATAATTATGAATAATATAGAATATTGCTTTAACATTTTATAAATTTATTAATACTAAATATAAGACTAATGAACATAAGAGAAGTTACAACCTTATCAATAATTTTTGCATTTATTATTGGTTGCTCTTCAAATGAAGAAACTGATATTATAGAAAATAATGTAACAGAAAACAATGAAGTTGTTAATCAGATTCAAGATAACTCTCTTAAACCTAATTCTACTGGAGTATTGACATTTACACCCACTGGAGTATTAAGCGATAAAAGTATAAATGTTTATTACCATCTTCCTCAAGGCGACTTAACAAATCTTCCAATATTATTTTCTTTTCATGGTGGATCAAGAAATGCAGATGACTATAGGGATGATTGGATACAGATGGCTAATGCTAATAACTTTATGGTATTTGCTCCAGAGTTTAATTCTGCTGATTTTCCATCAGGAGATATGTATAACCTAGCAAATATTTTTCAAGATGGAGATAATCCAAGTACAGATACATTTAATTCTTCAGATAATTGGACATTTTCAATTATAGATCAGTTGTTTGATTTTATAAAAACTGAGATAGGAGGTAATCAATCTAATTATAATGCATGGGGCCATTCTGCCGGAGCTCAATTTTTGCATCGATTTGTTTTTTACCTTCCAGATAGTAAATTAAATATTGCTGTATGCTCAAACGCTGGATGGTATACGGTCCCAGAATCAGCAATAGTTTTTCCTTATGGGTTATTAGAAAGTCAATTGAGCAATTCTAATCTTATTTCAGCATTTTCAAAAAAACTATATGTTCATTTGGGAGATGCAGATACAGACCCAAATTCCTCTTCACTTCGTCATAATGATATTGTTGATGAACAGCAGGGTTTAAACAGATTAGTCAGAGGGAGATATTTTTTTGAGACCTCTAAAGAAAAAGCAGAATCACTAAATGCTGCTTTTAATTGGGAAAAAACTCCAGAGGTTCCTGGTGTTGGTCATGATCACAGTGCAATGGCTCTAGATGCACTTCAATATATTTTGGAAGAGTAAAATGAAAAATAAAAACATCTTTATTATATCTGTAATTATTTTTATTAATATTAGTTGCAGCCCTAAATTAAATGAATTGGTAATTGATAAAAACCAATATCGAGATAAACTAGAAGGGTTTTGGTTAGGACAGTGTATTGCTAATTGGACTGGTTTAATTACTGAAATGGATAAAATTGGAATTCCAGTTGATGGAAAGGGTGGTGGTTTTTATACACGTGAAAATTGGGGTGGAGTTGATCAGCCTAATTTATGGGAATCAAATAATTATTCCGAAACAATAGACTTTATATATGCTACTAAAGATAGTATTTGGGGTGCAGATGATGATACAGATATAGAATACATGTATCAAGAACTATTAATAGAAAATGAAACACTTTTTTTAGATGGAGAGCAAATTAGAAATGGATGGTTGAAACATATTTATCAAAATGAAGAAAATTTTTTATGGGTGTCTAATCAAAAAGCTTTTGATCTAATGCAAGAAGGTATAGTTCCTCCGGATACTAGTGATCCAGAGAATAATCCATTTTACGAAATGATAGACGCTCAGTTAACAACTGAAATATTTGGTTTATATGCCCCTGGAAATCCAGAAACTGCTTTGTCTATGGCATATCTTCCAATTAGAACTTCTGCTAGAGAAAATGCTGCGTGGATTGCAGAATTTTATGTAATTATGCATTCACTAGCATCTGATCCAATTAAATTTAAAACATTAAAAGAAAAGACACAATGGATGGCAAAAAATGCACGTGAGTATATACCAAATTCTTCTTATGCTGCTAAAATGTATGATTTTGTATTAGATCATTATGAGAAAAATACTCAGTGGGAAAAAACTAGAGATTTACTACATGAAAAATACCAAATTAATCAAGACGATAATTATTTATGGTCAACAAAAGATGAATCTTGTAATGGGTGCTTTGCTGCAGGTATAAACTTTGGCGCTAGTATAATAAGCTTGCTTTACGGTGAAGGAGATATTAAAGAAACAATTAAAATTGCTGTTCTTTCTGGCTGGGATTCTGATAATCCAGCTGCTACTTGGGGAGGGCTTTTAGGTTTTATGATTGGAAAAAAAGGAATTACAGAGGCTTTTGGAATGGAGTTTTCAGATCAATTTAATATACATAGAACAAGGAAAGGTTTTGATAATGGAGGAATAGATACATTCAAAAATATGGCTGATAAAGGTCTATTAATAATTGATAAGGTCGTGACCTCTGAGTTAAATGGATTGGTTGATTATAAAAATCAACAATGGAAAATCCCTATTGACAGGTAGTCTTTTAGATTAATAAAGATATATTTGCAGATACTTTTATGAAGTTAATTATAAAATATTCGGATTATATTGGAGCGTCAGCTAGTGGACTTTGTTTTATCCATTGTTTAGCTACTCCTATCCTTTTTTTGTCGCAAGCTAGTTTAGTATCGATTGGTAATGAAATGCTTTTTTTATGGCAATCATTAAATTTCTTTTTTTTAACAATTTCTGCTATTGCTGTATATTATTCAATAAAAAATTCTTCTAGCCTCTATATAAATACTTTATTGTTTTTGACTTGGTTCATTCTTTTGTGTCTAATTATAACTGAAGTATTTGAAATTTTCTCTGTTCCAGAATTCTACTCTTATATAACTGCTATTTCTTTATCTGGCTTACATATTTATAATTTAAAATACTGTAGATGTGATAATGAAGAATGTTGCACTTCTTAAGTTTAGGTAATAAAAAAACTTTAAAAATAAATTGATTTATATTTAATGATCTTATGCTCACTAATAATCAACGTAAACTTATACTTCAATTAAGTAAAAAAAAATATCGTAATGCGAATAACCTTTTTGTTGCTGAAGGAAAAAAAGTTGTTAATGAATTGATTGCTTCAAATTGGCGTTTTCAAAACTTATTTTCTACAGAAGACAATTTTCATCAAGATTCCAAATTACTGAAATTGGAGGAAATGAAAAAGATTACACATTTTAAAACACCCAGTCAGGTATTAGGAGTTTTTTTCTTACCTGAATCCCAAAAAATATTAGCTGAGTCTATTACGATTGCATTAGATGGAGTGAGTGATCCAGGTAACCTAGGAACAATTATTCGTCTTTGTGATTGGTTTGGACTTTCTGAATTGATTTGCAGTAAGACTACAGTGGATTGTTATAATCCTAAGGTAATTCAAGCTTCAATGGGATCTATAGTTAGGGTGAGATGTCATTATGTTGATGACATTGGAATGACGTTAACTAATTTAAAAAAGCCAATATATGGAGCTACTGCCCAAGGAGATTCTATATACAAAGAAAAACTGCCAAAAGAAGCCACCTATATTTTTGGAAGTGAATCACATGGAATATCAACATCTTTATCTAACAATCTAAATGGAGAGTTTGCTATTCCACAATTTAGAAAAGGTAATAATATAGCAGAGAGTTTAAATGTTGCAAATGCTAGTGCTATTTTTTTGAGTGAATTATTTAGATCTAGTTAAAGTTCTTAAATAAAAAAGCCCTACATAAATGTAAGGCTTTCGCTCCCCCTCTTGGACTCGAACCAAGGACCCTCTGATTAACAGTCAGATGCTCTAACCAGCTGAGCTAAGGAGGAATATAGTCGGCAAATATAATTCAATTAATACTTATATCAAATACTAGGAAGGTATAAATCAAAATACATCATATACAGCTTTCATAAAATGAAATCTATGATTGTATCTTGTTAAGGCTCTAGTTAAAAAAACACCATATAATGAATTTTTTGGATCTATAAAGAATTCAGTACTCATATATCCTCCATGCCCATATATTCCTTTAACTGCATTAAAGTCCATAAGTTTAGGATTTTCAAGAACATAAAATCCAAGCCCATTGTATACTCCTGGAAAATCTATATCACCAGCATGTGGTCCATCAGCATATTTACTAGTCATTATTTTAATACTTTCAAGGGTGATTATTCTCTGGTTTTTATACGCTCCATTATTAACAAGCATTTCACAAAATTTAGAAATATCAGAAATTGTAGAAACTAGACCTTGGCTTCCCATATGAGCTTTGTTTTCAATTTCATAAGTAATAAAATCATTCAATCCTGTTATTCCAAGACCTGAGAATCCTTCTATTTCACCGTTATTTACATATAGAGGCTGAAATAAATCTCTTTCCTCAACACTAAGATAAAATTTAGTGTTTTTCATCTCAAGAGGAATAAAAATTTCATCATCCATAAATTGTGAAAATGACTTTCCGCTAGCTACTTCAACAACCCTTCCAAGTATATCCTGATTAAGTCCATATGCATAATCTGTACCAGGCTCAAATTCTAATGGGCGAAGTGCAACTTTGTCAATAAGCTCTTCTAGGCTTTTAGATTTATATGCATCCTGCATAAATGTTGAGTAGTATAAAAATCCGGAAGTGTGAGCCATCAGGTGAACCAGTTTAACCTGATTTTTACATTTATATAAACCGTCTTTTCCTTTACAATTTAAGTTAGAGTATGAGGGGATGTATTTTGACACAGGGTCATCTAGGTCAATAAGCCCTCTTTCATATAAGATCATTATTGCAACTGTAGTAATTGGCTTTGTCATAGACCAAATAGGGAAAATTGTATCCTCTGTTATCTGTTTATCCCCCTTTTTATTAGAATTCTCAGCATGGTAATAAACAGTCTTCCCATCTTTATGTATCAAAACCACATTACTTGCAGCTTGTTTATTCTCTATTATATATTTCTGAAAATTTAGTAATTCGTTCTTTTCATCTTTTTGATAATCAATCTGTTGTGAAAGTGCATTTGATATAGTAAAAATGCACAAAAAGGATATAATAATATTTTTCATGTTCGAGTTTCTTAATAAGTGCAATTAAAACAAAAAAATGATAAGAATAAAATCAATTGTTGAATTGACCGTTTTAATCAATTTTTTTGAAACTATCCTCTATTTAATGACTATAAATTATTAAATACATAATTTTAGTTACAAAAAATTATCATTTTAACAAAAAAATCTCCTTTTTTCTTTAGCAGACAGGTATTTTTAACACTTTTTAACAAATAATTAACGATTTTCTATTAAATTGCCAGCTTACAAAAATTTAACAATATGAAAAAAGCTTTATTAGTATTAATGTTGTCTACTAGTTTGGTGTTTTCTCAAGGATCTATCTCTGGTAGTGTATCTGATGAGAATAACAATCCAATCCCTGGAGCAACAATTACGATAGCAGGAACTTCAACTGGTGTAGTTACCGATTTTGATGGTAATTACTCAATTGACGCATCTGCAGGTGATGTACTTAGTTTTTCTAGTTTAGGTTTTACTTCTCAAAACGTTACAGTTGGAGGTCAATCGCAAATTAATGTTTCATTAGTTGCTGATATTCAAAACCTTGATGAAGTAGTGGTTACTGGTTATGGAACTCAATCTAAAAGAAATATTACAGGTTCAGTTTCATCCATTGACTCAGACTTAATAGAAAACAGAGGACTTACAAGTCTTGGTACAGCCCTATCAGGTACAACCCCTGGTGTATTCGTATCTCAAAACTCAGGTCAACCTGGTCAAGATGAGATTGCGATTACTGTAAGAGGTGTAGGTACCATAAATAACTCCGACCCATTAATTATTATTGATGGTGTAGAGGGAGATTTAAACGCATTAAACCCTAACGATGTTGAATCAATAACAGTATTGAAAGATGCTGCTTCATCATCTATATATGGATCAAGAGCTGCAAACGGTGTAGTTGTTGTGAAAACAAAAAGAGGGTTCAAAGGTCAAGCAACGACTTTAACATATGATGCCTCATACGCTATATCAGAAAGAACATTGTTCCCTGATGTAAACTTTAGTGCGCTAGATAATGCAAACTTTCTTAACCAAGCTGCGGCCAACTTTGGTGCTGCTCCTAGGTTTAGTGCATCAGAATTATCATATATAAGTGGAATGCAAGATAGTTGGATACAAAATCCTTTTGATCTTGCTTTTGAATCAGCTCCAATAGTTCAGCATAATCTTGCTGCATCTGGTGGGAGTGAAAGTACAAACTATAGAATATCACTTGGTATATTAGATCAAGATGCAATTACAGTTGGTCCTGGAGAATATCAAAGGATTAACTTAAGTGCTAATGTTGATACTCAGGTTTCAGAGAGTATTTCTATGGGAACTTCTATTAATATAACAAGAGGAGAAACTAATAGTTTCCAAGGTAGTCTTGGTGCCAATTTAGCTGGTGCAGGTGGAGGTCAGAATTTAGCTAAGACATCTATGAACTTACATAATATATTTGCTCCGTTATATGATTTAAATGGTAATTATGCAATGGCAAAAGGAGAGCTTGTAAAGCACCAAGTAGGTCCTGGTTCAGGTAGAAATAACTTATTAGCTCCACTAGAGAATTTTGTGTTTAATGGTTCGAAAGATGCCATTCTTGCAAATGCATATATTCAGTGGGAGCCAATTGACAACCTTGTTATTAAGGGTGTAGCTGCTATTAATACCTTCCATGAACAAACTCGTTACTTTCAGAAAAAAATAAAGAACTATTATAATGATGGTACTTTTTATGAAATGTTTCCAAAGAGACAGTCTAATAAAGGACATTTAGAATTTAATACTGAGACTTTCTACTTAACAGCAGACTGGTCAAAAGATTTAGGTAATGATACCAGTCTTAATATTCTGGCAGGTTATAGTCAAGAAGAAAGTTCTTCTGAATTAAGTGGTGCTATGAGAGAAGGTCACCTAAGTGATGGTGTACAAGTTCTTGATGCAGGTTCTACAGATGGTATGACAAACTATGGAAGTCTAACAGACTTTTCAGTACAATCTGTTTTTGCTAGAATGGATCTTAATATAATGGACAAGTACTTAATTCAAGCAAATGTTAGAGCAGATGGTAGTTCAAGATTTAAAAATGATAAATGGGGTACTTTCCCATCATTCTCTGCTGGTTGGATTTTATCTGAAGAAGACTTCTTAGAAGATTCTGCAATTAATTTCCTTAAAGTTAGAGCATCTTGGGGTGAGCTTGGTAATGCAAATATTGGAAACTACGAATTTGCTAAAAAGCTAAGTTTGAGTTCAGCATATAACTTTGGAGGTCAATTAGCTCCAGGTGTTGCGCAAACCACATTAGGAAACCCTGATTTATCATGGGAGACTTCAACAACTACTAACTTTGGAATTGATCTTCTACTTGAAAGTGGAATTGGTTTAAACTTGGATATTTTTGAAACAATTACAGAAGATATCTTGTATAATCTTCCTGTTAACTCTTTAACAGGTTTTACAACTCAGTTAACAAATGCTGCAACTATAGAAAAAGATGGTTTTGAATTAGGTGTAAGTTATACCAAATCATTTGGAGACTTAAATGTATCGATTCAAGGTCAAATGTCTAAAGCAGAAAATATTGTTACTGAATTAAACCCTGGTCTTACAGGAGCTGATGATAGAGTTATTAATTATAATAATACTACTAGAATCTTAGGTGAAGGTTTACCTTTAGATGCTTTCTGGGGATTACAAAACGAAGGTATCTTTAGAACTGCTGCTGACTTTAGTGGTGCAGCTGACCACAGTGGTTTAGGTGGAGGATCTCAACTAGGAGATCTTAAATTTAGAGACAACAACGGAGATGGAGTTATTAATGCAGATGATGCTACTAATGTAGGTACAGATTATCCTACTGTAACATATGGGTTCAATATTTTTATGGATTATAAAAATTGGGACATGAATATGATATGGCAAGGTATTGCTGATGCACAGTATTATGGATGGGGTGAAATATGGTGGCCTTATTTTGCTGATATGGTATATCACAATATGTGGGAAGACAGTTGGACTCCTTCAAACCCAGATGCATCAATGCCAAGAACATGGATTGGAGAAAGTCCTTCAAACATGTACTTACATGATTTCTTTATTTATGAAAGAGATTATCTAAGACTAAAAAATCTATCTATTGGATATACATTTGATGAGGGAGCTGTTCCTTATGTGGACAGTTTAAGAGTTTACTTCCAGGGAACAAATCTTCTTACATTTACAGATTTCCCACAGGTAGTAGATCCTGAATCTAGAACTGGTAGAGACTCAAGTAAACTTGTAGGTAGCGATTATCAAGCTGGTGCTGACAGGGTTACCCTTGACTATGGACAGTTAAAGACTATGTCTTTAGGAATTAACGTGAAATTTTAATATAAATGAAAACTTTTAAAACGAATAATATGAAAAATAAATCTACAAATATTATAAGCAAGACTATATTGTCTTTAGGTCTTATAATGACACTTTTCATTGCATGTGAAAAAGATTTTCTGGAAAAAACAGATCCTGGAACAGGTAGCGTTGATGGTTTTTATACTTCAGCTGCTGAATTTGCTTTAGGTGTTAACGGTATATATGGGTCTATGTATGATTCTCATTATACTTCTGGTAAGTTCTGGGGAGGAAACTATTTTCATATGGTAATGGATTTCGATGTTGTATCTGACAACGGTGTTGGACAAGGTGCAGCTTGGAAAGGATATAGCCAATTGGCTTCGGGACTTGTAACTCCAAATACTGGTGAAATATTACACTGGAAATGGAATTATGGTTTCTCTGCAATATCCAAAATAAATGCAATGCTTGCCATTATGGATGATGTAACTTTTGAAGGCAATGAAGCTCAAAAATGGGAAGGTGAGTTAAGATTCTTAAGAGGATATATCTACTCAGAATTAGCTACACTATATGGAGGTGTTCCAATTATAACTTCTCCTATAAGTGGTGAAGAAGCTGATGCTCTTACAAGAGCTTCTCAAGCTGCAACTTTTGCACAAGCTGTTACTGATTTAGAATATGCTGCTGCAAATTTAGGATTAGATCCAAATAACGGAGACTTTGGAAGACCAACTTCTATGACTGCTAATACAACTTTAGGTCATACTCATTTAAGAACTGGAAATTGGGCAGCTGCTCAATCAGCTTTTGCTAAAGTAGTAGCTCAGGAAGGTTCTAAAACATCATTAGCCCCTATGGATAAGTGGGAAGGACTTCATGATGGTAGTGAGGAATATCACCCTGAAATTCTTTGGTCAATGCAAAACGACTTTGGTTTTGAATCAACTGGAGATTATGTATCATACGGTATGTTAACTTCAGATGGTTTTAATGGATGGACTGGTATCAAGTTTACACAAGATTTATTAGATTCATTCCAAATGACCGATGGTCAATCAATTGCAAGTTCTTCATTATATGATGCTGCAAATCCTTATGATAATAGAGATCCTCGTCTTAGAGCTACTTTCTATTTAGCAGGAGATGTATCTTATGATGGAACTATAGTTGGTGATGCTCAATTTAGTGGAGCATGTTGTAATGGTGATCTAAGAGGTCTAGCTGAGTATGGAATTGCTCCTGCAATGGCTAGAAAATATACTCAGAAAACTGATTGGAATGTTGACTTCGGTGGTTCGTGGGTTAACCTTAATGTCTACAGATATGCAGATGTTTTATTAATGCACGCTGAAGCTCTTAACGAAGGAGGAAATCCAACTGCTGCTGCTGGCTTTGTAAATAAAGTTAGAAACAGAGCTAATATGCCTGATGTTGCTGCAGGACTTTCTCAATCTCAAATGAGAGATGCAATTCTTCATGAAAGAAGAGTTGAGTTCGCATTAGAAGGTAAGAGATTTTTTGATCTAAAAAGACAAGGTATGCTTGTTGAAACAGTTAATGGAAACAGAGGATGGGACCTTCATGGTGGTGCTAATTTCAAGCCTCATTATGTGTTATGGCCAATCCCTGGACCAACTGTTGCGAATAGTCCAAATATTGAACAGAACCCTGGGTACTAATTCATATTTGGAATACATATAATTTTTAATAAATTATATTATAAAGAAAAGAGATAGAGAAAAAGAAATTTTTCTCTATCTTTTTTTAAATTAATGCCAAATGAAACTGCTTCTAAAACATATATTTTTTTGTTTAACATTATCTTTCTCTTATGGTCAGAAAGCTTTTGAGGATGTAACAGCTGAGTCAGGGATTGATCATTTGTTTGATATTTATCAAGGATTATTTGGAGGAGGAGTTACAGCATTTGATTATAATAATGATGGTTTTGAAGATCTGTTTATAACAGGAGGGAAAAGTCAAGATATTCTATATAGGAATAATGGTGATAAGACATTTACTGATGTAACAAAACTAGCTAATTTAACTAAAGAGAATTTTAATGTTACTGTTGGGGTGGTTAGCTCTGATGTCAATAAGGACGGTTTTATTGATTTATTCTTATCCACAATTGCGACTAGAAAAAATGGTGAAATAGGATTGTCTTCTAATATTTTATATAGAAATAATGGAGATGGAACATTTACAGATGTAACCAAAGAATATAAGTTAACAAAAACAAATTTCTCCACATCTGCATCATTTGGAGATATCAATGCAGATGGATATCCGGATTTATTTGTTGGTAATTATTTTAAAGACTTTTATTTTCAGGAAAGACTAACAAGTAATTTAGCTATTCTGAATCATTATACAATTAATGAGGATTATGAGCCCGCCTATGATGAATTATATTTAAATGTTGAGGGTAAATATTTCAAAAATATTTCTGATAAAATAGATGTTGGACCAGGATATGGTTTTGGAGGTGTCTTTACTGATATTGATAATGACAATGATCTTGATTTATATATAATTAACGATTTCGGTGAACAAAATATTCCTAATCAACTACTTGTTAACCAGTATCCAAAATTGGAATTTATAAATGAAAGTAAGAAACTAAAAATTGACTTTCCATTAAAATCTATGGGTGTTGCAGTAGGAGATTATAATAATGATAATTATTTAGACTATCATATCACTAACATTTTTGCAGGACCTTTTATTGTTAATAGAGGAAAGAATAAACCTTTTATAAACCTTTCGAGAAATATTGGAACTGGCTTAAATAGATCAAAAGGAATCTATGGTTATCCTGAGGCAATAATTGGTTGGGGTAGTATTTTTCTTGATTACGATAATGATACTGACCTAGATTTATTTAATGCTAATGGGCCTATTAATCCTTTATTAGATTTAATGTATAATACATTATTTGAAAATAAGGGTAGAGTTTTTACTCTAAATGAAAAGTCTGGAATTGAAGATTTTGGTATAGCTAGAGGAACAGCTCATTTTGATTATGACAATGATGGAGACCAAGATATTTTTATTGTTAATCAAAGACCTGTTTATGATCTTGCTGGAAAAGGAGGGACAACCAAATCAATTTTATATAAGAATACAAATGAAAATGGAAATAATTGGTTAAAAGTAAAGCTAGTTGGAAAAGAATCTACATCAAGAGGTTTAGGCGCACGAATTAAAGTTGTATCTGATGATCTAAATATGATAAGAGAAGTTGATGGAGGTTCAAGTCATGCTTCTCAAAATAGTTCTATTATTCATTTTGGATTGGGACAAAAGACAAGTATTGATTCTTTGATTGTTTCTTGGCCTAATGGGAAAATTCAATTTTTAAAAAACTTAGAATCAAATCAACTTATTGAAGTAAAAGAAACTACGGATAGAGGTTCGTTTTTGAATAAAGTAATCAACTCATTTAAGATAGACTAACAATGAGCTATAATCTAAAAAGTCTTTTTTTTCTACTATTTCTTTTATTGTATTTTCCTGCTTTTTCCCAAGACCATAGTATTGCTAGAAAATGGAATGAAGTAATTCTTGAATCCATTAGAAATGATTTTTCAAGACCAACAGTCCATGCTAGAAATCTTTTTCATTTTTCTGCGACAATTTATGATGTATGGTCTGCTATTGAAAAAAAAGGTGAAACTTATTTTCTGAATAAAGAAAACCATGGGTATTTTATACCCTATGTTGAAACAGAATTTACAGGAGATAAAGAAGAAAATTTGAATATGGCTATTAGTTATGCCGCATATAGAGTTCTTAATCATCGTTATGAAGTAACACCTGGATATGAAGAATCAAAAAAAGTAATAGACTCTTTGTTTTTGGATTTGGGGTATGACCCTAATTTCCATTCAGTTGATTATACAAATGGAAACGCTGCTGCACTTGGAAATTATGTTGCAGAAAATGTAATTAACTATGGTTGGCAAGATGGTTCAAATGAACAATATTTTTATGCTAGTCTTTATTATAAAGCTTCAAATCCCCCAATGATTTTACAAAATCCTGGCGCTAAATCATTAAAAGATCCAAATAGGTGGCAGCCTCTAGCCTTTGAAAAATTTATTGATCAATCAGGTAATGAATTGGCAGGATCTGTCCCAGAATTTGAAGGTCCTGAATGGGGGTTAATAAACCCTTTCTCTTTAGAAAAATCAAGTTATAAGGAATTGAAACGAGATGGCAATTTATATCCAATATATAATGATCCAGGACCACCTCCTAAATTCTTAGATCAAGAAGGGAATCTAAATCATGAATATGTTTGGAACCATACTTTTGTCTCAATATGGGGGTCACATTTGGACCCAAATGATGGAGTTTTGTGGGATATCTCTCCTAATAAGATTGGAAACTTGCCAATTAATATAGATAAATATGATATAAAAAGTTTATTAGAGATATATAATCCAATGAAAGGAGGAGATAGATCAGAAGGTTATAGAATAAATCCTTCAACGAAAGAACCGTATAAAGAGCAAAAAGTTCCACGCGGAGACTATACTAGAGTAATTGCTGAGTTCTGGGCTGATGGTCCAGATTCTGAAACTCCACCAGGTCATTGGTATACGATTTTAAACTATGTTTCAGATCATCCATTATTTGAAAGAAAATTTGAAGGATATGAAAAATTGAATCAATTAGAGTGGGATGTAAAATCATATTTTATACTTGGTGGGGCATTGCATGATGCTGCAATTACAGCTTGGGGGTTAAAAGGATATTATGATTATATCCGACCAATAAATGTTATCAGATATTTAGCAGATAATGGCCAATCCTCTAATCCAAATCTTATGAGTTTTAATCCAAAAGGAATTGAATTAGTTGACGGGTATGTTGAACTTGTAGAAAAGGGAGATCCTCTTTCTGGAAAAAATGGAGAGCACATTGGTAAAATAAAAGTTTATACTTGGCGAGGACATGAGTTTATAAAAAACCCGAAAGATGATTATGCTGGAGTTGGATGGATATTAGCAGAAAATTGGTTCCCTTATCAAAGACCCACTTTTGTTACTCCAAATTTTTCTGGATATATCTCAGGCCATTCTACATTTTCTAGAACAGCAGCGGAGGTTCTTACTTTTCTAACAGGAGATGAGTATTTCCCAGGTGGGATGGGTGAATTTATTGCTAAAAAAAATGAATTCTTAGTTTTTGAAAAAGGACCATCTCAAGACATAACTCTTCAGTGGGCAACTTATCGGGATGCTAGTGATCAATGTAGTTTATCTAGAATTTGGGGTGGAATTCATCCACCTGTTGATGATATGCCTGGGAGAGTAATAGGAAAAAAACTTGGCATTAATGCTTTTAATTTTGGGAAAAATTATTTTACAGTATTGGATAATAGAAATCTAAAATTTAATGATTATGCTCAAGTCAATTTAAATAAAAAACGAGTAAAATTAAACTTGAATAAATTAAAAGATGATGGCTTTAACAAAATTGCTTTCTATACTCAGAAAGGACAGAAAGTATCAGCTATAAAGCTTAGTTTATTAACCAATAAAAGTCTTCCTATAGCACAGAATATTTATTATATTAGTCTAGCCAAAGGAGGTAATTTTATCACTCAAAAAATCAATTAAATTATATGAAATTTAAAAAGCATTTATTATTATTAATTGGACTACTTAACCTAAGTTTCTTTTACGCTCAAACAGAAATTATTCCTTTATATCCGGAAGGAATACCTTGTGCAAATAATTTAACAATGGAGTTTGAATATGAGTCACCTGAACATAGATTGTTAAAAAAAATTAATACTCCAGAAATCTTATATTACCCTTCTCAAGTTAACTCTAAAAATAATAATAGACCTGCTATTCTTGTTATTCCTGGTGGAGGATATGTAACTAATTCAATAGATAAAGAAGGAATTGAAATAGCAAAATGGTTAAATGATTTTGGTATTAGCGCCTTTGTGTTAAAGTATAGGCTTCCTGAATGGGATTCATCAAATTGTAAATCTCAGATTGCTTTAATGGATGCACAAAGATCTATTAGAATTATTAGAAGTAATGCAGAAGAATGGGGCTATAATCCAAACAAAATAGGTGTTCTAGGGTTTTCTGCTGGAGGCCATTTAGCTTCTACATTATCTGTTCATAATGATAATGGAATCGAAAATGCTAAAATTGAGATAGAAAAGATAGGGAGTAGACCTGATTTTAGTATACTTATTTACCCAGTTATTACGATGAAAGATCCTTATGCTCATTCTGGTTCAAGAGAAAGTTTATTAGGAAAGAAACCATCAAAAGAAGATATAAAATATTTTTCACCAGAGATGCAAGTTAATACTAATACACCTCCTACAATCTTAATTCATTCAACTGATGATGAAGTTGTGCCTGTAGAAAATAGTATTATGTATTACCAAGCTCTTATAAAAAATAATATTCCTGCATCAATTCATGTCTGGGAAAATGGAGGACATGGATATGGTATCAGCAGAGCAGTTGGATCTGTTAAAAGCTGGACAAAGATTACACAAGAATCGAAAAAAAAAAATAAAAAAATGATGGAAAATAGAAAAACTCTCTAATCTCAAAAATAGCTTTCAGCGAATG
>PVBE011270534.1_pt1 | contig 17073 bp, 15 predicted proteins | sample 1631181 | NCBI WGS metagenome assembly PVBE01 (sample SAMN08397723, study PRJNA350692) | Marine metagenome, whole genome shotgun sequencing project. | isolation source: water | place: Pacific Ocean | collected 2012-04 | reverse complement strand
GATACTGTAAGATGTTCCATGGCGTAAGCTCCTTTTGGCGGCGGCAAACCGCCTTTCTGAATGTTTTACAATCAGGAGCTTACGCCAATTCTCCAATTTTCCACCAACCTTGCGACACCACCAAGACGGAACTCAGGCAAAAACAGAAGGAGAAGGTGCTGAGTAAGGAAACCTATGAAATTCTGCGTCAAGGGGGGGAACCCCAGAAAATTCTGCATCAAATTAGTGACTATCAGCGTCAAATTAGTGACTATGAGAGTTGGTTGAGAGGGCACACGTGGAAGATGAAGTGGGCAGGGTACGTTTTCAATGAGTATCGGTATTCTTTTAGCGCCACAGAGTGGTTCCAGAGACAGATCGTTAAACGCGGCCTTGGTCCAACGATTGGACTGGCGGAGATGATAACCGGGCTCACTTTTTTGGGCCTCGGCCTTGTTCTCAGGAGGAAAATGGCCGTCGAGGCCTTGCCCGCCTACACGGTCCTCATTTGGCTCTCATCGATAGTTTTCCTTGGCGGCCTCGCTTTCATGGACTTGAGTTGGCCAAAGTCCTGGTTCAACTTTTCGATACTGAGCAAGAACGTTCCTCCAACAAGCTTCTTGCTTTTGATCTTATCCGCTTCAGCTGTGTTATTGGCTGCAAAGATTCAGTCGCGTGTGTTCATTTTTATTGGTCTTTTGTTCACTTCCTATTCCCTTTGGGTACTTGGCATTAAGTACATCCCCAAGCAACCGGCGTGGCCGATTGCGGTCCTTTGCGCCGGGCTCTTGGTCATAGTTTTCGTTGTAACGAGCGAACTGCGGAGACGACCAGCCGAGGAAATTGATCCAATAGCTAAGATCCCGGGACCCTGACCGCGTCGTTTTCCCAGAATTGCCCGAACTTGGCAGAATTGATGGAGTTTCGAAGGCTCTTTTGGACTAGAACAGCTAGCAGAGGAACGCGACTGTCCGGCGCTAGCACAAATGAGGGTCCTCCGCCGTGGCTCGGAAGAGCAAGGTGAAAACCCGCTCGACGGGAGAACTCAATGCGTCACCCTGTCGCCTTCCTCGATCGCCAATCCCCCTTCCGCCTCGATGCCCAGGTCCAGGTTCCACTCCGCCTTGGTCGCCATTTCGACCAGCAAATGGCAAAAAACGTGCAGCATCTTCTCGTTCAGGTTCAGCAGGAAGGTCTTGTCATTGGAAACTCGGAACACAAGCTGCATCACCTTGCCCTTGAGCAGCCTCCCGCTTACCCCGCTGACCACGGGGATGCCGCCAGCCAAAAGGGCGGCCGTATCCCCATCGGCCGGTGAAGACGGCTCGTCCCGTGCGCGGGAGACCGTGTCTCCAGGCTTCGGCCCGCCATCCCGGGGCCCGCTATCTCGGGGCTCGCCATCCCGGGGCCCGCCATCCCGGGGTCCACCATCCCGGCCAATTTCGGCGGCCGCGGGCTTCGGCATGTCCTCTCCCAAGGTAGAGAACGAGATTTTGCTTTTTTCCAGGACGTCTCGATGGCGCATGGAGAGCACGGCCTGCCTGACCTGGGCATCCAAATGCTTTTTCACATCCGGGAAGCTCTCCAGTTTTTTTACGAGCGGCCCCCACAGCAGTTGGATCAGGCGTCGGGTAAGCCAGAACCGGTGCTCACTCCGGTCCATCATCCTCAGGATCAGCAGGAGGCGATCCTCGGCCTGCGAATAGGCCAGGGAAATCCGATGCACGGCATTCAACGTCACGATCTCCTCCGCAACGGCACGAGGATGGAAAGACATCTTCCCGAAACCGCCGCCAATAGTCATACCAAGTTCCGGCATTCCCAAAAAGGAGCTTTTCGAGCCGACCGTGAGCGTTGCGCGGAAAACGAAGTGGCGCCGCCGATCGCCGGATCACTCCCGCGCCTCCGGGGTGACGGTCAGCTCGACTTTTCGGCCTTGCCGGATGACCACCATCCTTTCCGCCTTGCCGGCCCTGAGGCCGTTCATAATACCGGTGAAATCGTAAATGTTTTCGATCCCGGTTCCGGCCAGTTCGACGATGACATCGCCGCCTCTCAGGCCGGCTTTCTCGGCCGGGCTGCCATTGGCGGCGGCGAAGATCTTGACCCCCTTGGTCCCGTCCCCGACATAGTCGGGAATGGTGCCGAGATAGACGCGGATACGGCGGCGGCCGTTGGACCCCTCGGGCCGCCCCTGGCGGACGTATTGCGGCGCCGTTTCGCTTGCCGCCAAGGACAGCGCGATCCCCGCCAGCAAGCGCGCCACCTGGGCGGCGCCCGGATAGTTGATCTTCTCGGCGCTGTCCCGCGGAGTCGATTGGTCCTTATGGGGGCCGGTGAAAGCGTTCAGCGCCGGCACGCCCTTGAGGTAAAACGACGTAGCGTCAGTGGACAGATAGCTGTCCTGACTGGTGACGATGGCCAGACCGATGGGAACGTTGTGGCGTTCGATTTGCCCAGCCCAGACGGGACTGGAGCCGGTGCCCTGCAAGATAAGGTTTTTCTCCAGGCGCCCGATCATGTCCATGTTCAGGTAGGCGGCGACCGCCGGGCGGATGGAATCGCCGCCGCCGCTGTTGGCGAGTTCGTCGACGAAGTGGCTGGACCCCAAAAGCCCTATTTCCTCGCCCGACCAGGCCGCGAACAGGATGTCGCGCTTGACCTCGAGCCGGCCCTCGTCCTTGAGGGCGGCGAAATACCGGGCGATTTCGATCAGGCCGGCGACGCCGGAGGCGTTGTCGTCGGCGCCGAAATGAACCCTGCCCCTTTCGTCGTCGCGGGCCAGCGAGCCGCTGATTTCGCCCCGGCCCAAGTGGTCCACGTGCGCGCCGATGACCAGCATCGGCGCCGCCGCCTCCGTCCCCAGCCGGGCAAGGACGTTGCGGCCTTGGCGTTTTTCTCGCTTGATATCGACGCGCCCGCCCAGCTTGACGCCGGGGATCGGGAAACCAACCAACGCCTCGCCGCCGTCAAGGGCCTCCTGGAGAGTCTTTAAATCCCCGCCGGCATGGCCGAGCAGTTGCGCCGCCACCCGATCGGAGATCGACACGGCGGCGATGCCGAACACGCCGCCGCCCGGATCCGAGGTCAAACGGACCAGCTCTTTTTTGACCTTCGAGTTGGGGCCGGAGACGACAACCAGACCGACCGCCCCTTTGCGGCGCGCCACCGAGGCCTTGTAGGGAAGGTCCGAATAGCGGAGCAAACGGGTGGTTTCCCCGCCGTCGATGTTCTCGGGCAGGAACCGCAGCACCATGACCCATTTGCCGGCGACGTCGAGCCCGGCGTAGGAATCGTAGCCTTTCCCACCGCCCTCGGCGGGGGCAACGATGCCGTAGCCGGCGAAGACGACCTCGGCCGCCGCTGTCTCGCCGGAGCTGGCGAAGGCGAGCGGCCGCCAGTCCTCGTCCAGGGCGAGGTCCCCGCCGCCGTCCGCCGCCGCCACCGTCAACCGGTTGGCCTCGCCTAACGAGGCGCCGGCGGTGAAGGCGAAGGTCTGAAAGAAGCCGCCGTCCTCGCCGGCCGGCTCCAGTCCCAGCGAACGGAAGGCGTCGGCGACGTAATCGGTAGCCATGCGCTCGCCTTTAGAGCCGGTGAGCCGGCCGTCCATGGCCTCGGAAGCGAGGTTGACGACATGCCGGCGGATGTCGTTCGCGGAAATTTGTTGGCGGGTTCCAGTCATGGCCGGTTCAAAACCAGCGTTTCCCTGGCCGATGCCACCGGCAAGGCCAAGCCGAATAGTCAGGGGACACCATACGCATTTAATTTCCTATATCAAGAAATTGGGCCAGAATCGATTTAATGTTTTCTTCTGTGATCTCCGTATCTCCATGCGCTCCGTGTTGAAAAATTACGTTGCCCCAGCCGCCGCGTCGCCCGCCGAAGCCGCGCTGGAAGCAAGAGGTTTAGGGGCTGCCCCTGATATATATCATGACAGACCAATCGATTGATCGAAATTGATTCACGGGGGTGCCGGGCGCGGTTTCGCTCCGTGGCAGCGCCGGATCACTCCCGCGCCGCCGGGGTGACGGTCAGCTCGACCTTTCGGCCTTGCCGGATGACCACCATACTTGCCGCCTTGCCGGCCCTGAGGCCGTTCATAATACCGATGAAATCGTAAATATTTTCGATCCCGGTTCCGGCCAGCTCGACGATGACATCGCCGCCTCTCAGTCCGGCTTTCTCGGCCGGGCTGCCCTTGGCGATGCCGGAGATCTTGACCCCCTCGGTCCCGTCCCCGACATAGTCGGGAATGGTGCCGAGATAGACGCGGATACGGCGGCGGCCGATGGACCCCTTGGGCCGCCCCTGGCGGACGTATCGCGGCGCCGTTTCGCTTGCCGCCAAGGACAGCGCGATCCCCGCCAGCAAGCGCGCCACCTTGGCGGCGCCCGGATAGTTGATCTTCTCGGCGCTGTCCCGCGGCGTCGAATAATCCGTATGGGCGCCGGTGAAAGCGTTCAGCACCGGCACGCCCTTGAGGTAAAACGACATCGAGTCGGTGGGTAGGTAGCTGTCCTGGCTGGTGACGATGGCCAGACCGATGGGGACGTTGTGGCGCTCGATTCGCCGCGCCCAGCCGGGACTGGAGCCGATGCCCTGCAAGATAAGCCTTTTCTCCAGGCGCCCGATCATGTCCATGTTCAGGTAGGCGGCGACCGCCGGGCGGATGGAATCGCCGCCGCCGCTGTTGGCGAGTTCGGTGACGAAGTGGCCGGACCCCAAAAGCCCCATTTCCTCGCCCGACCAGGCCGCGAACAGGATGTCGCGCTTGACTTCGAGCCGGCCCTCGTCCTTGAGGGCGGCGAAATACCGGGCGATTTCGATCAGGCCGGCGACGCCGGAGGCGTTGTCGTCGGCGCCGAAATGAACCCTGCCCCTTTCGTCTTCGCGGGCCAGCGAGCCGCTGATTTCGCCCCGGCCCAAGTGGTCCACATGCGCGCCGATGACCAGCATCGGCGCCGCCCCCTCCGTCCCCAGCCGGGCAAGGACGTTGCGGCCTTGGCGCTTTTCTCGCTTGATGTCGATGCGCCCGCCCAGCTTGACGCCGGGGACCGGGAAACCAGCCAACGCCTCGCCGCCGTCAAGGGCCTCCTGGAGAGTCTTTAAATCCCTGCCGGCATGGCCGAGCAGTTGCGCCGCCACCCGATCGGAGATCGACACGGCGGCGATGCCGAACACGCCGCCGCCCGGATCCGAGGTCAAACGGACCAGTTCTTTTTTGACCTTCGAGTTGGGGCCAGAAACGACAACCAGACCGGCCGCCCCTTTGCGGCGCACCACCGAGGCCTTGTAGTGAAGGTCCGAATAGTTGAGCAGACGGGTGGTTTCCCCACCGCCGATGTTCTCGGGCAGAAACCGCAGCACCATGACCCATTTGCCGGCGACGTCGAGCCCAGCGTAGGAATCGTAGCCTTTCCCCCCGCCCTCGGCGGGGGCGACGATGCCGTAGCCGGCGAAGACGACCTCGGCCGCCGCAGTCTCGCCGGAGCTGGCGAAGGCGAGCGGCCGCCAGTCCTCGTCCAGGGCCAGGTCCCCGCCGCCGTCCGCCGCCGCCACCGTCAACCGGTTGGCCTCGCCCAACGAGGCGCCGGCGGTAAAGGCGAAGATCTGAAAGAAGCCGCCGTCCTCGCCAGCCGGCTCCAGTCCCAGCGAACGGAAGGCGGCGGCGACGTAATCGGTGGCCATGCGCCCGCCTTTAGAGCCGGTGAGCCGGCCGCCCATGGCCTCGGAAGCGAGGCTGACGACATGCCGGCGGATGCCGTTCGCGGAAATTGGTTGCCGGGTTCCGGCCGGCTCGAAACCGGCGGTTCCCTGGCCGCCGATGCCGTCGGCAAGGCCGAGCCGCCGCCTGGCCTCGGCGTCGTTCCAATCGGCGATAAAGATCTGCGAGGCGCCGCCGGCGGAGCGCCCCGAGGTCCAGGTAAGCCGTCCGCCGTCGGGCGAAAAAGCCGGCAGGCCGTCGAAGCCGTCCGTGTAAGTGACGCGGACAGGATCGTGCCTGCCTTCCGAATCCACGATGTAGAGCTCGAAGTTGGCAAAGCCCTGCGAATTGGTGGCGAACAGGATGTAATCGCCGGACGGATGGAAAAAGGGCGCCCACGACATGGCTTCCAGGCGGGTGATCCGTTTTGGCTCCGAGCCGTCGGTGTTCATGGTGAAGATTTCCGCCGTCGCGCCATTTTCCGCGAAACGCCGCCAAACGATCTTTTTGCCGTCGGCGCTGAAAAACGGGCCGCCGTCGTAGCCGGGGGCGGTGGTCAAACGGCGCCCGTTCGAGCCGTCGGCGTTCATGATGTAAATGTCCATCATGAAGGACTTGTCGCGCTCGAAAATCCGCGCCTCCTTTTCCGTCAAGGGCGCCTGGTAGGCGTGCCGGTTGGAGGCGAAGGCGATCTGAGTACCGTCGGGCGAGTACGACCCTTCGGCGTCGTAGCCAGGCGCTTGCGTGAGGTTGCGGTAGGTCGCCGCCTTTAAATCGAAATCGTAAATCTCAAAGTTTTCGTCGAAGTCCCAGGAATAGCGGCGTTTTTTCCCCGAGGCGCGGAAGTCCAGCTCGGCCTTTTGTTTGGCGCCGGCCTCGGGGTCGTCTTGCGTCGAGGAAAACATCACCTTGGCGCCGCCGGGATGGATCCAGCCGCAGGTGGTCTTGCCTTGGCCGGGGGAAAGACGGCGCGTCTCGCCGGTTTCCAGGTCGAGGAGGTACATCTGATAAAAGGGGTTGCCGGGGTGGCGCTCGCTCTGGAAGATCATCGACCGGCCGGCGGCGCCGTGGTAGCCCTCGCCGGAGCGCTTGCCCTCGAAGGTGAGCTGGCGGACGTTGCCGAGCAGCCGGGCCTCTTCGCCACCGTCCGCCGGTTTCGCGGCCTCGGCCCGGAAACAGAACAGAGCGGCCAGCGCCAGGGCGATCGTCGATGCGCGTCTCATCGCTTCGAAATTCCTTCAGTCATCGACAATCCGCCGAACCCGTTCCCTTAACCGCGGCACCAGCTCGGCCTCGAACCAGGGATTTTTCTTGAGCCAGCCGCTGTTGCGCCAGCTCGGATGCGGCAAGGGCAGGAACCGGGGCAGGTATTGGCGCCAGCCCCTCACCGTCTCGGTCATCGTCTTTTTGCCGCCATCCCGCAAGTAATAGGCTTGTGCGTAGGAGCCGACAAGCAGAGTCAGTTCGATCTTCGGCAGCGCCGCCCGGATCAAGGGATGCCATTTGGGCGCGCATTCCGGCCGCGGCGGTTTGTCGCCGCCGTTCAAGTCGCGGCCGGGATAGCAAAAGCCCATCGGCACGATGGCGACGCGGCCGACGTCGTAAAAGGCATCGCCGTTGATGTCCAGCCACTGGCGCAGGCGGTCGCCCGAAGGGTCGTTCCAGGGGATGCCGGTCTCGTGCACCCGCGTTCCCGGCGCCTGGCCGACAATGAGCAGGCGGGCGCCGGCGGCGGCTCTCAAGACCGGCCGTGGCGCGTGCGGCAGAGGCGCCGCGCAGAGGGTACAAGCGCGGGCTTCGGCGAGAAGGATTTCCAGTTCGGAAATTTTCATTTCGCTTTGCGAATTTGTTTTAGAGCCAAGGTTTTGCCGCTTCGCGCTCTGCCCGCGCACCCATAAGGCAATCCGTCGCCCCGGACTCCATCGCTTGCGAGGGGCGTGAGGCCACGACAAGCCCCTAAAGGCCAAAAGAGCGCCAGCATAACGCCGGGAAGCAAAATCTCACATGGTAAAACGCCCTTGGCGGCGGGTCGGGTCACTGGCGGAATGGCGGAATTGTCTTGTTGATTTTTTTCCCTTAAGTGGGTATCTCTTTCACTCCAGTAGTATGATGCTAACATGCTGAAATCAAGGGACTTTTCCAGAAAAATTTGCATATCTGGCTATTTCTAAAAAAACCACTAAAAATCAAGATGTTATCCGGATTTTACTGGAGTGAAGTGGATACCCACTTTCCCTTATATTTCAGACATGAAAAGCGCGATCACCTTCGACACCCATGCCGCCGTCAAGGAACTGGAGGCTGCTGGCTTTTCCGAGCAGCAGGCAGAGGTCCTTACCCGGCAACAATCACGCTTGATCGAGGAAGAATTGGCGACCAAACGTGATCTTAAAGAGATGGAGCAACGCATCACCATCCGCCTGGGGGGCATGATCGTTGCCCTGGGCGCTTTCGTCGCGGCGATAAAGTTCTTCAGGTAGAAAAACCCGCGTACGGGGTGTCATTCTTCTTCCCCCATATAGACTTTGAAGACAGCCAGAAGAGAAGAATGTTCTTGCCCCATGTCCGCTTAAGTCACTGGCGTCCGAGCGAAGCGGACATATGGTCTATCCGGCGTTGCTGGCAGGGGTGGAACCGCATTAAACCGGAAAGGTTGCGCCGTCGGCGGGCGTGCCGCATAATGTCCCCGGCGAAACGACACCTTTAAGTCAGGAGGGCTGGGCATGCAAACCACCAAGCGGATTCTCGACGACTTGGCGAAGGTCGCCAGCGGCGCCGCCTCGGTGTTCGCCGGCATCAAGGAAGAGGTCGAAACCTTGGTGCGCCAGCGTCTTGAACATGCGATCGCCGACCTCGACGTGGTCACTCGTGACGAGTTCGAGGCCGTCAAGGCGGTCGCCGCCAAGGCCCGGTCCGAACAGGAAAAATTGACCGGGAAAGTCGCCCACCTGGAAACCTTGCTGGGCGTCAAAACGGGCGGCAGGGCTAGCGGCAAAGGTAAAAGCGCCGCCGCCAAACCGGCCTCCAGAACCAGGCCGGCGGCGAAGACCAGAGCCTCCGGAACCGGAACCGCGGCCCAACCCAGGAAGACTTCCCGAAGACCCGTCCGGCGAAAAAAATAGCGCTTCGTTTCGTCGACCCCGGCCATCCTTTCGAGGACGGCATGCCCGGTCTTCGCGTGCCCGGAGCGGACGGGGGAGCGGGCCGGTGTTTCATTCCCATCAACATGGACATCACATCCAAGCCTGTGTCGATTTCCGCGAAGATCGCCGGGTCCATTCCCGGACGGGCTCCCGAGACAATGTTATCCACAACTTGGGACTCCTTCAGCCGCTTCCCCCTCTTGCCTTTGGCGGCATATTTTGGCAATCTACATGTGGTAAAGGAGATAAGGGTTTCTTCTATATATCGGCATATATACAATATATGGTGAAACATTCCCCAGCCATTCGCCATTCCACGGATTGTTGCCGAATCTTTCAGGAGGTACGGGCATGACGGGCATCGGTCTTTCCGGCCTATCGCTTGCCGACCACCCGTTCGACGTCATCGAGCGGATCGCCGACGAACATAACTGGATCTTCGATCGCCGTAGCGACAAGGAAATGGCCGCCCAAGCGCCGGGCCGCTGGTGTGACTACAGTCTTTTTTTCGCCTGGAACGAAAAGGTCGGCGCCATGCATTTCACCTGCGCCTTCGACATGCGGGTGCCACCGGAGCGGCGCGGCAGCATGTACGAACTTCTTGCCCTCATCAATGAACGGATGTGGCTTGGCCATTTCACCATATGGGATGATGAGGGACTGCCCATGTTTCGGCATGCCATGCCGCTGCGCGGCTCCCACGGGCCGTCGCCGGAGCAGATGGGCGATCTGGTCGACACCGCGATCCTCGAATGCGAACGTTTCTTCCCCGCCTTTCAGCACGTTATCTGGGGCGGCAAGTCGGCGGCGGAGGCGGTTGCGGCGGCGATCATCGACACCGTTGGCGAGGCTTGACCCGCATATCTCCCCGATGGGCGCGATGATGGCGAAGGGAATTGGATTTTCAGGACTTTTTCGGATCGCCGCCAATACGGAGCGTATTGGCAAGGAACGAAAATGTTCTGAAAATTCAAGAACCAAGCCAGGGCGCGTCGACGCGGCGGGAAATGCGGGTTAAGAGTCCGTTGAACGTCCCGCTGCTGCTGGTCGGTTGTGGCAGGATGGGGGGGGCCCTTCTCGAAGGGTGGCTCGACCGCGGTTTCGAACCCGGCGCGATCGAAATCGTCGAACCCGATGCCACCATCGCCGCCGCCCTTTGCCAACGCCACGGTGTCGCCGCCCACCCCGACCCCGACGACATCGGCGCCGACTTCAGCCCGGAAGTCGTGGTCTTCGCGGTCAAGCCGCGGAACATGGACGCCGTTGCTTCCGCCTATCGCCGCTTCGCCGGCGCCGTTTTCCTGTCCATCGCCGCCGGCAAGACCATAGGCTATTTCGAGGACAAACTCGGCGACCGGGCGGCCATCGTCCGCGCCATGCCGAATACGCCGGCGGCGGTGCGCCGGGGGATTACCGTGGCCTGCCCGAACGGGTTGGCGACAGCGAAGCAGAAACAACTCTGCAACGAACTGCTGTTGGCGGTGAGCGAAGTGGCCTGGATCAAGGACGAAAGCCTGCTCGACGCGGTGACGGCGCTTTCCGGCAGCGGCCCGGCTTATGTCTTTCTTTTGGTTGAATGTATGGCCAAGGCCGGAATCGAGGCCGGCCTGCCCGAGGACCTCGCCGGCCAACTGGCCCTTGCCACCGTATCGGGCTCGGGCGAGCTCTTGCGCTTGTCGGACGAGCCGCCGGAGGTCCTGCGCCAAAACGTCACCAGTCCCGGCGGCACCACGGCCGCGGCCCTGAAGGTGCTGATGGCCGACGACGCCCTTCAGCCGCTGCTTAGCAAGGCCGTCGCCGCCGCCGCCAAACGCTCCCGCGAACTGGCCGGTTGAGGGCGGGGCGGGGGCGCAATACAAACCTTTCCCTCGGGGGCCCGTTATTTTCCTCTGTACGCGTTCCCCTAGTCTTGGCAAGATTGGACGCGCCCGCGCCGACGATGGCGCAAGGTAACGGCAATGGCAAAAGAAGAACATGATCCGCCATTGGCCGAACGCCTTGCAAAACGTGCCCGACGGGGCGTCCGATCATCGCCGGGACGGTATCCAAACGGCTTTCCGCGGAGGGAGACCCATGGTACGCAAAACTTACAGAAAGCCCCGCAAGGGCGCCGCCGCCGCTGGCAGCGACGACATTTCGCGGCGAATCATCACCGCCGCTCTCGAGCTTTCGGCCGCCGAGGGCTGGCGCTCTCTTTCGCTCGCCGGCATCGCCGATGAGGCCGGTGTCGGTTTGGCCGAGCTTCACCAGGCGTTTGCCTCGAAAACGGCCATTCTTGTCGGCTTCCTCAAGACCATCGACGCCAAGGTCCTGGCCGGCGGCAAAGGCGACGCCGACGAGGACCCGCGCGATCGTCTGTTCGAAGTGCTGATGCGCCGCTTCGACGCCCTCAATCCCCATAAGGCGGCCATCTCCGGCATCCTCCGGGAGACTCTCTTCGATCCCGCCGCGGCATCGGTTCTGGCTCCCCGGTTCATCCATTCCATGGCCTGGATGCTGGAGGCCGCTGGCCTGTCGTCGGCGGAGCTCGGCGGACGGCTCCGCGTCAACGGCTTGGCCTTGCTCTATATGTACGCGCTGAGAGTATGGCTAGGCGACGACAGCCAGGACATGGCCAAGACCATGGCGGCCCTGGACAAGGGGCTGAGGCGGGCGGAATGGCTGGCGGCCCGGCTGCGCTGCCCCGGCGCGGCGCGGGGCAAGCAGGCTTCCGCCGCCGGCGACGCCTGAAACGCTTCCCCGGGGATGTTTCAGAACCGCCAGGGGGATAAGGGCCTCCGGGACGGCAATGGCGAAAAAACATTGGAACCGCCCCGGATAGGTGGCCTTGCCGTTTCTCTCGCGGCAAGGTCCGGGCAGGAAATTCGGTGACAGCATACTAATTTCCGTCTTTCCGCTTGTTTGCAAATGGCAAGGCTTTTTGGCCCATGCCAAATGGTTGGCACTTTGGCCCATGCCAAATGGTTGGCACTTTGGCCCATGCCAAATGGTTGGCAATGAAAATTAGTATGCTGTCACCGAATTAAATTCAGCCGCGGTCGAATTTCACCGAATTTCAATCGATTTCAGTCATCGCCGGCGCTTGGCCGCGGGGTTTATCGACGGTGGGTTTGCCCTTGCCCGAAGGCCGCAAGTCGAAAACGATCTTGCCGTCCTTGACCTTGACCTTGACGAGGCCGCCCTTGGCCAGCTTGCCGAACAGCAGTTCATCGGCCAACGGCTTCTTGATATGCTCTTGAATGACGCGGGCCAGCGGCCTGGCTCCGAAAATCTTGTCATAACCTTTCCTGGCCAGCCATTCGCGCGCCTTGTCGGTGAGCTCGAAGCTGACGTTGCGGTCGTCAAGCTGGGCCTCCAGTTGGATGATGAACTTTTCGACGACGCGGATGACCACTTCCGGTGTCAAGCAGGAGAATTGGATGATGGAGTCCAGCCGGTTGCGAAACTCCGGCGTGAACATGCGCTCGATGGCTTCCATATCGTCGCCGACGCGCCCTTCGCGCTCGAAGCCGACGGCCGGTTTCGCCAAATCGGCGGCTCCGGCGTTGGTGGTCATGACCATGATGACGTTGCGGAAATCGATACTCTTGCCGGTGTGATCGGTGAGCTTGCCGTGGTCCATCACCTGCAACAGGATGTTGAACAGGTCCGGATGCGCCTTTTCGATCTCGTCCAGAAGCAGTACCGAATGCGGCTGATGATCGATGGCGTCGGTGAGAAGCCCGCCCTGATCGAAGCCGACGTAACCGGGCGGCGCCCCGATCAGGCGCGAAACCGAGTGCCGCTCCATGTATTCCGACATGTCGAAGCGCACCAGTTCGATGCCCAGCGTCAGGGCCAGCTGACGCGCCACTTCCGTCTTGCCGACGCCGGTGGGGCCGGTGAAAAGATAGCAACCGACCGGCTTCTCCGGTTCGCGCAGCCCGGCGCGGGCCAGCTTGATGGCGCTGGCGAGCGCATCGATGGCCTGGTCCTGGCCGAAGACCATGGTCTTCAGGTCGCGCTCGAGGTTGGCGAGCGCCTTGCGGTCGTCGCTGGAGACGCTCTTCTGCGGGATGCGGGCGATCATCGCGACGATTTTTTCGACGTCCTTGACGTTGATGGTCTTGCGCCGTTTCGCGGCGGGCAGCAGCATGCGCGAGGCGCCGGCCTCGTCGATCACGTCGATGGCCTTGTCGGGCAGCTTGCGGTCGTTGATGTAACGGGCCGAAAGCTCGACCGCCGTCTTGATGGCCCCGGAGGTGTAGTGGACCTTGTGATGGTCCTCGTAATAGCCCTTTAAGCCGCGCAGGATCTTGATCGTGTCTTCGGTGGAGGGTTCATAGATGTCGATCTTCTGGAACCGGCGCACCAATGCCCGGTCCTTCTCGAAGTGATTGCGGTATTCCTTGTAGGTGGTGGAGCCCATGCAGCGGAGCTCGCCGCCGGCGAGCGTCGGCTTGAGAATGTTGGAGGCGTCCATGGAGCCGCCACTGGTGGCGCCGGCGCCGATGACCGTGTGGATCTCGTCGATAAAGAGAATGGCGCCGGGCTTCTTTTCCAGCTCCGAAAGCACGCATTTCAGGCGCTCCTCGAAATCGCCGCGATAACGGGTGCCGGCCAGCAGCGTCCCCATGTCGAGGGCGTAGATGACGGCGTCGAGCAGGACTTCCGGAACCTCGCCGTGAACGATGCGCCGGGCCAGGCCTTCGGCGATGGCGGTCTTGCCGACCCCCGAATCGCCCACGAAAAGGGGATTGTTCTTGTTGCGGCGGCAGAGAATCTGGACGGTGCGTTCAACCTCCGCATCGCGGCCGATCAAAGGATCGATGCGGTTTTCCCTGGCTTTGCGGTTGAGATCGACGCAGTAAGCCTTGAGCGCATCGTTGCCTTTCTTCACCACCTTCTCATCATCCAAGTCTTCGTCGGCGCCGTGGACGGTTCGGGTTTGGGATTCACCGGCGACTTTGGCGATTCCGTGGGAGATATAATTGACGGCATCCAGCCTCGACATGTCATGAGCTTGCAGGAAATAGACGGCATGGGATTCCCGTTCCGAGAACAGGGCAACCAGAATGCTGGCTCCCGTGACCTCCTCGCGGCCGGACGATTGCACGTGAATGACGGCGCGTTGGACGACCCGCTGGAAACCGGCGGTCGGCTTAGGATCCGAATTGGGCGAGGTGTCGAGGCCGGTTAGCTCGTTATCGATGAATTCGGTCAGGTCCCGCTTCAACTGCTCCATGCCGACGCCGCAAGCGCGCAAAACCGCCAACGCGTCCCGATCCTCGGTCAACGCCAGCAGCAGATGTTCCAGCGTCGCGTACTCGTGGCTGCGTCCGGAGGCCAGGACCAATGCCCGGTGCAGAGTTTGTTCCAGGTTTCGCGATAACATCGAGCCTAATCGTCTCCTTCTTTTTCAACGGTGCATTGGAGGGGATGCTGATTTTTCCGCGCCTCCTCCATCACTTGGTTGACCTTGGTTTCGGCGACCTCGTAAGTGAAAACCCCGCAAATGCCGACGCCGCTCTGGTGGACATGCAGCATGATCCGCATCGCCTCATCATGACTCATGGCGAACAAGCGCTCAAGGACCTGGACGACGAATTCCATGGGCGTGTAATCGTCATTGAGCATTAACACCTTGTACAAGGACGGTTTTTTAGTTTTGGGCCGTGATTTGACGGCGATTCCGATGGTCGGATTGTCGTCGTCGATTGGCTTGCCGGCACTCATCTCTTCACCATACCTAGTGTCTGCCAAGGCCATGTCGGGACCAGCCATGTATCCAATATATATATAATAGCCTAGTTTGCTTCGAAAAAGAACCCGAGGATGGACAAAGGCATTAATCGACGCATGTTTTCGCGGCGCTCGTTGGCCGGAGCCGCGATCATAATCTGTGTAGCCTGCGGCTTCCCTGGCCAATCACGGCGCCGGGTATCGGCCGCCTGGGGGCTCTGGCGCGGACCGCGCCGATGCCGTCGGCCAGGGCGTAGAGACGGAAGCCGGGGATGCCGAACAGGCGCTTGGATGCCCCGGGCAGGTGGGTGGTCTGTACCAGGCGCGACATAAAACGCCCGCCGTTCGCCGGCGTACTGGACGCCGTCTTTCCGTGGTGCCATATTCACCTCCACCGGGGAGGAAGTTAATCTCTCCACAGCCATGACCAGGCCGGATGGGCGTGCGATGTATACCGGGACTCTTCTATACACTTGGCTCAGGGGCGAACGGTTCGGCACCGATGAGCTCGGCAACCGCTATTATCGGAACAGGAAAGGGCGCCGGCACGGGCGGGAGCGGCGCTGGGTCATGTTCAAAGGTCCGTGCGAGGCTTCCAAGGTGCCGCCGGAATGGCATGCCTGGCTCCATCACACCTGCGAATCGCCGCTCAATGAAAGCGCCGCCCAGGCCAAGCCGTGGCAAAGGAATCACCGGCCCAACATGACGGGCACGGCGGAAGCCCATTTGCCGAAGGGGCATGATTTCAAAGGTGGCCGCCGCGCCGCCGCCGGCGGCGACTATCAAGCCTGGATTCCGCCGCGACAGCGGGCGTAAGCCCGCGTGGTGTTTGAACGCCGATTGATCGCATGAGTGCGATCAATCCTGGAATGCTTTAGGATTTGAACGATGGCCACTGACGGCAAGGAAATCATCGTCGGCGGGGTCGCCATGGTCGGCCTTGTCTTATTGTTCGCCTTGAGTTACGGCGGCAGGAAACTATCGGCCGAAGGCGCTGGCGGCGATTATTCCGTGCTCGCCGCCTTCAACCGCATCGACGGTCTTTTTGAAGGCGACGACGTTCGTTTGGGCGGCATTCGCATCGGCGCCGTCGGGGCCTTGTCTCTCGACGAGAACTATCGGGCGGTGGTCAGCCTGGAAATCACCAAGGATGTCAAGCTGCCGACCGACAGCTCGGCGGCCATTCATACCGACGGCCTGTTCGGGAACAAATACATCGTCTTGGAACCTGGCGGCGAGGAGACGTTCCTGCAACCTGGCGAAGCTATCGTTTTCACCCAGGACGCCATGATCGTCGGCGAGCTTCTGGAACTGATCATCAGCCAGGGCAAGGCGCGGAAAAAAGAGCAACAGCGAAAAGCCGGGAGCAATCCCCTGGCGGCGGGGAAACAGTGAACAGGGCGGGGGAGCGGGCCGGCGCCGATTCCCGTCAACCAAGGACAGGCTCTAGAGGGGGGCAATAGCCATGGGTAAAAACGCCATCGAAACGGTCATGGGCGCCGTCGTTCTAATGGTCGCCGGGGTATTCGTTTACTTTGCCTACTCGATGGCCGAGGTCAAGGCCGTCCAGGGCTACCGGGTGACGGCGTTGTTTTACAAGATCGGCGGCCTCAAGACAGGCAGCGACGTCCGCGTCAACGGCATCAAGGTCGGCAGCGTCGTCGACCTTGGCCTGGATTCCGAAACCTACGACGCCGTGGTCACGTTGTCGGTCGCCGGTCATCTTCGGCTGCCCGTCGACACGGTCGCTTCCATCGCCAGCGCCGGCCTGATGGGCGGCAAGTACGTGCGCCTGGAGCCGGGCCAGGAAAAGAAATTCATCGCCGACGGCGGCCGCTTCGCCAAGACCAAGGATTTCCGTTCGCTGGAGGATCAAGTCGGTGAAATCATCTTCCTTGCCACCGGCGGCCCCTGATCCGGCGGTGGCCCGAAATAGTTTTGCCGCTGGGTACAATTTAGATGATACAGGCCACTAGAGGCTTGTTCCGCTTGGTTGCTTTTTTCGCCGCCGCCGCCGTCTTGCCCGCCCTGGCCGAGCCTTACGAGATCGCGGTGTTGCGGGGGCTGGACAAGGTCACGGCCAGGGTTTCCACCATCGAGGCGCCGGTCGGCCGGGTGAGCCGTTTCGGCACCCTGGAGATCATCGCCCGCGTCTGCGACAAGCGGCCGCCCGAGGAAACGCCGGAAAGCGCCTCCTTCCTGGATATATGGGAGGTCAGGCCCGGCGAGGCGGCGGTCAGCCTGTTCCGCGGTTGGATGTTCGCCTCGAGCCCGGCGCTCAGCGCCCTCGAACACCCGGTCTACGACGTCTGGGTACTCGATTGCGTTAACAGCCCCGCAAACACGCTCTCCGGTTCGGCCGGGGAGGGGACGGAGTAGACTTGCTGTTCTCGGGAAGATTAAGGACTAAAAAAAAGGGCTCATCCGGGAATTCCGGGAAAAGCGTCCGTTATACGTTGAGCCCGCCACTGTCCGAGACGGCGGTAAAGGGCGCCGCGCGTCGCTTTGCGACGGCCAACGGCCGGT
>PVBE011297585.1_pt1 | contig 17075 bp, 17 predicted proteins | sample 1631181 | NCBI WGS metagenome assembly PVBE01 (sample SAMN08397723, study PRJNA350692) | Marine metagenome, whole genome shotgun sequencing project. | isolation source: water | place: Pacific Ocean | collected 2012-04 | reverse complement strand
TGATCTTCAGCCAGCCAATCTCGCAATGACGGCGGCATCAGTAATGTCTGTTCTGGGATATAAGTTCGATAGCTTCGTGGCATGTCCTATCTTCAATCTATTACCGTCCAATTCCGGTCCTTCTGCCGCGCAGACTCCTAGATTGGACCTAACTCTAATATGCTGATTACAGGTGGCTTGTCAGGGCGGGTTCGAACAATCGGACCTCTCGTGCGGTGACCTCTGCAATGCGTCTTTCTCTCTGTCCGGGACCGTGTCTAAAGGTTTGATTCGTTTATGTCGATGTCATCAACAGGGAGTGACTGAAATGATGTTGATGACAGTTGAAGAGAAACGGCGGTCCGCCCGAATCGTGCCCATTGGGTCCAACGAAGACGTTGTGGTGTTAAAAATCGGTGGCGAGCAGCACCTGGCCAAGATTCTCGATCTCAGCGATGGTGGAACCTGTGTCTATACGGTTGGGCCGGACGCGCCGCTGGACGTGGGCGATTCCTTCAAGATGGCGCTCTACCACCAGGGGAAAATCGAGGACATTGCCGTCAAGGTTTCGAGAAAGAACGGGCAGGTCGCCGGCCTGGAATTCGTCTCTCTGTCCCCCGAGGCCAGAGAGCACGTTGACTCTAAGATCATCCGACTGGAAGTGGAATGGATGCATCTCAAGCCGAGCGCCTAGACGCTTAGTAGGCTTCCCGAAACAACCTGTCGAAATCTTCCTTGCTTACGGGCTGCCGCGGGTTCGTGCCGTGTGATGGATCCTCGAAGGCCTTTGCCGCCAGTTGGTCGACGTCATCGAGTTCGATCCCGTGATGACGCAAGCCCAGTGCCATCCCGAGGTCTTCCAACAATCGTTCCACTTCTACTACGCCGTCGCTCCCTCCCAGAGCCCTGCCGACATCTCTGTATTGAACCTCCGCACTCGGAAGATTGAAACGCATCGTGAACGGCAGGACCAGGCCGTTCGCCAGACCGTGCGGAAGTCCATGGACCGCAGAGAGCGCGTGAGCCATCGAGTGATTCATTCCTAGAAATTTCTGGTTGTAAACGAAGTCACCGGTCATTGCAGCCATCATGACTTCCGAGCGGCTTTCGAGGTTGTCCGGATCCCGGACTACGTTTCGCAGGTGATCCCGGAGCGCTTCGAGACCAAACAGCGCCATCCTGTCCATCATCGGATTCGGCACCGACGAGACGTATCCCTCCACAAGATGTGTCAGCGCGTCAACGCCGGTGTTGATGGTGACTTCTGCTGGTAACTTGAGGGTGAGGGAGGGATCGACCAGCGCCAGTTTCGGAATCAGGTACGGGCTTCCCAGTGCCAGCTTCATCTTCTGCCCCGTGTCCGTGATGACAGCGAACGAGGACACCTCCGACCCGGTACCTGCAGTCGTCGGTATCGCGACCACCGGCGGCAGGCGATCCGAAATCCGTGCCATACCACCGCTCGCGCTGTCGTAAAGTGAGAGCGGAGCCGGGTGGGTCATCATCAACCCGATTGCCTTGGCCGTGTCCATCGCGCTGCCACCACCCAGGGCAACGATCCCGTCCGCCTCTGCAGCCTCGTAAGCCTTGATCCCCTTTTCGACACAGCCATAGTCGGGATTCGCCACCACCTCTCCGAAGGTCGACACGCCCAAACCTGCTTCACGGATGCTTTCCTCGATCCTCTCTGCGAGCCCGCAGGACTGGACACCCGGGTCCGTCACGAGAAGTACCGACCCCACCCCCATCTTCTTCGCTTCCTTACCCACCTTTCCCGAGGCGCCCGGCCCGAAAATCACCCGATTCGGAAACATGAAAAACGTCAACACGGTAAACCCTCCTGTAAAGCAGCGATTCTAATGAACTGCATCGCGAATATCCACATGCTGCCGGTTTGACCTGGGAGGGAAAGCGGTCCGAAACGTCCTGGTCAACGCAAAGTCGCAATGACGCAAAGCTCGCAGAGAAGGATAAAGACTATTTGGTTTTCTTTGCGTTTTAGCGTCTTTGCGTTGAAAGATCCTTCCCCTCAGGCTTATACGCGGTGACGTAGAAGTGGTTAGCCAGGATGTGCGCGTCGGGGAGACGGTTCATCCATCGGTCCAGGTAGCTCAGGGGGGCTGCCACCCAGCCCCACAGGCCCATTACTCCGCGGTTGAACCATCGTCGGAGGGAGTTTGGGGTGTGGACGGGGAAAATCAGCTTTCCGTAATAGGTGAGGAACGTCAACATGGTCGTCGTCGGGCCCGTCCGGATACCCACTTCGAGTGACTCGAAGTTTCCAAACAGGTCCATGAGTCCTTCGCGGGAGAATCGTGTGTAGTCGGATGGGAATGCGTGGTAGGGGTGGCAGAAGGGAACTACCGCTTCTACCACGCCCCCGGGTTTCAGAACCCTGAAGACTTCATTGACGACCTCAGAAGGGTCGGGGACGTGCTCGAGCAACGCCAGACAGGCTACGCGGTCACAGGAGCCTTCCGGGAAGGGCAGGCGGCCTGCATGGGCGACGATTTCGACACCGTAAAAGGGCGACAGATCGATGTTGATGAACCGGCCGGTGTCCAGACCCCCTCCTCCCAGCCAGAGGTTCATACCTGATTCCGCTTCCGGCAACGGCGGCGCTCCGGGATCGACGTACACGGGTTCAGGCGGAGACAGTGCGCGCCACAATCGGTCGGCCAGTTCCTGCCCGTGCCGTCTGGTGTACTTTTCCTCCATCGTTGCCCCAGATCCGCCATCGAGCATGACGCCAAAGCGTTCGCGGTCTTCAGGAGTCATCATGATCGGAACGCCCGGGCTCTTCACTTCGTAACCCACACCGCAGCTTTCACAAACCAACCGCTGCTGTTTCGTAGTGAGTTTTCCCTGGCATCGAACACAGCAAAGACTGTCTTTCCAGGTGGGGAGTGAATTCATGAGTGGCTGATTCCCGGGGTCGGTGGACACGTGTGATCCTGAAGTCAAAACGGCCAGAATTGTCGGGCTCGAGTCTCGTCGATTGCTTTCGATGATTCGATCAGATGGTCTTGCTGGTCCACCGCCAGGATGGTTTCAGTCAGCGTGCGAAACTTCGTTTCCAGTTCCTCCTGACTGAGAGGGTTCTGGGCGTCTCCCCTCGGGTACTCTACTTCAGCACTCAGCGTCCGGCCGTCGTTCAGGCTCGCTATGACGCGCGCGGGCCACTTGAACGGATAGTCCGCTCCGAGCGATTCGTCACGGACGATTCGAATTCTCGGAAGGACGTCTTGCACATCCCTGGCTTCCACGTCGTCGAAGTCTTCCAGTCCGACCTGACCCCGGCACACAGCCAGTGCTACGGTAAAGGGCAGCGAGAACTTTGCCGCATATGGAGTTGTGGGTTCTACGCCGTCAAGCAGATCGTAAGCCGCGGGATAAACGCGAACCAGGATCTCTTCAAGATCGTTTGCTCGCATCTGATTTACTTCCCGAAGGCGGAGTGCTGCATCGATTGCCGAGTGCGTGTGCCTGCACGAAGCATGCTTCTTGAACGAATTGTCCGCCATCCGGTAGTGAGAGCCGAGGCCTTCGGTCAGAGCGCCCGGTTGGGGCTCGGACGACATCGCCGCCAGAAAGCCCTTCTTGCCTTCAAAGATGGCCCTGGCACCTGTAAAGCCCCGACGAGCCAACTCGGCAGCCAGAATTCCGGCTCCGGCCGCATGAGCCGGGTGGAGTTGCTTGCTCATGGCTCCGTCTTCCAGGAACTGCCATAGTCCGGCTGCCTGCGTGCCTGCCGATCCCAGCGCCTGGACGACCTGCGAAGGATCCAGCTTCAATAGCTTTGCAGCCGCCGCAGCCGCTCCGAACGTGCCGCAAGTAGCCGTCGTGTGCCAGAGATCGTAATGGGTTCCGCCGGCCGCTTCTCCGGCGCGGACCCCCACTTCGTAACCGACGACGATAGCTTCCAACAACTCGACACCGGTGGCATCGACCGCTTCGCCCAGCGCGACGGCGGCGGAGATGACAGGCGCGGCTGGATGGAAGACCGCTGAAGGGTGCAGATCGTCCATCTCTACAGTATGAGAAGCAGCTGCATTGATCTGGGACGCCCAGGTCACCGAGGTCTTCCAGCCGTCGGGCAAGGCCGTGGCCCGAGGGGTGCCCCCCTCTTCCCGGGCCAGTTCAGCGAACATCTGCGCAGGAGGTTCCACCGACCCCCGGATTGCCGAGCCTGCCCAGTCGAGCAGGCTCTGTCGTGCCATCGACAGCACATTGGTCGGCAGTCTTGAATGCTCGATGGAGGTTATGAACCCGGCAATGTCATCGGAAATCATATGCAACTCTCATCCACAGTCTACAGATACTTCAAGCATTTGATTGTAGGTGCGGTCTATGACCGCACAGATCATGCGGTCATAGATCGCACCTACATTTCAGGTAGGACCATGTCATTCTAGAATCTCCGGCCATCATGGAGTGGACTTAAAAGACTCGGGAAGGTCTCTTTCGGTCGGACCGTCATAGGTCACGTCGTCCAGGTTGACGGCACGGAACGGGCGCTCCCGGGTGACCTCTTCGACGTAGTGAGCAGACAGCCCAACGGCCCGCGAGATGACGAAGAACGCCTTGCCGTAGCGCCAGGAGATTCCAAGATCTGAAATGATTGCGGAAATGGCACCGTCAACGTTCATTGGTTTTCCCAACTCGCGCGCGATTCCCTCGGCGAGCGCCAGGTGCTTCCCATCGAGCTCCCACTGCCTGGCCTTTTCCGTCAGCCGCACCGTCCGTGGGTCCCAGTCGTGGAGCGGGTGACCGTATCCCGGAATGCGTTCTTTCCGTTCCCGACAAGTCCGAACGATGTCCTCAGCGTCGGTTCCGGCCTCAACCGCTTCCTGGAGCATTTCGGCGCACTTTTCGACGGCGCCGCCGTGATGTTCACCTAGTGCGATGATTCCGGCGGCGACACCTGCCTGAAGTGGCACGCCGCCGGAGGCGACGAACCGAGTCGAATCCACCGAGGGGGCCAGCAGGGAATGATCCGTGCTCGACACGATGATGGTCTCCAGCATCCGGCCCTGATTCCCGTCCGGCAGCTCTCCCACGAAGGTCAGGTATATGACGTCACCGAAAGAGCAGTGCTCCATCAGTTCGTCGACGCGGTAGCCGCGGATCAGGATCTTGTTTTTCGAAACCTTCGAGAGCGATGTGTTCCAGAACGTTGACATGTCGATCTCTATCCTCTTTTTGAGTAGTGGCTCACGAAGTCCCAAAGTGTGGCCGTGAGCCGGTCGAAAATCACTTGCCGAGCTGCGCTCGGAAAATGTGCCTCACACGCAGGAAGAACTCTTGATATTCTCTGGACTTGTAGTCTGGGTAGGTCCACGGGAAAGACTGATACGTGTTGTTCCTGAAATTCAGCTCGACCTCGGCAAAAATCCCCTGGCCCAGATAGATTCTGTGGGGGAAATTCTTTGTGGATGCCAGGACGACCTTTGACTCTTCGATGTACCCTGGGTCGGCGTTTACCGGGCGTTGCACTTCGGCCGCCGGATTCCGGTGTTCTTCCTCGATCAGGTTGGTCTTTGTCTTGACTGCAGCGAGTTGATCCGCTTCGATCAGAGGTTCGAAGGAGAAGAAAACCCGGTCGATGACGTTACCCATTTCGCCGGCATAGTAGGTGCTGAGCTCGAATGGAATGCGCTCGCTTCGATGATCGATCGGGCCGAATTCGGACACCAGCCGATCCTCGATCTTGCCGACGAGGCCGATGTCCGCGAACAGTACACCCGCGAAGAGCTTGGCTGGATTTGAAGATCGGATCGTGCCCATGTTCATGCTCCCTTCTCTTTGATCAGGGAAACGGGATTAATATTAACCCTAAGTTATGGGACGCCGCACCACCTCCGAACAGTTATCGCTAAAAGAACTCGAACAGAAATTCCTGGCCGACGACGCCCCGGCGGCCTCGGCTTCCCAGTTGAGACAGCTCGGCCGGGATCCGAGAGCAGGGGCCCGGAAGCTTTACCAACGCTTAAAGAGTCGCCTCGTCCGGGAAAAGAAAGAGCAGGACAGGCTCGAAGCGATGCTGCACTTCGAAGGCCTCCTCTGGAAGGCCGGAATCGAGAGGATTGCCGGAGTCGACGAAGTCGGAGTCGGTCCGATGGCGGGGCCGGTTGTCGCCGCGGCGGTAGTGCTTCGCCCCGGCACACTCATAGAAGGCGTCGACGATTCGAAGAAGCTCGATTCCGAGACCCGTCGGTCGCTCGACGTTTTGATCCGTCGAAACTCTCTGGAAGTTTCCATCGGAGCTGTCGAGCCGAAAGAGATCGACCGGTTGAATATCTATCATGCCGGTATCCGCTCGATGTGGCTCGCCGTGACCGGTCTGGGCGAAGCCCCCCAGCACATCCTGGTCGACAGCCGTACGATTCCCGACCTGCCCCAACCACAAAACAGCTTCACGAAGGGAGACGGGATCTGTTTTTCGATTGCCTGCGCTTCCATCGTTGCGAAGGTCTACCGCGACCGTTTGATGATCGATATGGACCGGACCTATCCTGGATATGGCTTTGCGAAACATAAGGGCTACTGTACCCCTGATCACCAGGAAGCCATCCGCCGACTCGGGCCGTGCCCGACACACCGGCGTTCGTTCGACTTCATCCGGGAGTTGCGCGGCGAGTACGGCGAGCTTTTCTACGACTTGAAGAACAAGGTTCGGGAGGCGACCTCACGGGAGGAACTCTCAGGTTGGGAAACCGATTTCCAGGCCGCACGGCGACAACTGTCGCCAGTCGAGAGCAAGAAACTTCGACTGCTGGCGACCTGCAGGTGGAAGCGAGTCGTGGGATAGCGCCGCTGGGCCAGTCTTGGCGTCAGGATTCAACACGGAATCGCGGAGAAAACGGGGCCAGATATTTCTTCTTCGTGTACCTCCGTTTTCTTCGTGTCTTCGTGTTGAATTCTCAGCCCTATTCCCGCCCCACTTGTCTGTTGAAACTCCAATCCTCGGCGAGGATGTTCAGGTCCCCATCCAGGAAAACCGCTGAAGCCAACCCGTTGGCCTGGCTGAAGAAACGAAAATCGACGAAGTAGACGCGGTATCCATCATCCAGCCGCTCTTCAAGCATGAAAGGGAAGCGGGCAAAATCCAGAAGGACCGCGGCGGTCTCCGCTTGAGCGGCCTTTCTGGTTCGAACCGAATCGGGCATCTTGTCCACTTCAAGAACCGGTTGGCCCGGTCCGGTCCACGTGTCGATCGGCAGCTTCCATAGCTTCGTCTCGGACTCGACGATTCCCGTCCATCGAAAGGGGCTCAGCATCTGCGGAAGGACGGCCGTTTCGGTTGTTTCGGGGATCGTTTCGACGAACTCGGAGAGGCGTAAGCGGGCTCTCGACTGAAGTTCGATGCGGGTCCCCACATAGAGCAGCGTCGCGACCAGGGCGACCGTCGCACAAACTGCACGGCGATGGGGTAACCGGTAGCTACCGATCACTCCCAGTAGAAGGATCGTGTCGAGCGTTGGATCTATGATGAACAACGTATCCCCGTAGATCCAGGTGTCCCGGAACGGAAGAAACGGTCGCATTCCGTATGGGTTCAAGTAATCCAGCAGGGGGTGAGTCATCATCACGATGAGACAGATTCCGAACAGACCTCGAAAATTTGCCCGACCCTTCCGGCTGTGGAACGAGAGTCGGTAGATAACACCGGCCAGGAATGTAGCCATAAACGGAATAGCAAATACGGAATGTGTGATACCCCGGTGGTGTTCCAGGTAGACAGCGGAATCGGCGAACAGTGTAAAAGAATCGATATCCGGAAAATTGGAGGCGATGACCGCGGCAGAGGTGGCGTGTGGCGTCCATCGATCCAGCCCGCTCTTCGCGATCGCTATTCCCAGAAGTGAGTGTGTGGAATTGAACATTCAGCAGCCTGTGGCGGCTCGGGACCGGCTCTCGTTCTGGCGTTCGAGGCCTTATCGCTTGTAACGTGCCGGACACTTATTGTATATTGCGCCCAATCTTCGGAACGACATTTTTTGGGCGTCTTTCTATGCCGCAAGACTTCTTTTTTGAGTGAGTTGCCTGCGATGAAGATGCATTCTCCCAGGTTCAAGGATCCCATGATCAGCCAGGCTCAGCCGATCACGATCCTGAGCCCCGTTATTGAGGAGACGCTGAGGTCCGCTGGAGTGCGCCCAGACCGTGAACTGGTCATGGAGCGGTTCATGGGTGGACAACCCCGCATCGCGATCGTGCATGGATCCGAGGACCATCCTCCCAGCGTTGGGTCCAGGGAGGTTGTACGGCGATTGATCCGGCAGCTCTGGGCGGAGTCCGCCCTGCCGTTTGAAGTCTCCCTGGCTTTGCCATGCGAGGAGTTATCCCAGGGATTGCCCGGCTCACATTATGCCTTTCTCGCCAGAAACGCATGTGCCGCAAGCCTGGCCACACTGATGGAAGCCCATAGTTACGATGCGGCCATCGTCCTCGGCGTCTGCGACAAGCTGCTGGTTGGGTCACTGCGCGCTCTCGTCGAAGCGGATCTGGCTCGCCAGCGAAGGCGAGCCCGCCCGGTCTATGCTGCTTTCCTCCCCTCAAACGTGGGCCCTGAAGTCTATCTGAGCCCTCTCGAACGACGCAGGTTCGACTCTATCCGAGATCGATTGCCCGAGGCCGACGCGAGCGAGTTGTTCAACCTGCTGGATCGTCCGATGAAGCCTGCCGTGTACGACGGAGTGAAGTCGGTTCTCGATAATTGTTTTCACAAGCGAACGATACTGGAATCAGAGAAGGATGAACTCGCACACATGGTGGCCAATCTGGCGGCATCCTACAGTTGTGGGTCGTCGGAAGGCGCGCTCATCACCCGCCTGATGATCGCGACCTTCGGGTTCGTGCCACGTCATCTGGACCTCTCGCTGCGCCCTGCCAGCGACGATCAACTTGCTCATGTGGTCCGGAGGTTGATCCATGGAATTCAAAAGCGCGAACGCCGTATCAGCGTTGCCCAACTGACCAAGACGAACCTTCAAAATGCCGTAAGCGTGTGGAGTGCCACGGGTGGCCACCCGTCCTGGTTATTGCATTTGAGCTATCTGTCCGAGGCCCTCGGTGTGCGGTTGAGCCCCACTGTGTTGGGCCGCAAGATGGCCAAGGTGCCGCAGCTGCTCTCATTCGAGGAAGGCGCCGGGGGTTCTGTCCACGGAATAGCCGCCGAGGCGGATGCCGGCCGGAATTCCGGCATCGACACGATTATGCGAACTCTGTCGGAAAAACGATTCGTGGACGACCGCGCCGCGCCGCTCGAAGGATCCTGGATGCAGCGGATAATGGACGCCCGCTCCGCGAACGGGAACTTTTTGCACTCCACGATGACGCCGATTTCGCCTTCCTGTGGTCTGGCCCGGGTGCAAGGCAACCTCTGTACGGCTTCGCTCGTGCGGTTGGGGTGTGGCAACGGAAGCGCCGACCTCTACGATAAGAAAATCTACCTGGCGGATTACTATCTGGGTCAGGAACAGTTTATGGACCAGGCCGGGAAACCCGAGGGGCTTCTCGAACGTCTGAGGAAGAAAGTAACGCGAGATGATCTATATCGCACCTGGTTGCTCAATTGGCAACCGCCATCCGGAGCAAATGGTGATTCGGCTCGGTGGAACAAACGCCGGTTGTGGGATTTCCTGATAGAAGAGAACCTCATGCGCGTGATCGTTTTCGTTGCCGGGGAGGGTCCGCGGGCGTCCGGTATGCCGGAGATCCATTTCCCCGGCGAACTCATGGGGCCTTCCCCTGGTCGAAGCTGTGTTCTGGCAACCGACGGACGTATCGCTTTCGGACATGAGGGGGTGTCGATCGCTCACATCATCCCGGAGGCCATCGATGGTGGAGGTCTCGCCGCTGTTCGAACGGGGGACTGGATCTACCTCAACCTGCGCCGGGGCGAGCTTCAGATCGTGACTCATGCCAGGAAACCCGAAGGATATCGCGTTCTTTCGGCCCGGGAACTGGCCAGACGAACTGACCCACGTAAGCGTGTGGGCGAGTTGGAACGTCGCCGACTGCAATTCCTTCCTTCGGTTCGCTCCGCCCTGAATGCCGTCAGCGACGCGGCCGCCGGCGTATCACCACTGAATCCTTGAGCGGCTTCAGCTATTAGCTGTTGGTTCTTGGCTGTCGGCGTGCAGCAAGCAGCCAAAGACCACCCCGAACTCCTTCTGATTATCTGCGTAATCCGCGTAATCTGCGTAAAGACCTTGGACTCCGATCCCCCCCGCCAGTCGTGTACAATAAACCGCTTATGTACGAAAAAGTTCTTTTCAAGAACGTCGACGATCCCCGAGCGGTGGAAATCGATGGCTACATCGACCTGGGCGGGTACCGGGCCATCCGTAAAATTCTCGGTGAAAATACTCCGGACGAAGTCATTGAGATCACCAAGCAGTCGGGCCTCCGCGGCCGAGGTGGGGCCGGGTTCCCGACCGGGATGAAATGGGGCTTTGTTCCCAAGAACCTGAACAAGCCGATCTACCTTTGCTGCAACGCGGACGAGAGTGAGCCGGGCACCTGTAAGGATCGTGTCATCATCGATCGGGATCCTCACCAGTTGATTGAAGGAATCATGATCGCCGCGTACGCGGTGGAATGCCACCTGGCATTTATCTATATCCGGGGTGAATTTCTTCATGGTTTCCGTGTTCTGGAGCGGGCGGTTGCCGAGGCGCGGGCGAAGGGGTTCCTCGGCACCGGGATCTTCGGTACCGGGTTCGACCTGGATATCGTTGTGCATTCTGGTGCGGGCGCCTATATCTGCGGTGAAGAGACCGGGCTGCTGGAGTCCCTGGAAGGAAAGAGAGGACATCCGCGTCAGAAACCACCTTTTCCAGCCGTCGAGGGCCTTTACGGGTGTCCTACCGTCGTCAACAACGTCGAGACTCTCGCGAACCTTCCGCACCTGTTCAATAGGGGCGTGGAGTGGTTCCAGAGTGTCGGGACGCCGCCGAGGAACACTGGCCCCAAGCTCTATTGTGTGAGTGGTCACGTCAACAAACCGGTCGTCGTGGAGCGGGAACTCGGGATTCCTCTCCGTGAGTTGATCTACGATGTTTGCGGTGGGATCCGTGACGGCAACGAGTTGAAAGGAGTCATCCCGGGAGGCTCCTCGACACCCATCCTGAAACCGGACGAGATCGATGTCAAAATGGATTTCGACTCCCTTGCCGCACAGGGGACGATGCTTGGATCTGCAGGAACCATTGTTGTTGACGAAACGACATGCATCGTACGCCTCGCCATGCGAACCGCGCGTTTCTACGCAGAAGAATCCTGCGGGCAATGCACGCAGTGCCGGGAGGGGACCTGGTGGATAGAGCAGGTTCTCCACCGTATCGAGCACGGCAAGGGAACGATGGCGGATCTAGGCATGATCGAGGACATGTGTGGCCACATGAAAGGCGTGACCATCTGTGTCTTGAGTGACGCTTGTGCGATGCCGGTCGAGACGATGCTTCGGAAATTCCGGGAGGAATTCGAATACCATATCACCGAGAAGAAGTGCATGGTTGGGGAAGTGGTGAGTAGCCAGTAGTCAGTTATTCCGAGAACAATTCACACTCACTCGTTCCGTCTCCCGGTCAAGAATAGCTCCCGTTTGCACAGGGTGAAAGCCAGCCGCTCCGACCGTGTCACCCCCCATTTCAGCAAAGAGTGATCGGCGATGAGTTGTCAGTGCTTCTGATTCCGAGCGCCCTCAACTGACCACTGACCACCAACCACTGACCACTTCCCTTACCCCTTCTTCGCCGGTGGAGGCAGCTTTCGAGCCTCCACCGTGGACTTGAAGCCGGCGGTGGCGTGCTGACCATCGCAGAACGGTTGGCTCTGAGAGTGCCCGCAGCGGCACAAGGAAGTGGCCGAACGCCCGGCGAGGTCAAACTCTTGACCTTCGGCGTCCTTGATCACGAAGCTTCCTGTCACACGGAAGGGCCCGTCGGCGATCACTACGATTGAGGTGTCTTCATCCATCAATATTTTCCTTTCGATCCAAGCGGTATTTTTCGCAATTAACATGCTGAAAATACTGTAGGTTAGTGTCTTTTACAGGGGGGCTGAAACAAATTTTCAGTGGCCTGGTCGGTCTGGAGGTGGACCAGAGTCGACCGCAACATCACAATACTCTCATGAAACGGGTATCGCCAGTGGTATAATCCCGCGCTTTGAGTGGGGTGCATACCCTGTCTGAAGGGGTGTGCTGGGAACATAGCGGAACCGCGACGAGTTGGTGTGTGATCAAACGAGTTGAGCGATCGAACGTCTATATAGAAGGTAGGTCGCATGATGCGATTTTTTTCCTGTAAGACGGCTGTATTGGTTTCGAAATTGCTTGTATCGAGATTGCAAAGGTCAAGAAATGGGAACGTGACCTCCCCAGCGGCATGATTCGTCGCCGGCAGGCAAGGAGGAATGAGGACAATGGATAAGAGAAAGCTACAGAGACTCCGGCAAACACTTTCCGAAGAATACGAGAATCTTGTGCGCGCGTTGAATCGCAATCGTGAAGCAGAAGAGGAAATACGCCTTGAGAAGACCGAGGACGAAGGCGACCTGGCCATGATGAGCCACAACAAGGAACTCCTTTACAATCTCCACGAAACCGACTTTCGTCGCCTGAAGGCCATTGAAGATGCGCTCGGACGAATGGATCGTGAAGAGTACGGAGCGTGTGAGGCCTGTGGAGAGGACATCAACGAGAAGCGGCTTGTGGCCGTGCCCTGGGCAACAATGTGCATCGATTGCCAGGAACAAGCAGAACTTGAGAACTCGTCTTTGAGACCCGTGATGGCTGGTGTCACTAGATCCAGCAAAGACAGCAGCCCCGGATAAAATCTTCAACCCGCAAGAAATTTAGCGGCAAGAAAGAGCCCGACTCCGGCGAACACGACGAACGCGAGTTTGACGCCGGGTTCACGGTTTACCTCCGGCATTAAATCCGATGCCGCTACGTAAAGCGTGGCTCCGGTGGAAATCGGAAGCGCGTAGTCGGGCGAACTTCCTGTTGCCACCACTGCCAGTACACCACCCATCGTCGATAATCCGAGCAGCACCGCAGCGCCGAACGCCTGTCGGTTCGCGCAGCCCGAACTCAACGCGATCGATGAGACTGTGAAACCGTCAGGTATCTTGTGGATCAGCACCGCAAGGAATATCAAGAACCCGGTCTGGTTGGACACCAGAAAACCAGCGCCGATCGCAACACCATCGAAGAAGGTGTGCACCAGCAAGCCGATCAACGCGGAGACGCCTACCGCCGGGTTCACCAGTTCTTCGTGATGGGTCTCTTCACCGAAATGCAGGTGAGCGGCGAATGTGTGCTCGAACATGTGAACGAGCAGGTATCCCACAAGGATCCAGGCAAGAGCCGAATCGAGTAGCTTCAGGCTTTCGGGCATCATCTCGAGGAAGACGGCTCCCAACATGAAGCCTGAACCCAGCGCGATGAAATAACGGAGGGTCGATAGGGCCCAGCGATGGGAGGTGACGATCGCGCCACCGACTACGTTGGCGACGGCAGCGACAAAAGCGAGTGCGAAGGAGAGGATCGCAGGAGACATCTTGACAATCGTATCCGGTTCCGGGACTGATCAGCCGCCGTGGCGGACGGTTATGATGTCCCCGTCCTTGACTTCGTATTCTTTCCCTTCCAGGCGAAGCAGTCCGTGTTCGCGGAGTTCCGCGAAACTTGGGTGTTTCTTGAAGTCGTCAAGCCCCGACACCTCTGCACGGATAAAATGCTTCTCCAGATCCGTATGAATAGCCCCGGCGGCCTTCTGGGCTTTCGTGCCTCGACGGATCGTCCACGCTCTGCATTCTTCTTCTCCAGCAGTCAGGAAAGAAATCAATCCCAATAGATGATAGGTCGAACGAATGAGGCGTTCCATTCCGGATTCACTGATCCCAAAGTCAGCGAGAAAATCCGTCAGTTCTTCCGGGGGGAGTTCGGCCATCTCCCCTTCCAGTTTTCCGCAGATGTAGGCGCGTTCGGTGTTTGGTCGAGACTCTTCCTCGTCATGTGTGGCTTCTAGCGTTTCAATCTGATCGTCCCCCAGGTTGAGAACGTAGATCATGGGCTTTTCTGACAGAAACGAGAATCCCTTCACTCTTTTGCGAGCCGACTCATCCATGTCCATTTCCCGCAGTGGCCTTTCCGATTCGAGCCATTCGTGGGTCTTCCGCAACAAGTCCCGTTCGAATGCAAGATCTGCGTCCTTGATCTTCTTCAAGTCCTTGTCCAGGCGTTCCAGTCTCTTCTCGACAGAAGACAGGTCGGCGAGGATCAACTCCGCGTCGAAGTCCCGAATATCGCGCTCCGGATTCACCGATCCATCCGGGTGCGGGAGCGACTCTTCCTCGAATGCCCGGACAACGTGGACCAGCGCATCCACGTCACGGACTGGGGCGAAGGCCATGTCCCGTCCTTTTCCACGGATAAGTCCTTGTATATCTACGAATTCAATCGTGGTGTATGTCGTTTTTTTCGGATGAAACACAGATGCCAGGAAATCCACGCGTTCGTCCGGGACCCGCACCACACCAACATTCGGCTCGGCGCGACGGCCCTTGTGCGTGTCTGTCTGGACTTTTGCCCGCGTGAGGATTTTGAAGATGGTCGTCTTTCCCGTCTGTGGGAGACCGACGATACCTGCTTTCATACGTGGATAACCATTTTCTAGATTAAGTAGCACCTTACCATACATTTCCACATTTTTTTGGTTGACAGCCCGGAGGCTCGTAAGTAGTCTGATGTGGACAGAAGTGGTCCAAAGTAGTCTGAAATGTTCTGAGAGAGATTTTTTATGCTTCGTGGAAACGCACCGGCAAAAATCGATGCAAAAGGCAGGCTGAAGATTCCGTCGGCCTTCCGCGGACATATTCTGGATTCTTGGGGCAGCGACTTCTACGTAACCAGTATCACTGGCCAGTCCGCCCGCGTTTATCCCCTTCTAGTCTGGCAAGAAATTGAAGAGAGACTCGCCCAGATCCCCTCCTTTAATCCCGCAAAGAAAAAATTTCTGGACCGAACGAACTTTTACGGCCAGGAAACCGCAATGGATAAGCAGGGTCGGATTGCACTGCCAACTGAACTACGGAAGTCGGCCGAAATGGTCGGAGAAGTCGCTGTCCTGGGATACTTGAACTATTTGGAAGTTTGTAACAAGGAACGGGTTCGTGCTCGGTTGGGTGAGTTGACTGAGCAGGATGAGATGGACATCAGCACCGAATTGGGAGTTTAGGGATGTATGGACAATCACACTCCGGTTCTGCTCGAAGAAGTCCTGCACTTTTTGAATCCCCAAAGTGGGGGGAGATTTATCGATGCGACGGCTGGAGCCGGCGGACACGCTGCGGCGATTCTGGAACGCACCGCGCCCGACGGGATGATGTTGGTCGTAGATCAGGATGATTCGGCGCTCGAATTGTCACGCCGGAACCTGGCGCCCTACAAGGCGAGAACCACATTCGTACAGGCCAACTTCGCTGACATCGATCACGTTGCCCGCGAGGAAGACTTTCTGGGAGCAGATGGGCTGGTGGCAGACCTTGGAGTTTCTTCGATGATGCTCGACGATCCACAAAGAGGGTTTTCTTTTCGTCTGGACGGTCCCCTCGACATGAGAATGGACCGTCGCGGAGAGCTCACCGCTGCCGAAATCGTGAACTACACCAGCGAAAAAGAGCTGGCCAACCTTATTTATACCCTCGGTGAGGAGCGGCGTTCCCGCCCCCTGGCCCGGTCGATCGTACGAGCCCGTCCACATCACACCACCGCTGACCTTGTCCAGGCGATCGAGGCCGTTACCGGCAAGCCGCGCTACGGTAGGATCCATCCCGCAACCCGCACCTTCATGGCTCTGCGACTGGCGGTCAACAAGGAGTTGGACAGTATCCGGACGTTACTGGAAGCCTCCGGGAAGATTCTGCATGCGGGAGGACGTCTCGTCATTATCAGTTTTCATTCCCTGGAAGATCGGATCGTCAAATACCGAATGCGCGAGCTGGGTAAGGTCCTGACCAAGAAAGTGGTTCGGGCCGGTCGGCAAGAGCTTGATCGGAATCCGCGTGCGCGAAGCGCCAAGCTTCGCGCGATGGAGATAGTTTAATGTCCACGATCGACATCCATTTTGATAAGAAGATCAATAATTCCAAGGTCGTGAGGGAGGCCGACACCCGATGTCGCGTCGACTACCTGTGCCTGACCTTGCTGGGTGCGGTGTTCGTCCTCGGAATGTTCTTCTACGCCTGGCAGCAATACCAGTGGATCCAGTTCGGCTACGGGATCGAAGAGGCCCAGAAGAAGATCGAGCAGCTCGAGGAAGTTGGGCAGCAACTTCGGGTTGAAAGGGCGACGCTGCGAAACCCGCAACGAATCGATTCGCTCGCCAGGCAGGAACTCGGCATGGTGGGTGCCGGCGGCGGACAGGTCGTGGCCATCGAAGCGACCCCGTCGGTCATCCGCCCGGAGACAACTCTCGTGGCGGCGAAAAGAATTCCATAACTTGCAAGCTGTGGTAGCGGATGAAGAACAGGGGGGCCGAAATCAACAGACGACTGGTCGCGATTGCGCTGTTCATGGGCTTTTGGGCAGTTGCAATCGGTGCAAGGCTCTATTTCTTACAAGTCGTCCAGTCCGCGGATCTCAAGGCGCGAGCAGAAGACCAGCAACAGAGGACTCTGGAAATCAGCCCGCGTCGTGGTTCGATCTATGATCGAAACGGCAACGAGCTGGCCGTCAGTATCGAAGTCGATTCCTTATACGCCGTTCCCACCGAAATTGAAGACGCCGCCCGAACCGCCGCGTTCTTATCCGAAATACTCGAAGTTCCCATTCCGTCCCTGGAGACCCGCCTTGATTCCGACAGGTCCTTTACCTACATAGAAAGGAAACTGTCTGCACGGCAGGCCGCTCGGATCAAGGCCGGACAAGTCAAAGGCCTCTATTTCCAGAAAGAGAGCAAGCGTTTCTATCCGAAGCGTGAACTGGCTTCTCATGTCCTGGGATTTGTGAACCTGGATGACAAGGGAGGCAGCGGCCTGGAATATCGTTTCAACGACAAGGTCGGAGGCACGCCCGGAAAAGT
>PVBE010270549.1_pt1 | contig 17075 bp, 20 predicted proteins | sample 1631181 | NCBI WGS metagenome assembly PVBE01 (sample SAMN08397723, study PRJNA350692) | Marine metagenome, whole genome shotgun sequencing project. | isolation source: water | place: Pacific Ocean | collected 2012-04 | reverse complement strand
TCTTGGTGGCTCGCAGCCGTCGCTGGCTCGAGAAATCGACCGCCGGTCAGGCTATACTGATGCGTGGAGGTGATGGAGCCCATGGGTCGGAAGGCACTGAGCTACGCAGAGAAGCGTGCCAAGAGGCAGGAGATCATCGATGCCGCGGCGCGTCTGTTCGGCAAGGGGGTGTATTCGGCCATCACCATGTCCAGCATCGCGCGCGAGGCCGGCGTGGCCAAGGGCACGGTCTACCTGTATTTTCGTACCAAGGAGGAGCTGTTCCTGGCCCTGCTGGTGGACCGGCTCCACGGCTGGTTCGGTGAGTACGCGCCCATCCTGCGCACCCTGCCCTCGCCCATGCATCCGCGGGATCTGGCGGCGGTCCTGGCCAAGGCCGCCACGACTCGCCCGGACCTGATTCGGCTGATCGCGCTGCTGCACGGTGTGCTCGAGAAGAACATCTCGGTGGAGCAGGCGCGGGACTTCAAGCGTCAGCTGCTGGCGTTCTCCATGGGCCTCGGCCAGGCCCTCGAGCGGGTCTTTCCCATGTTCCAGCCCGGTGACGGGCTGCACTTCTGCCTGTACTACTACTCCATCGTGGTGGGGCTGTACCAGATGTCCAGTCCAGCCCCAGACGTGGCGAAAGCCCTGGATACTCCGGAGCTTCGCGTGATGCTCATCGACTTCGAGAGCCACCTGGCGGGCATCCTCACGGGGCTGTTGGGTGGCTGGTGGGTGGGTGGTGCCCCCCACGTGCCCTCCACGGAATTTTTACAGGCTTCGAGCAAGGACTTGACAGAAGAGGGTTGACGCCCGACCGGCGGTCATCTAACACTGACTCGTGGTCATAAAATAGGAGGCGTCATGGCGATCCAGAGCTCCATCCGTCGCATCGTCACGGGCTGGGACATCAACATCGCGCCCGGCCATGACGACATCGAGCTGGGTGAGCCCGAGCCTGCCGTGGACGACTGCGAAGAGCCCTCCATCCTCGAGGTCGAGGGCTGCGATGCGGAGTGTGTGCCCTACCTGGCCAGTCGCGTGGTCTTCTTGGCGGTCCACTCAGGCGAGACGATGAGCCGGATGCGCTTCCTGGCCCTGCCTCTTCAGATGCTCTTCCGCTGATCCGCGGCCTGTGCGGCTCGCCACAGCTCGGCCTCGCCTCGCACCTCGAACAACATCCGCACCAGGCCCATGGCGTCCGCCGAGGCCAGCGGGTACCCAGCCTGTTCGATCAGTGAGAAGCCCCGCTCGGCGGTGCTCAGGGCTCTGGCGACCACGCGCCCGATGCTGGGCTGGCACACCTCGCGGTACAGATCGCCGGGCATGCCGGCGCGGATGGCCTCGAGGTGCGTCTGTTCCTCTTCACTGCCCTCGAAGGCGATGACGGACTGCAGCAGGTTGTGGCCATTTCTGCGGATGTCGACCTCGAGGTCGGTCACGTCGTCGACGTGCTGAAGGGCCAGGCCGATAGCGTGGATGCCGGCGGCCATGGTGGCCGCCCGGGCGTGGCGCGGCTCGCCCTCGAGCACCAGGAGTGGGACCACCCAGGCCAGCCCGAGCAGGCTCCCGCCCTTGTGCTCGTGGACGCGAGCGATGACCTGGTCGGGGGGCAGGATCTCCTCGACCCCAGCTTCCTCCTCGGCCTCCACCGCCCCTACCTCCACCAGCAAGGCGAGCAGGCGTTCGACCGCCACGGGTACCTGGGCCGGGCTCAGCTGACCCGTCGCCACGCCCAGGGACACCACCCGCTCCAGGCAGGCGCTCCACGCCAGCAGGCCCAGGCAGCTGCGGAAGCGGGCGGCCCCGGGTGGGAAGCGCAGGGGCAGGACGGGCTTGTCCTCGTCGTCCAGCAGGTTGTCGGCCGCGGTGACCACCGAGCGGATCGCGTGGTTGATGGCGCTCAGCCAGCGGACCGTGTCGTCGTCCAACCCCAGGGCCCGGTAGGCGCCGACCAGCAGCAGGGAGAAGAAGTTCCGCCCTGCGTAGAGGACCGGGTTGCGCTCGCTGGGGAAGCGGTCGCGCCAGCGCTCGGGGACCAGCGCCTCGACCTGGACCCGCGCCATGGCGACGCCTTCCCGGTGCACGTCGATCCCCTGGTGTAGTTGCCATAGTTGGCCCAGGGATCCCATGGCTGCCTCCTAGTCGTGCCCCTCGTTCTAACGGCTGGTGGCTGGGATCATCTGTATGGCTCGGCACTGATCCGGCGTCGTACGCATTGATCCATGGGCCTTCATGCTGGACGCCCGGGAGCTGGTGGTGTTGATCGACGAGGTGGACACGGCTTCGGACATCTGCAACCTGTGTACCAGCTTCGGGGCTCCCTGTCAGGCCTGTCCGAGCGATGGTCAGGAGATCTGTCTGGCGGTGATGATCGACCAGCTGGTGGGGGAGGAGAGGTCGGACACCGCCCTCGAGACCGTTCCTGCGTCGGGGCACGGGGACTGCGACGGCCAGACCAGCTGTGGGGGCTGTGCGGCGCGAGGGCGGAGCGGCCCATCGAGCTTCCTGGCCTTGCTCGGGGGTCTGGGTTCGCTCCTCGCCCGTCGTCGTCGTGCGAGGGTTGCCAGCTTGGCGGGGTGAGATCATGGGAAGTGGGTGGGCGTTCTCGGTGCTACGCTAACGATGCGAGGAGGCGCCACGGCACCCGGAACACCCGTCGGCTTTCCCGCAGGTCGGCATCCCGCCCGCGCCTCCTCGCGCCCTCCCTTCCTGCTCTCGTGTGGCCATCGGGGATGTCACCGGGGGCGTTAGCCTGTTCGTATGGGTTCACCCTTCACCATCCGGAACGCCAGGCTCGGCGACGAGGCCGCCATCGCTGCCCTCACCGTGCGCAGCTGGTGCCTGGCCTACCGGGGCATCTTGCCCGACGAAGTGCTGGATGGGCGCCGGCCGGACGACCGGCTCGAGCGCTGGCGTGAACGACTGGCCCTTCCCGAAGGCGCACATCAGACCCTGGTCTGCGACGTGGACGGCGTCATGGTGGGCTACGCCGGCGTGGGGCCGGCCAGCGAGCACTCCATCCACCCCGCTCCACTGGGAGTGGGCGAGATCTACGGCTTCTACCTGGATCCGCTCTGGTTCGGTAGCGGGGCTGCCGAGCCGCTGATGGACGCGGTGGAGCTGTGGCTCGAGGCGCGCTTCGAGCGCGCATCGCTCTGGGTGCTCCAGGGAAACGCCAGGGCGCGCCGCTTCTACGAGCGCCGCGGCTGGCAGTCTGACGGCCGCCGCACCCCCTACCCTCGTCCCGGCTGCCGCGGCGTGTCCATGGTGCGTCACTACCGGAGCTTCCACTAGACATGGCTCCGCGCTGTGGCGTGGGTGGAGGCTCCGCGCGGCGCTACCCACGCCACCACGGGGGTGAGACAGCGCATCTGGCCGCGCTGTGGCGTGGGTGCCCTGCAGCCGGGCTGTCAGGGCCGGGGCATCTTCGAGTCGAGCAGGCGCTCGCGGATGGCGTTGATGTTCTTCCACTGGCGCTCGAGGCGGATGTCGGCGCTGGCCAGGTCCAGCAGCTCGAGGGCCAGGTCGATCTTGGCGCTCCGGACCAGGCGGTCCACCAGGATCTCGATGGTCTTGGGGTCGCGGAACGCGCCGGAGCGCAGCACGGCGTCGAACTGGGCCTGGACTTCGCGGGAGGGTGCCATGGTCGGGACTCCTGAAGAAGTGCCGGGCTCGCCCAAATGAAGAGGCGAGCCCGGCCACGGAGAAAGACGTTTCTTACGGCGTGGTGAGGCAGAGGTCGTAGTCGCCGCTGCCGCTGTAGGAATAGACGACGAACATGTAGTCGCCCCGGCCGCCGCGGTAGGAGATGGACTCGTCGGAGCTGCTGCTCTCGGAGTTGTCCACTTCGACCCAGCTGCCGCTGCGACGGTTGTACTTGTACAGGTACAGGTCGAAGTCGGTGCCGGAGGCGCCGGTCAGCTCGGCCTCGTGGGTGCCGCGGGGGGACGAGTAGTAGGCCCCGTCGGGCTCGTAGGCGTAGTCGCCGGTGGTGGAGAGCGTGCCGCTGTAGCTGGAGTCGAAGCCGCTGCAGGAGCCGGTGGTGCCGCCGCCGCTCGAGGAGCCGGTGTAGCTGTTGATCCAGGACTCGTACTGACCCACGCGAGTGCTGACGCCGTAGGAGGTGCACCAGTAGTCGCCGTAGGAGGTGATACCGGCCACGTAGGTGTCGGAGCCGCGGTCGATGAAGGCCGGTCCAGCGGAGTCACCGACACAGGGGCCGCCCGAGCCCTGGCGGTAGGAGAACTGGGTGGCGCTGCTGCCGGAGCTGGTGCAGCCGGAGACCGAGCAGCCGAAGCCACCGAGGGTCAGGTCGATCTGCTGCTTATCGCCGTAGCCGCCCGTGGTGGTCTCGCCGAAGCCCGCGAAGTTGATGGTGGCGCCGTAGTCGGAGGTGGTGAGCGCGTCGGAGGAAGGCAGGGGCGCGACAGGCGTGACGGACTCGGTGATGGCACTGGACAGGGTGAGCATCGCGATGTCGTTGGTGATGCGGCGGCTGTTGTAGCTCGAGTGCTGCGTGACATCGGAGACCGTGTAGAGGTGGGAGGCCAGGTCCACGTAGGGGTTGTCACCCACGTACACCGCGATCTGCGAAGGCGACATCGTGCCGCGGCCGGCCTCGACGCAGTGCGCGGCGGTGACGACGTGCTCGTCGGTGACCAGGGTGCCCGTGCAGAAGGGGTCGGTGTAGACGTAGCCGCCCCAGATCTCGTGGAAGGAGACGACCGCGTCGTGGTACCACTCGTCCGGTGCGGAGCCGCCATAGATCTTCTGATCGACGTTGGCGTCGGGGCCCATGCCATCGACGGCGATGAGGCCGTCGGGGGCGCAGGCGCAGGCGCCGATGGCGAAGAGCAGGGCAGAGATGCGAGCGGTTGAGAGCGACATGTTTTCTCTGTGGCGGGTAGGCAACTGACTGCAGCGGTTCGAACAAAGTTCCGGCCGGGCGTTCACTTTATGGCTCATGAGTTCGTACTTTGCTTGTCTTGGATTGTAACAAAATGAATGAGCGCTCATTCATGCGACGATAACCAAGGAAGAACCGTCATCTGTCAACACCAGGTTCATGCTTTGCGCGTAAGTTTGACCCCCAGTTGACCCCAGGGATCAGGGCACCCGAGCCGCTGCATTCAGGACCCAGGGTGAATAGGGGCGGCGGGTCCATCCACCGTCGTCCACCTGGCAGGGCGATTCCACGCAGTGGTGGATCGAACAGGACCTCTGGGCCTACGCCCGCACCACCGACGACGACGCGGTGCTCGTCATCCTCAACGGCGACACCCAAGAGCGCGAGCTGACAACCGGCTTGGCCTTCGCCGGCCTGGACAGCGAGGCCACCTACGAGGACTTGCTCACGGGAGCGGAGTTCGTGGCCAGTGGCGACAGCATCACGGTGACGGTGCAGGCGCTGGGGTCGCGGGTGTTGGTGTTGGGGGGGTAGCGACCAGCCGCCCCCGAAAGAACACGAGGGGATCCGCCGCGTATCGGGTCAGCTCCTCCATGGTCATGGAGGTGAAGCTGGCGGTGCCTTCGTCTTCGATGCTGGTGCGGATCTCGAAGTGCAGGTGGTTGCTACGCCAGCCCGCCCGGGACAGCTCCTCGGTGTCGAAGGCGCGGGCGATGGGGGTGATCTCCTCTACGTCGTCTCCAACCTCCACCTGCACGTCCGCGACGTGTTTGTAGGACGACCAGAAGACCTCGCCATCGGGGGTGTGGTGCTCCACCACCACCGTCAGGTGGGGGAAGGACAGGTGGATGTCCACGACCTGGCCTGGACAGATGGCGTGAATGATCTCGCCCCAGCCCGTGCGCAGGTCGATGCCCGCGTGAAGGTGACCGGGCACGTAGCTGCGGCGCCCGTCGCCGAAGCGCGAGGTGACCAGGGTCTCGAGCTGGGCGCGGCTTCTGCGGTCTTGGACCACGAGGGGGTTGTAGACCGTGCCGCAGCGGTGGCCCCAGGGCTGCTCGGTGGTCGTGTCCTGGGCGGGGGCGGCGTGCAGTCCCTCGTCCGTGGCGTCCTGTTCAGGGTGGTACTCCACGGCCTGGTGGTGCAGGCTGTTGACCAGGATCTCCGCCTGGGGGTACAGGTCGGCCAGCGGGGAGCCGGGCACGACCACCAGCTCCTGGGCCCCCAGGCAGATGCCCAGCAGTGGGATGTCCCAGCTGATGGCAGCCTCGGCCAGGTCCAGGTCCATGACCTGTCTGGCGTCGTGTTCTGGATTGTAGGCGTCGTGCGCGGACTCGCGGTAGCGGGCGGGGTCGAGGTCGGCGCCACCGCCCAGGACGAGCGCGTCCAGCCCCGCCAGGACCGCCGCTGGGGTCTCCTCGAGCGGAGGCACCAGGATGCGCGGCGCTGCCCCGGCCCGTTCGAGTGCCTCGATGATGGTGGAGTTCTGGCCCCGTTCCGTCGCCGTGATGCCGATCTTCGGAGCGGCAAGGGGATCGATGGGCTCCACCATGGGGCGGGGCTGGCAGGCGAACAGCAGCAGTATCGTGGCGGGTAGCGGTGACATGGCGGTAGGCTACCACCCTGCCTACGCGGACCGTCCGGGTCCGCGCCGGCTCCCCCGACCGGAGGCCAGCATGCCCACCCTCGAGCTGAGCCTGCCCCTCTTCGCCCTCCTCGTCGGCTGCACGTCCGTCGAACCCGAGACCGCTCTGCGGGAGTTCGCCGACTTCAACGCGGTCGAGGTCTACGATGCCAGCTGGGCGGAGGTCGGCGAGAGCTGGGAGCTGAACAACCCGGTGGAGTACTTCGACATGGCCGACAACTTCACCCTGAGCGCCGTGGGCGGCCAAGAGGGCGACATCGAGGTGGAGTACACGCTGTCCATCGAAGAGTCCTCGAGCCTCGATGACGAGTGGACGTACTCCTGGAGCTTCGAGGTGGACTACAGCGGGGTGCAGCTGGATTCGTGCACCGTCGATGGCTCCGGGACCTGGACGGTCGAACACGTCCACTACGACCACGACTGGGTCGACCACGCCTGGGACGGCCAGCTCGGCCTTGACGGTGCTGACCTGCAGGACGTCAGCTACGAAGCCTACTTCTCGGGCAATCTGCACTGGGTCCAGGGCAGCATCGGGGATGTCGTGGTGGACTGGGAGAACGACAACCCCGACCTGCCTTGAGGGTCACTCGGCGGTCAGCGAGCGCGACTGGAAGACGGGTATGATGCCAGCACCATCGCCGCGTGGAGGTCCCGTGCGCGTCTTCCTGCTCCTGCTCCCCCTGACCGCCTGCTTCGAGAGACAGTACGACTGCGACAACTCGAGCCACGTCAGCGTCAGCGTCAGCTTGCGAGCCAGCGACGGTCAGGTCATCCAGGAGCCCTGGGTGCGGTACACCCTCGAAGGCGAGGACGAATCCTCGGCGTGCGACGAGGTCCACGCGACCTGGCTGTGTGGCTACGACGAAGCGGGTGACATCCTGATCGAGGCGGGAGGTCACTGCCTGGGCGAGGAGTCCCAGACCGTGACGGTGGCCGACGCCCAGTGCCACGTGCTCGAGGAAGACCTGGAATTGCTGCTCGCGCCCGTGGACTGCACCGCCGAGGACGTCCCTTCGGTCTACGTCACGGTCCGCGGCGAGGGCCATAGCACCGTCGAGGATGCCCAGGTGGGCTACGTGCCCGCCAGCCAGGACTGGCCCGACTTCGAAGCCTGCGAGCCGTACGACGACGGTTGGGCCTGCGGCTGGGGCTACACCGGCAGCATCGACCTCGAGGTCCAGGCCGAGGGCTTCCAGCCCTGGACGGGTCAGGCCGACGTGGCCGAGGGCTGCTGCGGTGCCGTCACCGAGCAGGTGGACGTGGTGCTGGCCGAAGAAGCGCCCTGACCGGGATCAGAGCGCGCCGGTGAAGGTGGGCAGGGGGCTGCCTTCGAGCCAAGCCTGCATCATGGGATCGGTGAGCAGCTGCCCGATGACCCGGTACCTCGACCCGTAGCTGAACGCGTCGCCTGGGGGCTGGCAGACGACGGCGCTGGGGTTCAGGTAGGACGCGTCGCAGAACATCGTCTCGCCGTCTTGTCGGACCAGCAGCCCCACGTGGTAGTCCAGGCCCACCATGTACAGGCCGTCCCCATGCTCCTGCAGGGGCCGGAGCGAGCGCTCCACCGATGCGTCGCTGGTGCGCCACACCCGGTCCTCCGACGTCAACGTGAGGATGATGCGCTCCGAGGCCTGCTGGGCCAGCTTGACCCGCTCCACCTCGAAGCCCGCGTCGCGCAGGATCGTGCTCACGTAGTAGCCGCAGGCGATGGTCCCCACTCCGGGGGTCTCGGTGGTGCCCCAGAACTCCCAGGTCGTCCCCTTCCACGCGGGGATCAGCTCGTGGGCGATGTGCTGGAAGACCGCCGTGCGTGCGTCGGCCATCACCGTGGCGCGGGAGGGTGCGTCGCCCGCTGCTTTCCAGCGCGCCAGCAGCGCTTCCTGATCGGCCTGGATTCGACCGAGAATCGCGGCGTACTCCGCCGGCGTGACCGCGGCCTGGGCGGAGGGAGCGAGCAGGGCCAGGAGCCCACAGAGCGGTAGGGAGTGGCGGCGCAGAAGCGCGTGAGCACGGCGTCGCCGTCTACCGGTCCGGACTGTTCGTCGTACTCCAGCACCAGGGCTTCGAGGAAGCGCACCGGCCGGCCGGGGAAGCCCGAGTAGGGTGCGAAGCGGCGCAAGAGGCGCAGGGCCTCGCGAACGGCGGAGACGCGCGTGGCCACGCGGTCCGTGGCGTCAGCCCGCAGCCGTGAGCGCAGGATCCGCTCCAGCCGGGGAGGGTCGGGCTCGACCAGCTCGATGCGGGTGAAGAGCTGGAGATAGCCAGGATGGCGGGCCTCGAGGCGGGCGACCTGCTCAGGGGTGCACTCGGTGACCATGGACAGCTCGCCCCGCTCGAGGCGGGGGCGCAGGTGCTCAGCCATGCTGATGTCGTTGCCGATGTAGCGACCCACCTCGAACAGCTCCGCCAGGTTTCGCACGAACAGCCAGTCGCCCTGCTCGCGCAGCTCGGTGCAGACGCGGTCGAGGTGCTCCTGCCAGCCACCCTGCATGGTCATCGTGCGCACCAGCCGTGCCGCCGTGGTGCCCCAGACCTTGGCTCCTCCTAGCGCCGGGGAACGTCGCCGCACCAGCTCTTCGAGCAGCGCCGTCTTGCCCACGCCCGAAGGCCCCACCAGCAGCAGGCAGTGGGCGAAGGGGCTCTTCATGGCTCGCTCGATCTCGCCCAGTCGTTCGTCCACGTCGTAGGCCCTGTGGCGGCCGCCGGCGAACTCGAGCGCGTGGGCCGCGAGGGGCAGCAGACGGCGCTTGCGCTCGGTCTGTAGGTCGCGCACTTCGGAGAAGCCGAGCATGCGGATGGCGACAGGGTGCTTGCGGGGCGCGCAGTCCGTGAACCACTGCGTGGCGAGCACGGCTTGGCCGGACAGCAGCCGCTCGTTGCGGGCCAGCTCGAGCATGACGGCTTCTCCTGCAGCGGCGAGCAGGGAGTCGCGATCGTCGGCCTGTGCCCCGACGCCCAACGCCGGCACGAAGCCGTACCATCCGGCGGCTTCGGTGTGGGCTACCATGACGTGGAAGCGCAGGTCCAGGCCACGGCGAGGGGGCTTTGCTCGCCCCGGAATCTCCACCGCCAGCTGTTCGACCGCGACACTGGACAGCGGTTGGGCGACCTCGACCCAGGGCATGGCCAAGCCGTGCTCGCACCAACGCCGGCGCGTGGCGTCGGTGAAGTGCAGCGCGAGCGCGACGGGCGGCGCGTCCAGCCACGCCATCTCCGGGTGCATCGGCGCCCGGAGGAGCCTGTTCCCCCCTACCTGCTGGAGCTGAACGGTCCAGAACGTGAGCTCTGCGTCTACGGCCATGGAAGTGACCTAGCGGAGTGGGGCGGGGGGGACAAGGGGGGGGCGGATCGGAGCGCTACACCCCACCCACCCACCGCACCCCATGCCCCTCCCTGACATCTGGCGGCTGCCACCGACCGATCATGCGCTCCAGAACCTCGTCCGGGATCGGGTCGTCACGGCCGGCGTTCCGCTCACGCAGCACCTGCTCGGGCGCCTCGACATGCACCACGTGCACCTCGGCCTCGTAGTCCAGGAACAGCCCGATCAGCGCCTGGCGTCTACCACGATCCAGGTTCGTGGCATCCCAGACGAAGTCGCGCTTGGCTCGCAGGTGTTTCCGTGCCCGCTCCTTGGCGATCTGGGCAACGCGCCCCTGGTCGTCGGTGGGACGAACGCGCAGTTCGACTATCAGGGCGTCCATGGACACTACCGGTAGCTGGGGGAGGTGCTCGCGCACCCAGTGGGTCTTGCCGCTGGCGGGCAGCCCGCAGGCGAGGGTCACCGTGCAGCGTGGCTCGAAGTGGGGCTCGTAGAACGGGTTGCGGTCGTTCTTGCGGAAGTACGCCACCCGTGCGTGGGCCGAGGGGAAGGGGAACGGGACGTCGAGGCAGCCCATCCGGGTCGCCTCGTCCCTGTAGAATTCGATGCGTTCGAGCTGCGCGTCCGTATCAGCGGTGGTCTTGCCCTTGGCATCGCAGCGCGCCAGCAGCGCCAGCCAGCGCAGGGGCACCAGCTGTGAGATCCCCAGCAAGTCGCGCTCGAACCTCTTGGGCTGGCGTTTGTGGGTGGACTTCGCCCAGTAGGGCACGCTGTGATGGCGGACCAAGGCGCAGACGCGCTCCCGGGCTGCAGGATCGATGCCCATTCCCCAGAGCAGGCGGCGGGTCATCCGGGTTCCCGTCTTCGCGTGGCCGACGGAGCTGATGGTTCCGTCCTGCTCGATCTTCGTCGTGGGCGGCTTGCCCAGGTCGTGCAGCAGGCCTGCGGCGAACAGCTCTGCCCGGGGTTGGGCGGGCAGCGCTCGCCAGGCCGGATCGTCGATCATGGCCTGGCACACCAGCCGGGTGTGCGTCCAGACGTCCCCCTCGGGGTGGTGGCGCGGGTCCTGGGGGCAGTCGCTCAGGGGCCGCAGCCAGGCAAAGCGGTGTAGCAGGTCGTCCCAGGCCACGGTCCAGCCTGGGGGGTGGGGACAGCCGAGGTCTTCGAGGCTCATGGGGTACTCGTGCATGGTGGGTCAGCCGCGCGAGCGCTTCGGCAGGCTCACGACGCTCAGTGTCCGCACCTGGCGCTCCGCCCACGAGCGCTTGTAGTCCTTGTCCATCCCCAGGTCGTAGCGATCCGCGTCACCGTCCTCGCAGACGCCTCGGAGCAGGTGGTGCTGGCAGAGCGGGCCCAGGGAGAGCTTGGCGTGTGCGGGATCGTAGCTCTGCTGCAGGCCGCGAAGGGTACCGCCGAAGACCCCTCCCAGGCAGTGGGCAACGTCGCGATCCTCCAGCGTGGCGAAGACCAGGCGGAGCCGGCCGGTTCGCTCCAGCCGCGGGAGCATGGCCTCGTAGAAGGCCTTCATGCGGCCGGCTTCGATGCCTACGCCCTGTCGGCCCTTCCAGCTGCTGAGCTCCACCGCTTGGATGCGACCGAACAGCTCGGCGTGATCGCCGCGGCGGTGCAGCTCCAGCTCCACGCCCGCTAGCCTCGAAAGGCGCTCACCGCGACGAAGGGCCTTGCGGCGGCTCCGTGTGCGCCTGGACAGGTAGCCATCCAGGCCGCCCTCGAGGCTGGCCACGTTGCGCAAGGTGGTGGGCTTGCCGCCGATGCGCACGTGGCCAGCCAAGGCGACGGCGAGGGCCCCGTGGAACCCGGCTCCAGGAGGGATGCCGTGGAGCCAGAGGGTGTCCCAGCGGTCGCGATACGACAGCAGGTCGTCGGCGAAGCGGGTGGCGAGCCTGGCCAGGTCGGGACCCACGAAGGGACAGGCGAAACCCCACATGGTCTCCAGCGGACCGAGGACGCGGCCGTGGAGACGGTGCTGGCGCAGCACCAGCGCCACCCAGCCTTCGTCCCAGTGGCGGATCCAGGGTTCGCCGCGGGTGCTGACGGTCCCGTGGGCGGGCAGGATCCAGTGGGAGGCAGAGCAGAACCGATCCGTGTCGCCGCCCGCCAGCACGGCGTCGTCGAAGGCCTGCGAGGCCGCGTCGAGATCGAGGAGGGTCAGCTCGGTCATCGGTCGCCCTGCACGTGCGCCAAGGCGACGACGAAGCGTCGCGCCGTGCGCACGGCACCCTCACCCGCGTCCAGCCGCGGGTGGGCCCCCCGCACGAAGGCGGCCGCGATCTCCACGTAGTAGCGCTGGTGGGGCATGGGGTGGTCTCGTATCATCGTGCCACGGGGAGGTCTGATATCCTCCCTCCCCATGGAACCCCTCGACAAACCCGTTCGCGCCGCCCTCGACGCTCTCCTCGAGCCTGACGAGCTGGTGCGCGCCTGGGCCTGGGGGCCTGCCGACCTTCCGCCGGATCCCGGGGCCATCATCGGGCAGATCCTGGTCACGCTGTTGGGGGCGTTCTGGCGAGCGCTGTTCTCGCCCTTGCTTCGCTTGCGGGCCGCCCTGGGCATCCCCACCTGGCAGCAGGTGCTGGGCAAGCAGTGCCTGATGGCGGTGACCGATCGGCGCGTGCTGGCGCTGCCCTTCGCCTTCCGGCGACGGGTCCGACCGGCGGGGATCGAGGGCGAGATCGAGCTGGTGCCCAGCGCCGCCCCGCGGGCCTGGCCGGTGGACGAAGCGCCCGCCGCCTCGGTGGCTGCGATCCGAAGCACGCGGCTGTTGAGCTTCCCTGGCCATCCGAGCCTGGTGCTGGGCTATGCGCCGGATACCGGGGACGACAAGGCGCGCCGGGCCGTGGCGCTGCAGAAGGCCCTGCTGCCAGGGGTGGACAGCTAGGCCTCAGTCCTCGATCTCCACCGTGACGCCGGGCGTGAGCCGCGCGCTGATCATGGCCTCGAAGGCGGCCTCGCGCACCGCGCTGTCGTCGGGGTGCGAGCTGGTGATGGTCAGGCGCACGGCGGGTCGCATGTCGTGCCGCCACAGGGCGCTCGGGGACGCGGTGATCTCGATGTCGGCGACCGCCGAGAGGGGAACGACCCCGCTCGGCCCTTGGAGGGTGGCCTGCTGGACGGCCTCCGTGGCGGTCTCGGTCGCATCACCGATGCAGAGCGAGGCGGGCACGAAGCCCGAGGGGATGGCCGCCTGACTCACCGGGAGGCAGCTGGTGGCCATCCTCGCGGCCAAGGCGACCTGTTGTTGCGTCAGCCCCAGGGCGGCCAGGCGCGCCCGGTCCGGGTGGATGCGGATCTCGGGCTGGACTGGGCCGCCGCCGTCGTTCACTGCCGTCGTGCCGGGTGGGTCCAGGTTGCCGCGGAGCACCGCGGCGGTGTTGACCACGGCCTCGCGGTCGGGGCCCGTGACGATGATGGTCATGCGGCTGGCCTCGCGGCCTTCCCAAGTTCGCAGCACCAGGCTCGGCGTGGCCTCGATCTGTGCCGCGAGCCGCTCCAATGCGCTCTCGGGCAGTGCGTCCTCGAAGCGCAGCAGCAGGCGCGCCCGTCCGCAGTCGACCGTGTTCAGCACGGCGTGGGGCGGGCGACCGATCTCCATGACCACGTGTGCGGGCCCCAGGTCTGCGGCCAGCTGCGTGAGCATGGACGCTGCTTCCTGCTCGTTTCCCGCGGGAGGTAGATCCAGCTCTACCACCAGCACCGGTTCCTCGGGGTGTAGATCGACCGCACCTACGCCCTGAGCGCAGCCGTTCACGGCGCCCTCGAGCGCGTCGTGCAGTGTGGCACGGACCTCGTGCTCATCAGCCGTGGGCTGCCGGAACACGGTCAGCAGCGCCGCGGGCAGGCTGTCGGCCAGCACCCGCTCGGTCCCCGGATCGCGCTCCAGGGACGCGGTGGCCAGGTCTCGGAGGTGCACCGGCTGATCTTCGTGCACGGCGACCACGCTTGCCATCAGCTCCTCGGGCCGCTCGACCACTGGAGGCTCCATGGCCCGGATCGTCCCCGGGGGCAGAACGATCTGGGGATCCAGCGCTTCGCGCAGCTGCTCGAGGCTGAGCCCCCACGTGGCGAGGCGAACGGGATCCACCCGCAGAGCGAGGCGCTGGTAGGGGTGACCCGTCAGCCGGGCTTCCTCCACCCCCGGCACCCGCTGGGCCGCGGTGGCCAGGTCGCGGGCGCAGTCGGACCAGCCGTCGCCACCCGAGACCGCCATGCGGGCGACCAGGCGCTCCTCGATGCCGCCGATGCGGAGCCAGCCCCCCTGTGCATCCACCGGGAGCATGTCCTGCCGCGACCCCAACCGCTCGTACAGCGCCATGCGCAGCGCCGCGCTGTCGGTCTGGGTCGGGTCGTGCCAGGCGCTGACCACCGACGCGCCCTCGAAGGACCAGGCGTCCACGCTCACCACGCCCGGCTCGCCTTGCAGGGTGGCTTCCACGGGCACCGCGACCATCTGCTCCACCGCGTCCGGCTCGGCCCCTGGGTACAGGTGCATCACGTGGATGGCGGCGAGGTCTGGAGACAGGCGCAGCTTGCCCAGCCCCGCGCAGCCCAGGGTGGCCAGGGCGAGGGCGCAGGTGGTGAGGGCGAGTGTCTTCAAGGCTCACCTCGCTCGGGCTCGACGTGATGCCAGTAGCCGTCCCGCTGCAGGCGCTGGCGCAGGGCGTCCTGTCCCGGCGCCGGTTCGTCGCTCGCGAGAGCCTCGCTCTCTGCCAGGCGCTCTTCCCGGAAGGCGACGAGTCGCGTGCGCATGGCCTGGGCCTCCGCGGGTGGGTTGTTCTGCCAGAGGTCTTTGCGCTGGCCGGGGTCCACGGCCAGGTCGTAGAGCAGGAAGGCGGACTCGCGGGGCTGGGCGCGGGTTCGACCACCCAGGAAGTGGATGAGGGTCAGGTCGCCCGATCTCAGCGCCATGTCCCGCGGATTGTTGAGGGCGAAGACATCGCTCGGCTCGTAGCTGCCGTCGGCCAGGGCCAGCAGCGGCAGGAACGAGCGACCTGCCATTCCCACGTCGGGATCGGCGCCAGCCCGGGCCAGGATGCTGGGGGCGAGGTCGATTCCCTGCACCGTGGGCTCGACGGTCTGGTTCGACCGAGGAAGGGAGGGGTCCACCCACAGCAGGGGAACCTGCAGATCGGGCTGGGTCATGGAGCCGTGCTCGAAGCGTCCCTTCTCGCCCAGCTGGTGGCCGTGGGGCGAGCTGAGGACGATGACCGTCCGCTGTCGCAGCCCGGCCTCGTCCAGGGCCGCCAGGACCTGTCCCAGCGAACGATCGTAGCGGGCGACCGTGTCGTCGTAGGCGGCCTCGATGCGCTGATGAGCCTCGTCCCTGGGGAGCAGTGGCTCGAGCAGGCGCTGCAGCTCGCCCATGGCGATGGCCTCGCGGTCTTGGCGGTTGCCAGACATGGCTCGGTGGCGCTCCGCGGCCCCCGGGATCGAGGCGAGGTCGCTGGCGGTGGCGACGAACTGTAGGTCGATGTCGTGCACCACCGCCAGGAAGGGCTCGGGCGGTTCGTGGGCCAGCCAGTCCACGAGGTTGGCGGATACGCCCGGCACGGTGTTGTCCCCGCTGGCCTGGACCGTGCCGTCAAAGGCGGCGCCGAACTCACCCGCCAGGACCGCTGCGTTGGCCCCCAGGAAGCCGACCGTGTGGTAGCCGTACAGCGAGAGGACGCCGGGGAAGGTGCGGCGGTCGGGGCCTATCCAGCCCAGCATGGAGCCATCGCCGCGGGGCAGCACCGGGTAGCGCCCCGTCAGGAGGGCGGCCAGGGAAGGCATGGTCCAACCGGCTTGGCTCGTGGCGTCGTCGAAGCGCGCGCCTTGCCCAGCCAATGCGGCCAGGGTTGGAGCCAAGGGTTGGCCGTCTCGTTGGGCCATCACCCGGTCGGCCCGCAACGAGTCGGGCAGCAGCACGAGGAAGTTGGGTCGCTCGACAGCGACAGCGCCGGATGTCGGAGCGCTCCGCTCCGGCTGCGTACAGGCCAGCGTCACGGCGAGTGTCACGGAGAGCAGCGAGCGACTACTCACGGCCCTACTCCAGCACCCGGAGGTCCACCCGGCCGCGGCGGGCGCGACGGCGGCTCTTCTTGTCGACCTCTCCGGCCGGCGCCGTGCGTGGCCCGACCGGCTCGGCCAGTAGCCAACTCCTCCCCTCGTCCTCGAGCTTGGCGTCGCCTCGTTCGGGTTCGATGCCCAGGGCCACGAAGGCGTGCTCGGGGATGTAGACCATGCCGACGGGAAGATCGGGCCAGGCCTGGTGCATCAGCGCCAGAAACAGGGTGGACTTGGAGTCGCAGTCGCCCTTGTTCCGGCCCAGCAGCGACAGCGGGCGGCGGTATCGATCCCGCTTCTTGGAGGCTCGTTCGTAGGGGATGCTCTGTACGAAGCCCAGGGCCAGATCTGCGAACGTGCGGGGATCGTCGCCGGGGCCGCCCAGTGCTTGGACCACCGGGTCGAGCTCGTCGGCGTAGTCCCTGACGTGGCGCAGGTGGTCGGGGGCGATGGCGTCGTCGAGCATGGTGAAGCCGTGCTCGTCCAGGTAGCGCTGCAGGGCCTGGTCTCGCAGCTGCTCGGCCTGGGACAGGGCATTCTTGATTTTTGCCCGGCTCTTCCCCTTGGCGCTGATTCGGACACCCCCGCCGCTGACCCGCGCGGTGACCTTGGGCCCGCTGCGGCCCGCGGCCCAGCTTCGTACCTCGGCCACCACGTACTGCAGCGCTTCTTGTTTGCGAAAGCGCAGGGGTTCCTCCAGGTCCGCCTTGACCTGCCTTGTCGGCAGCTCGAAGCTGGCCTGTTGCGCCTGGCCCGCGGCGTCGGTCCAGCTGATGTCGAAGCTCCAACGGGGTGCGCCCTTCTGGATGTCCGCCGCTGTCTGCTCGGCGAGGGCAGGGCCCGCCAGAACGACCGAGGTGAGGGCGGCGAGGAGCAGGCGTCGCATGGGATCCCCTGTTTGCGCGTGGCTTGTCCCTCTATCACGTCGATCTTCACACGCAGAACGACCCGCCCCGCTGTTCATGATGCGGGGCGGGCCGAAGAGCTAGAAAGCGGCAGGACTGCGGCTAGACGTCGGTGTCGGTGTCGGTGTCGGTGTCGGTGTCGGTGTCGGTGTCGGTGTCGGCGTCGGTGTCGGTGTCGGTGTCGGTGTCGGTGTCAGTGTCGGTGTCGGTGTCGGTGTCGGTGTCGGTGTCGGTGTCGGTGTCGGTGTC
>PVBE011128206.1_pt1 | contig 17076 bp, 9 predicted proteins | sample 1631181 | NCBI WGS metagenome assembly PVBE01 (sample SAMN08397723, study PRJNA350692) | Marine metagenome, whole genome shotgun sequencing project. | isolation source: water | place: Pacific Ocean | collected 2012-04 | reverse complement strand
CGTAAAGGAACGGCAAGTCGGCCTTCCGTCCGGCGCCACTCACGCCGCTCATAGAGTCGGCGATGATTTGTTCGGGATCAATCAAGTCTTGCTCGAGAAGTGGAATGGCTGGCAGTAAAATACTTGTAGGGTAACAGCCGGGTGAGGCGATGAGAGTCGCGTCGGCGATGGCTTCGCGACGGATTTCGGGTAGGCCGTAAACAGCCTTGGCCAGCCACTCCGGCGCGGGGTGTTCGTTGCCGTAAAACTCATTGTAAATGTCGGCGCTGTTGAGTCGGAAGTCGGCACTCAGGTCGATCACCGTCACGCCGCGCTCGGCCAGCGGCACGGCAAACTCGGCAGCGACGCCGTGGGGCAGGGCGAGAAAAACGGCTTTGGCTTTGTCGGCCAAAAGGTCAATCGACGGCTCGGAGAAAGCCAAGTCACTTGCTCCGGCGTATCCGGCGAAGCGAGGGAAAACAGATGTCAGTGGCTGGTCGGCATACTGCCGCGAGGTCAGCACCGAAAGGTTGACGTGCGGATGCCCGAGCAGCAGGCGCACCAGTTCCTCGCCGGAGTAACCGGAGGCACCCACGACTGCTGCGTTGATTTTTGTCCCTGACATAATGGTTTAACTATTGCGGCCACGCTTGGCCGAGGTTGCTTGAGATGATAGTACCGAAAAACAGAAAGCCCCGCCAGCGTTTCAACCAGCGGGGCTCGAAAAGGGTAACAATTTAGCGTTTGCTGTATTGGAAATGTTTCCGGGCGCCGGGTTGGCCGGGCTTCTTTCGCTCCTTCTTGCGCGGGTCACGGGAAAGATGGCCGGCATCCTTGAGCGGTTGCCGGAGTTCGCCGTCATACTTCTCAAGCGCGCGGGCTATGCCTAGCCGCATTGCACCGGCCTGGCCGGCGATGCCGCCGCCAGCGACTCTCACGCGGACGTCGGCTTTCTCGTTCATCTCAACCGTTTCGAGCGGCTGCACCGCAATGGTGCGCTGGTTCTCGACGGTGAAGTAATTCTCCACGGCACGACCGTTGACGGTGATTTTGCCGGAGCCGTTGGCTGACAGGCGCACGCGGGCTACCGCTGTCTTGCGGCGGCCTGTTCCCAAAAATTCCTCAGTTTGAGCCATATAAAAAATCTGTGTTAAGCCAGTTCGAGTGCTGTCGGCGCCTGCGCCTTGTGCGGATGATCCGGCCCGGCGTACACCTTGAGTTTCTTGATGATCTGCCGCCCCAGTCGGTTGCGCGGGATCATGCCCTTGACAGCTTTCTCAACGAGCCGTTCCGGATGCTTCGCTCGGACGTCTGCCGGTGAAAATTTCTTCAGGCCGCCGCGCCAGCCGGAGTAAGTGGTCATCACTTTCTCCGTTTCCTTTTTGCCGGTTAACACCACTTTCTCCGCATTGATCACGACGACGAAGTCGCCGGTGTCGAGGTGTGGCGTGAAGGTTGGCCTGTTTTTACCGCGCAAAATGCCAGCCGCCTTGGTGGCTACCTTGCCCAGTACGGCCCCGTCGGCATCAATGATGTGCCACTTTCGCGGCTGCTCGTCGATCGTGCGGTTTAGCTTGTCGATCTTTGGTAAATAGGTCTTCATTCAGAATCCCCTCGGATGCAAAGGGGCGGGAACACTACCAAAAACCAAAAGCGAGTCAATACGTTGTTTAAAGAAAAAACAAGCCGTTTTTCCGAGTTTATCATAAAACAGGAATGATTTGATTGATCCGATCCGTTCAGCGGAAGGGTCAATTCTTGTTGGTGACAAGTGATTACTCCCGGTGGAGTGTTGCAAGCTTCGCATTGAGTATCTCGGTGAGATTTATCACGTGATGAGTCGCAGGAATCGTTCATTGTCGATGGCTCTGGCAATGGCTAATCCGAAAAAGGTCTGTGATTATGTCCACTTGAAATGCGTCGGATGTCAGCGGACGGTGACGATTACCAGTGCATTCGTCGCGACTGGTGTCTTGGGGAGGAAAAGTTTAGCAAGGAACTTTTGATTCATGTGAGTGAGCGCAGAGGTGTTGAACATTACGTGAGTGATTAGAGGGTGAAAGAGAGAAAGGCGAACGAATTATGGCGGAGGAATTACGCCAACGACGATTTAAGTGAGAATGGTCTGGACAAATTTCCCAGAGGTTTCGGATAAAGTGGAGATTGCGGTTCGGTTAGGGATAGAGACCGTGCAAACAGTGACATGGATCGTAGATCGATTGCATCCGGGAAGTCTCAACTGCGCCATCCACTTACTATTGTAGGGTACGCCACCGAGTGACGGGCTACTTTTCAACAACAACAATTGAGCCCTTTACATAATCAGTTTCTCGGGCACCGGCAACATCCTGTCGCCCAGGTCGACTCCCTACGGATACCGGTCACAAGCATAAGGTTTTGCTCCCGCACCGACAGTGCCCAGTAAGCAAAACCGATTCCTGATGACATCAGGGGTTTAACTCAATCACTCGCTCCGCCACAACATGCATCGACTTCTTTTTTGCGACTTCCTCATCGCGATCCCACTGGATTCCCACCTGCAAAGTAGTCTGCTGCCCCGTCCACAACTTCTGCAATCTTGCATCCCTAAGGGCCATCAACATCACCTCATCACCGCCTAATTCAACAGCTTTTCTAAGGGATTTTTTTGACTCCTCCAGATTTCCCATTGCACAGGCCATGCTGGCTACATGATACCACACCAGGTATTCATCATTCCCGTCACAAGTAAGCTGATCTTCCCGGGGGAGAGTTATGGGATATGACTTGCCTGTTCCGTTTTCGATGAGCACAAGACGATCGCCCTTCTTCTCCAATCGCCCCTGCAAACGCATATGCAGACGGAGCAATTCACAATCACTTTCTTCAACAGCTTCCTGCAACTCGTGGTAGTCGACAGACTTGCCCGGGAGCAACGCCATCACGATCTGTTTCTTGTCGATATCAATATGTAGACCATTCTGGAGCAGGCTTTGATCCAAGGCGGCGGCACCAGCCAATTGCTTGTGGGCGGCCTTGGCGCAGTGCGCACAGACCATTCCTTTCACATCCAGCACAGCTTGATTGGATTGTACGTTTACCGGCGCAACTGGCTTCTCCGCTTTAGTTGCAGATGCCAACAGGCAACTCCCTATTATCGTATAACGAATTATTTTCTTCATTTTTCTCTTTTATCTGGTTGAGTATTTAATTTCCTTATTGCCGAAAAATAGAATAAGCCAATAACTTCAATATGCAAACAGAACAACCGTCTATATGGGGTAATTCAGGTTAGGTTCCATATATTGTCTATATGCACGTGCACAAGTAGACATTGCTCTCAAGTTCTTATCCTATCCTAAGCTGCTGATTAATTGACTATTATTGCCCGATTCTGTGTGCTTGCCTCCCCTCGTTATTGACCTCGGAACAGTTTATTTGGCAGTTCCCCGTTTAACTTCTGCTCCGGCGGCTTAGACAATCAGCTAACTGCCAGTTCCTGCTACTGATCCCTTTATGAACACCCGGCCGTGGCATCCCCGGATGCCTCTGGACATGCCGTCGTCGTATAAAGCAGCCCGTGATCAAACACCGACACTTTCGCGTTTTGCTCGCTATAAAATTTGCCGTAGAGGTAAACGTTCATTCCCGAAAGCGGCGGGAAATCTGAGGGAAAGCCGTCCCGCTTGGCAAAGGCGAACCGGAAGTCCATGGCGCCCGCCGGTTTTTCTTTTATGCGCTTGGCCATGCGGCTACGGTTTTTTTCGGACAGTTTCCGTGGACACGCCACATCATACACGCCGCTTGGCCGCTATTGTTTTTACCGATATCGTCGGATTTTCTAAGCTCACGGAGGGTGATGAGGTTAAGGCGCTCAAGTTGCTCGCGATGCAAAAACAGATCGTCCAGCCGATTGTGCAGGAGTCTGGCGGACAATGGCTCAAGGAGATGGGCGACGGGTTGCTGCTGAGTTTTCCCAGTTCGTACGACGCGGTGCGCTGCACGATAGGTATCCAGAAAGCTGTTCGGGAAATCGAGAACCTCGTGCTACGAATCGGAGTGCATCAGGGCGATGTAGTGCAGACGGAGAATGATATCCTCGGCAGCGGCGTAAACATAGCCTCGCGTGTCGAGACGGTCGCGCCTCCAGGCGGGATTGCTGTGTCCGACAAGGTGCAGCGAGATATCGCGCACCACGCCGATCTGTCCACGCAGAGCATCGGTTTCCCCAAGTTCAAGGGCATCGACATTGAGTTTGAGGTGTTTTGTGTCACCAATGATGGTTTGCCTGTCGGTACCAGTCACGGCAAGACTGAGGCGCCCGGGCGCTTGGCCAAGCGCAAATCGTCGGTGCTGCCCATCGCGGTGGCAGCGGTCGTGCTGGCGCTGGTCGTAATGCTGTTCCTCAGGCCAAGCGGCGGTGTGGACTTGAGTGCCATCCCGCCGAAATCGATCGCCGTGCTGCCGTTTGATAATTTTGCCCAAGGAGAGGCGGAGGAAAATTTCGCCGATGGCCTCACCGAGGTGATCACCGCCACGTTATCGAAGATCGGCGAACTGAAGGTGATAAGTCGCACGTCGGTCATGTCGTTCAAGGGCGACAATCGGCCAACGTCGCCGGAGATCGCCAGTAGGCTTGGCGTCGCCCATGTACTGGAGGGTTCGGTGCAGCGTTCCGGGGAGCAGGTTCGGATCGTTGTGCAGTTGATCGATGCTCGGGAGGACCGGCATCTCTGGTCGGAGACGCACGATGGTCAGTTCAGCGAGTTGTTCGACGTGCAGACGCGTGTGGCCACGAACATCGCCCGCTATCTTGAAGCCAATTTAACCCAGCAGGAGCAGAAGCAGATCGCCCGCAAGCCTACGCAGAACATGAAGGCGTATGAGCATTATCTCGTGTTGCTCCAGCGTGGCATTGTGCACATCGACAAGCGCGAACTCGACGTTAATCTCGCCTTCGCGGAGAAGGTGGTTCAGTTGGATGAAACCTTCGCGGAAGTCCACGCCATCATCGCGTTGTGCCACTTGGGCTACTACTGGTCGGGAATCGACCATACGGATGCGCGGCTGGCCTTGGCCAAGGCCAGCGTCGAACGGGCGGTCGAGTTGGCCCCGGAGGCCGCGATGGTGCACACGGCCAAGGGCTATTTGCATTACTGGGGACTTGGCGAGTTTGACAAGGCGCTGATTGAGTTTAGGCTTGCACAGACAATGGAGCCAAGCGCCTCGCAACATATCGAGGACATCGCGTGGGTGCAGCGCGCCAAGGGTGATCTCCCTCTGGCGTTCGATAGCATGGACAAGGCGCTCGAGTTGAACCCGCAGTCTGATCTCATTTTACGCGAGATGGGATTCACCCATATCGTCGCCAAGAACTTTGACCGAGCCATCGAGTTTTTGAATCGTGCCATTCTTCTCAACGATACCGCTGATTATTACGGCCTCAAGATTGATGCTATCTGGGCGCGTGACGGCGACGTGGAAACAGCCTTGGCGTTCCTGAAGGAGGCGCAGGGGATCGTCGGTCTGGACAAGTTCCTGATTCACGAACATCGCTTCGAACTTGCACGGGGCAACTACGCCGTATCACTCAAAGCGATCGAGGCCATCAAGGAGGATCCGTTTTTATCGCAGAGCCGAGTGATTCCCAAGGCGCTCGCGCGGGCGTTCGTCTACGAGCGGATGGGGGAGTCTGACAAAATGAAGGCCGAATTGGAGACAAGCCTCAAGATGCTAAAGCGCATGGCTAACGAAAACCCGATTGATCCTCGGATACAGATGAACATGGGATTGGTCTATGCCATGCGCGGCGACGCGGAACAGGCCGTCATGAGAGGGCGCCAGGCCATGGCGCTGTATCCGCTCGGCAAAAACGCTATTAACGCCCAGCGGATTCATATCCAGATGGGGATCATTTATTTGCAGCTTGGCCAAGTGGACCAATGTATAGAGTTGCTCAACACTCTCAAGGGCAAGCCGCTTGGTATGGAGGTCGGCGAGATGAAAACCGATGCTGCTTGGGATCCGGTGCGAGCTCACCAAGCCTTCAAAACCATCGTCCAGTAACGCGTCCAAGTCGTAAAAGGTTAGTTCTTGTTGTTGACATGTAGGGGATCGAACAGGGGGTGGTTTGTATGTGGTGCTTTTGAGAGTATGTGCTTTGTTGCTTCTGCTGGTTTTTGATCTTGTTCGATTTGCCGGTGTGCGGGCAGTTCTCTCGTCACCCTTTCAGTCGGCTGAGATGCTTCACGACTAATCTCGCTTGACCAAGTGGTCCCTGAACGAGTTCGTTTCGGCATTTGTTAATAGCGTTTGCCGGCCATTGTTAACGCAAATCGTTGAGCGGGAAGATATGTGATTGATTCACTCCGGCGGTTCGATAGGCTGGGTGGCGAATTTTAGTTTAATCGAAATGCCTGTTTACACTTACGAGACGATTCCCAAGAAAAAGGGACAAAAAGTTCGCCGCTTCGAGATCGAGCAGCGGATGAGTGACAATCCGCTGAAGAAGGATCCCAAGACCGGTCTGCCGGTGAAGCGCATTATTACTGGCGGTTCCGGAACCATTTTTGGCGGGCTTAGTGTGATGGCGATGAATCGGAAGAAGGGGAAATAAACCTCCAACCATGAAAATAAATCCGTTTGCGTTGGCCGCGTTGGCACTCGTGGCGGGTGCTGTGCTTGGCAGCGGTCTCCGGGCCGAGACGCTGTTCGAGAGCGGGGCCAAGTGGCTCTACTACAAAGGCAACAATCATCCCTCTGGTGGTGACTTGGAGTGGACTGGCCAGGCCTTCGACGATAGCGCTTGGCCAAGCGGCGATACGCCGATCCGTTATGGCGACGGCAACGGCGGTACGGTGCTGACTGACATGCGCAACGTGTACTCGACGATGTTTTTCCGTCGCACGTTCAACGTGGCCGATGCCGGGCAGGTTTCCGCGCTCGATCTGCTAGTGAATTACGACGACGGGTTTGTGGTATGGCTCAACGGCGAGCAGGTGCTCGATGTGGGTGGCTCGGCTGATCTGACGCACGATTCTTTTGCGAGCATTAGTCATGAGTCCGGCAATTTCGAGACGTTCGCTTTGGACAATCCTGCTCAGTTTCTGGTCGATGGCGAAAACCAGATTGCCATCATGGGATTCAACACCAACCTGACGAGTAGCGATTTCATGATGGACGCCGAGCTGCGGAGTTACCGGCCGGACAAGTCACCGCCGAAAGTCGTGTCGCTCGATCCGCCGCCGGGCAACGTCAGTCTGTTGCGCGAGGTCATGGTTCGTTTTGACGAGGAGGTCACGGGGGTGGATGCCGACGATCTTTGGCTCGACGGAGATCCGGCGGTGCAGCTTCGCGGCGGCAACACCACATGGACGTTTGTTTTTGCGCCGGGTGACCTCGGCGAGGCGATGCTGTCGTGGAACCCTGACCACGGCATCGCCGACACGGCGCGTCCGCCCAATCTGATGGCCGCCGCCACTGCTGCGGCAACGCACCGATACCGCATCGTCGATGACATGCCGCCGACGCTGACAACCATCCTGCCGCCGCCGGGCAGCACGGTGCGCGGGCTGGACCGTGTGCGGATGTTTTTCAGCGAACCGATCCGCGGACTCGATGCGGCTGACTTACGGGTGAATGGCCAGGCGCCGGCGTCGATTGCCGGCGTGGCCAGCGGGCCGTGGCAAATTGAGTTCGAGCCGGCTGGGGGCGGCATTGTGACGATCGCCTGGGTGGCGGATCACGGCATCACCGACTTGGCGTCGGAGCCGAATCCGCTCGTGCCGGAGGGCTGGCATTACAACGTCGATACCGACCACGAATCTGGCCAAGTGGTGATCAACGAAATCCTTGCTGCCAATCGTGACGGCTTGAGGGATGACGACGGAGAAGCCGGCGACTGGATCGAGTTGAAAAACACCGGCCGGGCCATGGTCTATCTCGACGGCTGGTCGCTAAGCGATGATGCGGCCAAGCCGGGCAAATGGGTGTTCCCCGCCGTGACGATCCGGCCAAGCGCGACGATGGTCGTGCATGCCACGGGCAAAAATCACCGCGCGCCCGGCCAGGCGTTGCATACGAATTTCAAGCTGGGGATCGAGGGTGAGTACCTTGGCCTGTTCAGCCCGGAGCTGCCGCGCCGGGTCGTCGACGAGATCGCGCCGGCGTATCCGGAGCAGCGCAGCAACGTCTCCTACGGCCGTTTGGCCGAGAGAGAGTGGGGCTGGTTTGAGACACCGACGCCGGGCAAGGCCAACCGTGGCAGGACGGTTCACGGGCTGCTCGTGCCACCCCAGTTCAGCGCGCAGCGGGGCGTTTATGATGCGCAATTCCGGGTGCACCTCACCACCGACGAGCCGGGCGCAGTGATCCGCTACACGACCGACTACTCCGAGCCGACCGCGACCAACGGCAAAGTATACTCCGCACCGCTGGCGATCCGGCGGACGGTCGTGGTGCGGGCGGCGGTGTTCAAGAGTGGCATGCTGCCGTCGCGCGTGGTGACGCACACCTACGCCTACAACTTGAGCAAGCTGGCGACGTCGTTGCCGATGATGTCACTCGTCACCGAGAATTTGAACCTGTGGGGTAACACCGGCATTATGGAGACCAACCCGCGCAACACGACCAAGCGCGGCATCGCCTGGGAGCGGCCGGTCTCGATGGAGCTGATTTATCCCGGGACAGGCGAGACGCTGCAGGCCAATGCCGGCCTGCGTGTGCAGGGCGGCAATTACATTCGAGGCCGTTACGATCCAAACGCCGGGCCGCCGGCCGGCAAGTACTCCTTCCGGCTGTACTTTCGGGGTGACTACGGGCCGGGTCGGCTGCGGCATCCCATTTTCCCGGGGTTGCAGGTGCAGGATTTCAATCACATCGTCCTGCGGGCTGGCATGAACGACAATACGAACCCGTTTGTCATCGACGAGTTGGTGCGGCGACTCTCGGCAGACATGGGCCAGGTCGCCGCGCGCGGCACGTTCATGAATCTCTATCTCAACGGCAAGCCCAGGGGCTATTACAACCCGACCGAGCGCATCGACAGCGACTTTCTCAACTCGTGGAACGGCGGCGAGTCAGAGTGGGACATCATCGCGCAGTTCGGCGAACTGCGCGAGGGCGACATGGTGAAGTGGAACGAACTCAAGACCGCGCTGCTAAAGAATCTTTCCGTCCCGCAAAATTATGCGGCGATTGAGCGGTTGCTCGATGTCGATAACTTCATCGACTACATCATGCTTAATGTGTACGCGAATACCGGCGACTGGCCGCACAACAACTGGCGCGCTGCACGTCAGCGTGTGCCCGGCGCGAAGTGGCGCTTCCTCGTGTGGGACGCCGAGTGGGCGTTCGGCAACAACGGCCGCAGTGTCACCGGCAACAACCTCACCAGCGGCCCGCTGGCCGGCGGCTCGGACATCGCCCAGTTTTATCGTTCTCTGCAGAAGAACCCCGAGTTTCGCATGCGTTTTGCCGATCGGGTGCAGATTCACTACTTCAACGGAGGCGCGTTGACCGATGAGAATGTGCTGCGACGTTTCCTTGAAATGAAGGAGGAGATGTCCGGCGTGATCCGGAGCATGAACACGACCGTTGAGACCAGCTGGGTGCCGCGCCGTCGGGCCATCGTTATGAGCCAAATGGCGGCGCAGAACATTCAGGCGTCCGACAACGCGCCGCAGTTCAGCCAGAACGGCGGCCCGATCCCGGCCGGCTACCGTCTCCGCCTCACGGCGCCGCAGGGTGAGATTTATTACACGTTTGACGGCAGCGACCCGCGCCGCCCAGGGGAAGTGGCTGAGACCGGCAAAAACATCCTCTTGGGCTCTGCCGAAAAATTGGCGCTGGTCCCGTCCGCTGACAACGGTGGTAACAAGCTCAGCAGCACATGGCGCGGCGGCAAGGAGCCGTTCAACGATGATGACTGGGATGTCGGGACCGATGGCGTCGGCTACGATCAGAATGCCGATTACGATTCGCACATTGGCATCGATGTGGACGCCGAGATGAACGACATCAACCAGTCGGTGTTCGTGCGCATTCCGTTCAAGGTGTCAGCGGCGGACCGGCAGAAATCCAACTTCATGCTGTTGCACATGAAATACGACGATGGCTTCGTTGCGTACCTCAACGGCACCCGCATCGCTAGCGCCAACGCCGCCCTGAATCCCGCATGGAATGCTGGCGCCACCGGCCAGCATGATGACGCCTCGGCGGTGACGTGGGTCAGCTTTGACGCCGGCAAGTACATCAACAAACTGAAGACTGGAAATAACATCCTCGCCATCCACGGCCTCAACTCCGGCTTGGGTAGCTCTGACATGCTCATTAACGCCGAGTTGTCGCTTGGCCAGCGCAGCGGTGCGGAGATTGCCGATGGCGTGCTCAAGTACACGTCGCCGATTAGGCTCACAAGCGACACCACGATCCTCACCCGCACGATGCACAATGGCCAATGGAGTGCGCTGGTCGAGCACTCGTACCAGGCCGGCCGGGCCGGGTCGCCGCTGCGCTTTACCGAGATCATGTACAACCCGCCCGGTGGCAGTGAGTACGAGTTTGTCGAGTTGCACAACAGCGGCACATTCGAGGTGCCGCTTGACTGGCACCGGTTCGACGGAATTGATTTCACCTTCGCTGGCGATGCCGTCATCGGTCCAGGCGAATTTCTCGTGCTGGCATCCGGCAAAGATCCGGATGCATTTCGGTTGCGCTACCCCGGCCTGACTGTGGACGGTTGGTTTCAGGGTAGCTTATCGAACAACGGCGAGCGGTTGGCCCTGCTCGATGCAGGATGGTGGAGGGTGGTCGAGGTCGATTACGGCGACGACGGCGCGTGGCCAAGCCTGGCCGATGGCAACGGTCATTCGCTCGAGTTGATCGATCTGTTGGCCGATCCCGGTGCGGCATCGAACTGGCGTGACAGCGCGGCCAGAGCCGGTTCGCCCGATTCGCCCGGTGCGGCATCCGATCCGCCGCCGGTCGTAATCAACGAGGTGCACGTGCAGTCGCCGCTCTCGCCCGCGCCGGATTTTGTTGAGCTGCGAAATGCTGGCCAAGCGGTGGTCGATCTCTCTGGTTGGACGCTGCGAGACGGTGATGGCAACACGTTTCATTTTCCCGACGACACCGCGTTTGGCCAAGCGGGCCTGCTCGGCATCTGGTGCGGCGAAGGCGAAGGCGACGGATTGCGCGCCGGCTTCGGCCTTGGCCAAGGTGGCGACTCGGTGGCGCTGTTCGACGACGTCGGTCGTCGTGTTGATGCTGTGACGTTCGGCACCATCGGTTCGTCGATCGTCCGCACAGCCAGCGGTTGGACAACTGCCAAGCCGACGTTTGGCCAGCCAAACCAACCCACTCAACCGGCGACTCTTACGCGACTCATCATCAATGAGTGGCTCGCAGACCCGGCGGAGGGCGACCGCGACTGGCTCGAGTTGTACAACCCCGACGCCAACGCTGCAGCGCTCATAACCGGTCTGCATATCCGAGTCGATCAGCAGGTCGCCGGGCTGCACCGCATCGCCACCATCCCGCCGCGCGGCCACATGCGTGTCTGGCTCGACACCCGCTCCGGCGCAGACCATGCGGATCTTTTCTTGCCCGTCGACGGGGCGACACTCACGCTGATCACGCCCGGTGGTGTCGAGTTTGCGACGATGAGCTATGGACAGCAGCGAACCAGTGTGTCGGAAGGCCGTCGGCCGGACGGCAGCAGTCGTCAGGTGAAGTTTACCAAGGGCGCCACGCCCGGCGCGCCAAACATTGTTCCATCGTACGACGGTCCGAGGTTCAACGAGGTGCTGGCATTCAACCGGCAAGGCGCGTCTGACTGGGTTGAGCTCTACAATGACACCGGCTCAAGCGTGTCACTCGCCGGCGTGAGCCTGTCGCGGCGAGCCGAAGGTGCAGGCGACTGGATGTTCCCCGCCGGCACGACAATCAAAAAGGGCGGTACCCTCGTCGTGCAGTTCGATGGCCGCCAGCCGGCTGGCGAACTCAACACTGGCGTTTCGCTCTCGGCCGAGGGCGGTGGCGTGTACTTATTTGATCCCGACGGCTTTCTCGCCCATTCGATCGAGTACGGCTTTCAAGTGGCCGATCAGCCGATCGGCATGAGCGAGGGCCGCTGGAAACTACTGACCAAGCCAACGCCTGGCAGGCCGAACGCCGCCGCCGCCGTGCTGGGCAACCCGATCAACGTTGTTTTCAACGAGTGGATGGCAAAACCGGCATCCGGCGCGGACTGGTTTGAACTGTTTAATCCGGAGTCCAATCCGGTGGACATCGGTGGCATGGCGATCTCCGACGATCCCACGGCGGTGGGCCGCGCCAAGTTCACCATCCCGGAGCACACGTACATCCCGGCGCAGGGCTGGGTGCGCTGGCTGGCAGACGGGACGGCCGGGGTGGGCCATGTGAATTTCAGTCTGCGTGGCCAGGGCGAGTTGCTGCGGCTCTACGGAAGCCGGCGCAGCGCGATTGATGAGATTGAGATTTTCAATGCGGTCGATGGCGTTTCACGAGGGCGGCTGCCGGATGGCGCGGAGACGTTGAACGACTTCCCTCTCACCCCTACGCCGGGCGGCGGCAACTATCTCCCCATCGCGAACGTCGTGATCAACGAGGTGCTGTCGCACACCGACGCGCCACTTGAGGACGCCATCGAGTTGCACAACCTTGGGGAGTCGCCGGTGGACATCAGTGGCTGGCGGCTTGGTGATTCGTTTGAGTCACCCAGTCACTACGTCATCCCCGACAGCACGATTCTGGCGGTTGGCGGCTACGCGGTGATTTATGAGGGCGACTTCAACCGGGGCGGCACCGGATTTAGCCTCAATTCCGCGCATGGCGACACGATTCACCTCGCGGCTGTTGGCGCGGCCGGCACGCCAAGCGGCTTCCGTGCTGTGCAGCCGATTCAGCCCATGGCCAACGGCGTTTCCGTCGGTCGTGTGACGACCCGGGTGGGAGTGAAGTTTGTGCCATTGGCCAGGCGCACTTTCGGCGTTGATGCTCCCGAGTCGGTGGCGGCCTTTCGCGAGGGCGGTGGAGAGGCCAACGCCGGCCCGATGGTTGGCCCTGTCGTCATCAGCGAAATCATGTACGAGGGACAGTCGGGTGTCGCCGGCCTTGGGCAGGCGCAGATCGAGTTTGTCGAGTTGCACAACATCAGCGCCCAGGCCGTGCCGTTGTTTAATCCGCTTGAGCCGCAGAACACGTGGCGGCTTCGCGGCGGTGTGCAGCTGGACTTCCCGGCGAATACGACAATGCCGCCCGGCGGTTTTCTGTTGCTCACTGGATTCGATCCCGCCGCCGAGTCGGCGGTCGTGTCGAGGTTCCGCGAGCATTACGGGGTGCCAAGCGGCGTACCGATTGTTGGGCCGTTCGCGGGTCGCTTGGCCAACGGCGGCGAGACGGTGCGGCTATTGCGGCCCGACAATATGCAGGGGCTTGACCACGAGGATGCCGGATATGTCCCCTATCTGCGGGTGGAAGCGCTCTCGTACGACAACCGCAAACCTTGGCCGAGCGATGCCGATGGCACCGGGCTTTCCCTGCAACGCAAGGCGGCCAGCAAGTTCGGTGATGAGCCGGACAATTGGCTTGCCGCCGCGCCGACTGCGGGTCGGGCCAACGCCAAGGATTCAGCCGGTGACCGCGATGCCGACGGAATGGACGACGCGTGGGAATTGGCCCACAAATTAAATCCGGCCGACGCCACCGACGCAGCGGCCGATACCGACAACGATGGCGTAAGCAACCTCGGCGAGTTTCGCAGCGCCACCGACCCGAACGATGCGAAGAGCCGGTTCCTCATCGGATCGATCGACGTTATCGGCGGCAGCGTGACGATTTCCGTGCATGTGTCGCCGAACCGCAGTTATAGCGTGGAGTTTACCGATAAGGTGAGTGGCGGTTGGGCCAAGCTGGCCGAGTTCACCACCGATCCCGACCAGCGCTTGGCCAAGGTCGAGAGCAACGCCCCGCTTGAGCAAGCCCGTTTTTACAGAATCCAGCTGGCCGATTGATTCGTCGCTTTAGACCAGTGACTTGGCTGCACTAAAAATCGCGCTGGAGGTCAGGCCGAAGTGCTCCCATACCTCGTCGTGACCCTCGGACGGGGCAATGCGCGGGTCAGTAATGCCGATGTGCTCGGTCTTCGCACCCGTGCTGCTAGCGGCAGAGAGCACTAGACCGGCGAACCCGCGAACGCCGGTGCAACGTGTGCCGATGATGCCGTCCTCCGCCGTCACCACGCCGTCGTACTGAGCGAAGATTCCATCAAGAAAACCATCCGGCAGCGGCAGGCCGTTGATGATATAAACATCAGCCGTGCCGTCCAGATCTGCCGCAGCGTCCTGCGCGATGCCGGCGGTGGCTCCCAGCGCGAGAATGGCGACCTTCGCTGTGGCGTTTTTGCGGAGCGGCGTGACGGCTTCCCACTCGCTGTCGGCGTTGAACAGTGCGCCGCCGTTCTCGTCGGAGAGCACCAGCAGGTTGTCGCGTGGGATGGCAACAATGTGCGCGCCATAGCGGGCGCAGGCATCGCGGACGGCGACGAACGCACCGCGCGCGTCGGCCGGCGCGTAAAAGCGATCGGTGTACGGCAGGTAACCGATGGCCAGCGTCACCCAGTCGAGACTCCAGCCAGAGAAATGGTCGCGGCCGGTGCAGGCACCGACGTGGCTCATGTGCATAATGACGTTAAGACCCTCGTTGACTCCGTTGAGATTGCGCTGGTAACGCCACAACTCCAGCCCCTCGCGGGCGATGCCCTCGAAGAACGCGGCGAACGTCGAGACGACGTTGACCTGTGGCCTGTTGGAACTCATCGCTAATCCGTCGGCTACGAGCAGCGCGACCTGTTCTTCGATGCTCAACTCGATCTGGTTCTTCGCGGATAACTCGGCGCACGCCTTGCCCAGTTTGGTTGAGGGATTGAGGTCGCAGCTCACGATGAACACATCGTTCGGGTGCGCCTTGGCCACGGCGAGGTAGGCGGCCTCTGATCCGGCACGGGCGCTGGTCTTTTTGTCGGCGTTCGGCAGGCTGACCTCGGCCAGTTGCGCGGCGGAAAGCGTGAGGTTATCCGTGCCGGGGGCGGGGCGGGCGTGGGTGGTTACCTCGAACTTGGTTGCGGCGTGGATTTCGTCGAACGCGGCCTGTTGCTCGTCGTTGCGGGAGAGCATCGAGTTAGCCAGCACCTCGACCTCGTCGCGGCCCTTCATGTGGCCGTCGTGATGCCCAGCACCGCCCGGCAGGTCGTTGACCAATAACAGGCACTCAAGCATTGGGATGGTGTCACGGTAGCTCATCATTGCGCCTGGCACCCAAATTTCCTGATCCATCGAAACGCCGTTTTTGGAGGTGATCGCCTCGAGCTCGGCACCGATGCCGAAGCGTTCGGCGAGCCACTTAAAGTCGACCGTTTCGCCATCGGCGGATGTATAGCCGGTCGGATAAATCATCGTCGGCCGACCTTCCATCGCACGGGCATGAGCCTGCTTGTAGGCTTTGTACATCTCAGCGGTGTCGAACAGCGACTTGGTCTCGATGATCTCGACGCCCATCGCCTCGACGATCGGGCGGGGATCCTTGTCCATCACGTTTTTGTTCGAGTCGGACAACTGGATGCCGTTGCGCTGCATGACGAACGTCAGTGGCAGGTTGCCGATATCGGCGGCATTAAAGCCGTTCAGCGCCTGGCCGGCTATCCAGCCGGCGTCGCCGCAGTGGCAGAGCACCCACGATTCTGAGTTGCGCGCGCGCATACCCATCGCCTGGCCGGCCGCGACTGGGATCATTACGCCGAGTCGTCCACCGTTAAGTTGTGTGCCGCCCGGCACCCACGAGACATGGCCGGGGATGTCGAGTCCGCGACGGAATTGATGTACCACCGAGTCACGATCCACAAAGCCAAGCGCGGCGAGTGACGAGTAGTAGCCGATGCTGGCATGGGCGTTTTCGATTGTAAACTGCACCTTGTCGTAATCGGTTGCCGCCAGTGTGAGCATTAGGCTCGGGATTAGGTCTAGGCCGCCGCCCAAGTGGTCGAGTTCGCCGATCGAGGCCAGCGAGGCCAGCGAGGAAATGGAGATGCGTGCCGCCTCGATTTCGAGCGCCTGCAATGTAGCGACCTGTTTGTCGTCGATTGCATCGGTGCTGTTCATATCGATTTGCAGCGGCAATACCTTGGAGGTGATGCTGGGACGCATATACTTTGAGTCGGCAATCAGTTGGTTGTTGCGTTCCTGTTGAGCCGTCGCGGCTGCCTCTGAATAGTTACTCATAAAAAAGATTTTTGGGTGAGGGAAGGAGGGGGATCCAACGCTTCAAAACAGCGCGGCAATCTAAACGTCAATCCCAAAAAATAAAGCAAAATTGGCCAAGGACTATTTGTATAAGAGGTATTTGGCCCGTTGTTGGCCGAAACTAGCCTCGTCCTTGGACCACGACCGGACGATTGCTGCGCCGGAGCGACCGGCGGCCAAGTCGCGTCGGATCGAGTCGGTGCCGTTGACTTTGTCGAACATGTTGAAACTGCGGCCGCTCTTGACACGGGTGGCGAAAAGGTCGCGCTTGGCCACCGCCTTGACGGCGTCAACAATATGGTAGTTGATCGCCATGAGCGGTGCGACCGCGCGGTTGGTGAACTTGATGCGGACACCGGAGTAGGTCCGGTTTTTCACGCGGCGACTCTTGAATCGAAGCGGCTCAAAGCGCACGCCGGGTAGCCGTCGGGCGTTGAGGTGGCGTGCCGCTGCATTGCTGTCGAGCCACGTGGAGGCGACGCATTCGAACGGCATTCCTTCGCCAATGCCAATCGTGAGTCCGCTGCCCGCGCCGAGTTCGCCGAGTACGCCCGTGGAAACGTAATGGAGCGCCGAGTCACCGTGCGGGATGTTGGGTGAGGTGGGAATCCACTTTAGGCCGGTGCCACGCCAGGTCATGGAGCGTGTCCAGTTCTTCATTTTGATGATGGAGATTTTGGGCCGGTGGCTGATCCAGCCCTCGCCGCTGATCATGTAGGCCAGTTCGCCGGCGGTCATGCCGTACACGTACGGGATTTTCCACTGGCCCACGAGCGACTTGAAGCGGGGGTTGAGTATAAGT
>PVBE010823714.1_pt1 | contig 17077 bp, 14 predicted proteins | sample 1631181 | NCBI WGS metagenome assembly PVBE01 (sample SAMN08397723, study PRJNA350692) | Marine metagenome, whole genome shotgun sequencing project. | isolation source: water | place: Pacific Ocean | collected 2012-04 | reverse complement strand
GCGACTAACTCTCAGCGGTGCCGCGACTAACTCTCAGCGGTGCCGCGACTAACTCTCAGCGGTGCCGCGACTAACTCTCGGTGGTTATGCTTATACTGGCCTCGTCGAATTCCGAGACCTGTTGCTTCTTTTTGTTATCACCCGGTTTGGCGACCGTGATCGCAATGCCCCTGGTCTTGGCTGCGATTTTCACCGGAGTCTCCTGGACGTGATAAACGGGCCCGACATCGGTCTTGTCGATAGCCCCGAGCGGCGAGGTGCTGCCGTACAGGGTCAGCTTTTCCGTTCCATAGGGGGGTTGGACGGTGAGATCGAATTTGTCATTGCCCTGTGGTACTTCATAGATAACACCGCCTTGGAAATAGTTATCCTGCCGGTAGGGATTGGGTAACAGTTGCAGTGGGGTGCTATCTGCATCCAGGTAGATAAGTCGACCGTAAAAAGGCTTGTTGCCCTTGACATAGACTCTCATCAGTTCGCCGTCGTTGTACTTCTCTTTGTTTGTCCACACCCTGATAGTAAGGGGAGCAGTGGGGTCATCAATCGTCTGGTTGGCGGCCGCGACACGACGCATCTCGCCCGCTTCGGGAACGACTTCAGCCTTAATGCGGATGGTATAACAATCACCATCTGTGGGGTCTTGCCAGACTTTTTCCAGAATCGTCAGTATCTTCACATTGGCCTTCGAGAACGCCTGTACCAGGTCTTTTTTCAACTCAAAATTCTCGATCATGCTCTCGCTTTCGATATGGGTTTTTGAAAACTCAACGGCGTTGCGCTTGGCGTCCTGGAGCGCGGCAGTTTCTGTCTGCTTGCGTGACTTGTCGACCCCCATGCAGGAGTAACCCTCCGCTTCAGTAATGGACGATGGGTCAGCCAGAGCCGGTGGGAGCCCCATCAGAAAGGCAATCACACAGCAGCTGATGGTGGTTATTGTCTGTTGCATAACGCCCCCTTGATTGTCTTGTTTCTAAAGTACGATGATGACTGCAGTATCGTTGAGGAAACCCTGGTCGATCAGCGCTACTAGTTTCTTTGATGAATCGGTACCGAGTACGATCTCCGTGCGTGTCTTACCGAAGGTTCGAAGGGCCTTCATAACCACGGGTCGATCGCCAACCTTTGGATGTCGTTTGGCTGTATCAAGAACCCGGGTGAACAGCGAAACCAGTTGCCCGCGATCCTGCAATTTAGACTGGTGTGCCTTGTTGGGGTAGATTATGCCACCGCGAAGTTGCCGAATTTTGGGTGACATGGAAGGGATGAAATTGCTGCCTCTGGCATCCAGCACCAAACCGGTTGGGCCGGTATCTGTTGCTTCCACCACTGCGGGATGAGTGGTCAACAGGTTCTCAAGGATGTCGATTCGAACCGACAGTTTTTCAATGGCTTGCATCCAGTCAGGTTTACGCTGACCGGACTCTGCTGCCTGCGCGCCCGGTATCAACCAGTCAAGGCCGCTACCCGTCAGCCTCAGAAACAGATCGGACAGGCTATCAGCAGGCGCTAAATCGTTGAGAAACGAAATCTGCTCCGCTTGGAATACTTCGCCGTAGACGCTGCTGGCGAATCCGCCCGCCAGGGGGGCGGTCATGTTAACCAGACAACTTCCGTCTGCGTGCGGGTCTCTACTGACGATCCGTGCCCCTTGCAGCAGGCCATCCACGCTGGTCTTGATGACATCGCTATCCACCATCAAGTTGGCAACTACGGTTGTGCCCTGTACACGCACTCCCTGGATGGCTTCCAGCAGATTGCGCTGAGCATCCACCACAGCCGCGCGGCAGGCCATGAGTTTTGCAATATTGGCCGGCCTGTTATCAGGTCCGACGCCAGCTCCTTCAGCTTGGATCTGTCCGCTGCTCCAGTTTACACCGCTGTTGGGTCCCACCCACTCTACAAAGTCGTCAGCAAGACATGGTGCCGCCAGCAGGAACGGGAATAGATATCTAAGCACTCGCATGGTCACCTCCCTAATAGCTTACGTCACCCAGAATCGAGGTGGGAGAGGCCGCCGGATCCCATTGATTCTGTTTGGCATCAATTTGATAGGTCGAACCGTTTTGTATGTGAAACGGTTCATTGTTCAGAAATCGGTTGTTGGTAAAAGTGGGTTGGGCTTGTCCCGATATCAGCACTCCTGAGGTCTTTGCCCCAGAGATCTCACAGTCACGAATGATGGGCCGTGCTGTACCGGATATGTTGAGGGCATTGAATTCGCTGTCGATGATGCGGCTGTTGCTGATAAGCGGTTGACCGGTGACTATTTCGATGGGGATACCGCCGCCTTTGATCTCTAATCCCTGGAGCTGGACTGTTTGCTTTGACTGCAATACTAAGAATCGCTCAAAGCCCTGATTGTTCTCGTCTACCACCCTAATCAGATTGTTGGAATCGCCATACATCTGCAACTCGCCCAGTACTGACAGGCGGACTTTGGGGCTAACGACGATCTCGACCCCCGGGGACACCAGCAACACACCATTCGCTGCAATCCGGCTATTGCTCCTCAAATAATACGGGCTGCCTGACTGGGTGAGGCGATTGATCCCCGATATGGCTGCCGGAAATACGCTATCCAAATCGAGCGCCTGGCCAAATCGTGGGTCCGGCGCGGCCATAGTGGCGAGAGTGGCCGGCAGACTGATGTTGCCGGCTTTATCCACAGCGGTAATCGAAACATAGACCATCTGGAAATTCTGCAGGTTCGGGATCAGGTAGGAAGCATTTTCAGACGTGAAACTCGCCTCCTCGGCGCCTCGTTCGGTTTTTGAAAAGGTGATGCTATATTCCACCACATCTTGATCGGCCGGGCCCTGCCAGGCGATCTGGACCGCGCCGTCTTTGGCGTCCGCGGATAGATTGTTGGCGGTAGCAGGTGGTTGATTGTCGATATTTAGGAGCCCAAAGGGAGATATCCAGCTGACCGATTGCCCAAACTGGTCCTGTAGCAGGCCGGTCACCACAATATCTTCAACCTGATGCTTCCGATCGATGGCCAGCTTGCCGCTGTATTGCCCTGGTTCCTGCTCCTCCAAATCTACCACGCCGATGCCCTCTATACGGGCTGCGGCGGTGAGCTTGGCATCACCCTCCAACGCGATCTCCAAGGTATCGCCATATTTGAGGTACTTGCCGACCCCTGAGTGCACCACCTGCAGGATCTTCGGTTTTACTCGTTGCGACAGGGCAGAGGGCTCCGGCATCGCCTCGGCCAGTTCTCTGCCGAGTTCATCCGCGGTACGAAACAGGTTGATATCACCGCGCAGATGATTGGCAGCTGCCAGGGCGTTCATCAGCAGACCCACCGGGGACGAGGAGAGACCACCGGCATGACTGCGTTGGACATCCTTTACTTCCCACACGGTTTGGGCATCGCGATTGATGAATTTGAGTTCAACACCCACCGAGATCTGCGAGTAGATGCCGGCAAACGTCTTGTTGTAATGGGTAATATTGCCGTAGATCAGGCCATCCACGCCGAGCAGATTCATGAGGTCCTGTGCCGCTACCCCGCCAAGCGCCGCAGCGTCTTCATAACCGCCCAATTGCAGGCGACTGTCGACATTCTGCCAATGGATCATGCGGTAGTTCTTGGAGGCGAAATGGTTGAACATGGTGCGGCGCACGCTCGTAAAGGCGAAGTCGCTGTCCGTCATATTGGCAAAGGGCAACATGGCGACCGATTTGGGCAGTTCGACTTCCTCACCAGATTCGGTAACGATCTTACCGGTCTTGAGGGGTGGGGTAATGGTGATGCCCTTGTCGGTAGAAACAGCACAGCCAGTCAGAATGGCGATCACGAGGGCAACCAGTAGCGGGGTGATTTTATTGATCATGCCGTTCTCCATTGCTATTTGACACTGACTTTGGCGTTGTCTTTGGACTCATACAAGGAGTCGTCGTGGGGATGGCTGGTGGGACCTCTGAATCCTGATGGTGCTTCGCTGGTCCCACCCAGCAACCAGGAAGTGGCCAGTTGATCGCTCAGTTCCGTAAAGCTCTGTAGCGCGATATCGGTGGTGATGAGAAAGGTGGGCAGTTGATTCATAACCGGAGTCGTGGCCTCGAACAGTGATTCCGCTTCTACCAAGGTCAGCGTGGCCTGCTCGGTCAGGTCAACTGCGTTTTTGAGCGTGGCCTGCAGATCGCGGTCGGTGTGCTCAACCAGCAGATTGACGCTCTGCAGACCGTTCTCCAGTTCAGCCAGACTTTGTTCAACGGACGCGACCAGGAGCGGTAGCTCTTGCGTGACTTTTGCCACGTTAGCGGTGACTTCCTGGAGATTGTCGAGGCTGGCATACAGCTTTGATTGATTTTGAGCTAATCCGGCAGTGAGTTCCTCGACCGAGTCGATAATAGCCGTAATCTGGTCCATGATCTGCACCAGGTCCAACTCTTCCAGAATCGAGCCAAACCCCTGCGGGGCCTCCATACTGATAAAGGATCCCGGTGCCAGCGGTCCGTTGCTCGCCTTACCCGGTTCCAGGATCAGCCCGCTGCCGGTAAGGATGGTATTGACGCCGAGGGCCGTGTCGAGGGACAGGCTGCTCTTTTGGGTATAGAAGGGTTGATAATCCCTGGATAGGGAGATGTCGACCCTCACCATGCCTCCCTCGGTGATTTTGATGTCCGTCACGGCCCCAATTGGCACGCCTCTGAGAGAGACCATGGCATCGATGGCAACTCCGTAGGTCTGGTCCAGGGTGGTGTGGTAGGGAATGCCTTCATCCGCTCCCATCCGGCTGATGGCGGGGAGCAGGAACCCGATCAGGAACAGCAACACGGCCACGATCACGAAAAACCCGACTATGCGGTCTTTGTTGTCCACTTCAAACGGGGTGTACGCGGTGGTTTTCATGCGGCTCCCTGGACTAGATTTCTGTCTTCTATCCGGTATACACGATCTGCGCGATTGAAAATCTCATCGCTCATCGTGGTCATGATGACCGGCATCGGGTATTGCTGCTGGTGCTCCCTGATGGCGTCAATTGTATCCCTTAAATAGGCGTCTGACATCCCACCCTCCAGTTCATCGACCAGTAGTAGCAGAGGTCTGACAACCAGGGCACGGGCCAGGTTCACCAATCGAGTCTGGACGTCATTGAGTTCGTGGGGTTTCATACGGTAAATCGATTCGTTAAGACCGAAGCGTTCACCCACGGCAACGACGCGCGCGTCAATTTCCTCATGTGTCAACTTGGAGTGGAACTGCAAGGGCAGTGCAATATTCTCCCGCACGTTGAAAAGACTGACCAAGCCGAGCGCTTCATAGACATAGCCGATCCGGGAAATCACCTCCGTGGGAGGGTTGTCCAGCAGATTGATCCCTTGCAGCAGGACCCTTCCCTGCACACCGTTCAGGAAACCCGCGATCCCCTTCAGCAAACTGGTCCCGCCATCCAGTACTTCGGATCTGACCGCTACCAGTTCGTTTGGAGCTACCTCGAGATCGATACCCACGAATACCGATGCGTTCGGATATTCTATGGTGAGATTGCTGATCGACAGCGTCATTGGGTATAGGCCAGTAGCGACAGGACTACATTCAGTAGGAAGAAAGCCATCAATTGGGTGGTGGTAGAGTTGGATATCGCTTCCGAGATGTCTTCAAAACTATCGGTGGCTTTGGCACCGAAGTGGATCGAGATGACCCCGATCAGCATGCCGCCCAGGATCGCCTTGACCGCGTTGATGCCTATTTCATTCAGGCTGATCTGCTCCAGTATGCTGCTGAGGAACGGCAGGAAGGAGACATCGGGGTCCGAATACCAGATCACCGCGAACGCGGACAGAATACAGATAAAATCAAAGTAGATGAGCATCAAACACAGCGAGATGGGAAAGGCGAAAAAGACCGGTACCAGGTACAGGAATACCGGGTTGATGCCCATTCCGTGCAGAACCTGGAATTCTCTGCGTACACGCAGATTGCCAATCTTGGAGGTCACCGCGGTGGCAGATCTGGCAATTAGTATGATGCCGGAAATGAGTGGGCCGAGTTCCCTCACCACCACTACCACAAACAGGTACGCATACTGGGTGGACAGCACCTGTTTGGGGAAGTAGGCAAACAGCCGCGCCATCATCAGGGCACCGATAAACATGGCGATCATGCCATTGATGTAGACGGCGCGAACGCCGGTTTCATACAGTTGATCTTTAAAGAGTTCCCAGAAGATGGGACGCTGGGATGGCTTGAATATATCTTTGCTGGCAGTCAAGGCGATGGAGATCATGCCGATGATATCCCACCATGTGGAGAAAGCTTCTCTGGGAAAGCGGCCTATGGCATCGACGATGCCAAGCAGTCCCTGCTTTTCCTCCTGGACACTGCTCACAATTCGGCCAACCAGGCTTCAATAATGTCCGCCCGCTTCAGGTCGCCCATGGAAGTCAATGCTCTAAGTGCTCTTCTGCCGTAGATCTTCGCCTTGCGCAGATCGTTAGCTTGCCTGGATAGGCGAGACAGAAGCACCAGGGTATCGGCTACGCCCCTCGAATCCTCCGCCAGCTTATAGACGGTCAGCGCACGCTGCAGATCTGCCTCGTTACCGGTGCGAAGAGCATAACGGAACAGGACAAATGCCCGGTCTGTTGGATGATCGACTTGGTTAGGTTCGATCAGCGCCACCGCCTCGTCGATACGATCCAGATAGGTCAGGACGACCGCCTGCTCCAACGGCGTGGCAGCTACCGCCAGCGCAGATTGAAAGTAGCTCGCATCCTGCTTGATCTGCCCCAGCAGTATGTAGGTGTGATAACGCACAAAATCGGTGTTGATGAGTTCTGCCAACTCCTCAAGCCAGTCAACTTCGCTGTCTGCCGATGCCAGGTCACCCGCGCCGTTAGCCAGTTTGGTGTTGGTCAGGTGAACGCGCCACTGACCTTCGAGATCATCCAGCATCTGGTACTTGACCAGAGCAGCATCCAGACCCGTGCGGGCCTCCTGAACCAGATTGAGTTTGAGTGCATTGATGGCATCCTGTTCGAGCGGATCGATCTCGGTGAGAATGGCAGGCTGTGGGGTCGGTGCCGATGCACAAGCGGCCAGTAGCGTCAGCACAACAGCGCTAAGTGGCTTCTTGAAGCTTCTCATTTTCCCTCTCCAGAATTCGCAGCAGGGTTGGCAGCCTTTCCGGCGTGTTGACGTGTTTGCTGAGTATGTGTTGGGCATCCTCGAAGTTCTTCTGCCGCAGCAGAAAACGAAAATTACTGCGCAAGGGTGCGAACTTCTCCTGATCCAGCAATCCTTCCGTCAGGTCGAGGAATTCATCGTAGTTGCCCTGATCGAAAAACCTGCGGGCGCTGTACAGATCAAGCTTTAGTTTGATGGGTGCTATGGCCGATCCGGCCAGAAAAGCGCAGCCAAAGGCGAGAAAGGTGACGATGAAATCTCCCACCTTGTCTCTGAATATCCCCATCCATTCCTGCCACTCGGTGCTGACCTGTGCCAGCTCGGTGGTTCTGATCTCTTCGATGTATTTCTTGGCGACCTCATTGAGAGGGTTGAGCTGCAGAGCCTGCCTAAGGATGGGTTCGGCTTCCTCCAGTCTGTTGTTTTTATAGAGGGTTTCCCCTTTCAGGGCGTAGAGGACATCCTTATCAGTGTACTTGGCTATGCCCAGATCCAGCAGTTTCAGGGCATTGTCATACTCACCGGCATCCAGATACTTCTGCGACTGGATGATGACAATATTGCTGCTTCTCAGATATTTATCAAAATCAGTTTCCTCTGCCGCTGCGGCCGGCAGCGGCAGACACAGTGACGCGCCACAAATGAGAAGTCCGATAAGTCCTTTGCCGGTCATTATCTAAATTCACCAATAGGGGGGTAATTCGTTAAATAGCAACGACGATCAACACGCCCGCTTTATTCATCGCTTCCCTGGTACCAGTACTTCTTGTTATCCGCTCAGCGTCTTCGTTAGAAATGACAAGATCGGAAGCAAGACTCTTGTAGGTCGATCTGGCGTTGATGATAAACGGTGTTGTGGCAACACGTTTGTTGCGAATGGCGTCCTGCAAGTCAAAGTCGTAACTGACGCCCCGCTTGTTGACGATGTCGTCGTAAGAGGTGCTTTCGCTGGGATAGATCACCTCACCGTCCTCGTTACGTAGTTTGGGAATGGTGGCGAGTTCGAACCCTCCGACGGTACTCGCATTCACCAGTAAACCCGAGAAGACGCTGTTGGTTTCATATTGAATGATTGCCTGTTCGAGATGCTGTTTGATCGACTGTGTGTTCGTGCTGTTCAGCCATTCCAGCAGACGTTGGGTCGTCTTGACCTCGTCGTCATTGTTGAGCACGAATACGTCATCGGCCCAGGCTCTGGGGAAAAACTGAAATCTATCGAGCAAGGCGGAGCCTGAGGCAACAAACTGATTGATATCAACATGCCATCGAAGGTTGCCGGCGCTCTGCGGCGTTTCGGAGTCCTTTTGCCAAACGGCGCGAAGGAATTTGCCGGCCATCGGCATGGCCAGCGTCACACTGAAGATATCATTCTGATAGATTTCCTTTTCCTTCAGGGAGACTGCCCCCTTGATGATCCCCTCGACCCTTGTCGCGATGACACTGTCCTTCACCATTGCATCCACCACCTTGGTGGCCGATGTCAAGCGCACGCCTTTGGTCATCTCCAACAGATTGCGCTGACCATCGACGATGGCTGCCCGCCTGGAAAGAAGGCGTCGCTGCGCTGCGTTAAGCCCTGGTTTGGCAGTACCGAAGCCGTTGGCATAGACGACACCTTCCGACCAGTTGATGCTGCCGCCGGCTGTCTCCTTAATGACGTCATCGGCAAGTGCCGCATGTGACCCCAGCAGAAGGAGAGATAGCATGAGATTACGCTTGTCCATTATTGCTCGCTCACTGTGTCAGATCGTTGCTGAAATTATACCCATGTTGCATGGCTAGCGCTCATTCGGATTTAGGATTCCCGGACAGGCACCAGCTAGATCAGGTGAGTGTCGTCGAATGACGTGTACTTCTTCTGTGCTTTGGTGACCTTCTCAATGTAGTGGCGCGTTTCATCGTAGGGCAGATTCGTTCTCAGATGGTTGAAGACCTCGTCAGGTTTCATCCGATTGATCAACTTGGCGGCTTCACCCACATTTCTTTTACCGGTAAAAGCCCTGGCGACATTGCCTGCGCCGGTATTGTATGCGGCGATGGCACAGTATTTTCTGCTAAGAGGATCCTCCACGGCGCGAAGATAACGGCTCAGCAGAAGGTTGAGGTAGGCTGACCCCAACTCGACGTTGTTGCCTGGTTGATACAGGTATTCAGGATCCAGCAGCGTCTTCACTCCGTAGACAAAATTATAGGCATCCATGGCGCCGGATCGGGGAACCAGTTGCATCAAGCCGTAAGCGGGCACTGCGGACGTCGCTCGTGGATTGAAGCTGGATTCGGTCTCCATGACGGCGAAGAGGAGAGATGGGGGGATTTTCTGCTTCTTAGCTTCTGCTATAACGGCGGCTTCGTAACGGTCTGTCAGTTGTTGCTGATAATTCCTGGCAAGTGGTATCGCGACGACAACTTTGGCTTTGTTATTGCCAAGTGGGATGACTGTAGCTGTATTGTTGGCAGGCTGCACCGTATTCGATTGAGCGGTCGCTGTCAGTGCCTGGCTCACCATGGCTCCTATGCGTGCCGAATCGGGAATCGATTGGTCCATGCCGTTCAGGACAGGTAATGGGGCTGCCGTATTGGGTGGTGAGCTGAGATCAATGCCATCCTCGGTGAGAGATTCACGAGCATACTCCACCGCCTGATCCTTCTGAGCCAGATCGGCCAGCGTGTCTGTCTTCAGACTGTTGGATGCATTTTGCATATCCTGTATTATGGCATCCGCCGCGTCCCCGAGGTCTATCAGCCGTTCCAGTTTGACCACACCAGCTTCAAAGTCGATTTTACGCCTGGTCTTCATATCATCACTGTAATCCACCCATTCCTTCTTGCTGGGCAGTTCGACCTCATCCTCTCCCCACTCTGCCCTTATCTCTTCCGACAGTCTCTGATAGGCATCTTCCATCGCCCGGTCAAGCAGTTGGAATTGCTCCTCCAGCGTCCTGTCAATTTCCTCGAAATTCTCATCCAGCAATCGATCCAGTGCATCGAAGGCATCTTCTTCAGCCATCAGGTTTGGACTGGCAAGGGCGGACGCTAGGAGAAGTGTGGCAGCAAGATGGCGAAGGAGATTAGAAGCTGACATCGTCACGACCATTTAGTTGAACGCGGGAATTTCCAGGTATCTTATTGGACTACGAAGATCACTTTGCCCTGATTCAGAAAATTACCGTTCTGCACGTTCGCTTTAAAGATATCTACGGCATCGTCGTCGGAAACGATGATGTCCGATTCAGCGGCAGTGCCAGTGGCAGCCACTACCAAAGGTCGTGTGCCGACTATATCCTGCATGGATCTTGCAGAATCCACATTCCTGGCCCAGTGCAGCCAGTCACCACCAACCTTGGGATCAAAGTGACCCGGACCGTAGAGTTCCTTGCCGTCGGCGGTCTTTACGCGAACATCGAGATAGGGGGAGAACTGCTGGCCGGAAACGTCGATGATCAAGCCGGTGTAGGCGTTGCTCGGCGCTTCGGGCTGAGTCGCCGATGATTGCGCGGTTTGATCATCTGACTGCTCGGTAGTTTGTGCGTCCGGCCGGTACCTATCGGCTACCGGGGTTTGCTGGAGAGTGCTGTGCACGATCTGCGTAAGGGTCGTCTTTGCCTTGCAGGCGAGCGGTTCACTGTTGAGGCAGACTGCCATTTGAACTTCGGCCACGAATGTACCTTCCTCTTCCACTATCGTTTCGTCGATGATGAATGCACCCCTGAGCATTCCCTTCACTCGGTTGGCAATCAGATCACTTTCCAGTTGAAAATCCTTGACGGTTGTACCCGAGGTGACTCTCACCCCTTCCAGCGTTTCCAACAGGTTCCTTTGAGCGTCTACCTTGGCGGCTCGGCGAGCCATCATCCTGGCCTGAGCCTTTGAGTTGACTTTTTCCATCGACACTGTGCCAAATCCGGTCGCCTCTAGTATGCCCCCCACCAGCGGACTTTCTTCGGCCGTTGCCGTACCCATCGTTGTGGCGCAGATGATCAGCAGAGCAATTCTCTTAAGTCTAAACAACATCACTTGACTCCCTCTCTTTACCTCGGCTAACAGGTTTAATCTGGGCTTACACATTTAGTTCAGCATTTTCTTGAACCGACGCAGCACCAGAACCGTCTCCGCACCGGACACTTCAGCTGCAGGTCGAATTTGACCGTCATCCTGCCCTTCGATGAGACCGCGGGTGACGGCCGTCATCATGGCGTTGAAACCGGTACTGCTGGTCTTTAGATCGGAAAAGGGGGATGGATTGCCAATAAACTGGGTCCGGCTGATACTCTCTTTGAGGAAGAGAATATCCTCGATGATGAGTGCCAGTTCCAGGCGGGTGACCGGTTTGTCAGGAGCAAACTTACCATTTCTTATCTTCAGGCTGCGCAGACCGAGGCGGTGAACGGTCAGGATATCATCTCTGTTCGCATGATCCAGGTAGTCGGTTAACGCTTGATCGGATGTCTCTCCCTGAGTGGCCGTTGCCACATCTCTGTCGAGGACCTCAGCAAGCTGGATCTCGCTCAACAACAGCGACGTGATTTCCGCTCTTGAGACCGTTGACCGGTAGGCTAGTTTAAGGGCCGCCTCACCACCGGCAGAGGCGCGTTCGATCAGTTGCACCCTTCTATAGGCTCTGTCTGCTTCCTGAACCCAATCACTGTCGAGTGCGAGCACCTTTTCCAACAGCGGTTTAGCTCGGTCCAGCCTTTCTGCCTTGATCCAGGCTAGTGCCATCGCCAAGTGCAACTCAGCGTGTTGGTCGCTGTACTTGACCTGTTTGCCCCTGCTGTAATAGCTTCTTGCTTTCCTGATTCCCTTGGGTTCATCCAGCAGACTGCCGAGGCGAACACCGACAGCATGCAGTTCCAACACTTGACTGATTTTCTTGCCATAGCGCAGCCCCTTTTTGACCGCCTTGTCGCCCTCTGCCGCCAGGCCCTGGTGCCAGTAAGCTCTTGCCATCCCCAGATAGGCATCGGCCGCCCTTTTGTCGGCCGCAATCGCTTGACTAAAACTGGTTACAGCGCCAGTATAATCCCCGTCCGCAAGTGCCTGACGGCCCTGTTGATTGTGGTTCTGCTGGTCAGTATCTGCGCTGTTGCCGAGGGGGCTGACGGCGAGTAGGAGGATTGCTCCGAATAGTCTGGAAAGCCGCACGGTTAGTACCTCTTTTTACATTCTGTGGCCGTGTTTGGTGGATTTTGTGACTGGAACGAGAATAAGCCTATCACCAATTCTGTATAATGGGTATGGCTTTCATCTGACGGTCAATTCAGAGGTGATGTACTTTCTACTTATAAGCTATAAACCATTGATTTACTGGTACTATATGTTGTTTATGTGCACTGCAACTGGTCGTTATCGCAAATGAATCGGCGGCTCATTCAGCAACCGGACTGACCGTCGGTTACTTGTGAGCCCGGCAACTCGGATAACTAACACGATGAAGAGCGCGGACATGTCAAAACGGCTATCTCCCATCCTGATTTCAGTCCTACTGGCAGGAATCTGCATGCCATCGAACCAGGCCATCGCAGCTGGCAGCAGGGGCATATCGATCAATCTCAGGTCAGCGGAAAGAGCGGATGCGCCAATAGCGGAATCGATAACCCTGTATGCAACCAGCTTTGCCTTGGTGATCGGCAATGATGACTACAACAACGGCTGGCCGAAGCTGACCAATGCCATCAAAGATGCGGAACTTGTGGCCACGGAGCTGCAAGAGAAAGGCTTCGATGTCGAATTGCACAGGAATCTCGATTCGCTGCAGCTCAATGAGGTCTTTAAGAGGTTCTTCATTCTGAAGGGCAACGACCCAGGCGCTCGGCTGTTTGTCTGGTATGCAGGCCACGGCCAGACGCTCGATGGTGAAGGCTATCTGGTTCCGGTGGATGCGCCGGTTCCCAGTAAGGGACCGGAGTTCAAGTTCTCGGCCGTGGCGCTGCGCGACTTTGGCACCTATATGCGACAGGCGCTCTCCAAGCACGCCTACGCAGTCTTCGATTCCTGTTTTGCCGGTTCGGTGTTCTCCAGTCAGAGGGCAATGCCGCCGGCAGCGATTACCCGAGCCACTACGCTGCCGGTAAGACAGTTTCTCACTTCGGGCGATGCCAATCAGACGGTTTCCGATGATGGCAACTTTCGTGGGCTCTTCATTCGCGCCGTAAGGGGAGAAGAACGGTCCGACGCCAATGGTGACGGCTACGTGACCGCCAGCGAATTGGGCATGTTTCTGGGAGATCGCGTTACCAACCTGACCCAATCGGTGCAAACGCCCCGTTACGGCAAGCTCAGGGACAAAGATTATGACCGCGGCGATTTTGTCTTTGTGCTGCCGGAAGGCGCAGCCGGCAGCAGCGGTCTGGGATTAGCACCGAAGCCAGCTCCCGCGCAGGCTTCGGCGGAGATCACGTTCTGGAACTCCATTCAGAACAGCGACAGCATCGGCCAGTTCGATGCCTATCTGAAACAGTATCCAAACGGCAGCTTCACGGCTTTGGCCATGGTGCGCAAGACAGAGCTGCAGAAGAAGCTGGACCAGGCAAGAAAAGCCGCGCAGGCGCGGGAGGTATTCGAAGTAGCGTTTCTGGACAGGGATTTCGAGGCAACCAAAGTGGCCAATGTGCGACAGAACCCGTTTCCCACTGCGGAAAAGGTGGCGCGTTTGGAGAAGGGTGCGTTGGTCTGGGCGATCGGTGAGACGCAAACCAAAGGAGGCAAGTGGTACAAGGTGGCCAGGGATGGACTGGAATTGGGATTCGTCTACTCTCCACTACTGAAGGAAACCGTCAGAGTGGATAGTGAAGTGGCAGTTGAATCGCTCCCTGTTCCCGAGGCAGCAGTCGGCGAGACTGGGCGAGCGGATACCCTGGCGGCAGACCCCGAAGCAAAGGCAGCCGAGTTGGAACCGGTACAAGCGCCCGCGCAGCCGGAAAGCACCGATCAGCGTCTGTCTTCCTTTGTGGATGATCTGCTGACTCCGGCAGAGAGAGAGCAAGCTGGCCGGGGGTCGGCAGCGACCCAGCCGCCTCCAAGCCTGCAGACCAGCAGCAATGCGGAACGCACCCAAAACGTGCCGGCTGCCGAGAAGAGCGTTCAACCGGTGAGAAACACCCGCCAGACAACGAGACAGGCCACCAGTCAGGTAGCTACTGGCGGCGATAAAGTCAGCAACCCAGCCGAAGGCTTGGATCAGCCGCAAACTGCACCTTCGGTGCCGCCACCCCCATCGGTGACATCCGCCAACACATCGACCGATATGAAATCCGAATCAGCCCAGCCGGTTTCAGTCGCTGCCGGAACAGCTGTAAAAGAGACCGCTGACGACGATCTCAGGAACGAAGTCGCCGATCAGCCTGGCCCAACCGTGGCCCGCCCCGAGGAGCCGGTCGACGCTGCGCAACCAACCGTCGACGCTGCGCAACCAATCGACAAGGGTGAACCAGTGCAGACGGTCAGCCAGCCGGCTGACAGGCCGGCTGTTGTCGACAAGGGGGACGCGACGCCGCCGCGGCGAAGTGCCCAACCGGAAGAAAAGGTTGCGCTGCTGCAACCTGAAATCAGAACCAGCCCTGCGACAAAGATCAGTGACTACATCAAGCAGTACATTACTGCGGCCGAAGGGGGCAATATTCGCGCACAGACCGCTCTGGCATATATGTATGAGACCGGACAGGAGGTCGAGGTCGACAAGCAGCAGGCCGAATACTGGTACCGCCAGGCGGCAGAGAAGGGGGATATCCAGGCTCAGTTTAATCTTGGACTGATGTATCAAAGTGGCGATGGCATCCAGCAGGATCTCACCGAAGCGGCATTCTGGTACCGCAAAGCAGCGATCAAGGGTGACCCGGATGCTCAGCAAACCCTTGGCTACATGTACGAGAATGGTCGCGGGCTGGTGAAAGATATCGCCGAAGCAGCCTGGTGGTATACCAAAGCTGCAGAGCAGGGCAAGGCGGCTGCACAGAACAATCTGGGTCGGCTATATCAACTCGGATTGGGAATACCGAAAGACATCACCAAGGCCATATTCTGGTATGGAAAAGCTGCCGAGCAGGGCAGTGAAACGGCGAGGAAGAATCTGTCTGAGCTTACTCAGTAGCGTAAAGTCGCGTCACCCAGTCGTTCGGTAGGCTATCATCTAACGAGCCTTTTTCTGCGGTTGATCGCTTCCTGGTGTCCCTGATCGCCCGCCTTTTTATACCAGTTTACAGCGGTCCGTTTGTCTCGTTTTACGCCTCTACCTTTTTCGAACATATCCCCAAGGTAGAACTGCCCCGATGCATAGCCGGCATTGGCGGCCTTGGTGAACCACTCAATTGCCGTTGCGTAGTTGCGTTTGACGCCACGGCCCACGGTGAACATCAACCCCAGGTCAACCTGAGCAGGCGCATATCCCTGGCTGGCTGCTTTGTGGTACCACTCTACCGCCATGTTATCTGCACGTTTGAACCCAAGGCCTTTTTCATAAAGAAAACCCATCTTTCGCTGCGCCGCAGGATATCCTCTATCGGACGCAAACTTGTACCAGCGGATAGCGTTCGGATAATCGGGCTTACCTTTCTCAGACAGGTGACCCGCCTCGTGTATCATGCCGATCAGCGTTTCGGCAGCCGGGTAACCGCGCCTCGCCGCTCCCTCGATGGCATTCATCGCGTCTTCTGTGCGACCAGCAGCGACTAACGCTCTTGCATACTGGATTTGAAAGCGGATCGTGTCCGGATATTTCCTAAGCGCGTCATTGCAGGTTGGGATGGCAGCGTTCGCCGCTATGTTTGGAATTGAAATACCCCAGTTGTCGGGGCCCGTGGAATAGGCGGCCAGGGAATCACAGTTGTGGGATTCAGGCACGGCACCTTTGAGACTGGCGAGTAGTTCATCGGTTACCAGTCCATTCACGTCGAGCTCCTGGCGAACCTGATACACAGCGATCGCCTCTCGTGTCGGCTTGGTCAACTCCCCTGTATCTTCCAGCGGAAATCCCACGGCATGTAGGTAGCGTTGACTTTCGCGGGTTCTAAGAACCTGGGCTCTGAGGGCGGACTGGCGGTTCTTCTCCTCCTGCACAGCCGTTTCCCTGGCCCTTCTCTCTTCCTGAATGGCGGCTTCCTGCTCTACCTTGAGCAGCAATTGACTGGCTTGCTGGTAGTATTTCCCTGCTCGACCGGTTGTTCTCAGATAGGCCAACAGGCGATCCCGTGCCGCCAGCGCCTGCCCGGTGCGGAACAGGGCTCTTGCTTCCAGGAAGTTGAGTGAATCCGGGATTTCAATCTCCAACGCCCTCAGTTGTGGTATCAGCTCGATAATGCCTTCGTTGTCATCCACCTTGAGCAGATTTGATAGCTTGGTCATTAGGAGATCAACCTGAACATCGATCGGCAGGATGTCCGTTGATTCGGTAGCGACCGCATTGGGTAGTGGTACCAACAGAAATGAGCATATCAAGAAGAGCATCAGTTTACTTCGGGACGAATCACGCACTTGTCTGACCCCATTGAGCGGAAATCTGATGCGGAATTTTAGGATATTTGGGAGCAGATGTCCTGTTTAGCCTGCACTTCTCTCAAGCATTTGAAATCTTCGAGCGCGGCAAGAGGGCAGGCCCAATTGTTGGCTGAAAAGGGCCGGCAGAACGTTGCGCCGGATTACGGATCTCGTATCAGGAGTTTTTCTCGCAATAGGATTTCAGTGTGGCGAGGCTGCTGGCCAGGGTTTCCATATCTTCCAGTTGCGAGCCGTCGGTGGTGAACTGCCATCGATTGACTTTGTAATCACCGCTGTCGGTCAGCCCCAATTGCTTGTTGAGATTTAGGGTCAAGGCGACCCATCCGGATTCGGAAACTCTGAGAGGGAAGATTCGCATCAACACCAGTCGAGTGAGAAAGTGGATGATCCCAAGCTGTTCCGATACTCTGGAAAAACCGGATGAATCGAGCATCATGACTGCCCGGTGCT
>PVBE010651835.1_pt1 | contig 17078 bp, 15 predicted proteins | sample 1631181 | NCBI WGS metagenome assembly PVBE01 (sample SAMN08397723, study PRJNA350692) | Marine metagenome, whole genome shotgun sequencing project. | isolation source: water | place: Pacific Ocean | collected 2012-04 | reverse complement strand
CGCCGCTCAACTCCACCTCGGCTTGCCGCAGCTTCGTGATGATTTGCTCGGTGCTGAACCGCTTCCTTGGCATCCTGCCTCCTGGTCGTGACGCCCGACTTCTACCGCTCGGGCTGGCACGGTCTCAGGGGGTCAGGTCAGATCAGCGCAGGCGCTGGACGCCGCCAGGTGGCTTGCGCGATACGCCGACACACGCCTGCATCTGCTGCATGTGGTCGAGCCGATTCCGGCGCACTACTACACCGGTAGCCCTGAGCGCATGCGCGCGCTGGATGGCGAGCTGCGTCAGCGGATCGAGCGCAGCTTGCGCGAGTGGTCGGGCGACATCGACGGCGCCAGCTGGTCGGTCGTCGAGGGGAACGCGCCTACCGAAATTGCCCGCGTCGCCCGGACCAGCCGGGCCGACCTCGTGGTCATGGGCACGCGGGGCCTGAGCGGTCTCCAGCACGCGCTCATCGGCAGTGTTACCGAACGGGTGTGCCGGTCGTGCGAGACACCGGTGCTCGTGATCCGGGATGCAGCCTGAATCAAGGAGGAGATCATGCGACGAGGTACGCGATGGGGTTGGGTGGCGGGCGTGGTCCTGCTGCTGGCAGCCGGTACGGTGAGCGAGTCGCGACAGGCGCCCACACTGCCAGAGATCATGCGGCAGAAGCTCGACCACATGCAGCAAATACTGGAGGGTGTCGCGCTGGCCCGGTTCGAAATCATCGAACGCAACGCCAACGACCTCGGGATTCTCAGCGAGCTGTCCAGCTGGAACGTCCTGCGCACACCGGAATACGTGCGACACAGCAGCGACTTCCGCGACACGGCCGTACGGCTGACACAAGCCGCAATCGACCAGAACCTCGACGCAGCCACGTTGGCATACGTTGAGCTCACCCTCAAATGCGTCGAATGCCACAAGCACGTCCGCGGTGTGCAGCTGGCGCAGGTACATGGCGGGTCGCCATCGGCCGACAGAACACGCAGCAGTATGAACGGACTGAGCCAGTGAGCCAGTGACTCTGGCAGCGTAGAATCACCCGCCAAGAACCATCACACTGACCGGATATTTTCCACGCTGCCGGGGAATTGTTCCCTGCCCGCGTGGTCGATCGGAACTGCCAGGTTGAAGCCTCCAGTGACAGTGGGCGCATCTGGCTGGTCCGTGTGACGGGAGCCGTAGGCACGACTGTTGCTCTTTGCTTGAGCAGGTTGCTGAGGCAGGCGACCCGGTCGCTTCCTCTCCTGCCCGTCCTGGACCGATCGCGTCACGGCGTTACCGAACGGGGGGAAGCGAGGTAAGGGCCGCGGGCGGCCAATGCAGATCGCGAGCCGCGCCGGCCGTCGTCCGGAGGTGGCGAGATGCAATCGGCAAGTCGGTATCGGGAGCGCCACAAGACGGCCATGTCACAGAGCAAACGGAGCACTCCGCGACCGGTTGCGGTGGCCACGATAGACGACCAGCGTCGGGTCATCGCGCTGCTGTCGACCCCCTCCACGTACGGCCCCGGCGTGGACGAGGTCCGGCGCATCGACACGCACAGCGCCATCGTGTTTCTTGCCGGCGACCGGGCCTACAAGCTGAAACGTGCCGTCCGTTACGACTATCTCGACTTCTCGACCCTCGAATCGAGACTCCGTGCCTGCGCCGACGAGGTGCGATTGAACCGACGCACCGCCCCTGACCTCTATCTCGGCCACCGCCCGATCACCTGCGGGCCCGACGGCTCCATGCAGATCGACGGCGAAGGCACCGTCGTCGATTGGATCGTGGAAATGGCTCGGTTCGACGAGTCGGCCGTCTTCGACCAGATGGCAGAGCGCGGCAAACTGGACGTATCGCTGATGCCGGCGTTGGCACGCGCCGTCGCAAGGCTCCACGCCGTTGCCGAGTGGCGGTTCGACCACGGCGGACGCCGTGGCATGGCCTGGGTCATCGACGGGAACGCCGACGGATTCGCCGAGTACGGTCCCGGCGTGCTCGACCCGACCGCCTGCCAGCGTCTCACCGCTCTATCGCACGAGATGCTCGAACGACAGGCCGACCTGCTGGTGGCCCGCCGCCCGCAGGGCTTCGTGCGTCGCTGCCATGGCGATCTCCACCTGCGCAATGTGTGTCTCATCGAGCATCGCCCCACGCTGTTCGACTGCATCGAATTCAGCGACGAGGTGGCGTGCATCGACGTGCTTTACGACCTCGCGTTCCTGCTCATGGACCTCCTGCACCGGAATCTTGGTGTGCACGCGCACGTAGCCTACAACGAGTACGTCGCGGCAACGGGCGACCTCGAGGGGCTCGCCCTACTGCCGCTCTTCTTGTCTGCGCGCGCGGCGGTTCGAGCCAAGACCAGTGCGACCGCGGCGCGGCTGCAAAGTGACCCGGCTGACCAGGCGACTCTCGCCAAGTCGGCGCGCGAGTATCTCGACCTGGGCTTGTCGTTGATCGACCCTGCTCCCGCACAGCTCGTGGCTGTCGGTGGACTCAGCGGCGCCGGCAAGTCCACGCTCGCCGGACACCTCGCGCCGACGCTCGGCGCGCCGCCGGGCGCGCTCGTGCTCCGGAGCGACCTCGTGCGTAAGTCGCTGCTTGGCGCCCGCCCGATGGACCGGCTCGGCTCGGAAGGCTATGCCGAGGGGGTGACGAGAAGCGTCTATCGCGAGCTGGCGGCGCGCGCCGCGACCGCCACAGCCGCTGGCCGTGCAGTCATTGTCGATGCCGTATTCGCCGATCCACGCGACCGCGAGGTGATCGCTGACGTCGCCCGCACAGTCGGCGTCCCGTTCAGCGGCGTCTGGCTCGACGCCCCGGTCGCCACACGGGCTGCACGGGTGACCGAGCGCCGGCACGACGTGTCCGACGCGACACCGGCCGTGCTGCGGGAACAGCTCGAGCGAGATGTCGGCGAGTTGGACTGGCAACGACTCGACGCTACACCAGACGATGCCACCCTCGCCCGGGCGGCCGGAGCCTGGCTGGCGGGTCGGGGATTCGGATCGGTGTAGCGTGGGTGTCGCGCCCGGCGATCGGACGGGAGGTCGGCAATGGAGCGACAGATCATACTGCGTCGGCCGTGGACGTGCCGCTGGGCGACATTTGGTCATGTCGCCGTGCCGGGACAGGCAACCACGTCGGGCGTGTTCTGGAGCTGCGCCCACCCCGGTCTTCCGGATGGCCCGAAGCTGCTGGTCTCCGGCACCTGTACCGAGTGCCCCAGATGGACCGCTTCCGCGAGGCTGACAGCGGAGATGGACGACCAGCTCGACAGAAAGGCAGGCACTCCCTCCGCCGGCGAGCAGACAGGTGGCCGCTTCTGACTCGCGTCCGACCTTGGGGCACGTACCGCCGCTGCGGGTGGACCCTCAGGGGGTTCACGCACCTCTCGTCTGTTCCCACCCGGCATCTGATCGACCTGATGCCTGATCTCGGCTACTCGGTGGCCTGAGACCTCGATGCCGCCATCCTGAGCACCGGGCGGAGCATCCAGACGGCGTGGACAGTGTTCAGGGTCACGGCGCCCAACAGCACCCATGCGCCGACACCGACGAGCGACACCCGCTCCAGCGCCAACCCGGTTGCGAGGACCGGCAGCCCGAGCACCCATCCACCGAACGCCAACGCCACGACCGGCTGAGCCGGCAAGACGTGCACTGACAGGTCCGGCGGAGTGAACCCGCTTCGCGCGAAGGCGGTGTACCACGCCAGCAGCGGCAGCAGACGGAGCTCCATTGCGACCACCAGCTGCCCGAGGAACCCCAGCAGCCCGAGCACGCCGTAGAGCATCATGAGCTGGGACGTCCAGACCGACGTCTCCGACGCCACCAGGGTCAGTCCACAGATCGTGGTGAGCACCAGATAAAGCAGCGCGTGACCCGCCTGCAGCGCACCGAAGTCTGGCTGCGGCCGCGTCGCGGGCGGCGTGCGACGGTGGGTCGTCATCCAGACCACTCGAGAGAGAAAAGCCGCCACTCCGGCGGAGACACAAATCGCAAACAGCAGGGTGCCGGGCCACCCGGTTGCGAGCGTCGCGACCAACCCGATGAGCCCCGTCTGCAGCAAGACCGCACTGGCGTAGAGCGCCCGCCCCTGGGGAATCGCCGCCGGAAGCACCATCGGCAGCAGCCGATACCCTACGCCGACCGCCATCATCGACGCCCAGCCCACGGCAGCCAGGTGGAGGTGTGCGTACACGTTGGACAGCGCGTCCCCGGGCACGACGTCGGTGACCTTGTCAATCGCGATCAGCACCCCGACGATTCCCGCGAGCACGAAATTCACACAGGCCAGCACCAGATGAATCGCGATCGGCCGCGGAATGGCCACCGCCCGGACCCGACCGATCACGCGTATCACCGAGTGCAGCACTCCGACCAGGGTCATTGCCGCCGACCAGGCCATGCCATCGAATGTCTCGAGCCAGAAATGCGACACCATGCCGCTTGTCCCGATGACCACGCAGGCATAGGCCCAGTAGTCGGCGCCGGTCACCGGCACGGCCATCCTCAGCGCCAAGGGCCCGACCACGCGGATCCAACCCAGGATCGAACTGGAGATCCACCCGAGCGTGATCAGGTGCACCACCGCCAACATCCGGGGATGATAAAAGAAGCCGCTCACGCCTCGCGGATCGACCGCGACGACCATTAGCGCCGCCAGCAGCGAGACGTGTGCAAAGGCGACATAGAGCAGTGGGAGCCGCGTCGGCGGAACGAGCGCGACCGCGGCCGCTCGAGTCGCCGTCACGGTCTGCGGTGAAGGTTCGGCATTGCGCATAAAGATTCGATCGCCCAGCAGCCCGTGGCGAAGACCCGCGTCGCACCGAGACGGACGATGCGCCCGGCTGACAAGGCGCGACGAGAGAGAATACCGGCCAGTATTTGACCGAGAAGCAACGCCGTCAGCCGGGATGCAGCGTCCGTCGAATGCAGCGGGGTCTTCACCACGGGCTGCTCACAGCCTCTACCGATTCATGTCGGCAGCGACGCGTTCGACTTCACGCAGGACTCGCAATAGGTTGCCGCCCCAGAGCTGGGCGATCTCCTCTTCGGTGTAGCCGCGGCGCACCAGCTCGAGCGTCACGTTGAACGTTTCGCTGGCGTCGTTCCAACCCGCGACACCGCCGCCACCGTCGAAATCGGAGCTGATGCCGACATGGTCGATCCCGACCAGCTCGACGGCATGATCAATGTGGTCAACGAATGTCGCCACGTCAGCCGGCTGCCAGTTGCGGTCGATCTCCCGCATCCGGGTCTCATACACCGCGCGTTGCGCCTCAGGCAGATCAGTCGGGTCGACGCCTCCACGCGGGGCGAGCCCGAGCTCGGTCCGCAAGGTTCGGATCTCGGCGTTGCGGGACCCGGCGGTCTCGCTGACAAACGCCCCCAAGGCGACGATCTGTATGACTCCTCCATTTTCAGCAAGAGCCAGCAACTGCTCGTCATCCATATTGCGCGCGTTGTCCGCTAGGGCGCGGGTACTCGAGTGCGATGCGATGATCGGCGCGCGCGACACCTGGACGGCGTCGAGCATCGCCGCCTTGGAAATGTGTGACACATCCACCATGATGCCAAGCCGGTTCATCTCGGCGATGACCTCCTCGCCAAATGTGCTGATTCCGTCGTGCTCGGACTCCCCGTCGCCGAGATTCTCACGCGGGGTTGCCGAATCGGCAATGTCGTTGTGCCCGCCGTGCGCGAGCGTCATGTAGCGCGCGCCGAGCTGGTGATAGGTCGCAAGCAGCGAGAGGTCCTGCCCGATGACATATCCATTCTCGATCCCGATCGCTGCCACCAGCTTGCCGCTCGCCGCTATCTGCTCGATGTCGTCGGCGGTATAGGCGATCTCGATCCGGTCCGGATACATCTCGTCGGCCATCCGATGGATGGCGTCGAACTTGGTCATCGCGTCCGTCTTGGCCTGCGCGTAGTTCTCCGGAGTCCGCACAGTCTGGCCGACGTAGACAATGAAGAAGGCCGCGTCGAGTCCACCTTCCTCCATTTTCGGCAGATCGACCTGACGGGCTCCTCGGATGCCCGGGTCGACCTCGGGGGTGGCGAAGTCAAATGGGATGTCGTCGTGGGTGTCGATGGTCAGCACCCGGTCGTGAATGCCGCGAGCCCGCTCGACGAGCGCCGACTCCTCGACCGCGCCATCAGGTCCAGGCTCCGACGCCGGTCCTGACGCGCCGCAGGCCGAGGCCAGCAACATGACGACCCCAAGCAGCCCTGCACGTATCCGATTCCATTCACCCATCAGTGCCTCTCCCGTGTCCGCCAGATAGGCATTGTAGCGGCAGCCGCGCGATCAGCAGCGGCGTATACTAGCCCGTGGCAAGACTCCCGCTGCATTCGAACGGCGCTCTTGCCACGGGCTGGCTGCGACAATCTCGCCTCTAGGAGATGTCTAGCCGTCCGGTCAAGGCCATGCTGGCGTGTCAACAGTCTCGGTTCGCGTTGCCTGACGGGCTGCACTATCTGAACTGCGCCTATATGGCGCCGCTGGCCCTGGCGGTTCGCGCTGCCGGTATCGAAGGCCTCGACCGGCGCGCAACACCCCATCTGATCGGCCCAGCCGATTTCTTCGAAGAAAGCGACCTGGTCCGGTGCTTGTTCTCTCGGCTCGTCAATGCCCCCGACCCCAATCGAATCGCCATCATCCCGTCGGTCTCCTATGGACTGGCGACCGTCGCGCGCAACGCGCCGGCTGATCGGGGCGACAACATCGTCATCGTCGAGGAGCAATTTCCCAGTAACGTCTACACGTGGCGGCGTCTGTGTGCCGAGCGGGGACTGGAGCTGAAGGTGGTCCCGGCGCCGGTTTACACCGACGCCGGTCGGGCCGTAGCCTGGAACGCGAGGCTGCTGGCGGCGCTCGACCACCGGACGGCGGTGGTCGCGCTCCCGCGGGTGCACTGGGCCGACGGGACACTGTTCGACTTGGAGCGAGTGGGCGAGCGGGCCAGGGAGTGCGACGCGCTGCTGGTCGTCGACGGCACGCAATCGGTCGGCGCGTTGCCGTTCGACGTGCAGCGGGTCCGACCCGACGCGCTGGTCTGTGCCGCCTACAAGTGGCTACTGGGGCCGTACTCGACAGGGCTCGCCTATTACGGACCGGCCTTCGATCATGGCACGCCGATCGAAGAGAACTGGATTACACGAAGCGGCAGCGAGGCGTTCGCCGAGCTGGTGCGGTACCGCGACGAGTACCAGCCAGCCGCCGTCCGGTTCGACGTTGGCGAGCGGTCGAACTTCACGCTGCTGCCGATGCTGGCGGCGGCGCTGGAGCTGGTGCTGGAGTGGACCGCGCCGGCGATTCAGGAGTACTGCAGCGCGCTGACGACCGACCTGACACACACGCTGCGGGAACGCGGATACTGGATCGAGGAGGATCGGTGGCGCGGCAAGCACCTGTTCGGCATCCGTGTTCGAGACTCGGTGGACACGGCGCGTCTGGCAGAGCGGCTGAAGGAGCGGCAGGTCGTCGTCTCGCTCCGAGGGGACGCCATCCGCGTCGCGCCCCACCTGCACAACGACAGCGCCGACACCGAGGTGCTGCTGGACGCCCTGGACTGAGCCCCACCCGATCAGGGTCCAGAATCGCAAAGCGTCAAGAAGATTTTCCGCGCGCGGCGCCTGACTGGCAAGGCGCGACGAGGGAGCATGCAGGTGGCATGTGACCGAGGAAGCAACGCCGCCCAGGCAGGATGCCGCGCGCGGAAAATCACCAAGGACGTGCAACGACGCGGTCCAGCGGCCGCCGCGCACGCTGCATGCGAAACGGTTCGCGGGTCTTCAAGTCGTAGCGGTCGCCGGCGCCCAGGAAATAGAACCGGCCACCGGAATCGAGCACGCGCCCGTGGTCATAGATTACGACATAGCTGCGGCCCATCACCTCGAACTCGTCGCCCTGTACGACGATTGCCGTGTCCTCGTCGAGCCCGATGCCCAGCAGATCTGGACGCGCCTCGATGACCTCGAGGAGGTCGAATTGCCGGTTCCGGCGCAACAGGTGCTGATCGATCGCCACGTTCCGCAGAAACCCGAGCCCCACCTCGTGATCGCCCATCATGATCGTGTTGGTGGCACTGTCACCTCGCGCCAGATACGAGCCGAGGATGGTCGCCCCGGCCGACGATCCACCAACTACCCCGCCCCGATTCAATACCCCCCGCAGCTCCTCGTGCACCCGGGTATCGAGATACGCATCGGCCAGCCGCCATTGCCGGCCACCTGGAAACCAGACCCCACGCGCGCGGCGGAGCGGCTCGACAAACGCCTCGCTGTTCGCCTCTTTGCGGTCGGTTGTATGCAGCACCGTCAGATCGGTCGCCCCGACCTCCGTGAAGGCGCGCAGCCCTGGGTAGTACTGGTCATAGGTTTCGGCGCCTCCGGCGGTCGGAATGACCACGATCGGAGCCTGCGGACCGCCTGCTAGCCGGATGAACCGCTCGACGATCGCGGGGTCGCGCATCGCGCCACCGACAATGACCAGCGCCCCGCGAGGCGGACCCACCTCCTGGGCACGGACCGCACCGGGAAAGACCCAGACTGCGGCCATGAGCACACTGACCGTTGCGCGCACCGTCATCCGGTGTCTGATGGTCATCGTTCACTCCCTCTATTTCAGGGAGAGATTGTATACCCCACAGGCGCCTGGCCGGCCGAATCACGAGATCAACTACAATGGCCGGATGCCCGTACGGTGTCGGGCGCGACAGAGATGTCTAGACGTCGATTCACCCGTCTCCTGGCTGGCGCGACTGCGGGCGCCGTTATCGCGCTGGTCACCTCGTCCACGGCCCAGCTTCAGATTCGCCGTGAGGTCTTGACGCTGGCGGCCGGTGGCGTCAGCAGTCTTGCCGAGCTCCGGGAGGCCGACTCGCTGGTCGACCGCTTGCGTCGCGAGCGGACCCTGCGGCTGACGGCCAGCGAAGACGACCGGCTGATTCCCGGTCGCACCCACGAGCGGTTCGGGCAATTTCACGCCGGCGTGCCGATCTTCGGCGCGGAGATCACCCGCCAGACCGCGCGGGGGGTGACGGTGTCGTTGTTTGGCCGGCTGCACCTCGGCATCGACATCGACACGACAGCGGCGCTGTCTGCTGACGAAGCCGTTCGGACTATCGAGCGTTTGGGCAACCTAGAACCGGGTGGCTCCACCCCACCCCGGCTGGTAGTCCTACCAGACCGTGAACGTGCCGGCGTCTACCGGCTGGTCTATGAAGCCCAAGCCTTCACCGGCACACAGCTGATGGCCTACTTCATCGACGCCACGAGCGGGGAGCTTGTCTGGTCCTACGACAATCTGAAAACCCAGCAGCCGGCGCTGGATTGCGACCAGTGCACCATCGGCGAGGGGCTCGGAGTGAAGAGCGACCCCAAGAAGATGAGCGTGAGGACGGTCGGAGGCGCCTTTCTGGCCCACGACCAGCTCCGACCGGCCGATGTCTTCACGTTCGACATGCGCGGCGATCTGTCCAGGACGATCGAGGTCGAGGCCGGAACCAGTCCGCTGTTCGACGCCGACCTGGCGACCGACACCGACAACCTATGGCTGGACGGCGCCAGCGTCGACGCCCACGTCGGCATGGGCTGGACCTATAACTACCTGTTCACGCGCTTCGGGCGACAGGGGCTGAACAACCAGAACGTCCGGATGATCAGCCTGGTGCATCCGGTAAATCGCGCCGACCTCCTGACCGCGCCGGCCGAAATCGTCGGCCTCTACTACGTGAACGCGTTCTACTGCGGCGTGTGCGGCCCGGACGGCGCCGGGGTCGCAGTGTTCGGCGAAGGCCTGCCCCCGAACGTCCTGCTGGGCGGGCAGCAGTACAACTACTTCTCCGGCGCACTCGACATCGTGGCCCACGAGCTCGCCCACGGCCTGACCGATTTCACCTCGGCCCTGCTTCCCATGGACGAGTCGGGCGCGCTGAACGAGGCGTTCTCCGACATCATCGGGGTCGGTGTAGAGCACTACGCGGAGGCGTTCTACCGCAACGGTGCGGGCACCGCCGACTATCTGATCGGTGAGGACGTCGTCGAGCCGGGCGGCGTTCGGTCTCTGGAGGATCCGCCACGATTTGGCGACCCAGACCACTACAGCCTCCGGTTTCTGGGGACGGAGGACAACGGCGGAGTGCACACCAACTCACTAGTCGCAACCCATGCTTTCTACCTGGCGATCGAAGGAGGCATCAACCGCGTTTCGGGGCTCACGGTAACCGGCGTGGGCGCCGCGAACCGGGAACAGATCGAGCAGATCTTCTACCGCGCGTTTACAGTGCTCATGACGCGGGATGCCGACTTCGCAGCGGCGCGTGTGGCCACCATCCAGGCGGCACGCGATCTCTACGGCATCGCAAGCGCGCCAGAGCAGGCGGTCACGCAGGCGTGGACGTCCGTCGGCGTAAAGTGAGCGGAAGGAGCATGCAAGTGTCGAGGCGGCAGCAAACATCGTGGCGCGCGGTGATCACCCTCAGCATCGGGTTGGTAGCCGGGCTCACTGGAGGAGCGCAGGAGGCGACGGCGCAGCCGGCGCCATCCGACCGCATTGCCGTCCGGCTGAACGTCGGGGAGCGCCCGGCGTCACGGACCTTCGCCGGCACCAGGGTTTTCACCGTCTTCGCCGAGCAGGGCAGCTTCGAGGCCGACTACGAGATCCAGCAGGGCGGCATCGTCGACGGCGGCATCTCGTTTCTGATCTGGCGCAATCTTGCAATCGGGCTCGATGTCTCGAGCTACCGATCGATAAATCCCGCGCGTGTCACCTCCGAGATCCCCCACCCATTCTTCTTCGATCTCCCCCGCACGTCGACAGGCGTGGCCGGCGGGCTGGAGCGGCAGGAACTGGGTGTTCACGTTCAGGCGCTCTGGGTATCACAGTTCGCCGACTGGCTTATCGTGTCGCTGGCCGGCGGTCCCAGTCTGATCAACGCGCAACAGGACCTCGTCTCGGCGGTCCAGCATACCGAGCTCGGGTTCCCATTCGACGACATTACGTTCGACGGCCATTCGGTCACTAGCCAGTCGGCAAACACCATCGGCGTCAACGGCGGCATCGACATCGACACCTTTGTCCTGCACAAGCTACCGGGTCTGAGCCGATTCGAAATGATGGAGAACGTCGGGCTCGGACTGCTGATTCGGTACGTGCGAGGGTCCGTGGACATGCGGGTCGGCGACGACACCGTCGAGGTCGACCTGGGAGGGCTCCAGCTGACGGCCGGACTGCGGTTCCGATTCTAGGACTCGACCGGAACCAGAAGGCAGGAGACAGGAGAGAGTCGGATGGCTTCGCCAGCATCTGACTCACCACGCCGGTCGCACTATTCGTCGAGAATGTCGATGAGCGACAGCGGGTCGACTCGGGCGCCGTTCAACCGCAACGTCCAGTGCAAATGCGGACCGGTGACTCGCCCGGTTGCCCCGGCGTGACCGACCACCTGACCCGGTTCCACCAGATCCCCCTCCTCGACCAGCATCTTCGACAGGTGGGCGAAGTAGGAGTAGAGCCCCCAGCCATGGTCCAGAATGACCGAACCACCCGAAAAGTACGTGTCCCCGGTCAGCACAACGGTTCCGGCGTTGGGCGCGCTCACCGGCGTGCCCTCGGCAGCCCTGAAATCGGCGCCGCTATGCGGGTTACGCGCCTGGCCGTTGAAGACGCTCCGGCTACCGAATGCGCTTGTGGCCTGCCCTGGCACCGGCCGACCCCATGACCCTCGCCATAACCGATCCGGTGTGACGGTGGCAAAGATGGCAGCCTGCCGCCGTGCTTCACGTTGGATTCGCTCGGTCACGTCTGGAGGCGGTTCAACGTATCTCGGCGCGACCGTCAGCTGGCGCGTCCGATATGCCTTGTGCTCGACCGACAGCGTGTAGACATGCTCGAGCGCCGCACCGGTGGCGGGCATGATGCGCAGCGCCACGGTGTAGTCGCCCGGCTCCACCTGCAGATCGATGCCAACGAGACCCTGCCACACCCCACCGGCAGCCTGGTAGAAGCGCACGGTCTCATCAAACACGACACCACGGACCTCGGTCACCGGTCGGGATGCCTCGACCCGAAGCAGCACGGCCTCGCCAGGAAACAGGCCGCGGGCGTGATGGGACACCGTGGCGTCGAGGGACTGAGCCGCGCCGGGGGCGGACACCGTGAGCAGGCCGATACCGACCGCCAATGTCGCGGACCGAAATTCGCCGGACGATCTGCCGAGGAGCATGATTGCGCGCATTGTACTACCCGGTCGACGCCTTGCAGTCCGAGACGGATGTATCAGCCGCCGAGCTCGGCCAGCAGCGGCTGGATGACCCGCGCCACGATGATCACGACCGTCAGCCCGGTGAAGATGACCAGACTGAGCCAGCTAAACAAGGTCGCGAACCGCGACGGGTAGAACGCCTTGTCCGTCTTCGGGATCACTGTCAGGCAATAGTAGAGATTGAGGAAAGAGATGACCGGCGCGATAAAGAACGCCAGCGCGGAGGACACCAGCACCAGATAGACCGGGCGCGGAATGCCAGCCAGGATCACCACTGCTGCCACGAGCGAGTAGAACATCGTAATCCGGTAGATGTTGTACTCAGACGACATCACGCTGCGATGGGCTGGCGTCAGCTGATCTGCGGCAATGCCCGGCAGGTCCGCGGTGCTGCGGAAGAGATTTCGGCAGCAGGCCGCCACGACCCTGGGCCAGCCGTCGAAATAATTGAATGCGGTGGAAAACGTGGCCGCGAACGCCCCGGCAATGAACACGACCATCATCCCGGGTCCCACGCTATCGGTGAAGATGCGGGCGATCTCTCCGATCACGGCTCTGCCTTCGATCGGACTCGGGTAGAGCCAGACGGCGGCCAGCAACAGGAAGATCGTCGCGAGGATGAACGAGACGATGTGCCCGAGGGTGAAGTCCATCAACCCGATCCGGAACCAGCGCCGGCAGTACTCCTGCGCGTGCTCCGGCAACTTCGTGACGTCGACCGACAGGTCGGCCTTCGTGGACGAGAACGCGTCGAACGGCCGCACATAGCCCTGTTCCTCGAGCTTCTCTCGAATACGGCCCATGCCGACCCGCTTCGCCTTACCCCACTCAGAGGCCTGCAGCGACACGTCCATGCCAGTCGGCAGCAAGCCGAGAAACGCGGCGATGATCAGCCACGAGCCGCCCGGCACCTCGACGGTGAAAAATCGGCCCATCGCCGAGAACGGCGCCGGCTCGACCAGGTAGACCCCCACAGTCGAGACGAACAGGATGCCCGCCAGCACCTTGGTGGCCATTTCTACCGCGGCATACCGACCGTAGAGGACGATGGCAACCGAGATGGCCCCGAGCCCGAACCCATAGACCGCGAGGGAATCGATCCCGATACCCTGTGCCCAGTTCGTCAGGCCAAGCCCCAGATACTCAGAGAAGACGTAGAAAAGCACCGCGGCGGCCGCCGCCAGCCGCCCCGCCTGACCGAGGGCGCATTGGATGAGGGTCGTGATCAACACATACCAGACGGGCCACTTCCGGGGAGCGGTGGAATAGGCATCGAGCATGCTCCGGCCGGTGGCGTTCGTGAAGCGGAACGCCATCTCAAAGCCGTAATACTTGAAGACGTAAGCGACGGGAATACACCAGAGCAGCGCAAACTCGAAGCGGCCGCCCGCCGCCGGCGCCGTGACCAGATGGCTGGTGCCAATTCCGGTCATCATCAGAACGAGCCCGGGACCGAAGTGCCGAAACATTCCACGAGGGCTGGTTTCCGGCAGCGGTAGCGTGCTGAACGAGTCTGATTTGTTCGACATGGGCGCCATCCTACCAGAGAAGCCGATCGCAGCCCCGCGCGAGGCGGTAAGATGGGCGTGACCTGCTCGATCCGACGCACGCTGGAGGAGACCATGCCCACATTCCACCCACATCGCCGACCGACGGGGCGAGCAACCACCGCGCTAATCGCCGTGGTTGTGGCGTTCATGACAACCGCCTGTGGAGCGACGATCGACCGCAACGTCGAAGCCGGACGAGACGCCCTCGGAAACACCGGTGCCGTCACCGCCGGGCATCCGCTGGCGGCAGAGGCGGGTCTGGGTGTGCTGCGGGCGGGCGGACTCGCCATGGACGCCGCCATCACCGCCGCGGCGATGCTGGCCGTCGCCCGACCGCATATGAACGGTGTCGGCGGCGACACATTCCTCCTGTATTACGACTCGGCCACCAACCTGACCTACGCGCTGAACGGTTCCGGACGTTCCGGCAGTGCCAAGACGCTCGAGGAATTGAAGGCGGACGGTCTCGAGCGCATGCCGGGCGCCGGTCCGCTGAGTGTCTCGGTACCGGGCTCGGTCGGCGCCTGGGCGGAGGGACTGCGACGGTTCGGCACGATCAGCTTCGCTCAAGCGCTGCAACCGGCGATCAAACTGGCGACGGACGGGCTCCCCGTGTCGGAGCGGCTGGCCGAGGACATCGCCGGGGCGGAAGCGAAGCTGCGACGGGAACCGGAGGCCGCGCGTGTCTTTCTACCGGGCGGAGCGCCGCCGCAACAAGGTTCCATCTTGCCGCGACCGGACCTCGCCGAAACCCTCCGGACGCTGCAGGAGCACGGTCCGGACGAGCTGTACCGCGGCGCCCTCGGCGCCAAGGTCGTGCGCTTCCTGCAGGAACGGGGTGGTCTGGTCACCCACAACGACATGGCCGACTACCTCCCCGAGTGGACACAGCCAATCAGCACGCGCTATCAGGGACTCGAGGTGCTGGCATTTCCGCCCAACACGCAGGGGGTGACCCTGCTCGAGGAACTGGCGCTGTTGCAACAGGTCGACACCGACCTTGCCGGTCTCGGACACAACAGCGCCGACTATCTTCACACGGTGTCTGAGGTGATCCGGTTGGCGTTTGTTGACCGGGACAGCGAAATTGCCGACCCGAAGGTGATGCGCGTGTCGGTGGACGATCTGCTCGACGACGCCCGGATCAGAGAGATGGCGTCGACGATCGACCCTTCTGGCCGCGCGCCGGTCCTTCGAGTGGAGGCGGCCGAGGACCACCCTAATACGGTCTACGTGATCGCGGTCGACCAGTATGGCAACGTCGTGTCGCTCATCCAGAGTCTGTTCGCGACGTTCGGTTCGGGGCTCGTCGTACCGGACACCGGGATCGTGCTGCAGAACCGCGGGTCACTCTTCACCTTCGAGGAGGATCACCCGAACGTGTTCGCGAGGCGCCGCCGGCCATTCCACACGCTGTGCCCCGTCATCGTGCTGAGCAACGATCGCCCGTGGCTGGCGGTCGGCACGCCCGGCGGCGACGGACAGACCCACACCATCACGCAGGTGCTCAACAACATCCGGCTCTTCGGCATGAGTCCGCAGGAGGCGATCGACGCGCCGCGGCTGCGCCGTCTACGAGATGGCTCGCTGGCGATCGAGGACCGCGTGCCCCAGGAGGTTCGTGACGCGCTCGAGGCCAGAGGCTACACCGTGCATGCGCGCAGCGGCTGGACTGCGGAATTCGGCGGCGCCCAGGCGGTCCTGATTGACCAGGTCGCCGGTCGTCGCCGCGCCGGTGCAGACCGCCGCCGCGAAGGGTGGGCGGTGGCCTACTGACTTCTGAATTCCGGGCGTCTCAGTAACCGGTTCCCCCACCCTTGGCGGCGTCGGGAACCGGCGACTGGTAGATGGCGCGGCCCACGAAGAAGGGGCCCATGTCCTGCATGTACTCTGACGTCTGGACGGTCCCCCGCATGTCCTTGACCAGCTTCGACAGTGGGTACAGGTCGGGACCAATGAGACCAATGACGAATTCGTTGTCGTCACGGTCGAGCCCATGGCATTCGAGCCGTATGTCGACCGCCAGCCCCAGGTCGCCATAGGCGCGACCCACCATGCCGTGCTCCATCAGGATCCGCCCCTGGTCACGGCGCGGTAGCCGATTGAAGGCGCCGAGCCGACGCAACGGATACCACATGCCCCACGGATACGCGGGGTTCAACGCGTTACGCCGCACCTTGTGGAGCAGGAAATCTTTCAGGTCAGCCTCACGCCCGCTCGCGTAGGTACGCCCGAGCATGGTGAAGTCAGGCATCGGCGTCAGCCCAGCAAACGCCGGACCTGCGAGCAACGCGCGGCCCTCCTCGGCGAACAGCGTCGGCACCTCCGACAACAGCAGCACCCCGACACCACGCGGGTCGTTCAGATTCGCGTAGACCACCGCCTCCAGACCGCTGTCCCGTACCGCGTTGACGACCGGCTCGGTGGCGAGGCAGCCAGTAAACACCTGAAGCTGCGCGAACAGCCGCGTTTCAAGCGTCTGCGGTGTGCCGCCTACCGGAGCGCCGTGCTCGACGAGGTCGGGCACAAAGCGTTCCATTGTCGCAGGAGGACGACCGCTGCCCCGAGAGTGGGTGGTCGCTGGTGCGTCAGTCTTTTCAGTCATAGTGTCTTCTCTCGCACACGCCGGCGACCATTCTATACGAGCTGGCGTCCTACCTCTCTAGACCGGGTTGCCGAGCACATGCGGCAGTGCTAGTCTCGACATACGCAACATGCTCCCCGGTCGTTTCGCGAAATGGATGAGCGGCAGTATCTCTCGATGACTCAGCGCGCCATCGTCTCAGTGGTCGCCATCCTTCTGGTGAGCCCATGCCTTCGGGTGGACGCCGCACCTCAGGAGGGCACCGTCGCTCCGCTGCAGGCGGTTGAGCTGCCGGTCAACCTCGAGCGCCTGAAGCGAAAGCTCGCGGCGCTGCCGGCCACCGACGAAGAGCGCTCGCTCCTTAAGCTCAACTTCTATCTCGAAGTCTACGCGCGCGCGCCGCGCATCAACCCGCTGGAAGGATTCGACATCCACACGGGTCCGGTACCGTTCGGCGGCCCAAGCGACACCGATATGCGAGCCCTGTGGACACCACGGGAGTTTTCCACGCCCGCTGCGGATCTGGGATCGGTGCTCGGCTGGATCTTCAAGCGTTGATATGGCTGTCTAGTGTCAAGAGGGCACAGTTCTCCTGCCTCAACGTCTTCTCCTGATTCACTGTCGCGTTCTCCCCCGATCCGACGCACGCGCGGCACCGCGAGCGAGCGATGGTTGATCTGCTGATATTCGCGGGTT
>PVBE012766620.1_pt1 | contig 17081 bp, 16 predicted proteins | sample 1631181 | NCBI WGS metagenome assembly PVBE01 (sample SAMN08397723, study PRJNA350692) | Marine metagenome, whole genome shotgun sequencing project. | isolation source: water | place: Pacific Ocean | collected 2012-04 | reverse complement strand
ATTCTTCTTGGTGAGGATCTCGATCACGTCACCATTTCGAAGCTCGTGGTGCAGCGGCACCATGGAGCCATTCACGATGGCGCCCGAGCACGAGTTGCCGACCTCGGAGTGCACCGCGTAGGCGAAATCCACCGGCGTGGCACCACGCGGCAGCGCTATGACGTCACCCCGGGGCGAAAAACAAAAGACCTGATCCTGGAACATGGCGAGCTTGGTATGTTCCAGGAACTCCTCGGGCGTATTGGCGTGCTCGAGTATTTCCAACAGTTCCTGCAGCCAGCGATAGTGCGGATCCTCGCCGCTGCCGGCGTTCTGCTTGTAAGCCCAGTGCGCGGCAACCCCGAACTCCGCGAACTCGTGCATCTCGGGGGTCCTGATCTGCACCTCGATCCGAAGTCGTTCGGGGCCGATTACGGCGGTGTGCAGAGAGCGATACCCATTGCGCTTAGGCGTCGAGATATAGTCCTTGAAACGGCCTGGAATCATCGGATACCGGCCATGCACGGCACCGAGCACGCGATAACAGTTCGCCTCCGAGTCCACGACGACCCGAAAGGCCACGATATCGGCCAGTTGCTCGAAGGAGACCTCATCGCGCTCCATTTTTCGCCAGACCGAATAGGGCTTTTTCTCGCGGCCCGAGATATCGACGGCGAGGTCGGCTTCGTTCAACGTCCGCTGCAACTCCTCGGTAATGCGCGAGATCACGTCGCTCGCTTTCTCGCGCAGGAACTCCAGCCGCTTGATGACTGATTCTCTAGCCTCCGGGTTGAGCACGGCGAAAGCCAGATCGTCGAGCTCGTCCTTGATCCGACGCATGCCCAACCGTTCCGCCAAGGGGGCGTAAATCTCCATCGTCTCGGCGGCGATGCGGCGGCGCTTTTCCGAACTCTTGATATGAACGAGCGTGCGCATGTTGTGCAGTCGATCGGCCAACTTGACCAGCAGGACCCGGATATCGTCCGACATCGCCAGCACCAACTTGCGGAAGTTCTCGGCCTCCCGATTGGCCTCGGCGCGCAATTCCAGCTTGCTCAGTTTGGTGACGCCATCGACCAACTTCGCGATCTCGGGGCCAAAAAGTTCCTCGATCTCCTCCAGCGTCGCGACGGTATCTTCGACGGTATCGTGCAGAAGGGCGGTGATGATGGTGGCGGCGTCGAGCTTGTATTCGGTCAGAATGCCGGCGACCTCGAGGGGGTGGGAAAAATAGGGGTCGCCCGAGGCTCGCATCTGCGATCCATGTGCCTGCATCGAAAAGACATAGGCACGATCAAGGGCATCCTCGTCCGTTGCCGGATCGTAGGCGGTAACTTTTTCCAACAATTCGTACTGCCGGATCATCTAACGCCGCGTTCCTCGGCTCCCGAGTGACGATCATAATACAAAAGCCGGCGTCCCCCGAGGCGACGCCGGCTGTCGAAACTGTGTGGACCGCGGTCCGTCGGGGTCGCTCAACTGCCGTCGCTGTCGGCCCCCGCCACGGTCGCAGCGGGCCCGCTCGCCTCGACGTCGGTTCCCGTGAACTGCTGCGTCAAGAGGTGCGATACGTCCTCGTCCTCGGGCTCGTCGACTTCAGCATAGCGCTGCTGTCCCCGTATCACGGTCTCCCGCAGATCGTCGACCGAAATCGTTTCCTCCGCGATCTCTCGAAGCGCGATCACCGGATTCTTGTCGTTGTCCTCGGGAACCGTCGGCAATTCGCCGCCGGACACCTGACGGGCCCTGTTCGCCGCCATCAGCACCAGCTCGAATCTACTGGCGACCTTTGTGATGCAATCCTCGACGGTAACGCGAGCCATTTCACAATTCTCCGAAGAGCCAAATTCCCGGGCGCTATATAGGCCGTCGCGGTCGGTAACGCAAGGATACGAGTGCGAGGGCTTCTCCTCTATGGCGCGTCGAGGGGGCTGACCAGCGCAATATCCTCCGGAGCCAAAGCCTGGATCATCTCTTCCACGCTCTCTCCCGTCGCGGGATGGCGCCATCCGGGCGCGACCTCCGCCAGTGGCAGCAATACGAAAGCGCGCTCGCGCAACCTTGGGTGCGGCAGTTCCGGCGCGCGCCCGCCACCAGTGCCGAGAACCCGGTCTTCATAGGCCAGCAGGTCGAGGTCGATAACCCGCGCCTCCCAGCGCACGCGGCGACGGCGACCGAGACGGGTCTCTATCCGGTGCAGCAAGGCCAACAACGGCTCCGGCCCGAGCGCCGTCCGAATCAGCGCGACTCCGTTCACGAACATCGGCTGATCCGAGGTGGGTACCGGCGGCGAGAGATACCAACGCGAGCGCCTAATCGTGACGGCGCCCTCGGCATCCAAATTCGCCAAGGCGGCCGCCAGCGTCGCCTCCGGCGCACCGTGCTGCGGCGAGGGAAGGTTGCCGCCGAGACCGATCAATATCATTTGCACGACGCTTCTTGGCTGCGATCCCGGATGGTCGCCATCGCCCACGATTGAACCATTGACCTATCGCGCGGGGTACAGTAGCCAAGGGCCGAGCCGGGGTGCGCTTCTCGACGGTTCATAATGGTGTTCCAATAACTTACAAGGGATTTTTCACGATGGTATTTTATCCCCACGAACGGCTCGCGCTCTTCATAGACGGGGCCAATCTCTATGCTGCGGCGCGAACGCTGGGTTTCGATATCGACTACAAGCGGCTCCTCGACGAGTTCATGAAGAAGGGCACGCTGGTCCGTGCCTATTATTACACCGCCGTGTTCGAGGACCAGGAGTACTCACCGATCCGTCCCTTGGTCGATTGGCTCGACTACAACGGCTACACCATGGTGACGAAGCCGACCAAGGAATACACCGACGCCTCCGGCCGGCGAAAGATCAAGGGCAACATGGACGTCGAGATCGCCGTCGACATCTGTGAGATGGCGCAACATCTCGATCATATCGTCTTGTTCTCGGGCGACGGCGACTTCCGCCGGCTGGTCGAGGCGGCGCAGCAAAAAGGGCGGCGCGTCACGGTCGTCAGCACGCTACGCACCTCACCGCCGATGGTCGCCGACGAACTGCGCCGGCAGGCCGATCACTTCGTCGAACTCGAGACCCTGATTCCCTATGTCGGCCGCGACCCGAGTTACCGACAGCGGCACGCCGCCGACCGCGCCGAGCGCGGCGGCGTCAGCGAACCGGAGATCGAGGCCGAAGAGATCGACGAGGACGCTTACGAGCCGCAGATGTGAGCCGTCCGCCAGAAAGCGCGACACCGCCCGCGGATTGCGCGCTCTGCCCAAGATTGGCCGCGCATCGCAACCAAATCCGCGCGGGTCATCCCGACTGGTTCAACGCGCCGGTACCGTCCTTCGGCGACCCTGGCGCGCGGCTCTTGATCGTTGGTCTGGCGCCCGGTCTGGCCGGCGCCAACCGCACCGGCAGGCCTTTCACCGGCGACTATGCCGGCGATCTGCTATACGCGACATTGGCCAAGTATGGCTTTTCCGACGGTACCTACGATCGCCGCGCCGACGACGGACTTGCGCTCGTCGACTGTCGCGTCACCAACGCGGTTCGCTGCCTGCCGCCCGAGAACAAGCCGGTGGCGCCCGAGGTCGGCACCTGCCGCGACTATTTGATAGGAGAGATCGCCAGCCTCGATCATTTGCGCATTCTTTTGGCGCTCGGGCACATTGCGCACAAGGCGACGCTCGCCGCCCTCGGCCGGCGCCAACGCGATTTCCCCTTCGGCCACGGCGCTCGACACGAAGTGGCGCCCGGCCTCGCCCTGCACGACAGCTATCACTGCTCGCGCTACAACACCAATACCCGCCGGTTGACGGTCGACATGTTCGAGGCGGTGTTTCGGGATATCCGGGAAGCGCTCTGACGAACTCTATCCACGCGCCTTCATCAGCCGCTGCTTCTGGCGTTTCCAGTCGCGTTCCTTGACGGCGGCGCGCTTGTCGTATTGGCGCTTGCCGCGGGCCAGGCCCAACAGCACCTTGGCGATGCCGCGCTCGTTGAAATAGAGCCTGAGTGGCACCGCCGTGCCGCCTTGGCGCGCGACTTGATCATAAAGCTTCTTGATCTCGCGCTTGTGCAGCAGTAGCTTTCGGCGCCGGCGGGGTTCGTGATTGAAGCGGTTGCCGGCCTCGTAGACCGGAATGTGGGCGTTGACGAGAAAGATTTCGCCGCCATCCGCCGTGGCGTAGCTCTCGGCGATGTCGCCCCGGCCTTGGCGCAGCGATTTGACCTCGGTGCCGACCAGGACGATCCCGGCCTCCAAGGTCTCGTCGATAAAATAATTACGGCGGGCCTTGCGGTTTTCAGCCGCGACCCGAACCTCGGCCACGGATTCTCGCTCAGTTGAGGAGGCCGGCGTGACGCAACGCGCCCTCGACCTTCTCCTGCGTCGGTGCCGTCGGCGGCACCAGGGGGAGGCGCACCTCCGGACTGCAGAGTCCCAACGCACTGGCCGCGTGCTTGACGCCGCCGGGGCTCGGCTCCAGGAACAGCGCCACGTGCAACGGCATCAAGCGGTGCTGATATTCCAGCGCGGTCTTGAAGTCGCCGGCCATGCAAGCCTCCTGGAACTCGGCGCACTGCTTCGGCGCGACGTTGGCGGTAACCGAGATGCAGCCATTGCCACCGTGCGCCATGTAGGCGAGCGCGGTGCCATCCTCGCCCGAGAGCTGGCACCAATCGCCGTCGATCGCGATCTGTTCGCGGCTGGGCCGGGCGAGGTCGGCGGTCGCGTCCTTGACGCCGACGACGTTCGCCAAGCCGGCCAATCTGGCCATCGTCTCGACCGAGATGTCGACGATCGCGCGGGGCGGAATGTTGTAAACGATGATCGGGATATCGACCGCGTCGTTGATCGCCTTGAAGTGCTGGTAGATGCCTTCCTGGCTCGGCTTGTTGTAGTAGCCGGTGACGTGCAGCACCCCATCCGCGCCCGCTTCCTTGGCGTGCCGGGTCAGCTCTATTGCCTCGGTCGTGTTGTTGGAGCCGGCACCGGCGACCACCGGCAGGCGACCATCGGCCTGTTCGACGACGATATCCGTCACCCGCATGTGCTCGTCATGGCTGAGCGTGGGCGATTCGCCCGTGGTACCGCACGGCACGAGGCCGTGGGTGCCCTGCTCGACATGCCAATCGACCAGTTTGCGGACCGATTGCTCGTCCACTTCACCATCCGAAAACGGTGTTATCAACGCAACGATCGAGCCCTTGAACATGGCGTCCTCCATGGAATTTTCCCGAAGATACCGGTTGCCCGACCCAGGAGCAAGCGCAACGCCTTGCCTCCGCATCGTCCAGGCGTTGCCTTGTTCCCCTTCGACGTGCGCACTAGTATTTGGTTTCCGCATAGGTGGGGCGCCGATAGTGGTTGTGGCGAGGCGACAAAGACCTAGGTATGCGCTTGACCACCTTGATCTTGACGCTCTTGCTCGGCTGCCTGTTTGTCGTAGGCGACAGTACGGGCGCCGCATTGGTCGCATCCGACGGCCCGCCTATACCGCCGGCCGACGCGGATTCGGATCACTCCGCGAAGCATCGCGCCCTTCTGAATCAGGCCTTCCAAGCAGCTGGACGCAAGCGCTGGCCACGCGCCCACCAACTGGCGGCCAAGGTCGACGAGCCACTGGTGTGGAAGATCCTGAGATGGCGCCAGTATAGCGAGGACGATGCCAGCGCCGATTTCGCCACCCTGACCCGTTTCATCGACGCGAACCCGACCTGGCCACGGCAACAGGCGATCCGACGCCGGGTCGAGAAGGCCATGGACGACGGCCTGGGCGACGCGGCGACCGTCGCCTGGTTCACCAAACACCCGCCGATCTCGAGCCCGGGCCGGCGGCGACTGGCCGAGGTCCTGATGCGCCAAGGCCAAACAAAGGAGGCCGCACGGTGGATCCGCTACGTCTGGATCACCGACGATCTAACCCACAAGGAAAGTCGGAGCTTCTACAACCGAAACAAACGGCACCTCGGCCCGGCGGAGCATAAGGCCCGTCTCGACCGATTGCTCTGGGCTGGGAAACGGGCCCAGGCCAGGCGCATGCTGTCCTTGATGCCGCGCGGCCAGCGCTATCTGGCGGAGGCGCGGATCGCCCTGATGGTTCGCTCGATCGATGTCGGCGCGCGGATCGCCCGAGTGCCAAAGGGCTTGGCGAACGATCCCGGCCTGGTCTACGAGCGGGTCCGCTGGCGGCGACGCATGAACAAGCACGAAGGCGCCCGGACGCTACTGGCGTGGCTGCCGGGCGATCCGGGGCCGAGGCCCGAGAAGTGGTGGGTCGAGCGTCGCATCCAAGCCCGAAAGCTGTTGGCTCTCGGCAAGTCGAGAGACGCCTATGGGCTGGCCAGCGGACACGGCCAAGAATCGGGCACCGCCGCTTACGCCGAGGCCGAATGGCTCGCCGGCTGGATCGCGCTCCGCTTCCTTGATGACAAGGAAGCGGCCCAAACCCATTTCCGCCAGCTTTACGAAGCGGTGAAGTATCCGGTGAGCCGGGCCCGTGGCGCCTATTGGCGGGCCCGGGTCTCCGATGCCATGCGACGTCCCTCCAACGCGGTCCGCTGGTATCGGATCGCGGCGGGATTTCCAACCACCTTCTACGGCCAATTGGCGGCGGAGAGGCTCGACGCCAAGGCCAATTTGCGGTTGCTCGGATCGCCGCCGCCACGCCCCGAGCAATGGGCCGGTTTCAAGCGCCGCGAGACGGTGAAGGCAGCGAAACTCCTGGGTGAACTGGAACAGTGGAAGCTCTTTCGGAGTTTCATCCTGGACCTCGCCCTGCGAGCCAAGCAGCCGGTCGAGCGGATGATGATCGCCGGCCTGGCGACCCGTTTCGAGCGCTATGAGCTGGCGGTCCGGGTCGCCAAGGTCGCCAAACGCTCAAAGCAGCGTATCGTCGAATACGGCTATCCGATCTTCCAACTGCCCCGAAGCGAAATCGAGAGTGGCCTGGTCTTCGCCGTGATGCGCCAGGAGAGCGAGTTCTCGGTCTCGGTGATCAGCCGCGCCGGGGCCCAGGGTTTGATGCAGCTGATGCCGGCGACGGCACGGCAGATGGCGCGCGCACTTCGAATCCTCTACAGCCGGAGCCGATTGCTGACCGATCCGAACTACAACGCGCGCCTCGGCACCGCTTACATCTCCAAGATGCTGCGACGTTTCGATGGCTCTTATCCCCTGGCAGTCGCCGCCTACAATGCCGGCCCCGGCCGTGTCGCGGAGTGGCTCGGAACCTATGGTGATCCTCGCGATCCGAGCGTCGACGCCATCGATTGGGTGGAAAGCATTCCCTTCTCCGAGACCCGAAACTACGTCCAGCGCGTCCTCGAGGGCTTGCAGGTCTATCGCCTACGACTGGCCGAGAGGCCGCTCGCAAGCCGCCTCACCGCCGACCTCGCCCGCAACACCAAGGCGCCGTAACGGCGCGGAGCACGGCTCGTTCAGGTGCCGCTCGCAAAGACCTTTCCGTCTGCTACGATATCGCGCGGAGGTGGCGAAATGGCGACCAGCGTCGATCAGTGGCTGGAAGATCTCGATCTCGGCAAGTATCTCGATTTGTTTTCCGAGAACGACATCGACCTGGCCGCGTTGCCGCACATTACCGAGGATGACCTGAAGGAACTCGGCGTCACACTGGGCGCCCGCCGCAGAATACTGGCCGCGATCCAGACCCTAGCAGTTGATACCGCGCCGGCAGCCGAGCAACCGGTCAATGTCAACGCGCCGACTGCGACCAGATCGGCCACCGCCGAACGTCGGCAACTGACCGTCCTGTTCTGCGACATGGTGGGGTCGACCGAGCTTTCCGGGCGGCTGGATCCGGAAGACCTGCGGGATGTCATGCGCCGCTATCAGGACGCGGTGGCCGGCGCCGTCACCCGCTATGGCGGCCACATAGCCAAGTATTTGGGGGATGGCGTCCTGGCATACTTCGGCTGGCCACAAGCGTACGAGGATCAGGCCGATCGCGCGGTTCGCGCCGGTCTCGACGCGGTACGTGCCGTCGGCAAGCTTTACGCGGCCGAGAGCGAACCGCTGCAGGCCCGCGTCGGGATCGAAACCGGCCAGGTGGTCGTCGGCGATCTCATCGGCGAAAGCGCTCGCGACGCCGAGGCCGTCAGCGGCGAAACGCCTAATCTAGCGGCACGGCTACAGCAAGCCGCGAAGCCGGAACAAGTCATCATCGGCCCGGTGACGCGCCGGCTGGTTCGTCAGGCCTTCGTCCTCGATGACATGGGTGCTCAGCCACTCAAGGGCTTCGCCGAACCGGTGCATGCATGGGCCGTGGTCGGAGAGGCCGGGTCCGAGAGTCGCTTCGAAAGCTACCAGGGCGCTTCGATAACCAACCTGTTCGGACGGCAGCATGAACTCGGCTTGCTGGAGGATCGCTGGCAACAGAGCAAGGCCGACGGTGGCCAGGTGGTCGTGCTGTCCGGCGAGGCCGGCATCGGCAAATCGCGCTTGGTGCAAGCCTTGCGAGACCATGTCTCGGGCGAACTGTGTTTTCGTTTGCGCTACCAGTGCTCACCGCATCATCTGAACAACGCCTTTTATCCGGTGATCCAGCGTCTGGAACGGTCGGCACGATTTTCCGAAGCGGACAGCGACGTCGAAAAACTGGACAAGCTGGAAGCTCTTCTGCGGCTGTCCAAAACCGACATCGATGCGGTCGCACCCTTTTTCGCCATTTTGCTGAGCTTGCCCGGAGCCGACCGATACGGAACCCATGATCTGGCACCCCGGCAAGTCCGGGAACGGATTTTCGAAGCACTGATCGGCCAGGTGCTCGATCTGGCCCGGCAGCGACCTGTTTTCTTCATTTTGGAAGACGCGCACTGGATCGATCCGACGACCGAAGCGCTGGTCGGTCAGTTGATGGACAGCATTGCCGATGTGCCGGTGTTCGTACTGGTCACTCATCGTCCCGACCATGTGCCGCCCTGGGCGAGACATTCATATCTCACCTCGGTCGCCTTGAATCGTTTGGGTCGCGATCAGGCCGCGAAGATCGTCCATTCGACCGCCGGCGACGAGCTGCCGGCTGAAGTCGCGGACCGCATTGTCGCGCGGGCGGACGGCATTCCCCTCTATCTGGAGGAGTTGACCAAATCGATCCTCGAAGCGGGCGAGGCCACCGGATCGATCGATGCCAGCGGCACGATACCAGAGACGCTGCAGGCACTATTGGCCGCCCGGCTGGACCGCTTGGCCGAGGCGAAGGAAATCGCCCAGATTGGTGCCGTAATCGGCCGTGAATTTCCATACCGGCTGATCGCTGCCTTGGCGAAAATGCCAACGTCCGAAGTCGATACCGAGTTGGAACGGCTGGTGCAATCCGGCTTGGCCTATCGGCGCGGCACGCCACCCGATGCCACCTACATCTTCAAGCATGCCCTGATCCAGGATGCCGCCTATGACGGGTTGCTGCTCAGCCGCCGACGGGACTTGCATGCCAAAGTGGTGACGACGGTCGAACAGCTCTATAGCGCGAGTTTGGACGAGAATGTCGAATTGCTCGCCTACCACGCGCAACGTGGCGAGCAGTGGGAGAAGTCGTTGGGCTATTGCCGGCTGGCGGGGCGCAAGGCCAACGAGCGCTCGGCATACAGCGAGGCACTGAATTTTCTGGAGGCGGGTCTGCATGCGGCGAAAAAGGCTCCCGAAAACGAGAACAACCTGCGAGCGGCGATCGATATTCGGTTGAGCATGAGGCCCAGCCTCGGCGCTTTCGGGCAATACCGCCGTTTCTTGGAAGTGCTGTCGGAAGCCGAGGTGGCCGCACAGAGCCTGGGCGACGACTACACCACCGCACATGTCAGCATTGAAAAGACCCATGTTCTCTACCAAACCGGCCATGCGGCAGAGGGTGTCGAGACCGGCCACAAAGCCGTGGCAATGGCGCGTGCCGTCGACCATCAAAGGCTGATCGTCGGGGCGGAAGCCAATCTCGCCATGGCATTGTTCTTTAGCGGCGAGCTGCGCGAGGCGTTGGCCGTCGCCAGCGAACATGCCGAAGCCCTGACAACGACCTTTCGCCACGACCAGCTGGGTACCACCAGCACAAGCTCGGTGAATTGGCTAGGCAATCTGGCTGGGATGCAAGCGATGCTCGGAGAGCTTGAAGCGGCTAGGAATTATGTTGACGAGGCCGTGACGATCGCCACGGAAACCAACAAGCCGTTCGATCTTGCAATGGCCGGTCAATGGCAGGGTTTCGTGCAACTCTGTGCGGACAAGGTGCCGGCCGCCTTGCAAACACTCGAGCGGACCTTCCTGATCGTAGAGGAGCACGGTTTCGATTTCCTCTATCCGTGGGCCGGGATTCATCTCGGCATGGCCCGCTCTCTCCGGCCAACACGCCAGAGCCGACGAGTGGCCGACGAGTGGCTGACGCGTGCGACAGCGAAGGCAGAGCAGTTGGATTTGGTTCTGGCGCAGATATGGGCGGTGGCGTCCTCGGTGAAGGCCAAGATCCGGGCCGACCTCCCCGAGGCGGCGGTCACCCATGCCTCGAACGCGCTTGCACGCGCCCGCGAGCATGGATTTCAGTGGCTGGAGGTCCTGGCGCTGCATCAGCTCGGTCATGGTACCTTGCTGTCGGCGACGACCCGCTTTGAGGACGCCGAAGACTTCTATCTGCAAGCCATCGGTTTGGCTGACCGGCTAGAGGCGCGATTGCTGCTCGCGGATGCGGAACGTGGCCTTGGCGAAGCCTATGCTACGGTGGGGCGGCCCGTAGAGGCGAGCGAGCGGCTCCGCCGGGCGAGCGAACTCTACCAGTCGATGGGCCTGTCCCCGCATCGGCGGGAAGCCGACACATTGCTCGACGAGCTTTCTTAGAATCGCTTTCGCCTGGCCGCGACCCAATGCCCGATACGGCGAGAGGCAAGAACCGGAAAAGGAATCTCGAAATGTATTGCCGTAGCGCCTTCTTCATCGGCTCGGTCGCGCCCGAGAACATGGAGACTTTCCGTTCCCAGATGGAGGGCTCCGTCGCCGATGCCATGAAACAGTTCCCAGCCATTAAGGGATTGCAGGTCAAATGGGCGCGAGAATTCGAAGAGGGTGCGCCGGCGATCCTGCTGACGCTGGAGCACTGTTACGACAGCAAAGCGGATCTCGAACGCGCCTTGGCATCGGACGCACGGGCTCGCGTCTGGGACGCTTTGAGCGTCGTCATGCCGTACTTTCAGGGTGAAGTTAGCCACGTCAACAGCGACGTGCTCGACTGCCTGCCGTAACGCTTCCGAAACCTGGCGCCCGCAACCTCTCTATACAGCCATGCCATGCCGGCCCGGCTTGGCGCGCCGATGCGCCTTGCGCTAGTCTCGCGCCGGGGCCGGGACTGATGGGAGGAAACCATGGCTAGCGCTAAGCTTGAAGGTATCGAGGCCTGCGTCTTCGACGCTTACGGAACTCTATTCGACATCGCCGCGGCGGCCGGTCATTGCCGCGAGGCGCTGGGCGATCAGTGGCAGCCGCTGGCGGATATCTGGCGGCAGAAACAGCTGCAATACACCTGGCTCCGGACCCTGACGGGCCACTACGTCGACTTCTGGCAGGTCACCACCGACGGCCTCGACTTCGCGCTCGCGAGCCTCGGCGTCGACGATGGCGAGTTGCGCCAGCGGCTCCTCGATCTTTATTTCGAACTCGATTGCTATCCGGAAGTGCCCGAGGTGTTGGCGCGCCTGAAGGCGGCCGGCATGAAGACCGCGATCCTGTCCAACGGCTCGCCGGCGATGCTGGAGGCGGCGGCGAAGAACGCCGGCATCACCGATCACCTGGACGCGATCCTCTCGGTCGACGAGATCGGCGTCTACAAGCCCCGGCCCGAGGTCTACCGGCTGGTCAATACCCATCTCGGCGTCGAGAGCGGCGCCGTCTCCTTTCAATCCTCGAACTCTTGGGATGCGCATGGCGCCTCGGCCTATGGCTTCCAGGTGGTCTGGGTCAACCGTTTCGGCCAGGCGGCGGAGAAGTTGCCGGGCCAGCCGGACGTGGTCCTTGAAAGCCTGTCGCCCTTCCCGGCCGTGGTCGGGGTCGGTGCATGAGCGAGGCGGCCGCGAACGGCTACCGCGACGGCCATCTGACATCGCAGGACGATCTCCGCCTCCACTATCGCGATTATGGCGACCAGGGCGGCAATGGCGTGCCGGTGCTCTGCCTCGCCGGCCTGACCCGAAACTCCGGCGACTTTCACGAGCTGGCGCTCCGGCTCGCCGACAAACGCCGGGTTTTGGCGCTCGACCTCAGGGGGCGCGGCGGCTCGGACTACGATTCCGTTGCGGCCAACTACCAACCCGCCACTTATCTGAGCGACATCGTCCATTTGCTGGCGGCGACCGGCATCCATCGGCTGGCGGTGATTGGCACCTCGCTCGGCGGCGTCTTGGCGATGGCCTTGGCGGCGGTGCGGCCGACCGCGCTGGCCGGCGTGGTGCTGAACGATGTCGGACCCACGATCGCGGTCGAGGGATTGGACCGGATCCGGGGCTATGTCGGCCGCGAAGGCTCGCCCTCCGACTATCAGGCCGCGGCCAGGCAGCTCGCGGTGATGATGCACCATGCCTACCCGGACTTCACCGACGAAGACTGGCTGGCCGAGGCGAAGGCGCGCTACAAGCCGGACGAGACGGGTCGACTTCGCGTCGACTACGATCCCGCCATCGTCCAGCCGCTGGGCGCCAAGGGGGAGCCGCCGGTCGATCTCTGGCCCTATTAACGCGCGCTCGCCCGGGTGCCGGTGCTGGCCATCAGGGGTGAGCTTTCCGACATCCTGGATCAAGCCACCTTCGATCGTATGGCCGAGGAAAAGCCGGAGCTGACACGCATCCAGGTGGCGAACCGGGGCCATGTACCGCTGCTGACCGAGCCCGTCTGCCCGCCGGCAATCGAGAGCTTCTTGGAGCAACTGGACCATCGCCATGAATGAGACGGAACCCACCTTCGACGACGTATTGGCGGCGGCGGACCGGATCGCCGGCCGAGCCGTCGAAACGCCGCTTCTGGAAAGCGCCGCGTTGAACGAGCGCGTCGGCGGGCGCATCCTCCTCAAGGCGGAACCATTGCAGATCACCGGCTCGTTCAAGTTTCGCGGTGCCTACAACCGGATCAGCCAGATCCCCGAGGCCGAGCGGGCGGTCGGCGTCGTCGCCTTCTCCTCCGGCAACCACGCCCAAGGCGTCGCTGCCGCGGCGCATTTGCTGGGCGCGCCGGCGATCATCGTCATGCCCGAGAACGCACCCCGGGCAAAGCGGGAAGGTACCGAGCGCTGGGGCGCCGAAATCGTGACCTACGATCCCCGCGACCACGATTCCCGCGAAAGAATCGCGGCCGAGATCCTGGCGGCGCGCGGCGGTACCTTGGTCAGGCCCTTCGACGATCCGCTTATCGTCGCGGGACAGGGCACCGTCGGACTCGAGATCGGCCGCCGGGCCGAGCTGCTTGGAATCGCGCTCGACGCGGTCTTGGTGCCCTGTGGCGGTGGCGCGCTAACCGCCGGTACCGCCACCGCGCTGGAGGCGCTGTCGCCGGCGACCGAGGTCTACACGGTAGAGCCCGAGGGCTTCGACGACACCGCCCGCTCCCTCGTCAGCGGCGAGCGCGAGCACATCGACGAGAACGCCAGCAGCTTTTGCGACGGACTTTTGGCACCGAGGCCGGGCGTGGTCACTCTCCCCCTCAACAGGCGCCTGGTCACGGCCGGCCTCAGCATCGCCGACGACGCGGTCGGCGATGCCATGCTGGCGGCCTTCCAGCACTTCAAGCTGGTGATCGAGCCGAGCGGCGCCATCGCACTGGCGGCGGCATTGACCGGTGGCTACGACTGTCGGGACAAGACCGTCGCCATCGTCGCCTCTGGCGGCAACGTCGATGCAGGCAAATACGCGGAGGTGCTGCGGCGCGCCGGCTGATCGCGAATACCCTTCCCCGCCGGGGAAAGGGCACTCGGATCGAAACGATCGCCGTCTATTCGGCGGCGACGCTGCCGATGTCGAAGAACTGCCGGACGTAGAAATCGCGGCGATGCAGGTTGGCGCTGAACTCGCCGACGAAGCTGGGCGCCACCGAGCCGGTGACCATCTCGCTCGCCAGCAAGGCATCCGTCCAGGCCTGAACCAGCGGGAAATTATTCAAGAGGCCGGTCTGGACCTTTTCCTCGACCATGGCGAAGCGCTGCAGGAACGGCGCGTAGGCCGCATCGACTAGGCAGAGCTCGGGGCCGTTGAAGTAGGGCCCGTCGTTGCCACGCTCGTCGCGGAGCGCCATCTCCAGCTTCTCGAGCTTGGCCGGCGCCGCTTCGATCTTCGCCTCCAGGTCTTCCTTGGTCTTGGTGTAGTAGATGTTTATCCCACTGGAGAAATCGGGCACGAAATCCGTCCAGGCCCGGTTGCGGGCCCGCTTGAACGGGTCCTCGGGGTGCAGGCGGGGTGCCACCACCTCGTCCAGATATTCCGCGATGGCGCTCGATTCAAAGAGCGGCTGCCCCTCGACCGAGAGCACCGGCACCTTGCCGTGGGGTGAAATCTCCAGGAACCAGTCGGGCTTCTCGCGGAGATCGATGTAAGTGATTTCGAACTCGACCTGTTTCGCACGCAAAACGATCACGGCGCGCTGTACCCAGGGTCAAGTTACCGAGCTGATCAAATGAAATTTCTGAGCCATGAAAAGGCCACTCCTCGAAGGTTGGAAGTCGATCCTCGACTGCGCCGACAATAGGATGGCGCCATCGGTTAGTCAAAACCACCGGGCCGGAGTAGTGTCTCGGGTCCAATTCCCGAAGGAGGCCGCAACCCGATGGCATCGAAGACGAACCGACAAGTTCTCCTGGCCAGGCGGCCCGACGGCGAGCCCGTGCCGGCGGATTTCGAGCTGGCGCACACCCCGGTGCCGGCGCCGGGCGAGGCCGAGTTCCTGCTGCGCACGATCTATCTTTCGCTCGATCCCTATATGCGCGGTCGGATGAACGACGAGCGCACCTACGCCGATCCGGTGGAGATCGGCGGCGTCATGGAAGGCGGCACGGTCAGCGTGGTCGAAGCCTCCAACCACACTGATTACGCCATCGGCGACATCGTCGTCGGCCGCGGCGGCTGGCAGGACTACGTGCTTTCCGATGGCACCGGCATGCGCAAGGTCGATACCGCGAAGGCGCCGATCTCGACCGCGATCGGCGTCCTCGGCATGCCGGGGATGACCGCCTATACGGGGCTCTTGAACATCGGCCAGCCGAAGTCGGGCGAGACCCTGGTGGTTGCCGCCGCCTCGGGTGCGGTCGGCGCCATCGTCGGCCAGATCGCAAAGCTCAAGGGCTGCCGGGCCGTCGGCGTGGCGGGAGGTCCGGAGAAATGCCGCTTCGTCACCGAGGAGCTGGGTTTCGATGCCTGCCTCGACCACCGCGCCGGCGATTTCGAGGCGGAACTGGCCACCGCCTGTCCGGACGGCATCGATATCTACTTCGAGAACGTCGCCGGTCGGGTCTTGGAGGCCGTGATACCGCTTCTCAACTTCTTCTCGCGGATGCCGGTCTGCGGTTTGATTTCACTATACAACGCCACCGACCTGCCGCCCGGTCCGAACCAGTTGCCAGTACTGATGCGCACCGTCCTGACCAAACGGCTTTCGATGCGGGGCTTCATCGTCAGCGACTACGCGAGCCAGCAGGGCGATTTCCTACGCGACGTCGGCCAATGGCTGGCTGAAGGCCAGATCAAATATCGCGAGCACCGGATCGCCGGCCTGGAGAACGCCCCGGCGGGCCTGATCGGGCTGCTGAAAGGCGAGAATTTCGGCAAGGTCGTGGTCGAGGTCTCCGACGACCCGACGACGGGCTCCTGACGACAAGGGAGATGAGAAAATGAAGGCAGCCGTATTGGGCGCCGCCGGTCTGGAGATCCAAGATGTGGCGGAACCAAAGCCGGAGGCGAGCCAGGTCTTGGTTCGTGTTCATGCCGCCGGGCTGAACCGGGCCGACCTCTTGATGGCCGCCGGCGCCTTTCACGGCAGCCAGGGCGGCGCCGGCACCATCGCCGGTCTGGAATGGGGCGGCGAGGTGGTCGAGATCGGCGCCGAGGTGCCTGAGTTCAAGCCCGGCGACCGGGTGATGTGCTCGGGCGGTGGCGGCTATGCCGAATATGCCGTCACGGACTGGGGCCGGGTAACGCCCATCCCCGCCAACAATATGACCTATGCCGAAGCGGCAACGCTGCCGGTGGCACTACAGACCATGCATGACGCGGTGGTGACCAACGGCAGGTTGCAGCCGGGCGAGGCCGTGCTGATCCAGGGCGCCAGCTCCGGCGTCGGCCTGATGGCGCTACAGATCGCCAAGCACAAGGGTGCGAAGCTGGTGATCGGCACCTCGACCAACGCCGGGCGGCGGGCTCGGCTGACCGAGTTCGGCGCCGACCTCGCCCTCGACTCGGGCACGGCCGATTGGCCGGACGCGGTGCTCGAGGCGACCGAGGGCGAGGGCGTCCATCTGATCGTCGATCAGGTCTCGGCCAGTGTCGCCAACCAGAACCTGGCGGCAGCCCGGATCCTCGGCCGGATCGTCAACGTCGGCCGGCTGGGCGGCTTCAAGGGCGAGTTCGATTTCGACCTGCACGCCCTGAAGCGGATCGACTATATCGGCGTCACCTTTCGCACCCGTTCGGTCGAGGAGGTCCGCGAAATCAACGCCAAGATGCGCGCCGACCTTTGGCCCGCGGTCGAGGCCGGCCGGTTGCGGCTGCCAATAGACCGGACGTTTCCGCTGGACGAGGCGGCGGCGGCGCAAGCCCACATGGCAGCCAACGCGCATTTCGGCAAGATCGTGCTGGAAGTCTGATACCGGTGAGCCTATGAACGAACCTCTCGAGCCCGCACGGGGGTCATCGCGAGGGGCGTAGCCCCGTGGCGATCCAGGAGCGGCGTGAAGCGACTCGAAATCTGGGCACGCCCCCGAAGTCCTTTGGCGAGATCCTCTGGGTTGCCGCGCTCGCTTCGCTCGCTCGCAATGATGTCATGGAGCTTTCCTCATGCGGGGTTGTTTTCCTTCGGGAAAGCAGCCCCGCTACAGATCCGTTTGGCAATGGACAAGGAGGAAAGTTCCATGACGGAGAT